>ERZ825137.224-NODE-224-length-82051-cov-6.894214_pt1 | contig 82051 bp, 66 predicted proteins | sample MGYA00519873_ERZ825137 | MGnify/ENA primary metagenome ERZ825137 (study PRJEB31778, sample SAMEA3449190) | human gut metagenome | biome: human gut; feature: human-associated habitat; material: faeces | place: United Kingdom | collected 2010/2012 ...
CGGACGCAGGGTCGAGCCCCATGCGCACGGCGGCCTCGACGTACTGCTCTTCATGGGGCTGTATGCCCTCTGCGGGATGGAGATTGAGAGCGCATTTTAAGCTGCGGGAATGGAGCTGGCTCAGGAAATTCTTTGGATCACGAAACAGCTCTTTATTCCATGTGTATCCCGTCCAGCCCTTGCCCTGCTTGGCTGTTATATCTGTAATATGCCAGTCCATGTCCATGACAGCTACACTGAACGGTACCCGCTCGGCGCGGAATCTGTCCATGAGGTTCAGGTATTCGTCATCGGAATAGGCGTGGAAACGGCTCCACCAATTGCCGAGAGCATAACGCGGCAGCATAGGCGGCCTTCCGCTGAGTTCGAAAAAGTCATTAAGCGCCGCCTGATATTCAAGGCCGTAACCGAAGAAATATAGGTCGATCGCTTTTTCTGCGTGAGATATTATGGCTCCGTCGCTCTCAATAAGCGGTGAATCACTGTCATCAATAACGCTGTATCCCTGAAGACGCGACTGGATGCCTTTTCTGAGCGGTATCTCGCCATCAGCCATGTCAAGTGTGCGTGCAGTGCCGCCGAGATTCTCGCGCAGCTTATCGCCATAGTGCCAAGTGCTATAGATGCCGCGAGTCTCACTTCTAACTTTTATAGAAAGTCCGCCAGCGGAGAAAGGCTTTTCATCGTAAAACAGGCTTAGATATTCCGTGTGTATTTCCAGCTTGCCATTATGACGGCAGACTTCAAATTTCGGCGCATCAAAATTTCTGCAGCATGCAAATACAGAAGGCCTATCCTCAAATATATTGCTTTCGCAGTATTCGAGGCGTAACATTCGTGATGCGAGCACAGTAATTCTATAATGCTCACCGGTCACACACTGCATATCGTTGCTTTTGCCGTTTATGATGTCATAAGACATACGAGTTTACTCCTTTGCACCGGGAAGGTTAAGAATAATCGCGCGGCCATCAACAGCAAGCATTCCTGCGTGTACTTCAACGTTCTCGCCGCTGATAAGGTTAGTGTACAGTCCGTTTGGAAGATCTATATCGATAAGAGAGGCTTCACCGGTCACGGGGAAGATACCGATGTATCTATCACTGCCTTTGGAGTGAGTCGCTACGAGCACGTCACCGGGTAGTGCCTTAACTTCATAGGTGCTGTCTGCGAAGACGGGGCTTTTTTTGATCTCATATAGGCGGGACATAAGTGCGGAGTAATCCTTGCCGGTGTTCCACTGCACTTTATCTGCATCGAACAAGTTAGGAAGGTGTTTTACGCCGTTTTCCTGCCCCGCGTAGAGAAGCGTCATACCCTTCTGGAAGTATATAAACGCAGTCCAGACGAGGAGTTTCTTCTCATCCGGAATTAGAAAAGCACCTCTTGCATTGTCATGGTTTTCAAGGTAGCGGAGCTTGACATAGTTGTCAGGATAGATAGCTTCCTGTCGATTGATGTCTTCTGCGTACTGAGCAAGGCTAATTTTGCCCTTGAGATAATCCTTGAAGCGATAATATATGTCGTACTCGTAGCTGACATCGAATGCCTGATAAACTTCCGAGTCGGACAGGCTCACCATTCCGCGTGCGCGGTTGGCAACGGTAAATACGGGTTCAACGGACTCGCTCAGCCAGAAGCAATCGGGGTTGACCTTCGCAACCTCTTCCCTTGCCTTCAGCCAGAACTCGAGAGGGATCAACGGGGCAACATCGCAGCGGAAGCCGTCTACAATACCAGCCCACATTTTGAGCGTCTCTATCTGGTAATCCCAGAGATCCCTATTGTTGTAATCAAGATCAATTACATCAAGCCATTCCCCCACCTTGTTGCCGAAACATCCATCCGGCTTGTGATAGAACCATTCTGGATGATTCTGGGCCAGCCAGGAGTCGGGAGACGTGTGGTTATATACAACGTCCATGACCACGCCGATTCCAGCGTCGTGGAGAGCCTTGACCATCTCCTTCATCTCGCGGACACGGGCCTCGGGATTGGCGGGATCGGTGGAGTACGAGCCTTCGGGGATGTTGTAGTTGAAGGGATCATAGCCCCAGTTGTACTGGTTGGAGGGAAGGTTCGACTCGTCGACGGAATTGTAGTCGTAGCTCGGAAGGATATGGACGTGGGTCACGCCGAGTTCCTTGAGATGGTCGATGCCGGTCTTGTCGCCGAGGATGCTGCGGGTCTCGGGCTCTGTGAGGGCGAGGAACTTGCCCTTATGGACGATTCCGGAGGAGGGGTGTACGCTGAAGTCGCGGTGGTGCATCTCGTAGAGAACGGCATCGGTGATGCTCTTGAGCTCGGGGCCTTTGTCGGCGCTCCACCCTTCGGGATCGGTCTTGGCGAAGTCGATGATGGCTGCACGATGGCCGTTGGTACCAGTGGCCTTCGCCCATACGCCCGGAGTTTCGGCGAGGCGCTTGCCCGTGGCGTCGGTGATGCGGAAGGTATAGAACTTGCCGTAGAGGGGTCTGTCAACGGAAGCGCGCCAGACGCCGTTGTCGCCAAGACGCATCTCGAGGGAGTCGTATGGCGCGGTGTTGCGGTCCGTGTTGTAGAGATAGACAGTGGCGGCCTTAGCCTTTGGCGACCAGAGGGCGAAGTTCGTTCCCTTTGCATCGACAGTCATTTCAAGGTCTGTGCCTCCGTAAGCGGGCCATGAGGCGTATTCGGATTCCATGTTCTGTGAAAATACAGGAGCGGCGGCTACGAAAGTCAGCGCCGCCGCGCTGAGGAGTGTTTTCATTCGGTATACGTTTAGTAATTGTTTTGTACAAAAATAGCAAAAAATCGGGCGTAATCCAAACGGACTCCACGGATTTTCGTTTTTTTAAGTCTTGAAATGCGTGAAGTGTGGCTGTGGAGAGATAAAAAATCACTTACTTTACACCGCAAAAACCAAGCATAAAAATCCTGTTTCAACTTTACCCGACATGACCTTCAAGAAAATCATTGTCACGGCCGCCCTCGCGGGCTGCCTCGGCATGCCGTGTGCCGCCGTGGACTCCAGACTCAGCGGCACCATTATCGGCTCGCCCTCCTCCGACTCCAACGGCGGACAGATTGACCTCGTGAACACCCGCGACCGGGCCTTCGACGGGGATGTCTCCACCCACTACCGCGCATACGTGGAGGACTGGAGCTATTCGCGCCCCTGGATTGGCCTCGACCTCGGCGAGGCACACGTGATAACTAAAATAGGCTTCTGCCCGCTGCCCGACCGCGCCGAGAAAACGGTGCTTTCAGTCTTCCAGGGCGCGAACCGCGCGGACTTCTCGGACGCGATGCCGATAGCAATGGTCAGGGAGGCTTGGGGCGATTCCCGCGTGCATTATATTCCTGTGGACGTAAGCCGCGGCTTCCGCTACGTGCGCATGGTCTCTGCGCCCTCGGCGGCCTGCAACGTGGCCGAGCTGGAATTCTACGGCCATCCCGGCGAAGGCGACGACTCCCGCTTCTTTCAGGTGTCGAACCTGCCGACCGTCGCCTTCAACACTCCCGGCATGGAGCAGATCATGAGCAAGGACGACAAAAAGAAAGGCTCGACAGTATATGTTATCGCCGAAGACGGAACATACCTCCTCTCCGACGACAATGCCCAGATGAAGGGGCGCGGAAACGCCTCGTGGACAATGGACAAGAAGCCCTTCCAGATCAAATTCGACAAAAAACAGCGTATCCTCCCTGACGCGCCCGCAAAGGCCAAGAAGTGGACGCTCATCAACAACCACGGCGACAAAACCCTCATGCGAAACAAAATAGCCTTCGAGATGAGCCGCCTCGCAGGAATCGCATACACCCCCTACTGCCGCTTCGTCGACGTAATCTACAACGGAGAATACGAAGGATGCTATCAGCTCTGCGATCAGGTGGAAGTCAATCCGGGGCGTGTGGAAGTCACGGAGATGACCCCGGAAGATAGCGAGGGCGAGAACCTGACAGGGGGCTACCTCATAGAGGTCGACGCTTACGCCGACCAGGAAAAATCGTGGTTCCGGAGCCGGCGCGGCACGCCCGTCACCATCAAGTCGCCCGACGAGGACGAAATCACACCGGCCCAGGCGAAATACATCACGGATTTCTACAACAGCCTCGAGGACGCCGTTTTTTCCCGGGATTTCACCGACCCCGAAAACGGGTTCAGAAAGTACATCGACATCCAGAGCCTCATCAACTACTTCATTGTCGGCGAGCTCGACGGCAACCCGGACCAGTACTGGAGCACCTACATGTACAAGGACCGCAACGACCCGAGGCTCCACGTTGGGCCGATTTGGGACGTGGACCTTGGCTTCGACAACGACAACCGCCACTACCCCATCGACAACAAGCGCGACTACCTCTATCTGACGGGCTCGGTTGCGGGCGAGAATTTCCGCTCGGCCATCACCCGCATGGTCCTCACCGACAGCGGGTCGAAAAAAGCCTTGCAGGAAACCTGGAGCCGCCTCCGCGAGTACGGCAACTTCACAAGCGAGTACTTCTCGGACCGTATCGACGAATGGGCGGCGGAAATCGACGAGTCGCAGAAGCTCAACTTCCGCCGCTGGAACATACTCAACACCCTCGTACACCAGAATCCCCGGGCTCTCGGAAGCTTCAAGGCCGAGGTAGAGGCCGTGAAGGACTATCTGACCAAGCGCTTCGCGAGACTTGACTCTTTCATAGGACGTGTTCCCGTGTCGAGCGGCGTGGACGGAGTGGAAACCGCCCCGGCCACGAAGGTCCGCTACATCACTCCCTCAGGCCTCGAGGCCGATCCGGCCAATCTCACCCCCGGAATCTACATCCGCCTGACCCCCAAAGGCGCAGAAAAAATAGTGGTGAGGTAAGAATCTCACTCAACTGCCCCCGGCCACACGAGACAAGCGCCCCTCCGCTACAATGCAGACGGGCGCTTGTCTTATTCTTTCTTTCCGGGGTTGGGACGGGGGCGACGGCGGCGCTTTCCGCCGCGGTGGGTGCGCTTGCGGGGCTTCGCGGAGCCGGGGGACGGGGCTTCGGCGCTTGCCGGAGCGGGAGGATTGTCGTTGGCGAAATTCGACTCTCCGGCCTCGCTCATCTCGCGGGAGGTCCGGCGAATCCATTCGATGCGGTCGGGCACGCGCTCGGCCTCGGGCACGGCATCGCGGTCGGCCTGCATCAGGGCGAGCAGGCGTTCAAGCCTTTCCGGGGAACGGCATTCCATCTGGAGCTTTCTCAGACGCTTGCGGGCCCGCTGGTCGCTTCTGAGCTCACGCGGGCCCGGGAAGTGGTGATGCCCGACAAGAAAAACGGTCTCGCTGACTACAGGGCGGTCGAAGCGGAGACGCGAGAGGAGCTTTCGGGCCATCCGGGCGCCGCGGGAATCATGGTCGGGATAGCTTACGGCACCCGTCACGGGGTCCTCCTTGCGGCTCGAGACCTTCCCGAGGTCGTGGAACATGGCGGCAAGGCGCACCGGGAGCCGGCGGTCGAGAACCGCCACATTGGAGAGCGTGGCCCGGAGGTGGTCCATCAGCGGCTTCCCGCCCTCCTCAAATCCGCGCGCGCGGCAAAGGTCGGGGAAGACATATCCGAGAGCGTGGGTGCGGTCCATGAGTTCAAGCGCGCGGGCCGGGTCGGGGCCCGCGAACATTTTCTCGACCTCCTGACGCATGCGCTCCACCTTGATTGCGCGAAGGCCGGGAGCAACCTCGGTCATGGCGTCGATCATCTCGTCGGAGAGGTCCCAGCCGAGGGTTGTGGCAAAGCGGATTACGCGCAGGATCCGCACCGGGTCGTCCTCGAACACGCGGAGAGGCGCGTCGGGAGTGCGAAGGCAGCGGGCCTTGATGTCCTCGAAGGCTCGTCCCGAGGGGTCGAGAAGCTCGCCGGTGCTGACGTTCAGATATATCGAATTGATGCTAAGGTCGCGAAGCAGACAGTCGCCTTTCATCGGTCCGAACATTTCGGCAGGGTCGGAGTCTTCCAGCCCGCTGTATTTTCCACGGCGCGTCTGGACTATCTCTATTTCATCGTCAGGAAAATTCCTTAGCCGGAGCATCGCGGTGCCATATCGCGGGAATGTCGTGGGAACCCCTACCGTGAGATGGCGTGAATGCAGCCACTCGGCGAGCCGCAGACCGCCATTGGGCAGCTCCACGGCGAGATCGATGTCCTTCACTTCCTGCTTTCCGAGGGCTTCGTCGCGTGTACATCCGCCCACAGCGAATACTTTCCCTTCAAACTCCGTTCCGGCGATTATTCCGCGGAACCAGTCGATGATAAGATGATATTCCTTGATGTCCATATATATTTAACCGGCTGCAAAGGTACGAATTTTTAGCTTTCATCCGAACTTTTTCCTCCACTTACTATGTTTTAAGTTAAACAAAAACAGTCAGAAGCAAAACATGAAGCAAATAATGGACGGCTGTACGGCCGCTACACACGTTGCCTTCGCGCTGAGCGATGTCGCCACGATATACCCCATCACGCCTGTAGCGGAGATGGGTGAGATAGCCCGGGAGTGGGGGATGGAAGGACGCCGGAACTATGCCGGAGCGGCATTGGATGTCCGCGAGATGGAGTCGGAGCTGGGCGCCGCAGGTGCCACGCACGGCGCCCTGGCGGCCGGAGCCCTCGCCACGACTTTCACCAACTCGCAGGGACTCCTTCTGATGATTCCGAGCATGTACAAGATTGCCGGGGAATGCCTTCCCGGCGTGTTCCATATAGGCACACGCTCGCTCGCCTCACACGCCCTGTCGATATTCGGCGACCATCAGGACATCATGGCCTGCCGCGCTACGGGCTTCGCCTTCCTTGGCTCGGCTTCCGTGCAGGAAACCATGGACCTCGCGATAGTTGCGCATCTTGCCGCCATCGAGGGTTCGCTCCCCGTGGTGCATTTCTTCGACGGCTGGCGCACCTCCGGCGAAATGCAGACCATCGACGCCGTCGACTATGATACCATTTTCTCACTGCTCGACAAAGAAGCGCTGACACGCTTCCGCGGGCGCGCCCTCAACCCCGACCATCCCATCCTCCGGGGCTCGGCCCAGAATCCCGACGTCTACTTCCAGAACCGCGAGGCCTGCAACAGCGCCTACAATGCTTTTCCGGGAATCGTCAAGGCGGTTATGGCGCGCGTGGGGAAAGCCATCGGGCGAAATTACCATCTCTTCGACTACTATGGCGCACCCGACGCCGAGCGCGTGGTCGTGGCAATGGGTTCGGGCGCGGAAGTCGCCCGCGCGACATCCGAGGCCCTGAACGCGGCGGGCGAGAAGACCGGAGTGGTGGTCGTGCGGCTCTTCAGACCCTGGTCGACAGACGACTTCATAGCCGCCCTCCCCTCCTCCGTCAGGTCCATCGCCGTGCTCGACCGGACCAAGGAACCCGGCGCCCAGGGCGAACCGCTGTACGGCGACGTGGCCGTGAGTGTCCTGCGGTCAGGAAGGCCCATAAGGGTAATCGGAGGCCGCTACGGCCTGTCGAGCAAGGATTTCAGTCCCGCCATGGCACGCGCGGTTTTCGACGAGCTGAAGAAGCCCGAGCCCATGCGTGAGTTTACGGTGGGCATAACCGACGACGTGACGCATCTGTCGCTCCGCGTCGACCCCGCTTTCCAAATCAAGGCCAAGGGCCTGACCGAGACAATCTTCTACGGCTTCGGCTCAGACGGAACTGTAGGTGCGGCCAAACAGATTGCCTCAATCGTCGGCTCGCAGGACGGAATGTATGCCCAGGCCTTCTTCAACTATTCGGCCAAGAAATCCGGAGGCTATACCCTCTCCCAGCTCCGCTTCTGCACGGAACCCGTGGCGGCGGCATGGCAGATCGAGAGCGCCGACTTCGTGTTCTGCAACAAGGCGGCATACGTCGGGCGCTTCGACATGCTCTCGAAACTGCGTCCCGGCGGAGTGTTCGTGCTGAACGCTCCGTGGACCGTCGGAGAGATGGCCAAGCGCCTGCCCGCGGATATGCGGCGTTCCCTTGTCGATAAAAAAGTGCGGTTCTACACAATCGACGCAACGGCCATCGCCGCCTCCGAACAGCTGGGCGCGCGAATCAACACGATAATGGAGGCCGTTTACTTCCACCTTTCAGGCGTGCTCCCCGAAGAGGTCTGGCACCCCGCGATGCAGGCCATTGTCCGGAAAACATACATACACGAGGGCGGCGAGACCGTGGCCCGCAATCTCAAAGCGATAGACAAGGCCGTCGGCGCCATCCGCCCGGTAGCCGTGCCGACGGAATGGGCAACAGCCATGGTACAGGCCGCCCCGGCTCAGGACGTCCCGGCCTTCGTCTCGGAAGTTGCCGAACCCTGCGACCGCCTCGAGGGCGACGCCCTGCCGGTCTCGCGTTTCACCCCTGACGGCTCCATGCCTATGGGCACGACAGCCTACGAGAAGCGCAGGATTGCCATTGACATTCCCCGCTGGGACCCGGCCAAGTGCGTACAGTGTATGATATGCTCCACCGTCTGCTCCCATGCCGCCATACGCCCCTACCTCCTCGACAAGGACGAGATGGCGAAAAAGCCGGCGGACATAGCCACCGCGACCACCAAGGACCCGAAACTCGCCGGCTATCAGTTCAGAATTCAGGTTTATCCCGCCGACTGCACCGGCTGCGGTTCGTGCGCCACGATGTGCCCGGGCAACGCCCTGACTATGGTGCCTCTCTACCCCGAAATAGAGAACGAGGAACCCCGCTGGAAGTGGGTGACGGGGAACGTGTCCGAAAAACCGGACATCCTGCCTCGCTTCACGGTGCGCGGCGCTCAGTTCCACCGCCCGCTCATGGAATTCTCCGGAGCCTGCGGCGGCTGCGGCGAGACGCCTTACGTCAAACTTCTAACCCAGCTCTTCGGCGAGCGGCTGCTCATAGCCAACGCCACTGGTTGCTCGAGCATCTGGGGCGCCAACTACCCCTCAAACGCCTACTGTACTTTGGGCGACGGCCGTGGACCGGCATGGGGCAACTCGCTCTTCGAGGACAACGCCGAGTACGGCTACGGCATGGCCGTGGCAATGGAACACCGCCGCGCCCGCGCACGGCAAATAGCCGAAACGCTTGCCGCCGACCCGAAAGCTCCCGGGGAGGCCGTCAGCGCGGCCAAGGCATGGACAGCAGCCTTCGACGACCCCACGGCCTCCTATACCGAAGGTGCCCGGCTCGCAAAAGCGGCGCCCGAGCTCGCTCCCTTCGCCGACGTCCTCGGAAAGAAGAGCATCTGGGCCATCGGCGGCGACGGATGGGCCTACGACATCGGCTTCGCCGGCCTCGACCATGTGCTTGCCTCCGGGGAGAACATCAATATCCTTGTTATGGACACAGAATGCTACTCCAACACAGGCGGACAGTCCTCCAAGGCCACGCCGCTGAGCGCCGTCACGAAATATACCCCCGACGGCAAGCGGACCTACAAGAAAGACCTCGGACGCATGATGATGACATATCCCGACGTCTACGTGGCCTCCGTGGCACTCGGCGCCAATATGCAGCAGACCATCGACGCACTCCGCGAGGCCGAGGCCTTCCCGGGCCCCTCGATAGTAATTACATACTGCCCTTGCATCAACCACGGCCTCCGCACGGGCATGAGCCATTCGGCAGTAGAACAGCGCAACGCCGTGCGATGCGGCTACTGGCCCCTCTACCGCTACGACCCGCGCAACGCCTCCCCGCTCACCCTCGACTCCCCGCAAATCGCCCCCGACACCTTCCCCGCCTTCATCAACAACCAGGACCGCTACGCCGACCTCCGGCTCGTCGACCCCGCCGACGCCCCCACCCTCCAGTCTGCCCTCTGCAAACGCTGCGTAAAAGTCCACGAACTGTTAGGAGGAAAGTAGTGTAATTTGGAATTTGGAATTTAGAGTTTTTTGGGGAGTTTAGAATTTAGAGTCTAGAGTTTTTGCCGGGGAGTGGGAGGCACATTCGCGCATTCGGGGCGGAGGCGCCGGTCCGGGCAATGGCACGTCCGACTACAATACATTGATATTCAATCTATTAAGTGTAGGGACGTGCCATGACACGTCCGCGCCGTAAAGAACATTTCAATACCCGGAGGCACGTGGAGGATGACAATCGCCTAATCGGTAGGTGACATAAACCGAATTCGCGCATTCGGGGCGGACGTGCCATGGCACATCCCTACATGTAGTATGCTGCAAATCAATGAAACACAAATAGACGCACGGGCCTTGCGTTTTTACAATTCGATGATTGATTTGGCAGTTTTGCGACATCTTCACGGTAGGTTATAGGAATTTTTCCTTCATTGCTTCCGCAAATTCGCGTTCAACACTGTGTGTGTAGAATGGCATTCCCCATATCTCGAATTTATCGTTTGCTGTCCTGAAATTAAGGATTGCGTCATCTTGAATGCTTTGTTGGAATAGCATCTTCCACTGGTCCGTGCGTCTAAGATGTTCTCCTTTCGGTTCGATGAAGATTTGAATATTATCGTATTGGCCTTCTTCACTATTTTTGCGCAAAAACAGTACAAAGTCAGGCTCTGTTGCACGACCATCATCGAATGCAAAAATTTTTAAGTCTTTATAATTGCGCAGAAGGTACACTTCGCTGTACTTCTCTTTCAGTTTGTCTAAGATAGACTCGATATACTTTATCAGATATTTTTCTTCTTCGGTGCCAAAGTTATCTTCGTAACCATACCATGCACAAGTCATGAGGTCAAGACGCAAAAATGAATTTGTTGTTTCTTTCATCGAAACACCATCTTCCTTGCTTTCTTTCCCGATGGCAACCCTATAACAGTGGTCATGGAATACATCTTTAACTTGCTTTGGTGTGAAACGTTTACTTCCGCGAGTAGCGCTTCCACCTTTAGCAAGCATAGGTTCAATTTGATTTAGTACTTCAACCGCGGTGAAAAGTTTCTCTTTCTGAGAAAGATTTGTAATGACTTCCTCGCGTCCATATATCGTCACACTTAAATTTGCCAAATAATCCTCGCTCTCAATAAATTGCTTTATAGACTTGAGATTGGGGAATATTCCATGAAGCGCTTCGAATGTCATGCCGTCAAATCTGTTTAGAGCGGCTCGCAAAATATGCTTGCCGAATTCGCCAAGCCGACAGCTTCTTTTCTGCAATGAAATTGTTTCGCTTTCCGTAGCTTTTGAAAACACAAGGCTCGTTGACATTTCGCCAGTGCTTATTCTTACAGAAAATTCCTTATCAAGAATGTTTTTGCCAATATTTGCAAGTTCCTCATTACGCAAATATACCTCCTGCTCATTGGCAAAAACATAGCCCTCCACATAGAGCCTCGAATTCTTAAAACTATCTTTCAACTTTTCCACAACCTCTACACTTCTGGGCTCAATTATGCCTGAGGCAGCAAGAGCAGAATTCAACTCCTGTATGTAACGCGGATTGCTGGGACTGTGGTACGAGAGCGTTTCAAGGTGTCGCAGAGGATTGTTTAGCTGATTATCATACTTTCGCTTAGCGGCATATTCAGAAAGCGGCTTTTGAGCTCCATATGTTGTTTCCGCATCTACAATAACAGCTTGTCCACAGACGTCTGCATCACAAGCCAAGCCTTCTCCTGAGACTGATGAAGCTTTCTGTTCCGATTTGTCGGTGAACGGCAGATACCTAGCTCCTCTCCCAATCAATTGCGCCTCACTATTAGTCGTCTTCCCGACGGCACCCCCTCGGGAATCGCGGGTATCATAGAGACGCACTATATCAAAAAGATTAAGGACGTCCCAACCCTCATTTAGCATATCGACAGCAAATACAGCACGGAATTCGTTATCTTTATTTTCCAACGAGTTGAGATACTGCTGTTTTTCGGCGCTTATCGTACTCCCGTCCACCAACAGCAAATTGTCCTCCTTAAAATCTTCTTTTATTTCAAGGAGCAAATTTTCAAGAGCAATTCCTCGCGCGTCAAAATAATTGAAAGCATCAAGCAGAGCCTCTTTTGCATTAGTTTGTATGCGCTGCAATGTATCAGTTGTCAAGTTCTTAACAGTGTCGATAAATAAGTTGAAGAACTCTTTGTTTTCCTTTATAGTCTTTGACTTTAACATTACGACAGGTTTTATATCCTGACGAATCTGATTACCTAACTTCCTGCGGAACTGACTCATTATCACCGCTTGCAAAGCGCGGTCTATAGGCTGCATATCACTTTGTAGTACTGCAATATCCTTAGAGTAACCTTCCTCACGGAATTTTTTCAAAGGATAATCAAAGATTACCTTGTCTTTGTACTTATCAGCAATGTTAGCATTGGCGAAGTCTTCTGTTGCAGTAAACTCGAGCAAAACATTCGCGTTATTAGCTTTGAAAATTCGCATCACAGTAGTTTCCCAATCATCGCTCTGAGCATATTCTTCTGAATAATCCTCAATGTCTAATTCCAATTGCAATGACGAGCCGGATTTTTTAGTCGCAGTATTGATATGGTGCGCTTCGTCAGCTATCATCACAACCTTCAAATTGCTGAAGTCATCATAAGAGATACCCCCTTCTTTTGGGGTGTTAAGATCGCAGTGCAATCCTTGGATTGTCTGCAAGCAGAAGTTAATTGCGTCAGGGTCGCTATTCTGAAAGTTGTCAACTTGCTTTACTTCCACACGTTTGTTAGCAATCGTGATTGAAGGACCGAAAAGATATTTCGATGATGCAGAGTTGAAGAAGTTATCTTTCGTCTTTTCGATAACATTGCCACTGTTCACGAAAAACAGGAAATTGCGATATCCTTTCTCGTACAGATATAGGATTATGCCGGCCATTATCAGGGTCTTACCGCTACCTGTTGCCATATGGAAGAGCAGCTGAGGTTTAGCTGCTTTTCCTTCGAAGTCATTCTCCCAATAAGATAAAAAATATTGGAATGCCTCAGTCTGATACTGACGGAGACGCATCATCGGGTTCAATGCCGTGGAGAAACTCGATGGCATTTTCACACGCTCAATCTGCTGTTTGCCCAACTCCATGCGAAGGGTGTTTTGCAGATTGTCGCGAAGGAAATCGTCTATGCTTACTTCTTGCTGTTTCTTCGCCATCATCAGTTAGTTTTATCATAGAACTCATCGTTCTGTTTCTTGTCGGCATATGAAATCTCAAACTCGGAATTATCAATTTCCGAAAGTGGGACATACAGCATGTTCTTATCGAGACATTCGATTAAGAACATCTTTTGCTCATCAAGGCTCAACGCCTCGAAATCTTTCACATTCTCGTTGAATGTCTTTGGGTTGATTTTCCAGGAAAGAAATCCGGTTTTCTGCATTTCCTCCCATATATTCTTCAACTCGTCGGCGGTCCCGGCAGAATTTATTTGGTCAACGAATCGTTGATTAGCTAATGCCAATTCGCAATAAACGAACGAGCCGCCACCCTGCCAATTATTTCTCTTAGATACACCGCTTTGCTCTCCTGAGATTACTTTTTTAAGCCTTCTTTGGATAATACTGAGATGCTTGTCCAATTGTTCTGCCAATATAAATTTTCTGCCCATTTTCAATGCTACAGCACCGGTCGTGCCAGTTCCTCCGAAAAAATCAAGAACAATGTCACCTTCCTGCGTATGCGCTTTAATGATTCGTTCTATAAGTTTTTCGGATTTCTGCCCTTTAACCTCATCATCCGGATTCAACAATTTAGATACAGTCTCACCAGCAAAAGATACGATAGCAATGCTGTTTAAATCGTCATATTCATTGCCGTTCCAGACATCTTCAATTGGATATCTGTCTGAATTCCCTTGAGCTATGGGCTTATATTCTCTTCGGGGAATATAAAACTTTTTAAATGCCAACTGTGTAGCATCTTTAGAATAGAAAAGGATTGTATCGTGATTACGAATCCAATTATTATCTACGGTCTTATAGCCTGAAAGCCATCCTATCCGCCAGATTATTTCTCTTTGGAAGTTTTCTTCTCCGAATATTTCATCCATGAGAACTTTTAGGTAATGGACTTCATGATAATCTAATTGAACATAAATAGCGCCATCAGAGGACAAAAGTTGTTTAGCAAGTTCAAGCCTATTACGCATAAATGTCAACCAACTTGAACGATTAAAACTGTCGTTGTAGCTAAATGAATCAGAACCTGTATTGTAGGGAGGGTCAAGGTAAATCAGTTTTACCTTACCGGCGTATTTGGGTAATAAGGAATGTAAAACAAGCAGGTTATTCCCTTTAATGACGAAGTTATCTTTCGAGGAAACCTCAGTCGGTACAGTTTCGCCATTGCGGTCGTGACGACGAAAGTTTGCGAGGACTTTCGGCTCTGTGAGGCGGTTGATTTCGTCAGGAGCGAGTATTTCGTTCCAAAACACCTCGTTGCGTTTTGCATCCTCTTTAGTCTGACCGCCTTCGAGTATGCAATCTTTATATGGCCACGAGAGCACGACTTCGCGACTCTCGGATATGAAATTATCGTTCTCGTCGGTAAGCCCTATCTTGTTTTTAAAACAGGTGTAGCTGTCAGGAAGAAAGCGTTTGTTCATCACAAATTTTTGAAAGCGAACTTTGTCGAACACGAGCACGCCTTCAACTTCTGTGAAAAAGTTGGCCTTCAATCCATTATTAGAAAGAAGTAGCTTTATAAGGTCCGGACGCAAAGCGAGCGCAGCTTCGACTATAGCATTCTTAAGCAGAATACCATCTTCAGAGCAGTAGCGGCTTTCCTTGCGAAGCAACTTCTCCAATTCGTGGAAAAGATTAAGGTTATTCATTTTCAAGAATTCTTATTACCCATTTATATCCGGGAGCTTGGTCTACATGCCTTTACAATAGACATCAGCGCCCGCCCTCCAAAAAAAAGCCATTAGCTCCAGGATGGCCGGAAATGATTGATTGAATTGGATAAAAGAAAAGCGGGAGCTTTACCTCGCTCATTCCGCCTTCAGGGTCGTAGGAAATACCATTGCAACAGAACGAGCAATGGTAGAAGCGCCCCGCGGAGTATGTATATGCAATTTATCTCTCCTAATCTTCCATGAGACAAGAGATATACATAGACGTACTTATGGGGCGTCTGCTATTGCTTTATCCTGGTTGCAAATTCAAAATTTCCTACGTTTTGAAGGCCAAGAACAAAGCGCCGAGTAAACGCCTTTCGTATTATAAATATGACCCGAAGAAGGGTGCGTTAGTCCTCCTCTGAGGCACACCGCAACTGCCGGGTTCACCTGCAAAGATACGACTTTTTTATGAGAAATTAGATTAAATGAAAAAATTTAAGATTTCGAGAGAGAAAATAAGCGAATTCGGCGAATCGGGGCGGATGCGGCAATGGCGCGCCCCCACATGCAACAAGCTAATAGTCCATGCGTTATAGAGTACCGAATTCGCGCATTCGGGGCGGACGTGCCATGGCACGTCCCTACATGTTACAGACTATATACCAGCTCTATACAAATAAATGTGCGTGCGGGCCGTGCGTGTTTACACGTCGATGATCGATTTGGCAATTTTGCGACATCTTCGGGAGGAATGGTTGAAAAATTCGGCCCGCGCTTCCGTGGGGGGAGTGCGGGCCGTTGTGGTGCGGGTAGGAGGAGGGTTATTCGATTGCGCGCTTGCCGCCGGCGAGGGCTTTCCATGCGAGGGCTGCGAGGATAGCACCTACCACAGGGCCTACGACCATAATCCAGAAGTCACCCCAGGCGCTGGGATCGAATACGGCCGGGCCGAAGGAGCGGGCCGGGTTGACGGAGCAGTTGTCGACGGGAATGCCTACGATGTTGACAAGGCCGAGGGCGAGACCGATGGCCAGGCCCGCGAACTTGCCGAAGCCCTTGTTGGCATCGGTTGCTCCGAGAACGACGAGAACGAAGAAGAAGGTGAAGAGAGCCTCGACGAGGAGGGCCATGCCCGAGGTTGCTCCGGGCTGAAGCACGTTGGTGGCGAGGTAGGAGCCGGAAGCGGCTGTAGTGCCGCCGAACTGGAACGTTCCGTCGGCCATATGCATCAGGGCATAGAGGAATCCTGCGCCGATAGTCGCGCCGATAAGCTGCGAGATGATGTAGCCTACGCACTCACGGCCGGACATGCGTCCCGAGAGATACACGCCGAGCGAGACGGCCGGGTTGACATGACAGCCTGAGATGTTTCCGAGGCAGTAGCAAAGACAGATCAGCACGAGGCCGAAGCAGAGGCCGATTCCGAGGACTCCGATTGCCGGACCTGCGAGGACGGCGCTGCCGCAGGCGAAGAGCACGAGGAACATAGTGCCGAGGCCTTCTGCGAGATACTTGTTCATAGCGATGAAATTTGAAGGTTATTAATAGATGTTGTTGTGAATCTAATTTAATAACTATGCGACTCGTCTTTAAGTTCACTCTCGGTGAGCGGTGTGGAGTTCATCTTCCGCCATACGACCACGATGTAGGCCAGGACGAAGGGAATGATGACGCTCACCACGCTCATGACACGGAGCGTGAAGAGGCTCGAAGAGGAATTGGCGATGCTCAGCGAGGAAGCCGGGTCGAGAGTCGAGGGATAGTACGCCGCACCCTGATAGCCCGCAAGGCAGAAAAGGACGAGCACCACGACGAAGGCGCCGATGCCGCTCCACCAGATGCCGGACTTCCATTTCGCGTCCAGAGCGGTGCGGAACACGGCATAGAGCACGGCAACGACCCCGAGCACGAAGGCGAGACCCATCGGCCACCAGGCCACAAGGCTGTTGAAATACATGTTGGGCTCGGCGACAAAAGCACCGGCGCCGTCGGCGCGCAGGCCCGTAGTTGTGAAGAGTACAAGGAGGAAGGCCACGAAGAGGACGGCGAAGACGATGCCGTTGTAGAGCGTGACCGAGCGCATGCGCCGGGTGAGCTCGGGCTGGCCGCCGATATTGTTCACGAAGTACATGGCCGCCTGGGTGCGGGCGAGGAAGAACACGGCGAAGCCCAGGACAAGGTTGCGCCACGAGGCTATGGCCTCGAGGCCGCGCGTCGGGGCCCAGCGGGAGATGACGGGACTGCCGGCGTCAAGGATATTGCCCTTGGTCACTGTAAATTCAGCGCCGAAGAACATTCCGCCGACAGCTACTCCGAGAAGCACGCATCCGAAAAGGCCGTTGAACATCAGGAAGGCGTCGTACGCGCGGGTGCCGTAGAGGTTTCCCGACTTGCGGCGGAACTCATAGCTCACCGCCTGAAGCACGAAGCTCAGCAGAATGAGCATCCAGAGCCAGTACGCGCCCCCGAAGCTCGTGGAATAGAACAGCGGGAAGGAGGCGAAGAAAGCTCCGCCGAAGACCACGAGAGTCGTGAAGGTGAATTCCCACTTGCGTCCCAGGGAATTGACCATGAGGCCGCGCTGGGCCTCGGTCATCCGCGAGCAGAGCATCGACTGCCCGCCCTGCACGAAAAGGAGAAAAACGAGGGCTGCGCCAAGCACGCCGATGAGCAGCCACCAGTAGTGTTGTAAAAGAGATAGTTCGGTCATTGTCTTGAGAATTTTATACTTGTGGCTTATTTCATGATGTCGGTCTTGGAGGCCTTGGAGATATAGCGGAGCATGATGCTGATTTCAGCGGCAAGCATGAGGGTGAAGATAGCGGCGAAAATACAGAACGTGAGCTGCACGGAAGAAGCGGGCACGTCGGAGATGGCGGCGTTCACGGGCAGAAGGTCCTGGATGGTCCACGGCTGGCGCCCGACCTCGGCCGTTACCCACCCGGCCTGGCTGCATATCCAGACCACGGGAATCGACAGGATGCCCACCCAGTGGAGCCAGGGCTTCTCGAGGAGCGGCGTGCGCCAGTAGCTTGCGGCGAGCACGAGGATGAAGAACACGAGGAGGTATCCGCCGAGAAGTACCATTATATGGAAGGAGTAGAACGTGAGGGCCACGGGAGGCACGGCAGCCTCGCCCGAAGCGAGATAACCGTAGCCGAAGTCAGCGAAACGGGCGCGGACTTTCTCCGCCGCGGCGGCCATGGCGGCGGAATCGCCGGCCTGACGGGCGGCCTCATAGTCGCGCAGGGCCTGCTGTCCGAGTTTGCCGGAGGCTATGCGGTCGGCATAGCTCACACCGTAGACTGTATCGCCGTCAGCTGTGATGGAGCGACCGGCGATAAGGTCATCGATGCCCGGCACAAACAGAGTTGTCGAGCCGTCAATAAGCAGCGACAGGCCCTTGGGAATATCTACGCTGAAAAGCATGGGGTCGGCGTTGTCACCCGGACGCTTCGACGGATTTAGGATGCCTATGGCCACAAGGTCCTGTCCGCGCGAGCCTTCGTAGAGTCCTTCCATGGCCGCGAGCTTCATGGGCTGGACGCGGCTCACCTGCTGGGCCGAGCCGTGACCCGTCGAGAGCGTGAACAGGATGCCGATAAGGCCAACCCAGGCGCCGACCTTCATCGACAGCCGCGCGGCCTCGACATTGCGCTTGCGGAAAAGAAGCCAGCTGCTGACTCCAACCACAAACACTCCGGCGAGTGTCCACCCAGAGAGGACGGCATGGAAAAACTTGTTCATCGACACGGGGTTGAAGGCCACTTCCCAGAAATTGTCCATGACGTTGCGCATCTGGGCCGGGTCGAACTCCATGCCCACGGGGTTCTGCATCCATGCGTTGGCTATGAGAATCCAGAGCGCCGAAAGCGACACGCCTATGGCCGTCAGCCATGTCGAGGCAAGATGGAATCCGCGGCTGACCTTGTTCCAGCCAAAGAACATCACGGCCACGAAAGTTGCCTCCATGAAGAAGGCCAGAAGCCCTTCGATGGCGAGCGGAGCGCCGAAAATATCGCCGACAAACCAGCTGTAGTTGCTCCAGTTGGTTCCGAACTCGAATTCGAGGATGATGCCTGTTGCCACGCCGCAGGCGAAATTAATGCCGAAAAGAGTCATCCAGAACTTGGTGATTCCCTTCCAGCACTCCCGGCCGGTGCGGACGTAGATAGTCTCCATTATGGCGACTATCAGCGCGAGGCCGATGGTCAGCGGCACGAATAGCCAGTGGTACATGGCCGTGAGAGCGAACTGCGCCCTCGACCAGTCGACGGTCTGAATTAAGTCTGTCATCTTGTTTGCTTAGTTTTTGAGGTCTTGCGCGCGCCCGGGGCGCACGCAAGGATTCAGGGGTTAATTTTTATGGATTGTCAGGTTGTTCCGGACGGCGGCGGCGCGGTCCGTGTCGTTGTCGTAGCGCGTGGCCAGCAGGTCGGGGAAGAAAAAGAGCTTCAGAACCGCAAACAGCACGAAGAGCTTGATGAGAATCAGCACCCAGAGCGAGCGTCCGACGGTCATCGACCGGAAACCGTCGGCGTACATGCGGTATGCCCTTGTCAGAAACTCCTTCATCTTTCATCGGCAGGAGCCGTCCTTGCGGATTTCCTCCTGTTTATATGGTTCGACATGGATGTTCACTATCGAAAGAGGGCCGAAGGCGCCGCGGATCTGCTTCTCGAGGGCCGTGGCGATGGCGTGGCCGTCGGCCACCGAGATGTCCGGGTCGACCTTGATGTGCATATCGAGAATAATCCGCGAGCCGTTGCGCCGGGAGCGCAGATGATGGAAGGTGATGACTCCCGGAGTGGAGGCCGCAAGCGCCCGTACTTCCTCGAGCTGGACTTCCGGAATGCTCGCGTCAAGAAGCTCACGGCAGGCGGGAACTATCATCCTGACACCGACAATGGCAATAAAGACGGCCACCACAACGACAGCCACCGGATCGAGCACCCTCCATTCGGGGCTGAGAAGAACGGCTCCGCCCACACCTATCAGCGTCGCCAAGGACGAAAGGGCGTCCGAGCGGTGGTGCCACGCATTGGCGATGAGCACCCCGGAATGGAGTCGCCGCCCCACCTTCCGGGTGTAGCGGAAAAGCCATTCCTTCGACACGATTGACGCCACTATTATAATAAGGGCAAGCGGAGCGGGAGCCTCCAGACGGCCCCCTCTAGCCCAATAGACGATTTTCTCCACGCCGTCAATCATCAGCCCGACGGCCACCGCCACGAGCATGACCGCCACAAGAAGCGTCGCTCCGGTCTCGTACTTTCCGCGACCGTACTGATACTCCTCGTCAGGCTTTCGCCGGGCGATGCCGACCACGGCAAGAACTATGGCGTCGGTAATGAAATCAGAAAACGAATGCAGTCCGTCGGCCACGAGTGCCCCGGAGCGGCCTGCAATACCGCCCCAGACCTTGACGGCCCCCAGAACGGCATTGACCCAGAATCCGGTCCATGTCACCCTACGGGCCTCGCTGATCTGCCGGGACGTCGATTCCGTTTCGTTGTGTTTGATATCAGTCATGCATTGCTTGTGCTAATATTGCGCAAGATAATAAAAAAAAATGGAACACACAAAAAAATGTTCACTCAAAAACGCTCTGAGCGGCGTGTGAAATTTTTAAGCGTCTGAAAGCAATTAGCTTAAAATTTCTAACAGCTCCGGGAAAGCGCCGACAACCTCACTGCCAAAAAGAAAGCCGGATATTTACTATCCATACTCCACGGGGGCTACAACATGCCATAAAGCTATACTGAATAACATATTTCTACAACACATCTACGAATTAAATTTTTTTAATAAAAATTATTGCAATACCGGTTAGCTATGGTTTTACTTAAAATTTCAAATCATATTCAGCGCTATCCCTTAACAAAATTCCCACAACAGCCAGAATTTAGATTTTCATTAAGTCCATTCGCTCTCAGGTTGCCCTGAAGGAATTTGGACAATTCAAAATTGTAAGCTACCTTTGTACTCGGAAATGATACAACAAGCCTAAGCATTGAGTGAATGCTTTCATATTAAAACAAATCTGGAATAGACATATAATCTAACATTAAGTACTATGTGTAAGACAAACAGAGCCGCCCGGGAGGGTGGCTCTGTTTGTCTTTTCGTTGCGCTGAATCGTCATTCTTCCGGCTTGAACTGGTCCTTGCCAACGCCGCAGACGGGGCACACCCAGTCGTCGGGAAGATCGGCGAAAGCTGTTCCGGGAGCGATTCCGTTGTCAGGATCGCCTGTTGACGGGTCATATTCCCATCCGCATACTTCACATACGTACTTTTCCATAATTCAGAGAGTTTTAGGGGTTGATTAATGTTTTCATATCTTCGTCTATGGTAGTTATCGTACCGATGTTGAATTTCTCCTGAAGTACCTTCACTACGTCGGGGGTGAAAAACGCAGGAAGCGTCGGCCCGGTATGGATGTTCTTGACTCCGAGAGCCAGAAGGGCGAGAAGTACAATCACCGCTTTCTGCTCGTACCACGCGATGTTGTACACAATCGGGAGCTCGTTCAGACTCTTCAGCCCGAAAGCATCCTTAAGCGCAGTCGCTATCACAACGAGAGAATAGCTGTCGTTGCACTGGCCGGCGTCAAGAACGCGGGGCACACCCTCGATGTCTCCGAGCGGCAGTTTGTTGTAGCGGTATTTGGCACATCCCGCAGTCAGAATCACACAGTCCTCAGGCAGTTTTTCGGCGAATTCCGTATAGTACTTTCTAGAAAGCATGCGGCCGTCGCAGCCCGCCATCACCACAAACTTGCGGATTTTGCCTCTCTTGATGAGGTCTGTCACCTTCGGCGCGAGCTCTATCACCTGGTGGTGGGCGAATCCGGCGACGATCTTACCGCTCTCGAGAGCCTTGGGTGGCTGACACTTCCGCGCGCGCTCGATTATCTCCGAGAAATCCTTCTTGCCGTCCTTTCCTGCCGTGATATGGCGGGTGCCGGGCATTCCCACCACTCCTGTCGTGTAGACACGGTCCATGTATGTGGTCGAAGGCCGCGGGGGCACGATGCAGTTGGAGGTGAAGAGGAACATTCCGTTGAACGACTCGAATTCCTCGGTCTGCCGCCACCATGCGTTGCCGTAGTTGCCGGCGAAGTGCGGAAATTTCTTGAAGAAGGGATAGCTCTGCGCGGGAAGCATTTCCGAGTGTGTGTAAATATCCACACCTTTGCCTTCCGACTGCTCGAGAAGCTCTTCCAGGTCCTTGAGGTCGTGGCCACTGACAAGGATTCCGGGGCGTTCGCGCACGCCGGTTTCCACTTCAGTGATTTCGGGGTTGCCATAGGTGGAGGTATTGGCCTCGTCAAGAAGAGCCATGGCCTTCACCCCGCCTTCGCCAACGCCGAGCACAAGAGAGAAGAGCGCGTCGGTGTCGATGTCCTGTCGGCTCACCTCGGCGAGCGCGTCCTCGATAACGGCATAGACGTCCTCGTTTTCAAATCCGAGATTCAGCGCATGCCGCGCATATGCCGCCATACCCTTGCAACCATAGATTGCGAGCTGTTTGAGACCGCGGATATCGGGGTCCTTCTCGGCGAGGACTCCGGTAAGAGCCTCGTATTTTTCATAATCCTCAGGCTTGGCCTCGAACTCCACTTCAGGCATTTCCGGGAGCGCCACGCCTTCCTTCTTGGCGCGGCCGCAGAGAAGGTTCTTCAGCTCGAAGGCGCGGCGTATATAGACGTCAAGCATGGGATTGTCGAAATTCGCGTTGGTGATTGTCGTAAACAGCGCGTCGATTAAGAAATGCGAGGCCTCGCGTGAGGCACTGTGCTTTTCGCGCAGGGCGCGGTTCACAGCCGCCATACCCCTCACTGCGTAAAGCAACAGATCCATACGGCCGGAAGTGTCGGCCTTCTTGCCGCAGACGCCCTGGATTTCACATCCTTTGCCACGTGCAGTCTCCTGGCACTGGTAGCAGAACATTTTCGGTGTGCCGTCCATAGTCCTTACGCCTTGATTTTGACAAGCATGATTTTCGTATCCGTCCTGGCAACGACGCTGTGCTGGACCTGCTGGCCCATGAGCAAAAACTCACCGGTCTTCAGCTCGTGGGGAACGCCAAGCATCGTAAACTCGACGTTTCCTTCAAGCACATACACCATCACCTCGGCGGGAGCTGTATGGGTAGGAAGATTCTGCCCGGCTTTGAAATCGAGCAGGACAACGCCGCCGTTGGCGTTTTCAAAAATTCTTTGGAACCGGACCTTTTCATCGTCCGGAGTAATGGTCGAGGACAGGTTATGAACCTCTCCGAATCTGAAATCAGTACTCAACATATCGCTTCGTTTTTTTAAATGTCAAGGGCTAAGAAGCCGTCTGCTCTAAAAACACGGAACCTGCGTTCAAAGTTCACACCTCCCGAAATGCAAAAATAAAAATACCGGGGCTTGCTTTGTTCGCATAAAAAGAGTAACTTTGCAGACCGAAAACCGCATGGCCTGGTAGTTCAATGGATAGAACGAGGGTTTCCTAAACCTTAAATCGGGGTTCGATTCCCCGCCGGGCTACGAAGAGAGAAGAGCAAATCGCTATCAATAAGCGACTTGCTCTTTCATTTAACGAATCATTGCTTGACGGAAGAGGTGTCCCTTGGAAACCTCTTCCGATTTTTTCGCAAAATAATGCAATATAATTTGGAAATTAACAATTTAATATGTAACTTTGCACCGTAAACCTTTATCTAAAAAATCAAATTCTATGAATACCCCCTTCCGGATTCTCGGCGCCGCCGCGTGGTTCGAACTCGCCACCAAAGCTGCAAACCGTGTGAAAATCTACTCAAGCTGCTGGCACGAAGGCGAATTTGCCTGCGTCCTCGGCTCCAACCCTGCCGATGCCGCCCAAAAGGCCCTTCGCGTGGCCGAAACTGTTGCCGAAACCCGCAGGGTTCTCCTTTTCGACCTCCAGGGAGACCTCCGCAACTACGCCGCCTGCGCCCGCGCCCCCCGCAAGCTCCTCCGCGTAAACCTCGACCTCGCAAGCCTGGACCCCAAGGACATCGATGGCTTAATGACCGGAATCGAACAGACCATAACCGCCTCCGGAGCAGGCGTCTGCGTCATCGACTCCCTCTTCCACCTCTGCGAGTGGCGAGGCAAGTCCGCAGGCGCGCGCTTCTTCATCCTAAAGCTCCGCGAACTGACCCGTCGCCTCGGCATTTCCCTCCTCATCGGCGCCACCGCCTGCAAACGAATCCCCAAAAACACCGGCCCCGGCGCCGAACACCTCCCAAAAGGCACAGCCCCGTTCATCGACGCGATAATAACCGAAGACCCGGCTCCGGAAGCCGAAAAAAATACCGCCATCCCGGCGCCCTCAGTCGCCGGGGCCGATAAGTCTGTCAGGGCCGACAGGTCGGTAGAACCCGGCCGGTCCGAAAAACCGGATACCCCCTCCCCTATCCGCCAAAAGCTTTCCCACCGTCTCTCCCACCCCGGCGTCAGGTACCGCTAATTGCCGCGACAAGAAGTATTCCGGACAGCGTTTCAATTGTTTTTCTTATGCCCGAAGGAAATTCAATCAAAACCGCTATCTTTGCAGTCTGATTTGGAGTTCTTATATTTTACATTTAGATTATGACTGAATCGATTTTTATTACCGGTGGAGCTTCGGGGATGGGGGCGGCCTGCGCGCGGCTGTTCCTCGAGAGAGGCTGGCGCGTGGCTGTCTATGACTTGCAGGACTCAGAAGGACTTCAGAAACTCCGGGAGCGCTTCGGGGAGGAGCGTCTGGCATTTTTCCGCGGCGACACCCTCGACCGCGGGGCGCTTGAACAGGCGGCCTCGGAAGCGGAAAAGCGCTTCGGTGGACTCGGCTCCGTGTTCGCCGGGGCCGGAGTGCATCATTCGGACACGGTCTTGTCCGTGACCGACGAGGACCTGCACCGCCTGATTGACATCAATATTGTTGGCACAATCAACACCCTGCGCGCCACTCTGCCCCACATCATCGCCTCGGGCGGGGGCTCGGCGGTGTTGAACGCTTCCGACCAGTCGTTCATCGGAAAGCCCCACAGCTTCGCATACGGACTCACCAAGGGAGCCATCGGCCAGATGTGCAAGGGCATGGCTCTCGACCTCGCACCGAAAGGCGTGCGCGTAAACGCAATATGCCCCGGGACCATACGCACACCGATGGTCGACGCTATTTTCGAGCGTTGCTCGGCCTCGGGAGCGGGGAGCATCGAAGATCTCTGGGCCGGGGAAGCCGCCCTCTTCCCGCTCGGCCGCGTCGGCCAACCGGAGGAAGTGGCAAAGCTTGTATATTTCCTTGCTTCGGACGACTCGTCGTTCACCACCGGTTCGCTCTACCCCATCGACGGCGGCATCACTGCCGGATAAGCACCGACACGGCCGAGGAATTGCGCCCCGGCATCTGGTCGACGCATATCTGCACCGGAAATCGGTCGCGGAGGCTTTCGATATGGCTTATTATTCCAACGCGGCGTCCGCCGTGGCGCCGGAGGGCGTCGAGAGTGTTGACGGCGTCCTCGAGGGCCTGACCGCTCAGGTTGCCGAACCCCTCGTCGATAAAAAGGGTGTCGACAGCGAGACCGGACGAGATGTCGGCCAGGGCGAGAGCAAGGGCAAGAGACACCACGAAAGTCTCGCCGCCGGAGATGTGCTGGGCCGAGCGCCGGGCATTGCCGTCGTAGCTGTCCACGACGTATATCGCATAGCTGTTGGGCTCGCCTTCGAGCCGATAGCGGTCCATAAGGCTCTTCATATAGAAATTGGCGCTGTGGATGAGGTTGGCAAGGACGTAGCTCTGAGCTATGGTTCTGAATTTCTTGCCGTCGGCGCTCCCGAAGAGGTCGGAGAGGCGTCTGTACATCCCGGCCCTTTTCTCAAGGACCTCGACCTGCTCCATTATTGCCTTCCGCCGGCTGGCGTTACGGGCGTCGGCATCGAGCTGCGCCTGAAGCTTGCCCACGGCCTCCCTTGCCGATGCCAGTTCGCTGTCGGCGACATCCGCAAGGGCTTTGAGTTCTTCGGGAGCCGCCCCCTCCGGAAGCTCGGGCGGACATTTATCCGCATGGGCCCGCAACGCTCTTTCGGAGTCCTCCGCGGAGGTCCGGGCGGCTGTCAGGCCGTCGGCAAGGGCCTTTTCTTCGGCTCTCTGTCCTTGAATTTCCGATCTGTCCGCAGAGCACAGCCGGGCGAAATACGCCTCGCCGTAGCCATGTTCCTTTCTGAAAGAATCGAGCACAAGCCCGAGTCTCGCGGCCTCGGCGCGGGCGGCGGCGAGGCGTGACTCGAGGGACGAGTGGCGCCCCATAAACTGCGAGGCCTCCGCCAAAAGCTTCTCGTCGAAGGATTTCGCGGGAGCCGCCGGCTCGCTGAACCATTCCGGCCTGCTCTCGCGCATGGCCTCCATCGCGGGACCGAGGGCCGCACGGCGGTTGCGCAGCGTTGTACGCTCGCTCTCGAGCTTGCCGCGGACATCGGCGAGATGGACGCGCGCGCTGTTCGTGGCATTCCGCGCAGAATCATGTACTTTCGCCGCCTCATCCCTGACTTTCAGAGCCTTGGAATGGCGGGCGTCAACTGCCTCCGCATCCTCCGGCTCCAGCGTCGCCGCAAGTTCCGCCACATCGGGGTGGCGTTCCTTGTGGGTCTTCAACCGAGCTTCAAGCTGAGGCACAGCCTTTTCCGACTGCGCAAGAATGGTCTCCAGTCTTACAATCTCATCATTGCAGGCCTTCACGGCCGCCGTGGCCTCCTCGGCAAGACGCTTCTGCCCGGCGAGAGTTGCCGAGAAAACGCTGTCGACAGCGGGTATGGCCTCTTCGATTCCCCTCAGACACACGGGACAGACATCCCCTACCTTCAGCTTCGAGCGCAGTTTGGCGATAGCCTCGCTGAAGGAGAGTTCCACGGTATTGTACGCGTGGACCGCCTTCTCCTCCCGGACTTTCAGTCCCGGAAGTTCCGCCCGTTTCCGCCCGAGGGCTACCGCATTCCGGCCAGCCTCGGCCCGCATTTCCCCGAGCATACGCTCCTCCGAGCAAATCTTCAGCGCACGGCTCACTGTGAGTTCTTTCTCGGCGCTTTCAAGCGCCTCGCGCGCCGATTTCTCCTTCTCTTCAGCCGCGGCGAGGGCCTTTTCCGCGGCCTTCTCCCTGTTTATACAGTCGTCAAGAAAATCATCCTTGCAGATAAGCGCATAAGCGCTCCTCAGCCGTCCCAGCTGTGAAGTCATCCCGGCAAGGTCGCGGTCAATCGCGGCGATTTCCTTTCTCCTCAGCGCGAGGGCCGCCGCATCGGCGCGGGGAGCCTCGGCGCCCTCCCAGTCCGTCAGGAACTTCCGGCGCTCCGCCGCCTTGTCGGAGTTATAGGCCCGCTCGGCCTCCGCAAGCCTCGTCCCCGCGGTCCTGCGGGCCGTCTCGAGCTCAATCCCCGTGCACACATATCTGTACATGGAATCCGCCTTGCGGAATCTTTCCTGAGCCGCCGCGGACTTTGCTTTTTCTTCCGCGAGGGAGGCGCGTATGGCATCCGCCTCCTCATCGCTGAGACAGCTGAGCACCGTCAGTTTTCCTTTCTCGTTCTCCAGAGCCTGACGGGCATCGGCCGCGGCATTGTATATCGCTATGCCCATGCGCGTATAATGCTGAGTGCCGGTCAGTTTTTCAAGGATTACGGCCTTGTCGTCGTCGGTCCCCTTGAGGAAGCTCGCGAACTGCCCCTGGGCGAGGACTGTCGTCCGGCAGAAGTCGGCGAAGTCGAGGCCGATAAGCCCGGTCAGCACCGGGTCTACCTCCTTGTTTCTGTATGTTGTTTCTTCGGGAGTGCCGGGGTTCACGGTCAGCAGGCGCAGGGCGGCGCGGACCTTACCCTCGGGCGATTTTTTGGCCGTGCGCCTCTCCCACGAGGCCACGCAGGGGCTGCCGTCGTTGGCCGTGAATTCCAGTTCCACCGACGAGCAAGATGTTCCCCGGCGCATTATCCGCACCGTATCGGACTCCTCGCCCTTTTTCCTTGGCGACAGGCGGGGAGTGCCGCCGAAGAGCGCGAGGCAGACGGAGTCGAGAATCGTGGATTTGCCCGCCCCGACGTTCCCGCAAATCAGAAACACGTCCGTATCGACAAGCGGCGAGGCCGAGAAGTCGATTTCCGCGTCCTCTATCGAGGCTATGTTGTGGATTTTGAGTCGCCGGATTTTCATTGGTCGTCGATCGATGTATAGATTTCACGAAAAAGCGCCTGAAGCTCGGGCGTAAAATCACAGCCGATGTCGCCGGCATAGCGGCAGGCGAGACTGAAGGGGTCAACGTCCTTGAACTCAGCCACGGAGAAACCTCTTCCCGCCTCCCCGGATTCCCTGTCGGCCCCGGCGTCGCGGGAATTTATGGCGCAAAGTATGGCTTCCTTGCCCTCCAGCGCTCTGAGAGCCTCCTCCCTCGCTCCGGCGTGGAGAAATCCGTCAACAAGCACATTAAGCCTCAGGAGGCACTTCTTTCCGGCCGGAAGCGCGACTAAAGCCGCCATGCACTCCTCCCAGCGGGCGAAGCCGCGGGCCGGAATATTGACGAGCGGACAGGGGTCGTCCATCGGCACCGTGGATATTTCCACTCCTGCGTCCTCTCCGTGGCCGCTTATGCGCACGATGCTCAGAGAGTGCGCGAACCGCTCGTCGAAGGACACACCCATCGGCGTGCCGCAGTAGCGCGCCACCGCCGGGCCTCCGGCTATCCTGAACGTGGCCGGGTGATGTATATGTCCCAGCGCGAGATAGTCGAAGCCCTCGCCGAAGTCCTCGAGACGCACCACATCGATGCCGCCGACCGAATCCGGGTTCTCCTCGTCCGTAACATCCTTGAAGTACTGCGCGTTACCGACCGAGGTATGCGCCATCGCAACCACCGGAAGGCCTTCCCGGTTTCTGCCGGATATATACGCGAGCATCGCGGGCCAGAGCCCTTCCGGCATATTCCGGGGATGGACATACGGCACCGCCAGAATAAACCCGCACCCCGGCACCTCCACAACAAGGCGCCTGTTGGCCTCGGCAAGAGCCTCGGGTCCGGCTACAGGCTCCACGCGGGAGACGGTGCCGACCATGTCGACGCCCGCGAAATCCCAGAGCTCGCGGAAGGCCTCGTGGCGGGAGGAACTGTCGTGGTTCCCCGCCGTGATGACGATGCGCATCTCCGGACCGCCGACGCGCCGCATAGCGGCGACGCCTTCGGCGAGCAGCCGCTCGGCGCGGACCGAGGGCTGGGACGTGTTGTACACGTCGCCGCTCACAAGCACGGCGTGCGGATGTGTTTCCGACACCGCCCGGACTATCTGACGCATCATATCTTCCTGTCGTTCAATACAGTTGAAGTCATGCAAACTGAGTCCGAGGTGTAGGTCGGAGGTATGGAGGATGGTGAAGGGTTCTTGCATGAAAGTGGCTTCTTTTTGCAAATTTAAGAAAAAAAACACAGCTTCCGGGCCCAAAACCCAAAAAAAAGTCGTATCTTTGCACCCTGACTTGGCAAAACGAAGCCATGCCGGATAGTTTATCCCGTCCAATCATTAAACTATAATATGAAGCTCCTTCAAGAAAAGCTCTCCAAGTATACTGCCCCCCAGGAAGCCAAGGCCGCCGGTGTATATCCCTATTTCCGCGCCATATCCTCCGAGCAGGATCCTGAAGTGATTATCAACGGCAAGCGTGTTCTTATGTTCGGCTCGAACTGCTACACCGGACTTGTCAACGACCCCAGAATCAAGGAAGCGGCCATCGAGGCCGTGAAAAAGTACGGCACAGGCTGCGCCGGCTCCCCCTTCCTCAACGGCACCCTCGACCTTCACAAGCAGCTCGAGGCCCGAATCGCCGAATACATCGGAAAGGAGGACGTGATGATCTATTCCACCGGTTTCGGCGTCAACCTCGGCGTCGTGTCCTGCCTTACCGGCCGCGAAGACTACATTCTCTGGGACGAACAGGACCACGCCTCCATTATCGAAGGCCGGCGTCTCTCCTTCTCCCAGTCGCTGAAGTACAAGCACAACGACATGGAGAGCCTCGAGAACCAGCTCCGCAAATGCGCGCCCGACAAGGTCAAGCTCATCGTCACAGACGGTGTCTTCTCGATGGAGGGCGACGTGGCCAACCTCCCCAAAATAGTCGAGCTCGCCAAGAAGTACAACGCCACCGTCATGGTCGACGAGGCTCACTCAATCGGCGTATTCGGCGAAGGCGGACGCGGTGTCTGCAACCACTTCGGTGTGACCGGCGACGTGGACCTCGTGATGGGTACCTTCTCCAAGAGCTTCGCCTCCCTCGGCGGATTCATCGCCACGGACAAGGAAATCACCAACTTCCTCCGCCACCACTCCCGCTCCTATATCTTCACGGCGTCAATCACTCCCGCCTCAACCGCAGCCGCTCTCAAGGCCATCGACATCATGATTGCCGAGCCCGAGCGCCAGCAGAACCTCTGGGACCTCACAAACTACGCCCTGGAAGGCTTCCGCAACATGGGCCTCGAAATCGGCAACACTTCCACGCCGATTATCCCCCTCTACATCCGCGACAACTTCAAGACCTTCCAGATTACCACAGACCTCTTCCACGAGGGCATTTTCGTGAACCCCGTCGTATCTCCCGCCGTGGCTCCCCAGGACACCCTCATCCGCTTCAGCCTCATGGCCACGCACACCAAGGAGCAGGTGACCGAAGCCCTCGAGAAAATCGAAAAAGTATTCCGCAAGAACGGCGTCCTCAAATAAGCCGTTTCCTGACATTTTTACGCGCGGGACGGGGCCTTCGAGCCTCGTCCCGCGTCGCTTAACCAAATATAACAGCCTGACATTTTGCGGCCACGGGAAAAATTCGTATCTTTGAGCCGCAATTCGCGAACTTCAGAAGTCTAATCAGATAACAAACTACAATACACTATGGCACAGCAAGACGACGTGTTCAAAAAGATTGTTTCCCACGCCAAGGAATACGGCTTCGTGTTCCCCTCGAGCGACATTTACGACGGCCTATCCGCCGTCTACGACTACGGCCAGAACGGCGTGGAACTCAAAAACAACATCAAGCGCTACTGGTGGGAGGCCATGACCCTTCTCCATGAGAACATCGTGGGCATCGACTCCGCGATTTTCATGCACCCCACCATCTGGAAGGCTTCCGGACACGTCGACGCCTTCAACGACCCCCTCATCGACAACCGCGACTCCAAGAAGCGCTACCGCGCAGACGTCCTCATTGAGGAACAGATCGCCAAGTACGACGACAAAATCGAGAAGGAAGTCGCCAAGGCCGCCAAGCGCTTCGGCGACAGCTTCGACGCCGAACTCTACCGCACGACCAATCCCCGCGTCCTCGAACACAAGGCCAAGCGCGACGCCCTCCACGAGCGCTTCGCAAAGGCCATGAACGACAACAACCTCGACGAGCTCCGCCAGATTATCATCGACGAGGAAATCGTCTGCCCCATTTCCGGCACCAAGAACTGGACCGAGGTGCGCCAGTTCAACCTCATGTTCAAGACCGAGATGGGCTCCACCTCCGAGGGCGCGATGACCGTATACCTCCGTCCCGAGACCGCCCAGGGCATCTTCGTAAACTATCTCAACGTCCAGAAGACGGGCCGCATGCGCATCCCCTTCGGCATAGCCCAGATCGGCAAGGCCTTCCGCAACGAAATCGTCGCCCGCCAGTTCATCTTCCGCATGCGCGAGTTCGAGCAGATGGAAATGCAGTTCTTCGTCCGTCCCGGCGAGGAGATGAAATGGTTCGCGCACTGGAAGGAATGGCGTCTCCGCTGGCACAAGGCCCTCGGCCTCGGCGACGACAAGTACCGCTACCACGACCACGAGAAGCTCGCCCACTACGCCAACGCCGCGACCGACATCGAGTTCCTCATGCCCTTCGGTTTCAAGGAAGTGGAAGGAATCCACTCCCGCACCAATTTCGACCTCTCCCAGCACGAGAAGTTCTCCGGCAAGAAAATCCAGTACTTCGACCCCGAGCTCAACGAGAGCTACACCCCCTACGTCATCGAGACCTCAATCGGCGTCGACCGCATGTTCCTCTCCGTTCTCTGCTCCAGCTATGAGGAACAGGCCCTCGAGGGCGGCGACACCCGCGTGGTGCTCCACCTCCCCGCGCCCCTCGCGCCCGTGAAGTGCGCCGTGCTCCCGCTCGTCCGCAAGGACGGACTCCCCGAGAAGGCCCGCGAGATTGTCGACGACCTCAAGTTCGACTTCGCCACCCACTACGAGGAAAAGGACACCATCGGCAAGCGCTACCGCCGTCAGGACGCCATCGGCACCCCCTACTGCATCACCGTTGACCACCAGACCCTCGAGGACAACACCGTCACCCTCCGCGAGCGCGACTCCATGGAGCAGAAGCGCGTGGCTATCGCCGACCTCCACCGCCTCATCCACGAGAACGTAAGCCTCAATTCCCTCCTCCGTAAACTCAAGTAACAGAAAATGAAGAAATCATATATCGTCATCGGCGTCATAGTTGTCCTCGCTCTCGTCCTCTTCTTCTCGGGCAAGAGCTCCTACAATTCCTTTGTCTCCCTTGACCAGACCGTCGAACAGAGCTGGGCTCAGGTCGAGAACCAGTACCAGCGCCGCCTCGACCTTATCCCCAACCTCGTCGAGACCGTCAAGGGCTATGCCGCCCACGAGAGCGAGACCTTCGAGAACGTCACCCGCGCGCGCGCCGGCCTCTCCGACGCATACAACAGCGCCAGCGCAGCCGCCGAGGGCGCAAAGGGAGCAGCAGCCCCCTCCCAGGAACAGCTCGACAGCTTCATGGACGCCCAGCAGGGCCTCCAGCGCGCACTCAGCATCTACGTCAACGCAGTGCGCGAGGCTTATCCCGACCTCAAGGCCAACGAACAGTTCGCCGACCTTCAGGTCCAGCTCGAAGGTACCGAAAACCGCATCTCCACCGAGCGCCAGCGCTATACCGAGACTGTCCGCGAGTACAATGTCCGCGTAAAGAGCTTCCCTGCAAACATCTGGGCCTCAATCTTCGGATACGGCCCCAAGGCCCAGTTCAAGGCTGACCCCGAGGCTGCCCACGCGCCGAAAGTACAGTTCTGAAAATGAAGAAAATCCTCTTTTTCATCACTCTTCTCGGCACCCTCGCCGCTGTGGTCGCCTGCAACGACGACGAACAGTCGACGTGGGACAAGTACGCCGACTGGCGCGAGCTCAACAACGCATGGCTCGCCGAGCTTCAGGCCAAGACCAACGCAGACGGCACTCCTTACTATAAGGTAGTCGTCCCCCAGTGGAATCCCGCGAACTTCATCCTCATCCACTACTTCAACGACCGCGCGGAGACCGAGGGCAAGCTCTCGCCTCTCTACACCAGCTACACCGACACGCGCTACGTCGTCCACAACTGTCAGGGCCTCGGCATCGACTCCTCCACCCTCCTCACCAACGCCGGAGTGAAGGGAATCTACCGCAGCCAGGTGTCGGCCAACGTTCAGGGATTCTCCGCGGCAGTCATGGACATGCGCTGCGGCGACACCGCCGAAGTCATCGTGCCCTACGGCCTCGCCTACGGAGCCCAGGAGCGCGGCATCATCAAGCCCTACTCCACTCTCCGCTTCAATATCCGCCTCGTGGACATTCCTTACTACGAGACTATCCCCTGACCCGAAGAGCGGCAGTACTGCGGATTATTCCGGGACACTCCATTCCTGACGAACTGATTTTAAATTCTTACTGTAAGGACGCACGGTTCGTGCGTCCTTTTCGATGTATCACGTGACTTTCCCTGATTTCGGATTATGAGCAAATCCGGCAAAGGTTTCATTCTCGGCGTCGTCGCAGCTGTAAGCTACGGCACAAATCCCCTTTTCGCTGTGCCCCTCTATGCCTCCGGGATGTCAACGGAATCGGTTCTGTTCTACCGCTACGGCTTCGCCACCCTTATTCTCGCGGCGATAATGCTCATTCGCGGCGAGAGCTTCCGCCTGCCCCGTCGCGCCCTTCTCCCCATGGCCGCGATGGGCATCGTCTTCGCCCTCTCCTCCCTCCTCCTCTTCGAGGCGTACAGGCATATGGACGTCGGCATCGCGTCGACCCTCCTTTTCATGGAGCCCGTATTCCTCGCGCTGATTATGCGCGTGGTCTATCACGAACACCTCTCCACGGGCACCGTCGCCTCCATCGCAATCTGCGTCCTCGGCATAATCCTCCTCTGCAACCCGGGCCCGGGCGCCAGAGTCACGGACACTGGAGTCCTGCTCGTAATGCTCTCCGCAATCGCTTACGGCATCTACATGGCCATGGTCAACAAGTCGGCCGCCGGGCGGCTCCCGGGCATGCCCCTGACCTTCTACTCCCTCCTTTTCGGAATGACGGTCTTCGCATTCGCCACGCGGGGCTTCACCGCCGTGCAGCCCGTGAGTCCTGACATCGTGAGCATTGTCTGCGTGGCGGGAATAGCCGTCGTGCCCACAATCGTCTCGCTCGTGGCCGTAAACGTGGCCATTCAGGACATAGGCGCTGTCCCCGTCTCCATCCTCGGTGCCCTCGAGCCAATCACGGGCGCCCTCGTCGGCGTCCTTCTCTTCGGAGAAGTGCTCACTCCGAGAGGAGCGGCCGGAATGGTCCTCATCATCGGAGCCGTCATGCTCCTCGTCTACAGCAAGCGCAGGAAATGAATCTCCATCTCTTCAATCCCGAGAACGACCTCGCCCTCGCCCGCGACCTTGCCAACTACACGGCTCCTCCGGCCGCCGTCGCGCTCGCGCGTGCAGGAGCCGTCCTCCCCCTATGGTACGGCGAGCCCGGGGACTCCTTCGTCTGCGACGGACTGAACGCCGGCTGGCTCAGGCGCATGACCGACACTTTCGGCCTCCGGACGCGTCTCTGGGACCATTCCGGCGCTGGTATCACACCTGCGCCCTGGGGATGGTCAAAGGCCGTGCGAAGCCGTTTCAAAAACCTCGGTTTCGGCCCGGAAACACTGCCTTCCGACGAAATCCTCGACCGCCTGCGCCTCCTCTCAAGCCGCCGGAGCGCCTGCTTTCTCGGCGCAGACCTCGCCCGGGCAGGTCTGATGCGCCCAGCGTTCGTCCCTCGCGAAATCTCGTCTCTCCCTCAGGCGAAGGAATATTGCCGGGAGTACCCCGACGCCCTTTTCAAGCTTCCCTGGTCGTCGAGCGGAAGAGGACAGATCCGCGTAAACAGCGAGGCCGCCTTCGACGCACGCGCCACGGCCATCGAAGGCGCTCTCCGCCGCTACGGCTTCCTCACCGCCGAACCCTTCCACCGCGACAAGGCCCTCGACCTTGCCCTGCTCTTCACAGCCCGTACATCCGGCGCAGTCACCCCTGCCGGCATATCACTTTTCCGAACTTTCCCTAACGGCGACTACGCCGGAAACATCCTCGCCTCCGACGAAGACCTGCTCCGCTCAATCGACAGCCCCTTCGGCATCGCCGGCACGCTCGGGGCTATAAGCCACAGGCTTTGCGAATCCCTCGGGACCCTCCTCGGGGGCGACTACTCCGGTCCTCTCGGTGTCGACATGATGGTGCTCCGCAGCGGCGAGACCGTCCCGTGCGTCGAACTGAACCTCCGCATGACAATGGGCCACGTCGCCCGCCACTTCCACGACCGCTTCTGCGCGCAGGACTCCACCGGTCTTTTCTCCATTTCCTCCCTGAAGCCTGATGCTCCCGGCGAGCCGGAGATCTCGGGCGGACGCCTTGTCCGCGGCGACCTAAGGCTCAATCCTCCCGGACCCGCAATTGCCTTTACCGCCTCAGTTGACACCGGCAAAATTGTTCTCATCTGAAAATACACTGTATTGATTTTTTTTGTAAATTTGCCTTCGGATTATATCCGCCGTACTTACTTACTATTTTAATCAATCTTTTACCAAAACTCACCATGAAAAAAGCAATTTTGGGTGCGGCTCTGCTGGCTTGCCTTTCCGCAGGAGCGCAGCAGCCTAAGATCTACATTGCCTTCCAATGGCACATGCACCAGCCGATCTACACCCCCGGCGAGACAGTTCTCGAAACCCACGAGGGAGGCTCCCTCAGCTACGACCTCCTCGACGTCTTCACATCACGCACCGGCGCCTACACCAACTGGCCCGCGCAGGCCGTCGACAAGCTCATTGCCGCAAATCTCCCCGGAGGCGCGCAGGTGTCCTTCTCCGGCTCCCTCGTCGAGAACCTCAACGTAATCGAGAAATCCACAAGCCACTTCCAGAACTGGAAAAAACACTGGACCGACTTCGTCTCCAAGAAAACCGACCTCGGCAACCAGCGAATCGACATGGTAGGCTTCGGCTACTACCATCCCCTCATGGCTCTCATCGACGAGGAGGACGCCCGCAAGCAGATTCAGAAACACCGCGAGTGCTTCGCCGAGAACTTCCCCGGCATGGCATATTCCAAAGGCATCTTCCCGCCTGAGAACGCCTTCGAGGAGCACATGATTCCCGCTCTCGTAAAAGAAGGCATCGAGTGGGCCATGGTCGACAACTCCCACTTCGACCGCACAGCCAAAAACTACCCCTGGGTAAAGGGCTTCTCCATGGTCGAGCCCAACAAGGCCGACGTTCTCAACGATAATCCCGCCGACTGGACCCACATCGACGGACTCTACTGCCCCGGACAGATTTCCGCCGGATGGGGCCACCGGCCCCACTGGATGAAGTACGTCGACCCCACAGACGGACACGAGTACAAAATGATTGCCGTGCCCACCTCCCTCGTCTTCGGCAATGAGGACGGCCGCGGCGGCTTCGGCGCTCTCCAGTACGAGAAGTGCATCAGCCAGCTCGAGGCCTTCAACGACGACCCCGAACACCCCATCCTCGTTGTCCTCCACCACGACGGCGACAACCACGGCGGCGGCTCAGCAAGCTACTACGGCTCGAACTTCCAGAACTTCGTCGACTGGCTCAGGGCAAACCCCGACCGCTTCGAATGCACCACCATCCAGGACTACCTCGACCGCTTCCCGCCCGAGGACAACGACATAATCCACGTCGAGAGCGGCAGCTGGTGGGGAGCCGGAGCTGACCCCGAATTCCTCAAGTGGAACGGCGACAAAGGCACATACGCCGGAGCTTCCGAGCCCTACAGCCCCGACCACAACAGCTGGGGAATCATCACCGCCGCCTCCAACCACGTGAAGACCGCCGCCGCCATTGCCCCCGACAATGCCGACGTCCGCGCCGCCTGGAACGAGCTCATGTGCGGCGAGACAAGCTGCTACTGGTACTGGGACGGCACCGAGGAATGGGACTCCAAGCCCGCCACCGCCGCTAACCTCGCTGTAGCCAAAGTAGCCTCCGTCCTCGCCTCCGGCGCCGACAAGACCGGCCCCTCCATCTACCATCCCCAGCGCGAACCCTACAACCCCGGCGCCACCGAATGGGGAATCGTACAGTCCTCCGACTTCACCGTCTGGAGCTACGTCTACGACCTCAGCGGCCTCGCCTCCGTCAAGCTCAAGTACCGCCTCGACAAAGACGGCGTCAACCCCCTCGCCTCCAACCAGAACGAGACATACGCAGGCGGCGACGAAGTAGGCCCCTGGCAGGAAATCGAGATGACAGGCAAGACCATCGCTTCCATCACAAATCCCCTCCCCGCACACAAGGCTCAGGAATTCTCCGCAAAGGTCCAGGGAGTCAAGGACGCACTCGTCGACTACTACATCGAGGCAACCGACGCCAAAGGCAACGTAGCCCGTTCCCAGATTCTCCACGTATACGTAGGCAACGGCAACGGCTCCGATCCCATCGACCCGGAGGACCCCGACAAGCCCTCGGTACTCGGCTCATACACCGTATCCCCCGCACAGCCCACCGTGGACGACGTAATCACCATCACGGCCTCCAACGGCCGCGAAGGCATCATCCTCCACTGGGGTGTGAATAAATTCGAGAAACCCATCCAGGCATACCTCCCCGACGGTTCCACATACCATACCGACGGAAAAGCAGCCCGCACCCCCTTCACCCGCAATGCCGAAGGCAAATACGAAGTAAAGATCGGCCCCTTCAACAACCCCGAACAGGCCGTCAGCTACATCAGCTTCGTCACCAACACCGGCAGCCAGTGGGACAACAACGGCGGAAGCGACTACCGCATCAACCTCAACCGCCCGACCGGCATTGACGCCGTAGAGGCTCCCGCCGACGCTCCCGCCGAATATTACACCCTCCAGGGCGTACGCGTCGACAGCCCCACCTCCGGCATCTACCTCTGCCGCAAAGGCGCCAAAGTCACGAAAGTAATCATCCGCTGATCCCAACCCTCCCCCACCCAATAGCCGCGCCCGGTTGGCGCGGCTATTTTTTCATCTCAATGATTCAATACCTCGTTGAAAATAATGTTGGACCAATGTTGCAGAACGGCAAAATCAATAATCGAATTGTAAGGACGCACGGCTCGTGCGTCGGGATAACCACCTAATGTGCAGGGCGTTGCCAACGGACGCACGAGCCGTGCATTACGAGGTTCTGCGACACCCCCCCAAAAAATCCCTGTCCGATAAGTCCGAGCAGGCTTAGCCTCGTCCGAGCCTTCTGGTCCAAGTGGCAGAGCATCAGCTCTGCGTGTAACCCGGGCGCCCAAAGGCGGCAGCGAAGCGCCCCGCCTCCCCTATCGACTGAAAACCACTGCCTTCTGTGTGCCCGAATAAAATTTCCGCAAAAAACTCCCCGAAAAATTTGGCAGACTCAAAAATAATTCCTAACTTTGCATCGCAAAACCGAGGAACACACCTCCGGGGCGTGCAAAAAGGTGCCATAGCTCAGTTGGTAGAGCAAAGGACTGAAAATCCTTGTGTCACTGGTTCGATTCCCGTTGGCACCACAAAAGACCGCTAATTCTCATAGAGTTAGCGGTCTTTTGTTTAATAGCTCATGGCAGAAAGGAGCTGTCGAAAATATCAACAAGTTAATAAGGCAATACATTCCTAAAAAATCTAACTTCAATGAATTTTCTGACCTTTATATCAAGAACGTGGCAAAGAAACTGAACCTCAGACCTCGTAAAAAACTCGGTTTTTCAAACCCAAAGACTGAGTTCTTCAAACAAATCGCTAATTTTGCACTTGCCAGTTGAACCTGCAGGGTACTTTTTTTGTCACAAAATCTTGCACTTTTCTCGATTTTATTTGTTAACTTTGCGGTGTTTTTTTTACTTTTAGGCAATTAACCAACTTTTGTTTAACCTTCAAACCTTACTAATTACCATCCAAAATGAAGAGAGGATTAATCCCAATCGCCTTGGGAATGCTCGCCGTGATGCCGGCCTATGCCGACGGCGATCAGGCGACGGTCACCTCGACGCCCTCGCCGATTGTATCGACCAAGGCTTTCGAAGTGAAAATCCAGACCTCCGATTTCGGACCAGACGTGTATTGCTACACCTGGGCAATCATCGGAGGCACTGAAAAAGAGGTCACTAACTGGGCCGGAAGCATCAACCCGAAGTTCAAAATGCAGGGCAGCGGCGGCACATACACCCTGAAAGTCGCTGACATCCAGGCCTTCTACAACCTTATGGACAGCGAACTCGAACAGCTCACGCGTCTTGGATTCATCGCCCGTACCTCCGACGGCCGTCAGACAGCCAACTGCTTCGCCGAGGTGGTGCAGGGGCGCCGCAACGCCTATTCGGGCGGCGAAGGCACCCAGGAGTCGCCATTTATCCTCACCACCGCCGATGACCTCGCCGCGCTCGCAGCCACACCCGCCGACTGGGAGTCAGACGTATGGATGCGCCTCGACGCGGACATCGCCCTCTCCTCATTCGCCGGAATCGGATCGAAAGGCAGCCCCTTCAAGGGCCACTTCGACGGCAACGGCCACGTCGTGAAGGGAGCCGTGATCTCAGGCGCCACGCTCGGCGGCGCCACAGGCTTCTTCAACGCCATCGACGGCGCCACAATCACCCGCCTCGGCCTCACCGGCGCCGAAGTCTCCGGCGTAACATTCACCGGCGCGCTCGTCGGCTACGCCGCCTCCGGCTCGATAAGCCGCTGCTTCACAGCCGGAAAAGTTTCTGCCACGTCGATTTGCGTCGGCGGTCTGGTAGGCGAGAACCACGCCTCGATTTCCGACTGCTACTCGACCGCCACCGTCACCAACGTCACCGACTACGTGGCCGGGGGCCTCGTGGGCAAGAACAAAGGCACCGTGGCCAACTGCTATGCCTCGGGCAAAGTCGCGGCCTACAACTACGCCGGCGGACTCGTAGGCGCCAACTACGGCAACGTGGCGACCTCAACCAGCTTCAACCCGCAGGTGAACATCAGCACCGGCAACTACGCCGGCCGCTTCGGCGGCAACGACAACCCTCGGAATTCCACCACGATGGTGCTGGGCTGGGCCGCCATGAAATTGGACCTCACCGCCACGCACGGCCACAACGCCGACGGCCACTCGTATAGGTTCATCGACAAAGCCACCTACGCCGACGTGCTCGGTTGGGACTTCGACTCCGTCTGGGAGTGGAAAGTCGAAGGCCAGCACCAGTATCCCGTGCTGGCCGGCCTCGCCGGACAGACCGACCCTGGCCACAGCTCATTCTATGAAACCGTGACCGGCATCGACATCATCGACACCGACAGCAACGCGCTCAGCGTCTTCCCCAATCCGGTGGGCGACATCCTGCATGTTGCCTCAGCCAAGGGAATGACACGCATCGGTCTCTTCAATCTCAACGGTGTCACCGCCGGCATCGCCGAGCCCCGGGGAGCGGCCGACGCCGAAATCGACTGCTCAAGCCTCGAGAGCGGCATGTATCTGCTCGACGTCGCATTCTCCGACGGCTCGCACGCCGTCAAGAAAATCATCAAGAAATAACCGGTCTCCTTTTTAGAATCCACAGCAATGAATTTCCATAATATATCGCGCAGGCTCGGCGCTGCCCTGTCGGCTCTGCTGCTGGCAGGCACGCTGTCGGCCGCCGCAGCCGTCAATTCAGGCAACCCCGCCCTATCCGACCTCGAGATTAGGGCCAACGGCGTCAACCTCATCAACTTCGACCCGTCCACGACATCATATTCGATCGAGGTCGAGGATGTCTCGATGATCACCCTCTCGGCCGCCCCTCAGGCCTCGGACGCCACCGTCGACATCACCGTCAACGGCCGGGCATACGACAACCACTCGCTCTCCTCGCTCGACGGCGGCGAGAACGTAATCGTCTACACCGTGAAGTCGGCCGGCTCCGAACGCGCCTACACCATCAACGTCAAGACACCCCTCGTGGTGCGCTCGGAGCATTTCAGCTGGAAGAACGCCACGATTTACTTCGTCATCACCGACCGCTTCTACAACGGCGACACCTCCAACGACAAGAGCTACCACCGCCAGCGCGGCGATAATTTTCGACATCATATCAGTCAGTTAGGAATTGTTGGTCAACAGTTGGTCAACAAAATCGACGATTCGATGCTTGACTTGAAAATTCTCTCGCGGGCGGTGTCTAACTTGCAGTTATCCACGGCGTTATATGTTGTGGCTACATTCATATATTATCTGATGTTTGTTTTTTTACTTCTTTAATAGGTTAATTATCTCGTCCTTGTCGTGCAGGTTGGACTTCAACTGCTCGACATTATCTTTGAGACCGTTAATCTGGTCGCGCAAGTCCTTTTCAGTACCTTCCGCTTTTTCCAACTTTACTTTCATCACTTCAAGTTGAGACAAGACTGCGGTCTCGCCGAGGCTATTGTTCGCATCTCCATCGCCCAACGCGACTGCCGAGAGGTAGGCGCTGATGTTGGTCGGGAACTGACAGAACAACGCGAAGAAATTGAAGTCAAGTGCTCGACTTATCTTCACCAGCTTCTTCGTCTCAATCGTCTCTCTTTCAAAGATTCGATTGACGTGCTGCTGAGGAACACCAATGAGACGACCAAACTCTGTCTTGGTCATCTTCAATGCGTCAAGGCGCTCTTTGATAGCCTTTCCGATGTGTACCTCTTTTAGTTCAATATTAAACATTAAACAGTGAATAAATCTTAAAACGACAAACCATTTCTTGTTTAGATAAACATTAAATGGTTACTTTGCGTTCTCAAATTAAGCTAATATTCTGAGTGCAAAGTTAATCATTAATCATTAAACAAACAAATAAAACGGCACAAAAATGACAAATACTGCTCAAAAAATCCGCCCGACTCTCTACGAGATGGCGGTTGGGGCAACGGTTCAGTTCCCCATAACTCGGCTAAAGAGTGTTCGCACACAGGCTTCTGAGCTTGGTATCATGTACGAACGCCAGTACACGACCAGAACCGACCGCGAGGCTAAGATAATCGAGGTAACAAGAATTGCGTAACCCTCTGGACTATGGCATTTCTTCAATTCCTCGACCATCTCATCCCTTACGACACCTTCCTCAACGATGTTGCGGCAAGGGTCGTAAAGATGTTGAAAACCGACAAGGACGACCCGGAATATGTTAGCCAAAGAAAGGCTTATGAGATGTTTGGTCGCCGCAATGTCGAGCGTTGGAGAAAACAAGGTAAGGTTGAGCCGTGCAAGCGTCCCGGCAAACTGGAGTACCGTACCGCCGACCTTCGCCTTCTCCAACGAGTTACACAAGACTACTTCAAATCTCCTGACAGCGATGTATAATAACAATATCAAACACAGGGAGGCGGCTCAACTGACCGCCTATCTGAATACCCTGAACCGTCGCAACCGAGCTAACTTCATCAAGTGGGTAGCGGAGGAATGCGACGTTACAAGGCCGGTCGTTTACAGCTGGCGATATATGTGTGCCCGCATCCCCGAATATGCCAAAGCCATTATCGAGAAGTGTGCAGGGCAAGAAATATTTACCGAAGAAACTGATGCAGACCATGACTCGCCCCAAACCTGACGTTGACCTTGACCGCAGGTATAGCGTCAAAGAAATATGCGGCCTTCTTAATATTTGCCGTGACACCGTCACGAAATATACGAAGCTCGATATAATCGTACCAATCAGAATTTCGAGCCGGGAGATATACTATCTCGGCTCGGAAATTATCATACTCTGGGAAGTCCTGACAAAGAAGAAACACGACAATGATTGAAGACTCAACCATCCGACAGGTCCACGATAGAATTGACATCGTGGACGTCGTGTCGCGTTTCAATATCACGCTGACACGCAAGGGAGCACATTATATCGGTCTATGCCCGTTCCACAATGAAAAAACAGGTTCTTTCATTGTCAGTCCGAGCCGCAACACCTACCACTGTTTCGGCTGCGGGGCCCACGGCGACGGCATAGACTTCGTGATGAAGCTCGACAACCGCACTTATCCCGAAGCCATTGAATACCTTGCAAATATGTACGGTATTCAAATTCTCCACAGCGAGAAGCCTATGACCGACGAGCAACGCGACGCCGCCCGGCATCGAGAGTCGTTGTTCGTGGCCGTCAGCCGTGTTCAGGAGTATTTTGTCGAACAGCTTGCCGCTGATACTCATGAGGCTGAAAAGGCTCGTCAATATGCTTACAATCGTTGGGGCGAGGAATACTGCAAGGAAGTCGGCATCGGGTACTGTCCTGCATCCTGGGACTCGTTACCCGATTATTGCCGGAATAATTGTCTCGACGAACACGCCCTTCAGGAGGTCGGTATTCTACGCTTCTCCGAGAAATCGAAGAAGTTCTATACAATATTCCGTGAGCGGGTAACTATCCCCATTACAGACAAATTCGGTCGCATCATAGGTTTTACAGCACGATACGTCGGCGACGAACCGGACGCTCCCAAGTACATAAATTCCTCGGACTCTCCGCTTTTCAAAAAGGGAGAGGTCGTTTTCGGAATCAGAAACGCACAGCGACAGGCTTCAAAAGCCGGCCGCTTCGTTATCGTCGAGGGTGCTCCAGATGTCCTCAAACTGCAATCTGACGCCGTGGGGCTGACCGAAACGGTCGCAACCCTCGGCACAGCCTGGAACGAGGCGCAGTTCCGGCAACTGCAACGCTACGCTCCCTCGTTGGTCTTTCTCCCCGACGCGGATCCGCCAAAGGATGGCGAGCCTTTCGGGGCCGGTGTCAAGGCGGTAATGCGCAACGGACTGACGGCTCTCCGCCTGGGCTTCGATGTCAGTGTCCGTGAGATTCCTTTCGAGAAAGAAAATATATATGGCCCCATCACGGATGAAGAACTCGAAGGCGCCAAAGCCGTACTTCTCGAACAGAAACGCGATGAAGCCAGGAAAGCCGGAGTCAGACCGAAAGACCGGGCCGCTCTCGAACTCACGGAAGATGAGATCGAGGCTATTCCCAAGCAGAAAGTTGTGGAGGTAATTCTTAAAAAGAACGACCCCGACAGTTTCATCACAGGTCCGGACATCTTCAACACTCTCGAAGATGTACATTTTGCCGTATGGTACGGACTCAAACTGCTCGGCACCTGCCTCACAGAGTCCGACCACGTCAAGGCCCTGAACGAGATATGCCGCGATGTGCTTGTGCATATCTCTGATGAAACTATGCTGAACCGGTGCCTCGAACCACTTGCCAAGGCTTACGGCAAGCTCAAACTATGGCGCGACGCCCTGCAACGCTCGCAAGGCGAGATACGCCGCGAGAGGGAGCAGAAAGCGAAGGAGTCGCTATCGGCTGAGCAAGCGGCCATGAGGGAACTCGGCATCATCGTCAAGAACGGATGCTATTGCTCCTATGAGAAAGATGAACTTGAACGGTGGAGCAACTTCACTATGCAGCCGTTGTTCCACATCATCGACGGAGACAATGCAATCCGTATCTTCCGGCTCAAAAACGAGCGCGGTACGATAAAGGAACTGGAGCTGAGACAAGAGGAACTTGTCTCGCTCAACCGTTTCAAACAACGTGTCGAGTCCTTGGGATTCTTTTCATTCAAGGGGGACGCCATTAAACTCGATAACCTCAAGGAATATCTGTATTCCATAACCGACAGCGCCGTTCAGCTATCCAAGATGGGCTGGAACAGCGCGGAAGAACTGTATGCCTTCGGTGACGGCATATTCGCCGACAACGTGCTTTACGAGGTCAACGACCTCGGTATCGTCAAGATTGCCGACCGCACCTTCTATCTCCCGGCCTTCTCGAAGATGCACCTCGATCAGCGCGACGCCTACCAGTTCGAGCGTAGCTTCTCTTGCCGTGAGCACGGCGAAGTAACGCTCTACGAATACGTGCGCCGTATGGTGCAGGTATTCGGCGATAACGCCAAGGTAGGCTTCGCTTTCGTGCTTGCCACGCTCTTTCTGGACGTTGTGAAACAAACATCCAAACGCCTCGCCCTGCTGAATATATTCGGTCGCAAGGGCACCGGCAAAACGGAGCTTGGCACGGCTCTGATGTCGTTCTTTGTCCGGCTCAACGACCCGCCTTCGCTCGCCACGACCTCGATGGCTTCGCTCAATGAAATGCTGTCGTGCGCCGAGAACAACCTGGTGCATCTCGACGAGTACAAGAACGAGCTTGACTTCCGTAAGATAGAACTTCTCAAACAGATTTGGGGCGGCAGCGGTCAGACCAAAAAGAATATGGACGGCGACAAAAAGGTGCAGCGCACTTTTGTTCGCTCCGGAGTAATTCTTACAGGTCAGGACGCGCCGACCCGTGATGACGCTCTTTTCTCCCGCGTCATCCACTTGTCTTACTCGGAGGTAACGTTCTCCAAGGAAGCCAAGCGTAATTTCGAGGAGTTTCAGGCTATCAGCGCACGTGGCGCCGTACACCTTACGGTGCAACTGCTGAAACTCCGCAAACTGTTTGAGGCCGACTATGCCGCCCACTATGCGGTCTGCAAGCGTCAGCTTGTGGCCGCTCTCTCCGAAGACAGCGTCGAGGACCGATTGCTCAACAACTGGCTCGCTCCGCTTGCCGCGTTTCACACGGTACAGACTTCGCTCGAACTTCCTTTTGAGTACACCGATCTGTTCAACATCTGCGTCGGCGGCATACGCCGCCAGAACGAGCAGTTGAAGAAGAACAGCGACATCGCAGTGTTCTGGTCGATGCTCGACTCCAACCACATGCAGGGTCGAATTGTCGCCAAGGCGCACTTCGCCATCAAGCAGATGTCGCAGTTCAAGCGCAACAACGGTGAGACCATCGACTTCGGACGCGACAAGACTATCCTCTTTCTCAACTATCAGAACGTTGTCAACGCCCTGGGCCAACGTGTCAACGGTTCCAACGTCATAGGCAAGCTCGACACCGTCTCGCTTGAATCCTACCTGCGGACGCATCCGGCGTTCCTCGGTACTCGTCAGCACCGTTTCCAAGTGCTACTACCCAACGGCACGCCTGATTACACTTACGAGAACCGTGCGGACGGCAAAAGCATCCGCAGGGTCAAGGAAGTGCGGCCAATGGCCTTCGTTTTCGACTACGAACTTCTCAAAGAGAGTTACGAATTAAATCTCGAAACCATCGAGAGAGCTGAAAACGAACTCACGGAAGATGATCTGGAACCGGAGTCCAAAGCATCTTCCGAGCCGGAGACAGTCGCACCTCCCGTTCAGCCGGGCATCTTCGATGACCAAAGAGATGATGATATGCCGTTCTAACCGTTACAACCTACCATCATGAGATTGCCAACGTCTGAATATCCGTTGGTAATCTCTTTTTTTCTGTACTCATTTTCATTCGTTTGCAACGACCCGAAATGTAGCACAGACAAATTAGACAATATAGCCAACACTGACAATCAGCGAATTAAAGCCTTTTTGCAATAGCCAAAGGCTTGACACGATTAGACAACGGCCAGCAATTTTCGGATTTCACAGCCGAAAATAGCCAACGAAAGACAAGGGAGCAGCCCCCTTATATATCTATATTTTTTGTCTGACAAAATATATCTATCTATATATAAGGGCGTTCCGCCCGCTTGCCCCCTTTCTTTCCTCGCGGTGTCTACATCGCTAAATTCGCTTACCCGCAGGTATCTTCACATGTACGCGAGGCAAAACTCTTTTCCTCTCTCTATGATTTTTCGGGCCGTGCGCCACCGCCGCACTTCGTTGCCGATTTTCGGCAACGAAGTGCCCGAAAAACTATGTTAATCCGTTGATTTTCGGTAACTTTGCATATATAATTATATGCACGTTATGAGTCAGATTTGCCTCTATATTCCTCTCGAAGACTATCTCGCCCAGTGGTTCATTCATGAACACGGGGGCGAAGTGCCGGTGCATCTCATCCGCGGCTCGGTCGAGAGCAAGATTCTGGAGGTGTATCTTACTCACAGGCCCGAAGATCTGTTGCCGGACATCGGGGGCGAGGGCAAACTTGCCATCGCCATTCCCTCGTTCCGCAATCGACCGCCGGAAGTTTTCAACTACCTGCCGCAACGTGCGCTCTCGTCGCTGCTGAATATCATCCGCAACCGCTTCGATATTCAGCTGTGGGGCGACCTGCATCACTTCGGCAAGATAAGCAAACGTCAGGACGAGCTTATCTATGCGTGGATGGAGAAGCACGGTATCGAGATGACAGAGACAAATTGGAACGCCATCGCCAAACGCTATCAGCGTCAGCGAACCATCTACATCAAGCGCCAGTGGTCAAAAAGTTCATATTCTCGCAAAAAATCTACTTGATTTCAGCACCCGAAAATTTCAATTCTGAATTTTCTGAAATTTTTGCTCGACATGAAGACTTCGACACAAATACTTCCCGGAATTAAGGCTATCGGCTGGCTCGACTGCCGACATCTGCCGAGGCGCGTTGACCTCTCCGGCATCTGCGGTATGCCGGTGCCTATCTTTACCGATATTCACCCCATACCTTTCTTCGACGAGCCGACCTGCGAGTGCAAGACCAAGAAGGACGGCGGCGGGTACGAGGACACCGCCACCTTGAAGTTCCTGACAAGTGCGGAACTTCCCCGGTCTGCCTTCCTCGGTTTTGTCGTTACAGATGTCAACGACAACTCTTTCCTTCTCGGCTCTTTGGAACATCCGGTGCCGGTGCCCGAATGTTCTCGAAGCCTCGGTCTGCCCGACGGCGACGCTGCGGGCTTCCTCTACGAAATTAAGCACGTCGCCATAAAGTCTATGGTGCCGTGCATGATATGATATTTTGCATCAGAAACATTCCAATCCAGTTTAAACCGCAGTGATGCGGCATGGTCATTACAGATTTTGAAGTAAGGAATCCGCTTGCCTGAGATAGGTAGGCGGTTTCTTTTTATAGGTATGTCGAGCCTTCCCTTTCGGAAAAGCCGTGGGAGCGAGGGCTGGGGTCAGAATATGCGGAACACTGTTTGCGCCTATCGGTAGTCGTAAAGGTGGTGTCCGAGCTCCGTGGTCGGTAGCGGTCATTGTCGCCTTTTGATAGCGGTCGTCTATGATGCGCCGGGTTCCTGACTCACGCACCGCAGTAGCCCTGCGGGTGTCGGGCCCGTGGTGGTACTCCTTTTTAGCGGTGGCTCCCTAACCGCACTTGTCGCACGTTTCCGCTTATCAGCGGAGAAGTCAGCCTCCGACTTGTGGCCCTCGTATGTCAGCGGTAGCGGTGGATTCCATCATGGTCCTTCGCCTTTATCAAGGTGTGGGTCTACCACGTCTATGTGGAACGCTTGCAGGTGGATGGTGTCGCGGGTTGAGCCGCACCGGCCATTCCACAACGACACGCCGCCATTGTACTTGCCAACATTGTAAGCACCGACGCATAGGGCTCACCTGCATCGCTCTTGGCGACTGCATCACGAGTCCGGCCACGCCCATGTTCTTCGGTTCTTCTGACTCTTGGATGTTGAGCCCTCCTGTATTCCCATCTTGGAAATCTTCGGGACATCGGGTTCATTTAGTTTTCCTGTCGCAAAGGTAGGGCTGACCGCGCATCTGCGCCCGATTGTTCCAATCGGCTTGACCCTCCGGGCTTGCAAGCAACATTTCATAAATTCTTCACCCTCCAGGACCCAAGAATTTAACGGCAGGGCTTGAAATAACGCTTGCAACTACGCTTCCACAGCTCTCCCAGATATTGCAACGTAAAACTTAAAAAATGAACCCAATGTCAAACCCTCAAATTTCTACCAAGATGAGACTACAATTCGGAGAACTCAACATCACTCCAAGAGTCGAAGAACGACTCGAAGAACTGGGCTACACTGTAGCCGAACTCGCAGATGCCATCGCTGAACACAAGAGCGAATGCGACGGCGAACCCTCTGTTTACGTCGGTACTTACGGCAAGTACAACGACGGCTCGCTCTGCGGTCTGTGGATTGACCTCAGCAGCTTCAACGCCTACGACGATTTTATCGACTTCTGCAAGGCGATCCACGCCGACGAGGAAGACCCCGAGCTGATGGCTCAAGACTACGAGGGCTTCCCCCGTCAGTGGTACAACGAGGGCTTCATGTCGGAGGACGACTTCGACAATATCCTCGAATACTCGGATATGTGCGACAAGCACGGTCAGGAAGCCGTCGATGACTATATGGAGTTCCACGACGAGCTCGACAACTTCGAGGAAGCCTACTGCGGCGAGTGGGACAGCGAAGAAGACTTCGCCCGGCACATCATCGACGAGTGCTACAATCTCGAAAGCGAGATGGGCGATCTTGCCCGCTACTTCGACTACGAAGCCTTCGGACGCGACCTGTTCATGTACGACTACTCGATGGGCGCAAACAACAACGTGTTCCGAAACGTCTGACCCCGAATCTCCCTCTCTCCACAACAAGGGCTTTTCCGAAAGGAAAGGCTCTTTTGGTGTGCTAAACCGCCGATTTTTAATTAATTTTTCGTAATTTTGTACCATCAAAGGCACAAAATATCATGGAACGTAAAATACTCCGTATTCCCGAAATACCGAACGACAAGGTCGTTCTTCTTAATATATCCAAGTCGTACAACGCCGACAAGGATACTGACCCTATGTTTGTCCGTGAGAACGACTACGAAATGACCCGTAAATATTGGACGGTCAACCTCGATATTGTGAGGGAGGCCGAGTATGCTTTCGGTGTCGCCAATGGCATCGTTGTTGCAGTCTTTACTGATTTGAAGTGGGATTATATAGAATCCCCTCACTTCGGCACTATGCGCAAAGCCTTCACCGGGCGACGTGTGGATGACAGCCCTTATCTCGGTTTAGACCTTTCCGAATATATGTCAGTCCGTAATCCCTTCCGCTATGTAAACATCGAAGTTACAAGGTAGTAACTTCTCTTAAATATCATATTATCAGGCTCGCAGTTTCCCGGATGTGAGCTTTTTTGTGTCTTTTTCCCTCCTTATATATAGCGGTAATTTCGTGGCAAAGTTAGTTTTGCCATGTCGAAAACCGCATATCATATTTCGCTTAAAGGCTACGTCGGAGGCTATGACTTCGACCGTAGCGACGTGGACGCCATTCTTGCCGAAAACGAGGGCAAGCGCGTCAACGTCCTTATCGACTCGCTCGGTGGCTCGCTCGCTACCGGCCTCTCTATCTCTGCCGCCTTCCGTAACCACGGCGATGTGGCGGTGCATTTCGTCGGACTCAATGCTTCTGCCGCCACCATCGCTTCGCTCGGTGCGGCCCACATCTCCATTGATACCGGCGGCATGTATCTCGTCCACAAGTGTTCAACCGCCTTCTTCGAGTGGGGCTCTCTCAACAGCGACCAGTTCGCTACGCTCATCGCCGACTGTGAGAAGATTAAGGCCGACCTTGACAAGCTCGACCTCAATGTGGCCCAACTCTACGCCAAGAAGTGCCGCAAGCCTGTTGCGGATCTTCTCGGTCTGATGAAAGTCGGCGGCTGGCTCACTGCCAAGGAAGCCCTCGACTGGGGCTTCGTCGATGAAATCACCGACCTTGAAGATGAACCCGCTCCGCGTCTGACCGACGCGCTCGCTTCCGCTATGGCCAACGTGGGTATGCCTATCCCCAACATCCCCCTTGCCGAAACCGACCGAGACGGTCTGTTCGGCAAATTCCTCACTGCCATCGCATCGCTTTTCTCTGCAAAGGCAGAGCGGCAAGCCGATAACAAACCATCCACAAATCCCATTTCCACCGCAATGATCAAGACTTACACGTTCCTGTCGGCTATCCTCGCCGACAAGCCGCTGACCGTCTCCAACGGTACAGCGTCAGTTACCGCCGAGCAGCTTGACGCTATCGAAAACGCGCTCGCTGACAAGGATAAGACCGTCAACGAGCAGAAAGCCGCTCTCGAAGCCAAGGATGCCGACATCAAGGCTAAGGACGCGACCATCGCCGACCTCCAGGAGAAGCTCGCCGCCAAGCCCGCAGCCTCGACCACTACCGTTGTCGAGCAGTCAAAGCCCGGCGAGAAGACCGAGCCCAAGACTGAGGCCGAGGCCTACTGCGAGACGGTCAACTCTGCCCGCAAACTCTACAATCTCGTCTAACATCTAACCCTACGCATACTATGGCAGGTAAACTTTCATTCACTCTCGCACAGTATCAGGAAGCCGCGACCATCTACCGCAAAGACCTTCTCATGCTGCCGATTATCGGCATACAGGAGTCCCTGCAGTATATGACAGGCCGCCCCGGCATCCGATACAAGGAAGAGGTCGCCTCTATCAGCGGCGACGCTCAGTTCGCTCCCTACAAGCCTTCGCGCTCTCAGGACTTCAACCTCAATCTCGACTTCCGAACTCTGGAGACATACTTCGGTTCGGTTGTCGCCAAGTTCGAGCCTAACTCGGCTATCTCCACGCTTCTCGGTACCGGCGCGACCAAGGGCGACGGTCAGATGACCACGCCCACGGCACTCCACGTGCTCGCCCTTATCGCCAAGGGCCTCGCCGAGCATCTGAACGATGCTCTGTGGAGCGGCAAGCGCAATCCCGGCGGCGATACCACCGCTGATCTCTTTGACGGTTTCGATACCATCACAGAGAACGAGATTGCCGCTGGTGCCATCGCTGCCGACCTCGGCAACTACATGAAGATTGACGAGGCCATCACTTCGGCTAACGCCGTCGATGTCGCCAAGTCCATCCTGTTCTCGCTCGACCCGCGCCTCCGCAAGGAGGAACTGTATATGTTCTGCTCACAGGACTTCGCAGACAAATACAACGAGGGCTATCTTATGACCCACGGCGGAATCTCGTACAACACGCAGTACGACCAGACTGCGGTTGAAGGCTCCAACGGTCGCCTCAAACTCATTCCGCTCTACAATAAGATGGACTCGAAGTTCATCCACGTATGCCCGAAGTCCAATATGCTCGTCGGCTACGACCAGATGGGCGACATCGAGAACATTCTTGTCAAGGAGTATGAGCCGTTTATCCTCTCGTATATCGCCACTATGTTCTTCGGCGTTCAGTTCGAGTCCATCGACAAGCGACGCTTCAAGGCTATCGAAATCACCGTCTAACCCCAAACACCCATTCAGATATGGCTACAAAATGTACCTCTATCCAAAAGTCGCTCGGTTGGTGCCAAGGCACCCCCGAGCTTCCGGGTGTGAAGCGTCGCATATACTTCCTCGCAAAGTCGTTCATCCTCGGCTTCCCGCAGTTGCCGCGTGATGAACTTGGCCGCGCCACTTCGGCGATTCTCACCGGCGAGTTCACTCTTGCCGCTGATGCCAAGTGGAAGTATATCGACATTCTCCCCGACAAGTCGCAGCTGACTTCCGAGGCGCAGGGAGAACTCCCTTCACAGACGCAGCTTAACAAGCTCGTTGCCGTTCATCCCGGTGTTGGCGCCGAGGCTTCCGCTGCCGCCGCCTACATCAACAATACCGACAATGTCTTTATTGTCGAGGATATGAAAGGCAACTACCGTGTTCTCGGCAACGACAAGTGGACCACAAAGGCCACTGTCGCCCAGGATCTCGGCCAGGGTGCCACCGGCACTACCTCGACCACCATCAATGTCGAGGCTACCGACGAAGTGCCCGCGCCCTTCTTTGTCGGAACCCTTGAAACCGAGGACGGCGACATTCAGTGCGGTAAAGCCGCGTAATCTCCACGCTCTATGAATAACAGAAGTGTCAGGGAGGGAGCAATAGCGTTGGACGACGTGTTGAACGACATCGAAGTGCCTTCGCTCGACGTTCCTGACCTCGACGCTTCTTTTGTTCCCTCGGCTCAAAGCAAAGACCTTTTCGCCGAGAAAAAGCGGGCGGCATGGAAAGACGTGCAGCAAGCCGAGGCTCGCTGCGACTTCGCTCCTAACAAGGTGCGAATTTCCTACCGCAAACCCGCTTTCGGTATCATATCGCTCTGGAAAAAGTCGCTCTATGGCCGGACGCTGACCGACATTAAGAGCGACCCCGATATGGTCGAGAAGTTTGCCGAGGGTATGAACACCCTTATCCGGCAAATCCTCGGCCATTCTCTCGCTTCCGGCGACTGGTGCATCGTTACCTCGCCCAAGCGTCGCCACAAGGAGCGCAACTTTGCTTCGCTCATTTCCGCTCGGCTCGCTACACTCTTAGGCGTGAACTTCTACGAAGATCTCGCCGAGTGTCACTCGAAGCATCGTGTCGGGGCTGTCTTTACCCTTGGCAAAGAAGCACCCAAGGAGCGAAACATAATCGTGTTCGACGATTTTGTTACGACCGGTGCCACGATGATCTCGATGCGCGAGTTGTTGATGCCACTCGGCTACAACCTCGTATTCTTCACAGGCATAAACAACAAGTTATAATGGACCACAAATTCACCCAACAGATAAGGGAGTGGCTGGAGCAGCCACACGACGAGCGCGACTATTCAGTCGGCGCTCTCTATCTCCTGAAACTCTCCGGCAATCAGATTATGTACCGTAATCTTATTGCCAATCCGTCAGCCAAGGCTGACTTCATCGAGTATCAGATTCAGAAATACTACAATTTCCGTGTCCAGGCTCTCACTCACGAGCAGGTCGAGGATATGGCCGCGCAGGTGCAAACCATCGCCGACGAGCATCATCTGACAGACGATGCTTCTACCGTGCCGGAAGATGAACGTCGCCTCGGCAAGCGCGAAGACCACGATTCACTCCCTGACGAAATCAAGGCGAAATACGTTGAGAACCTTTCGATTCTCCAAAGTATGCGCGAGCTGCATCTACGCCTCCGCTCGCTTTCGCTTGAAAACGCGACCTGCCCGGACTCCGAGCGTTATCCGTTCCTGAAAGAACTTATATCGCTCGACAAGAAACTTCACTCCAACTGGGAGGAATACGACCACTTTGTTGCCCCCGGCCCCGATACCGTACCCTCGCGATCTGCAAAAGCAAAACGCACCGCCGCCGGTGAAACTAAGAAATCCACCAAGAAGTCCGCGAAATGAAAAGGAGTGCCAACATTGACCAAATCCTTCGTCCGTTGAAAGAGACGCCACATCAGGCTTACCTTTCAAATGCCGTCCAAGTGGCCGACATTCTCGGATGGATTTTGGGCCAAGTCGGCGTGGCCGAGGTATGGCAGACTTCTTTCTCCATATCGGAAGAATTTCTTCGGCGCTTATTCTTTATAACAAAGGATAAGCGCGTGAGCCGGATTAACCTTGTGCTCGACCACAAGGCTACCAACAAGACGCTCAAACTTTGGGCGTTCATCACCCAAGTTATTGAGCGTACATATCTTGCTGACAATCACAGCAAGATTTTGTTGGTAAAATCCGAAGCCGGAGATACTGTTTCGGTCATAACCTCACAGAACTTGACCCGTGGCAACCGCCACGAATCTGCGTTTATCTCCACCGATATGGCAATCTTCGACCGGCTCCACGAGCAGGTCAACGATTTAATAACCAATCACAGCGTACCACTCCATGACCTATTCAGAGAACGAATTGCAGCAGATTGAGAAGTATGCCTCAATCTACTTGAAGATTTCCGATATGGCAGTCATTCTCGACATTCCGGCTGATGTGCTTCGCGAAGACATCGCCGACCGCTCCAAGGACGTTTCCAAGGCGTACCGCCGTGGCAAAGCCGCCTCAAAGGTCAAGCTTCATTCTCAGGAAATGATGCTTGCACAGGTCGGCTCACCGCTCGCTATCGAGAACGCCCACCGCAATCTCCTTGACATGGAAGATGACGAGTAATTACTATGAGCTATCCTAACGCTATCGAAGTTTGCCGCGCCGAACTCTTTACAAAAGAGGTCGAACTGCGCGAACGCTATCCACAAGCTCTTGTGGATAAGGTGCTTCGTGTACGCGAAATGTATAACTGGTTCATCGCCAACCCCGACGGCACCGACCGCGAGTTTGTCGCTGAAGTGTGCCAACGTCACGGAATACACCGCACAACGGCGTATTCTGACCTTGCCGTGGTGAAGTCGCTGCTGCCGATGCTCGGCTCCGCTTCTCGCGACTTCCACCGTTGGCGCACCAATGAAATGCTCATTGCCACTTATAAGATGGCGGAGAAGCGAAAGGATAGCAAGACAATGGAACGCGCCGCTACCGCCTACGGCAAGCTCAACCGCGTTGACCTCGAAGACGAGCAGGCTATTCCGCTCGACCAAATTCTCGTTCAGCCTTTCACGGCTACCGATGATCCTCGTGTCCTCGGCATCGAGCCTATTCCCAACATCGCCGAGAAAATCTCGTCGATGATTGAGAAATACCGAAAGGAAACTATCGACATTGAAGACGTCGAGTTTGAGGAATACGACCTCGAATTTGATACTCTGTTCCCGGACCCGAAACAGACTGAATTTAACGACGAAAGCGACCCTCAGGATTGAGAGCCGCTTTTGGGTCATTGTATCCGACCATCTGGTATTTTCCACATGCCTTGCACTCTATGAACACCCCACAGCCTAAACAAGTTTATTTCAACAAACCGCAGCGATTGACACAACTTATCGGTGCCAACACCACCGTTATTGTGGCCGGTCGCCGTACCGGCAAGACCGACTCAATCGCCGCGCCTTTCGTGCTCCGCAATATGCAGCGTATGCCCGGCTCAACAGGCGGCATCGTTGTGCCTACCTTCAAGCACGGATTGACTAACACAATTCCGGGCTTGCTCGCCGCGTGGAAGCGATGGGGCTTCATCGAGGGAATACACTATGTGGTCGGCAAAAAGCCGCCCAAATCTTTTCGCAAGCCTATCACGCCGCCGCACGATTATGAACACGTCATATCGTTCTATAACGGCAGCGTGGCTATTATCATATCCCAGGATAGGCCCGGCTCGTCGAACTCGCTCACGCTATCTTGGCTTCTCGTGGACGAGGCCAAGTTTATCGACTACGCCAAACTCAAAGATGAAACACTCCCGGCCAACGGCGGCATAAAGTCGCACTTTGGCAAGCACTCCTGTAATCACTCAATTATGATATTGAGCGATATGCCGCAGACCCAAAAGGGCAGTTGGTTCTTGCACTACCGCGACAAGATGGACGTGGAGCTTATCAAGACTATCGAGGCCACGGTCTATGAGATATGGCGAACAAAGGAGCGCATACGCGCCCTTAACGCCAAAGGCGAAACTGTGCCCCCGTATCTCAAAGGCTACCTCCGTCGCCTTGACCGCGACCTCAATAAGATGCGCTCCGTCGCTGTCTACTACCGCGAATACAGCAGCATCGAGAACTTGCAGCTTCTCGGCGAGAACTACATAAAGCAGATGAAGCGCGACCTTACTCCTTTGACCTTCCAAACCTCTATCCTTTGTCAGAGGATCGGAATTGCAAAGGACGGTTTCTATTCCTCGATGCGCGAGGGGCATAAGTACGACGCCAACGATAATCAGTACCTCGATACTCTCGGCTACGATTATGACTTCTCGACGCTCGACGCTCGCGCCGACAAGGACGTTGACCCCGATGCGCCCATCTGTATCGGTATGGACTACAACGCCAACATCAACTGGATTGTCGCCGGTCAGCCGCGCGACCGCCGCCTGAATGTCATTAAGTCGTTCTACGTCAAGTTCGAGCGTAAGATTCCGGCACTCGTCGAGGACTTCTGCCGATACTATGCAGAGCATCGCAACAAGACCGTGGTCTATTATTATGATGCTACCGCCCTCGGCTCGAACTATGCGGTCAACGACCAGGACTTCCACTATAACGTGGTAAGGGAGTTTGAACGGCATGGCTGGCGCGTCGAGTCCGTGTACCTCGGAAACCCGATGCACCACCACGAGAAGTACCTTCTCATCAATAATGCGTTTGCCGGAAAGCAACGCCTTATGCCGTTCTTCAACCGCTCGAACAACGAGGACTTGATTCTCGCGGTGCAGTCAGCCGGTGTCTCCAATGGTCGCAACGGCTTCAAGAAAGATAAGTCCGGAGAGAAACTTGCCGAGTCCGAGGAAGACCTGCTCGAGCACCGCACCGACGGAACCGATGCCTTCGATACTCTCTACATCGGTTGCGAAAAGTTCCCGTTCCACGATACCTTCTCGCTGTCGATGAGCGGTGTTCTCTGATTATTTTTGTAAATTTGTGGTCATAAAATCTTTATGACCATGGCAAATTTACCCACATACGTCCTTGGAGCAATCGGTGAACATCAAGTGTTATCCCGGCTGCTCCTTCTCGGATACAATGCCGCTATCACAAATCTATCGGTAGAAAATACTGAAAGCACAGACATCTTATGCCGCGACTATAAAGGTCGCTTCTGTGCTATTCAAGTTAAAACAACGGCAGAAGATAACTGGAAAACCGGTATCTCGCACAAGGAATTTTACGATGATAACGGACAAATAGATTTAGCCAAAGGTCGCAAGTTTCTTGAAAAGAAAATTGTTGGACCTTGGGTATTTGTTCAGGTTGGTGGCTCGTCGGTTTTCCCCACATTTGATTTCTTCGTGTTGTCTCGTTCTGAGGTTATCGAAATGATATACAGCAACGAGGAATGGTATTTGACAGGCTACAATCGCAAGAATCCACTCAAAGGCTCAGGCCCAATCTGTATTTATAAACCGTGGCTTTGTGGTCTTGGTGTTCCAGCGAACAGTAATCATATTGAGTGGGTTAATCCTTTCGCTTCTCCTGATTATAAATTCGATAACGCATGGCATAATCTTTGGATAGATTGATGGCGATGCGGCACTGCCGCCGGGCTATCGTTAATCGAGCCTAAGGTCTCGACCGTTCGGCTTCTATCCCTATCGCATAAGCGAGCCTCGGCACCACCTTCCCGGTGGATCCGAAGCTCGCTCTCTTTTTGTGCGGTATGTCGCTCCGGGAGTGGTGACATTTCGCAGGTCAAGGTATTTTTTCATGTTTCATCTCCTTTGGGAGTGGGAGGATTACCAACCGGGCCTTAGAGCATAGGTGTTACATCGACTTCGTATCTCGGAGCGATTTGCCTCATGTATAAATGATTTTATAGGTATTCGGCGATTGCTTCGCAATTCTTCCCTGCACTTCCTCTGCCGGGCTTCACGGTATGGATTTACGCTCTGGCCGTCGGTGATTACTTCACGGTGTAGATAGGTTTTGAATTGCGGTCGGACGTTCGCGGTTTACGATGTAACGTATAGGTCAGATTTTGACGAGACGTTCTTGGAGGAATTAACTGATGTAAAGCACCTGAGCGCAGATGATATTTCACTGTCGCAAAGGTAGGGCTGACCGCGCATCCGCTCCTGATTGTGCCAATCGGCTTGACCCTCCGGGCTTGCAATCAACATTTCATAAATTCTTCACCCTCCAGGACCCAAGAATTTAACGCTGCTCTTGAAATAACATTTGCAACTACGCTTTCTCAGCTCTCCCTGATATTGCAACGTAAAAATCAAACGCGCCCCGGCGCATAGTTAAAAACCTCCAAAAACTTCAAAATCATGACATACGTTAGCAACATCTTCAACAGCTCTCTCAACTCCAACCGCAAGCTCAAATATTTTTCAGTAGAAGTAATCACTTTCGACGGCGAGAGCTTCATCGAAGAAGTCGAAGCCCGCAGCGCAGAGGAAGCACAGGAAATCGCAGCTTCCGGATACGAGAACGTCGATTACACGATGGTTCAAGGCTGCTTCGCAGGTTGGTAATCCTCCTTCTCCCTCTCAAAGGGTGGCTGTCCGCCGGGGCAGCCTTTACCCCTGCTTATGTCGCCACACCCTCCGCGACCATTTGTTTAGCCGTTCAGGACTCTGTCGATGTTATCGTCATATTCCTTCTCGGTGAGTCCGAACTTCTCCAGGGCTTCTTCTTTTGTCGCGCCTCTACGCATCGCTCCGAATACGCCCATTACCTTCGTATCGTACACGCCGACTTCATCGGCTGTCAGCCCAAAGGCTTCTTCATACGTCGGTACTTCTTCTGTCTGTTTCTTATATCGCTGGCCACACTCTTTACATACCCAATCTTCAAGTTTATCAAAGTCATCAGGTATGCAACATCCTCCGAGTATTATTTCCCCACGCGCTGCTGCTTTGAATGTCTCGCGTGCAGGGTATCCATATACAATCGGGAGCACTGCGCCACCGCATCGTTGGCACTTGCGGGGCTTTAGTTTCTTACTAATTATTGGGCTGTCTGTCATATCCATATAGCAAAGTTAGTCAATTATTACGAATAATTGCCACGCACCACATTTTATTTAATGTTTAAGTCCTCAAATCTCGTCGTTTTTTAGTAACTTTGCGCATTAAACATCTCAATTTTAGCCTCAAAATGAAGCCCATAAAAATACCGTCCGAAGTCCTCGATGCTCTTGAACGAGCTATTTATCGCGCTGTTCAAGACCGCATAGACAATGACCCCGACGTTGCCGATACTTACTTACGCATCACCGCTGAGGATAACAAGTTCACAGTAAAGGTAATGTACCTTGAAGAAAGCAACTTGAAGTTCCCGAACAACGATGTTGCTTTGCTCAATCTTATGTTCGATACCAGCGGTGAAAACTGGGTGCCTCGCGATGAAGCAATACACGACCTCGCACAGTCATACTCCGAAATGATTGCAGTCCAACTTTGCCCGAACTGATATGAAGCCTTCGCGTAAGTATTTCATCATCCCATTTTCCATAGTAGCCTTCTTTGCTGTCTGCTATGGATTATTTTCTTACGCAACCAACCGTCCTGAATATCTCGCTTCCCGTGCTGACCTCATTCCCAAATTCTTCGGCATTTCTTCTTCGGCTATCGGCTCCGATGATCCCGATTTTTGCCTCGATGAAATTCATAGTCAGGGACGCGACTTCAACGACTTCGGTAGTGCCGGATATAGCTTCATTATTACTCCTGGCCCAAACGGTGTATATTCTGATGACCTTTACAGACATCCCAATTCTTCAATTAACGACTCTACTTTGATAATCTCTGTTCGACGTGGTAATATCAATGGCACACTGACCTTAGAATTTGACACCGGCCAGGCATACGTCATATACGAACAGGTATACTGATTTTTCGGCGTTGCGCTGAAATGATATAGCCCTCGCAATCGTTGTGCTCCGGGCGGTTCCTGTCGGACATCCGAGTATATCATTACATCGCCGGGCTATCGTAAATCGAGCCTATGGTATCGACCGTTCGGCTTCTATCCCTAACGCACGCTGATATTATGCTTCGATAATGTTCTGACGATTGGACTTTTTACCAATCGTCATCATCATCTTCTTCATAATCTCTTTCAGCCACTTCTACGCTTTCAAATCTTTCTATTTTGAAAGTGTAAGTGTCATTGTATTCTTCATCATCCTTCGTCCCACAGTAAGCCTGTATATATCCGTCCTCGGATATTGTTCCATCACCATATTCACTGTCGGGTTCTACGTCCCATATTTTATATTCGTTGGTTGTCCCATACGAATTGGTATATACGACATCCAAGGTGAGTTCCTCATCCCATGCTCGTTCGAGCAATTCAAGTATTTTGCGCATTCTCATTTTTTGGCTGTTTTATTCTGTTGTCAATTTCCTCCCATAATTGGGGGTTATGTGTTTTTATGTATTCACTGGCTATCTCGATTACACGCTTGCAATCTTCTTCGTCGAATAACCCCATGTGAGTATAGTTCTTATTCATACCAAGACGCAACGAAAGCCAGGAATAGGCATTATACCTTGACTTCTTTAATTTGTTTTGCCAAAGGGCATCGAACCATTCGTGTGCTAAATGACGCAACCTCCTTAATTCTGCATTTGCGACACTTCCCATTGCGGTCTCCGTGCCTTTATGACATGATACGTATGCCTGACATTTTCGACAAAGGTATATCTTTCCATAGCTTATACCATTGTATATTTCCGAGCTGTCTACAAATACTGTGGGCTCTCCACAATACTTGCAAACCAGCCCTCTGTTAATAGCGTCAGTTTTATCCATAATGCAAAATTAAGAAGAATATTTGATATTTAATGTTTAATGGCGTTGCGCTGTAATGATATAGCCCTCGCAATCGCTGTGCTCCGGGCGGTGCCTGTCGGCCATCCGAGTATATCATTTCAACGCCGGGCTATCGTAAAATCGAGCCTAAGGTCTCGACCGTCCGGCTTCTATCCCTAACGCAAAATTAACTGCATTAATTTTTATTAACATTACAGTGCCTTATTCTTGCACGCCCTCAGTCGTACCTTTGTGCGCGTGTGCATTTTTAGCCATTTGATACCTTCGGTATCAGAAATTTTCGTTAACTTTGCATATACAAAGCGTTACTTAATCTGAAAATGGCCAACCGATTATCACAAAGGCATACGGCGAGAGCCGAAAACTTTGAGGACTTCTTTGTTGTCGCACAGGCTTTGGTCAGCCTTCAGATGCTACATTGAAGTCCTCTTTATTTTTATGAGAGAGAAAATCGCTCAATACTTTAACTATGATCCTCGGAACAAACTAATCTTTGCTCCGAGCCTTGACCAACATCTACAATCAATAGATGTTGGCTTTGAGCTTGCCAAAAGTATTGAGAACGATTTATCCTCGCCCCATCTCCCGATGATTGCCGAAGACTGCTTTAATGCTATTCTTCGCCGGGCCATCAAGGAAGACCCGATTATCGGTGATTATATCGCTCTTGAAAATTGGGGAATATTGTTTGAACCTGCCCTAAAGCTGAATCTCGTTTCGATTTTTGACTCTCATTCAAAATCGAACGCTCTCATTTTAGTGAACTGTGGTCAGGCTGACTACGAGAACTTCCATCTCGTCAGCAAGCATTTCAACACAACATTCCCCATTGGAAATCTCCACCCATATATACTCCAGTAAAATCTATCGCACATGAAATACAGTGAACTTCTACATTTTGAGCCGATAACGGAGGTCGTTAAATTCGACCGACTGAATGATGTTTCTTACCAAGAATCGTTGGTAAGAACTTTCGTTTTCTCAAAAGAATACGAAGACACCATCATTCCCTTTATCTGCTCAAATCTCGATTATACTACAACAGCAGATACATTCGGCTTGCAGATTGTCGGTAACTACGGCACCGGTAAATCTCACCTTATGTCGCTTTTCACGCTCATTGCCGAGAATCCGGATTACCTTACTCTCGTGAGCAATGATAAAGCGCGTGAAAATCTCGCTAAGATTGCCGGGAAATACAACGTGCTCCGTTTCGAGCTTGGCAACAGTCAAGAACTTTGGTCGATTGTATGCTACCAAATCGACAAATATCTTCGCTCCGTCGGTATTGATTACTCAATTACCGACGCTTGCCCGCTCGAACCTTACGCAGTGCAGTTGTCGCGCATGATGGCACACTACGAGGCTAAGTTCCCTGACAAAGGCTTCCTTCTCGTAATTGATGAGATGCTTTCTTACCTCAAAGGCAGAAGCGCATCCGACAAACTGAACCGCGACCTTGCCGTGCTTCAAGCCCTCGGCCAAGTTTCCGACCACTCGAAGTTCCGTATCGTGTTCGGTGTTCAGGAAGTTATCTATAACTCTCCCGAATTTCAGTTTGCCGGCGATATGCTTAATAAGGTCAATGACCGTTATAAGCAAATCACAATTACCAAGCAAGAGGTTAAGTTCGTGACCGAACAGCGCTTGCTCCGAAAGACTGACGAGCAGAAAGCATGGATAAGAAACCACCTCTCGCAGTTCACCCAGTTCTTCAATGATCTGCACGCAAACATTGACGAATATGTAGAGCTATTTCCCGTTCACCCTGCCTTCTTCGACAACTTCCAGTTGGTGCAGGTAAAGAACGGTCAGCGTGAAATCCTCAAAACGTTATCGTCGAAATTCGAGAGCCTTAAAGGTGAAGACGTGCCAAGCACTTGCCCCGGCCTCATTTCTTACGATAGCTATTGGATAGACCTTACCGCACCTAAGATGCAGACCGACCCGGACGTGCATCGCATCAACGAGATTATGGCTATCGTCTCCCAAAAGATTGATGACAACTTTGTGGGAGTCCAAGCCAAGAAGAACGCTTTGGCACACCGCATCGCCAATGCTTGTGCTGTTAAGATTCTTCAATCTTCGCTCAGTGCCACCAATGGTGTCACTGCCGAAACTCTCGTCGATGATCTGTGCTGGCTCGATTCAACCTGTTTCGACCGCGAAATACTCCAGGATGTTATCGACAATACCGCAAACAAGATTGTCTCGGCTACTGTCGGTCAATACTTCGAGAAGAACGAATTTAATCAGGAGTATCATCTGCGCATAGTCGGAGGTATCAACTATGAGCAGAAGATTAAAGATTATGCTGCGCAAATGACCCCGGAGGTCAAAGACCAGTTCTTCTTCAACTTCCTCGTCGAGTTCCTTCCCATCGAGATTGACCAGTACCGCCTCGGCTTCCCAATTTGGGCTCACCGCATCGACTGGATTTCTCACAAGACGATGATTGACGGCTACATCTTTATGGGCAACCCCAACGAGCGTAGCACCACCCATCCGCAGCAGCACTTCTACATCTACTTCATGCCTATCTTTACCGAGTCGGCAAAGACTCGCGGCAACGAAGAAGATAGCGTGTACTTCGTTTTCGACAATATCAGTCAGGAAATGAAGGACTACATCGCTCTCTATGCCGCCGCCGAATCCTTGAAGGCTTCGGTCGACAGCTCGCAGAAGCGTTTCTACGAGAGCTTCATCAATCAGTATAAGAACAAACTTAAGCAGTTGTTCAATACTGAGTTCAAGGAAAACATGGAGGTCTACTATCGCGACGAGAAGCAAACGCTCTCGCCCGAACTTCTCAACGGCCCGTCAAAAGAAATGGTTGTCAGCAAAATCACTTCGTTCTTGCTCGAAGACCATTTCAACACCGCCCGTCCTAACTATCCGAAGTTTACCGCCCTGCGTCAGCCTCTGACATTCGGACCGCAAGGCAACTTCGATACCCACATCAAACAGGCAAAGCAGAAAATCGCCAATCCCAATCAGTCCATATCAAATGGCGAGGCCATTCTTCACGGACTGGGATTGCTCCATGAGGGTCGTCTTTCTATCGACCACTCAATCTACGCCAAGACCATCAAAGACTTGTTGGAGCAGAAAGGCCCCAACCAAGTCATCAACCGCGATGAAATCCTCGAATGTTTTTGGGAGGCGACCCACTCTTATCGCTCCAAGGACTACCAAATCGAAGCAGACTTCGAGTATCTTGTTCTTGCCGCGATGGTGGCTCTCGGCTACATCGAGATTGACGTTTCCGGCAAAATTATCAACGCCGCAAACATCGGTGAAATCGTCAACTGTGCCAAGGAGGACTACTATTGCTTCAACTGCGTTCGTCGGCCTCGCGGTGTAGATCACGCTGCTATGCGTGAACTTTCGCTCGGCATTTCCGGTGTTGACCTTTCCGCTCAAATACCCGACATTGATTCGGGTGCCCTGTCTCGCTTGCTTAGCGACGCTCGACAGGTTGCCGAGAAGTGCGCCCGTGCTTTGCACGATATATCAGGCGGCATCCAGTTCCAAGGAATAGAACTGATTTCGCAATCTGCCGCCATTACACTGCGCTCACATCTCGACCGCATGAAAGGTATCGCTGACCGCATGGCGTCGTTTAACACCGTTCCGAAGTTGAAAAACTTCCCGTTCAATGCCGACCAGATACGAGAAGCCTTCTCGCATCTTGTCGACCTTGATGTTATCAAAAACGCACAAGCCATCGTCAACGAGTTCTCTCCGATAATCTCTTATCTGGAGCAAGCCCGTCAGTACATCTATGACGATGCCTTTGTTGCTGAAATTGATGCTGCAATCCGTGAATTTGAAGGTCTTTCTCCCGATGAGACTTCAAAGATTGCCGCATCGCGTCAGCGCATGACTGCTCTCAAAGAGCGTTACGCTGACTGGTATATGCAGGAGTACAAGAAGAACCACATCACCAACATTCAGGAGTCCGAACGTCAAAGACTTCTCAACTCACCTAAACTGGCGGCCCTCAAACTGGCTACTCAGTCAAACTATGTAGCCATTGAGCCGAAGCTTGCTCCATGGCTCGTTGACATGAGAATGTTGCGTCCGGCTGAAACAATCACCAAGGAGTTGATGATGGCTACTCCCTACAAGGACTTCAACCCGCGTGAGTTCAAAGATAAGACGCTTCCAAATCTCAACGATTTGAAAACTCAGCTCGACGAGATTTTCGACTTCGCCGACGCTCAGTATCATCTCATCCTCACTGACGATAATCTGCTAAAGAATATGGATGCGCTCACTGATGCACAGGTCGCTTTCCTTGAAGATTTTAAGGGCAAGCACATCACCGAGCAAAACTTTCCCACAGTGATGCAGATTATCCAAAAACTCACTCGTGGTATCACTCCGGTTTCTATAAAGCGCGACGAGATATTCTCGCTTTTCAACCGTCCGCTTACTCCCGAGGAACTTATTCAGAAATTCAATCAGCTTGTCAACGGCAAACTTACCGGCATTGACCGCTCTAACGCTCGCATATCATTAGACTAATGGCTAAGAAACATAAATCATACCCGGGCGAACCTACTCTCGACATGGGCTTTGACGAGATGGATGCCGTTTCCCAAGAGGAAACCGGCCCCGTCACAGTCCTTGGCATGACGTTCTCCAACGATGAAGAACGCCGAGCCTATTTCCGTGAGCAGCTTCGCGCAAAGCTCCCCGAACTTCGCAGTATCGAGGGCTTTCCTATTGGCTCTGACGAAGACATCGTCAACCTGTCAGACCCTCCATATTACACCGCTTGCCCCAATCCTTGGCTCAACGATTTCATCGCCGAGTGGGAGCAAGAAAAGCTCCAACTCGAAGCCGAGGGAAAACGCCATCCAAATGTCGTTGTCAACGAGCCGTATGCCGCCGACGTGAGCGAGGGTAAAAGTAACCCAGTTTATACTGTTCATACATATCATACTAAAGTTCCACATCCAGCAATTATGAGGTATATTCTTAACTATACCCAACCTGGAGACATTATATTAGATGCATTTGGAGGAACTGGTATGACAGGATTAGCTGCTCAGTCTTGCGCAAATTCAGTTTCCCCTTTTTCTGATAAATTAGATAGAGAATGGAGAAGCCTATTTGGTCATTCACCTAATTTTGGTGAACGTCATGCTATTTGTGGGGATTTGTCTCCGTATGCAGCGAATATTTCTTATTTTTATAATTCGCCTTTTAATGCAAATCTCTTTAAGAATGAGGTTTTGAGAATTTTAGATGTAGTCAATGAAAAGTGTTCTTGGCTTTACGATGTAAAAGACGAATCAGGGAAAAAGATAGGACGTATTAATTTTGTCGTATGGAGTGACGTTTTTATATGTCCTTCTTGTGGTGAAGAATATGTTTTTTGGGATGCTTCGATAGACAATGAAAACAAATGTATGAAAGATACATTTGAATGTCCCCATTGCAAAGCAACTCAATCAAAAAAGACTGCCACACCTACTTTAGAGACAAAATTTGACACTAAGTTAAACAAGTCTGTTAAACAAATTAAATCTATTCCTGTTATCATTGTCTATAAAGACATAAATAACAAAACTATTCAAAGGACTCCAACTAAATCTGATATTGATTTGATTAATCAAATCAACGAAATCGATTTAGATTTGTTTTATCCAACTTCGGAACTTCCTGCTGGATATAACACCGAACAACCTAAACGTTCGAGACACATTTTCAATGTTCATCAATTCTTTACAAAACGCAATCTAATTGCGTTATCTACATTGTTTGATGAGATTGAAAAGTCTCCACTTTCCTCTAAACTACGTTTTCTATTTACCGCATTGCTGCAACGCTCGACTGTTATGAATCGAGTGCATGTAAATAACTACTTCCACGGGGGAGGTGGTTGGAATGGTGGGTTCCTAAAAGGAACATTGTATATTCCTAACGCACCAACAGAAACATCAGTTATCGAGCAAATCTCTGATAAATTATCTTCCATATTAAGTGCGGCTCCTTATCTTCCTACTACTCATGGCAACCTGCAATATGTTGGATCTGCCGATAGCATACCTATGGAGTCGTCCTCTATAGACTATATTTTTGTCGACCCACCTTTTGGAGCTAACATTAATTACTCGGAACTCAATTTCTTGATAGAACCTTGGTTGAAGGTCGTTACAAATAACTCGGTAGAGGCGATAGAAAATAAAGCACAAAATAAAGATGCTTCTTTCTATCATACTATGATGGCAAGTTGCTTTTCTGAGTTTTTTAGGGTCTTGAAACCTGGCAAATGGATGACCGTTGAGTTCAGCAACACATCCGCTTCTGTATGGAATTCTTTACAAACAGCTATTCAGCAAGCAGGTTTTGTTATAGCTAATGTCTCAGCACTTGATAAGAAACAAGGTTCTTTCAAGGCTGTAACTACCACCACCGCTGTAAAGCAAGACCTTATCATTTCTTGCTTCAAGCCGACTGAGCAGTTACTTTATAAGTTCGAAAATGAAGCCTCGGAAACCAATGTATGGGACTTCATCGACGAATTGCTCTCACGTCTGCCCGTTCATCTGGAGCATAGTAACAAAACCACAGCAGTCGTTGAGCGTAGTCCCAAAATCCTTTACGACCGTCTTATCTCATTCTACGTTCAACACGGCTTCCCGGTACCGTTGAACGCGCAAGAGTTCCAAGCCGGTCTGCGCGAACGTTACGCCGAGCGCGACGGTATGTATTTCACGCCATCGCAAGCCGCAAAGTATGACGAGCTGCGTAAACGCACCGATGGCTTCCAAGCATCGCTTTTCTTCGTCGATAGCGAGCAGGGAGGTATTGCATGGCTCAACAATGAGTTGAGCACTCCGCAAACCTACCAAGACTTGCAGCCCAAATGGATGCAAGCTATCAACGGTGTTCGCAAGGGCGACATTTTGCCGGAACTCATGCAGATTCTTGAAGAAAACTTCATCAAGGAATCTGACGGCAAATGGCGTAAGCCCAACCTTCAAGATGATGTTGACCTCGCTGCACTTCGCCATAAGGCTCTGATGCGCGAGTTTAAGGTTTATGTGGAAGTCGCTCAGAAACCTCGCGGCAAAATCAAAGAGGCTCGCGTAGAGGCTCTGCGAGCCGGTTTCAAGCAGTGCTATCAGGACAAAGATTTTGCCACCATCGTCGCTGTCGGCGACCGTATTCCGCAAAATCTTCTGACCGAAGACGAGCAGCTTCTTCAGTTCTACGAAATCGCTTCATCGCGCGTATAATTTATGACGGAACTTATCAACGAAATATTAGACTCTATCAGTCGAGGCTTTCATCCGCTTACCATCGTCAGCAATCCTGACGGGTTCTTGGCACATGAAGATGTGCTCCAAGAATTAAAGCGTGAAAGCACGGCTGAGGTCGTTGCGGGTTCTGCTATTCAGCTCCGTGTTCACTTTGAGCTTCATCTTCGCAGAAACCCGGAGCGCCCGGCTATCTATATCCTGACTGCCGGTGATATGCTCCCCGACATCAGCACGAAAGCGAACAATGTTCGCTTTAAGATAGCCGAACTTTTCCCGAATTTCGTTGATAAAGAGACGATCTCACGACAGTCGCTTGATATTCTCACAAAATTATACGACAAGCACATACAGGGTATTGTTACCGCTCAACGGCTTCAAGACCTAATTGGTGACTTGACTTCTTCGCGCGTTGCCGAGCCTGTCAAAGATTTTGGAGAGGCTGTTGCCAATCTCAAAAATCTTGTCAATCCGGACTGGTCGGATGTTGCCACAATTCGCCGCATCAGTGAATTGTTTATCAAGGTAGTTGAGAATGACCGCTACGACGAGATAGCTGAAACCATCGGCTATCTTAATTTCGATTTCCAACATTATCTCGATGAGACATATTGGAACTCGATTAACGCCAATCCTTACTTAAAGCCCCGATGCGTCAACGGTATTGTATCGCATATCCGCGACAATTACCAATCGAGCCAAAAAGTGGCTCTCATTGTCGTTGACGGCATGGCCTTTTGGCAATATGAAGTGCTTCGCGCTGCGCTCGAAGATCTTCATATTTTCCCGACCAAAGAAGATTGGACTTACTCGTGGATCCCGTCAATCACTTGCCTTTCGCGACAGGCAATTTTCGCCGGGCAACATCCTACAATCGACTATACTCAATCTCCCAACAATGAGAGATTGGCATGGCAATCTCAATGGCAGACCGGTTTTCCTCAATATTTCTACGACAACGGAGATGAACCGTTGCACATCAGTAATGATTGCAAGCGTCTCGCTCTCGTCACTGTTGCACTCGACGAGAAAATGCACAGCTCAACATCTTATCTTGAACTGCTTGCCTTGACAAAGATTTGGGTCAAATCGTTTGCCAAGCGTTTCCAACAGTTGAAGGAGGCCGGGTTCGATATAATCCTCACTACCGACCACGGTAATGTGCTTGCCAAAGGCTGGCGCCCTTTTACTTCAACTGAGAAAGCTCATCTTTATGGCAAAGCGAGCCGTGGCCACCGACACGCCATCTTCATGCAACATGATGCGAGCGACCAGTTTGTTTCTGACCTTGGATATTCCATCCAATATCTTCACAAACAATTATGGTTCGCCATTCGTGACAACCATAGCTTCACGTCAACCGACAAAGTAGAAATCACTCATGGAGGCTCACACCTCTTTGAGTGTATGATTCCATTCGTCAAATTTTAGATATGTCAGATAAAATCACCATAGGACTACGTCAACGAATACCGATGTCATTGCTTGAAATGGCTCTGACTGCGGTTTTGTCGGGCGATTATTCGAGAGAATACTTCGCCGAACTCGCTGCAACCGAGTACAACGGACAAAACCGCATCGCCAAGACAGTAACGGCAATCTCGCAGTTGACCGACCAAAATCCGCTGATTGACCTCTTGCGTGAAAATAAAGACGAAGTGCTTCTCGCGCTCCGCAATCGCGCTGACCGTACATTGATATTATCATCGCTCATCATAGCCAAATTTGAATTTGCCTATGATATTTTCACGCTCCTTGGCAAATATTTCCATGTGCAAGACCAGGTCGTTACCGCGCTCATCACTCAGAAGATGTCGCAAAAGTATGGCTCCAACCGCTCATTACCCAATGCGATGAACTGCGCTCTGCCCATGTTCATCGAGGCAGGAATACTTCATCGCCCCAAAATCGGCTTCTTTGAAATTCGCAAAGTCGCTCCCGGCACCGCTATCGCTCGCCGCGCTTTCGACGAAGCCTTCTTCCACTGGAACCCCAATCTCTCCCGTGAACTCACATACCCCTCTCATCCTTATTACGAATACCTCGATTTAACTATTTTATGACCGACTACGACGATTTAGGTACTTACGACGGCGACCCGGTGCATGACGGTTGGGTTGACTTCGACTATAACGAGAACACGGGCGAGCTGTCGGACATCTTCGATGATACCGACCTCGACCAATTCATTGACAACTTAAACGACTGGGACTAAATTTTACTAACTCGAAATATAAATACTCCAGATATGGGATTCTTAGATTTTTTATTCGGAAAAAACAAAGATGAACAGACTAAAACTGGTTCTTCTATTTATCAGTCGGCTCAAAAGCCAGTAACTCCGAAACCTACGCAATCGCAGGCGAAACCTGCAACTCCAATGTCTTCCGCGCCGACGTTGGAACCGTTCGTATTCAAATCTGATTGTCACCAACGGTTTGAAAACGGTAGCGAAGTAATGGGTTTACAACAGTGCATCCGAACGGTTAGCGTTGAGAAAAACACAAACGGATGCCGCGGTTATAAACTAACCCCCGGTGACGGCTACATCGTTAAAGTATTTAATGATGATCTTGGCAAACCTAATATGTCGGATAAGCCGATGCGCATTGTGAGTAAGACCGCCGATAAAGTTGAACTTCGAGGGTTCCCTATTGAAGCACAAACACCTTTCGGCTGGCAAGAGGTTGACTATCGCGACTACGGATTAACCGTATATTACACAAATGGCAATGTTACTAAGTGCGTTCTCCATATGTTCGACCGCAATATTGACTTGGAATATCGCAAGTCAGTTTCACTGAAATCAACTCAATCGACGAGTAAAGTGGATAACGAATCTTCACATAATAGCAGTTCCGTAAATCCACGAAACTCAGCTTTGAGGGGTGTTACAAAGACCAAACCTCAAGTTGAGATTCTCGCCCAAGAAGCCATGGATAATCTAAAAAGAGGTAACGACGGAGATGCTGTTTATCATCCTATGTTCAAAGCATGGCGTGAAATTCAGCGTAACCCATCGTCGTTAAAGGACGTTCACGATAAATCAATAGTGGGTAATGGTTTATTTGTGTTTATCTCTTACGGAACGGTACAGGACATCGACGATAGGCAACAAATACTCAGTCTCGCTTACTTACTTATTAGTGACGCGTTACAATCGAATCCTAACGACCTGAACCTAATCCGCAATAGGCTTCTGATTATGCTTCAAGATCGGGAGGCGTTTCAATACACTGTTTCGTCAGCAACAAATAAAGGCGGAGGATTTGATTTTATGGGTCTATCTCAATTTGAAAGCCGTGACGCACTACTTTCAATGATTTATAGCGATTTATCCAAATCGGCCGCCTTCAGAAGTATTCCTATTCTAAATTCACAATTCATCGACCTTGAAAGAAAGATCGATAGCGGCTTTTTCGGTCAAAATAAAACTCGTTCAAGTGTAGCTGCCGAAGGACAGCATAATCATTCAAAGGTGTTTACATTCTTGTCTGATAAAGTATATGACAATGAGGATGTAGATTTCTAACTATGGCAAAGAAGCAAGAAGATAGATTCGTTACTCTGGATAATGGAGAAGTGGCAAAAGCCACTTTCCCTATTGTCGTATCCGCAAGCAGAAGCACGGATATTCCGGCGTTCTATGCTGATTGGTTCTTTCACAGGTTGGAAAAAGGCTATTCAGCATGGACTAATCCGTTCAATGGTGTTAAGAGCTATGTTGGCTATGCGGATACCAAGTTCATAGTATTTTGGTCGAAGAATCCTCGCCCATTGCTTAAGCATCTCGATGAACTTGAAAAGAGAGGGATTGGATGCTACATCCAATATACCATCAATGACTATGAGGCTGAAGGGCTGGAGAGAGGTGTACGTCCCCTTGCCGAACGAATCGAGACGTTCAAGCTGTTGGTTGAACGTCTTGGCAAAGGGGCCGTTGTCTGGAGATTTGACCCACTTATCCTTACCGATAAGATAGATATGGATAAACTATTATCCAAAATCGAAAAAATTGGAGACCAACTTAAAGGTTACACTGAAAAACTCGTTTTCAGTTTCGCCGACATCGTTTCATATCGGAAAGTAAAGTCAAATCTTGAACGGAGCCATATCAATTATATTGATTGGACTCCGGAGCAAATGCTTGAGGTTGCAGGTCGCCTTGTTGAACTAAACAAGCGAAAAGGTTGGAACTTTATCCTTGCTACCTGCGGTGAAGCAGCAAATCTTCCCGGAGTAGAACACAACCATTGCGTCGATGACAGACTAATGGTGCGTTTCGGCTCTCATTCGCCCGAATTATTGAAATTTCTTGGCGCTGAAGTTATCGACACCGCTCATTCAGATAATCTATTTGCCGAGATTGAGCCGGTCGATATTCCGGAAGATGCAGTAGAAATAAGCAACGGCAAATATATTGCCATTCGTCAAAATAATAGAGATAAGGGGCAGCGCATTGCATGTGGCTGTATGAAAAGCAAAGATATTGGAGAGTACAATACTTGTCCACATCTTTGTGAGTATTGCTATGCCAATTCAAGCAAAGAGGTTGCCGTTAGAAATTGGCAGCAACACAAGGCAAATCCCCTGCAAGACACTATAACAGGAAAATGATATGTATTCTGATATAATATCGAAATATAATCCTTTGACGATTGACGCTGTTATTGAAACTGCCAAATCGTTGGTACCTCCTGAATATCAAAGGTATCCCTATCCTTGGTCTCATCCGGAGGTAAACCACGGAGTCAGCCTTTTAAGAACTGATGACGGCTTAAACTGTTACATTGCCGCCTATGGCGAAAGCCACAAGCGCAAAGTATTTCGTGCTATTGAGGATTTACCATTTGCTGAACTTAGAGAATCTATTGAGGTAGTAGATTGGGGTTGCGGGCAAGGTCTCGCATCGGTATGCCTTGTTGAAAAGATGAAAGAGCGTAATCTTTTTCAAAACATTAAAAAGATTACGCTCATTGAACCGTCTACCGCCGCAATACACAGAGCTGAATTGAACGTTTCGTTAGCGGCTCCCGGGGTTCAAATCACAAAGAAGCAACTCGGGTTACCGCCGACAATGCCGCTGGACTTTGATTGTATATCCGATATTGAATACAAGAAGCCAATAACAATACACCTTTTTTCAAATATTCTCGACATCGAGACTATTGACTTGAAAAAACTTGCCGAGCTTATTACCTCCTCAGGTCATAAGCATTACGTATTGTGTATCGGTCCGGCAAATCGCAGAGAAGATCGTATAAATGCGTTTTGCCGTTACTTTCAACTCCCTTCCTCCGCATACTTTTCAAGTTATCGGAATACTGAGTTTTTCACGCGCACCGATTATAACAAATATACATTTGGCTGCTTTATTAAAGGATTCAAATATCGAGTTGATCAAGGGGAGCAAATCCTTATTCCATATCGCTTCTATGCGCCTAAACAATATTTTGCGGCATACAAGTCCGATATGTCTATCCTTGATGTCGCTCCGCTTGAAACGGCTTTTGAGGTGCTTGCACCATTCGATATTGGAGCAAACGTTTATGATGATGTAAACCCGATTCTTGCAGTACTTAACAATGTAGTGGAGCGTGGACTCCCGACAAAAGCAAGTCCGTGGCTTGAAAGTCTTTTATCAGATGTTCTTAACGCTGGAACTAAGGATGCTGATGAAGCGCAGTATGGCGGAATTCGTTACATTCCGAATAACGGCATAAGTAGCGAAGCCGCTCAGCTCGTTAAGGATGTGCCCTTGGCGGTTGCAAGAATTGAAAAAACAATTTTGGAAGCACTTCTCACCAATCATCTTTCACTTGATAAAGAAATTTGGAATGTATTGGTGAAAGAAGCAGATGTGCCATGCGCAGCTATCGCTTTGCATGAACTATCTGAAATGCTTAATCATTTAGCTTCGGCATCACACGATTTCTCTGATATGAAATTCCCGGAAGTCAATCTTTCGGTAATCAATTCTAAATATCCAGATTCAAGACTTCACCTCGGAGCAAACGTATATGCGGATTCATGCAAGCAACTTACCGACCAAACGTTTGACATTGTAATAGATTTTTCGCTCTACGAAAAATCAAATCCTCGTGAAGTCGAATTCTCTCAATTCAAGGCTGAAAATAATTGCTACTTTAACGTTCGAGCTTCCGAAAACATATACTCAGAGCGTTATATCTATACGACTGACCGCATAGTATATAAACCGCTGACGAAACTTAATCATCAAGGCACCCACGATAATATCGAAGAGAATGTTACACACCTTCGATATTTTATTCAGTTGCTTTTCAGAAAAGAAAACTTCCGTGAAGGTCAACTTCCGATAATATCTCGTGCATTACAGCTTAAAAGTGTTATTGGTCTTTTACCGACCGGCGGCGGTAAATCTCTCACGTATCAGATTGCCGCAATGCTTCAACCGGGCGTCACTATCATCATCGACCCTCTGATGTCGCTGATGAAAGACCAATACGACGGCCTTTTGAAAAATGGCATTGACTTCTGCACATTCATTAATTCTGCAGTACAGAATAAGGCTGAACGTGAGAATATGATGAAAGACTCCAGACTATTGTTTGTATTCCTTTCTCCTGAGCGACTTGCCATATTTAAGTTTAGAGAAAGCCTACGTGCAATGGCTGACAACCATGTCTATTTTTCTTATGGTATCATCGATGAAGTCCACTGTGTTTCTGAGTGGGGGCATGATTTTCGTTTTACCTATTTGCATTTGGGTAGAAATCTTTATAATTATGTTCTGCCAAAGCAAACTGAAGATGATACACGAAATCATGTTACGCTTGTCGGTTTGACGGCTACCGCATCATTTGATGTACTTGCCGACGTGGAACGTGAATTATCCGGTAATAATGCATTTCCACTTGATCCTGAAGCTACAGTACGATATGAAAATACGAACCGTCTTGAACTTCAGTATCGTATAGTCAAAGTAGATGACGATACTGCTCACGATAAATGGGATGTATATTCGGCAAAGAATATGACATGCCCAAAAATAGTTAAGGATGTATTCTTTTCTTCGCTCCAAGAATTACAGAAGCCGGAATCTATTGAGCGAATTAAGAAGCGCTTTATTGAACGAGAGAACATTGAACCCACATCCGACTTTGCTCAAAGTATTCTCAGTCGCGACATTCAAGTTGATGTAAACCCCGAATGGTACACAGACCCGAGCGACACATCATCAGCCATAATATTTTGTCCTCACCGCAGAGGTACATTAGGCGTTCACAATGGTTCTCGCATTGGTATTGCCGGACAAATTAAGGACTCGTTGAACATTCAACAAGTCAGCGAATTTGTTGGAGGCGATGATCCCTCCGCGCAGGACGATTTTATTCAAAATCGTACTAATATTATGGTCGCCACTAAAGCGTTTGGTATGGGCATAGATAAGCCTCATGTCAGATTTACGCTCAACGTAAATCATTCCGGCTCACTCGAAGCTTTCGTCCAGGAGGCCGGTCGTGCAGGACGTGATAGGAAAATGGCTCTTGCTGTCGTTCTTTATTCAGATCGTGTGTTTAATGAGCAAGACGAGTTTACACGTTTAATTGAGCCTGTCAAGGTTGACTTTGGCGTTCATAAATTCTTTTACGATGGCAACTTCCTCGGAGAAAACACAGAATGGATGGTAATGGACTATTTGATGAATCATCAAATGACTGTTACCGAAGATACCGATGAAGTTTCACGTCAAAATAAAACCGTAACCGGTTTCCTTTCCAAACTTAATCAAGCGTCGGAGGGAGAAGCCGTTGTGTCTTATATTTCGTACCGTTATCCATCAAGGGATTCTGAAACCCTTGACGGATATTTAAGACAGGCTCAACTGCGCACTATTACTCAACAGCCCCGTAATCCTAAGGAAAATACTGCGGCATTGCGCGATATAAACCAGGAGCAATATCAAGCGGCACTTATGAAAGCAATATATCGTATGTGTTGCATTGGCTTGATTGAAGATTTTACTCAGGACTACATCAATCAGGAGTTTCGTATCGTTACCCGTAAGAGGCCTGAGGGTTCTTATTACGAAGGGCTAAAGCAGTTTTTCATGCGCTACTACAACGAAACTCGTGCCAACGCTCAGATTGCGTATTGCAAGCGATATAATGGCTCTGAAATTGCTAATTGCTTGTACTTTCTTACGCAATTTATTTATAAGAAGATTGCCACTAAGAGGAAACAAGCAATACTCGACATTGAACAATTTTGTGAGGAAGCCACTTCGGAACCCCGTAACTGGCTTGACACAAACGAAGAATTGAAAGATACACTGTATTACTATTTCAATTCCAAATATGCTCGGCACGAGTATAAAGATGAAAACGGCAGGGATTTTTCTTTAGTAGATGATACACAATCTGGCCGTGAATGGTACTTTAATGGGCAATTTGCCGATAAAGATGACTCTCACGGTTTAGACTTCGAAAAATCAATTTTGGCTAAATATATGTCTATCGTCAACAGTGATGGTACATCCTCGCCTAAGGATAATATTAAACATCTTCGCGGTGCTGTCCGTCTCATTCGCCGAGGCATACTTTCACCAAATCCAACGCTCAGTTTACTTAATGTTTTTTGTTTGCTTTTCTTAAAAGCCGATGAAACTTCTGACTCATTGAAACAAGAAGTTGAGTCCTCATTTATTGAGGCTTACGAGGAACTGCGAAATAACCTCCCACAACAGGAGCTTAACAACTATTTCAACTACTATTTTGAGGCCCTGACAAAATATCATGTTACCGACAAAGTGCACATTGATAATTTCGGACTCCTTATTATGATGTGCGAAGCCGTAGGACATGCAGAATGGGCGCACAGATTCAAAGAACACTTCACAGCATAAAATAGTCAAGATATGACTCCACAAGAAATTCTCGCGAGCCTTTCACGACTCGAATCCGAACTTAATGAAGTCGCTTCCGCTCGACTTCTTGTTGAACAAACCGCCAATTCCTATAAGGAAGTACAAAAGGAACTCAGTTCTTTTGTCGGTGAATTTCAAATTGTTATCAATTCTTTAAATACGGTTGCCAAAGCGTTTGACAATGAGAACCAAACGCTATCCAATGACATCCAGAATTCCATCAAAGTGGTTAAAGGTCAACTCGATTCTTTAAACACTGCGTTCGCAAACCAATGCAACTCCATTATCCTTAAATTCATGGAGTCAATAAATTCTTCTGCTGACTCCTTTAAGGATAAAACTGAATCGCTTTTCAACACCTATGAGTCTCACAATAATGTGTTCAAAGATAGAATTGATGAACTCACCGCCGTTCACAATTCTCTGATAAAGGCGACAGAAACCATCCTTTCTCTGAAATCTGACGTTGCCAATCTTCAGCAACAACTTATTGATTCTCAGAAAGACCAGGATAAGACTCTCGAAAAAATCGCGACTGACCTTGAAAAGACCGGTACCGAACATGCAGAAATTCTCTCTCAGATAGCATCCGACTTAAAGACTTCTCAAGATTCACAAGATGTAGATCTTGCCAATCTCAAGGATGCAGTTGCCTCAAACGCAGGAAAGCTGGACAAAATCATTTCAGAAATCAGAGTGGTTGCTTCTGCTATCTCCGAAAAATCCACTTCTTTAGAAACAAGTATTTCCACACTTACTTCAATGTGTAAAACCAACCGGACATTGATTGTGGTAAATATTTTAATCACTCTTGTCGCGGTGGCCATTGTTTTGCTAAAGTAAATGGTGCTTACCTTCGCTGTTCATTAATTACGTCAAAATATTTTTCGACTACAATACCAAACGCGTTAATGATCTATTTATATATTTATATCGGCTGTTTTGCCCTTATGTCAATCATCTTCCTTGTTGCACGAGGAGACAGCGACTTTAAGTGGTGGCATAAAATATTAATGATTGTTTTGTCACCCTTGGTAATTGCTTTTGTCATTATTGCTTTTATATGCATTCTTCTGAAGCATATTAAAGAAAATGGCTTTAGACGATTTTGGCCACGAAGAAAGGGTAAGGCTTATCCACTTGATAAGGCTGACTTTAATTATTGGTCGAAAGACACCGTTTGTGACGGCGAAAAAGATAAAATGACACTCACAGAGTTTAATAAAAAATATAATAAAACTCTGACTCTCGACGATGTTTATGGTACAGGATATACTGAATCGATAACTCCCGAAGAATATTTGAAATGTGATTGCCAGATTCCAAATATATATGGACGCGAGGCTAATTTACCCAATTATCCTTACACAAAAGTAGCAGACGCTTTAGCGAAAGGAATAATCTCAGACAATTATTCTGAATTTTTCAAGTTATTATCGCCCAATCCCTATCTTATACTTACGAATAATTTAGAGATTAACGGTTGGGAAGAAGTTTCAGGATTTATTTCAAGGTATTTCAGCAATATTAAATCTAAAGATAATTCCTTTAGAGTTAATGTCGAGTGGAACGTATCACAGTGTCGTCCTGCCGTATATCTTCGATTTACTCAATACTTTCCCATAATTATTCTGTTTCATCTAAATCATGAAAGGGTATCAACAATAACTATTGCCCAAAAGTATTTGTCAAAGTTCAAGTCAGAACTATGCGATATTGAAAGTCCTGGTTTTTGCTGTCGTGCAATAATACCATATCTTGGAGAAAACGAAGAATCCAAGGAATACCAACTCTGTTGCCCCATTTGCGGTACTGATTCCGCCTTACTTGATTGGTACAGCTTTGCTATGCCGGAGGGTAAGTTTGGAAGAGCGGGACAACTATCAATTTGTCCTACTTGTGCCAAGGTCGTTCAGTTGAATCCTGAAAAGAATGTACCGTTAAATAGTATCATTCCAACTCCGTTTAATCCCCCTATTAGACCCAAACGTGAATTTGCAAACCCCGCATTAGTAGGAACTTTCACGTTTGAAACAAATGATGAACAAATGGACTTCTATTCCAATGAAGACCTACTCAATATCCTTAGGAAAAACCTTGAAGCTTATCACAACCATAACGACTTAGATAAGGGTAACGACGCTGCTATTATTTTAGCAAATCAGGGTCATACTAAGGATGCGATTTCGCTCTTTACCGAACTTTCGGAAAATGGTAATCAGTTATCAATGGTGAATTTGTTCTCAGTTCTTTGGGCCAATGAACAGGACTATACAAAAGCGACTGACTGGCTTCGTTATGTGGAAGGCTTTGATTATCCTTCTGTAAGATGCTTATGGAACTTATCAGTCATGTATTATTCAGGAGACCAATTGTCTCATAATGTACTTTCTAAAGACTTGACTCGTTCCAAATCTCTTTTGCAGAGAATTATTCAATTGGCTCAGATTTCCAATGATAATGATGATATGAAAATTGCAGAAAAAGCTAAACTTTTCCTTGAGCAATTCGATTTCATTAATCTATTCTCATTGAATGGAAAATCTATCCACGATATTATAACTAATAGTATTGTCAAAACAGAGACTATAAAGGACAAAGGAGAATTATTCTTCAGAGCAAAAAGTATTTCTCCGAAACCCGGACTTATACTTGGTGCTAAAATAGCATCTAATGACACTGACGATATAGGCGACGAAAGTAAATTCTATTTCTATAATAATCGTGGAGAGCAATTCGATTTCTCTCCGAGTCTGCTTAATGTCGAGCGCTCAGAACTCGGAGCTTGGCAAGTATACTTGATGCTTACTGCTCCAACTATAATGCCAGTGTTTTGGCATGGTGGATATATTTGCCGAACCTTTATTTTCGAGGTCGAAGACCTTGAAAAAATCACGGCTATTGAAGATTACGACTTCACTATATTGGCAATGGATGATATTCTTTTGCCTGTCGTTAATATGTCTCCAGACCGAAAATTTGCTGACGTATATTGTACATATTGGAATGATTGGGAGGGCCTAATTCGTGAGCATGTGCGTGTATTCTTCAACGAAGATGGTTCTGCCGAGGTTAGTACCGCAGATAAATTCGAGTATTACAAATACGATTGTGGCATATGCTTCTAATGTTGGAACTACATAAAACAAACTACTTAAACAATTCTATATATGATGAGATTAATCAATAATGGTGAACCCTATATCTATTCTCACCAATGTACCAATGGCGAGAAAATGGGAGACCCATTGACCGGCGAAAAGCTGAGGCAATTTTTAATTGAGACTCTATACGAGAGTTTCCGCCAGTGCAATTCTAACATAACCAAGATTAATGATTCATGGTCGATTGATGATGCTGATTCGCTCAAACAGAAACCTGACCTCATTTATCGAATGAGTGGTGCCTCATCCGACACTTGGCTATATGTTATGCCTAATTGTGACGACAAGAATTTGATTGATTTATCTTTCATCAATGAAAAGATAAACCACGAAAAATTAAGATTGCATGATATAATACCTGTTTTGGTAATCGGGAGTCTATGGTGTTTTGAAACCGACGGGACACATTATATTTGCGGAGGCTCCTATGCCGCAAAATACGATACTATTTCTCTTTTGCCACATGGGGACTTACCATTACCATTGCATCTAAGTCAGAGACAACTCGTCGAGAAAGTCGCTTTAAGTTGGCAAAATTTAGACGTAAATATTTTAGAGCCTTTTCTTGATAATGACTTTCATTATGCTTCTGATGCGGTATTTTATGAGATGTCAAGCAAGCGTGAATATGTTGATTATTTAAAAGGTAAATTTGAAACCTTGAAACGCGGTTCTAATCCCATTCACGTTCAAATGGGTCGCATGGAAAATTCAGATACTTTTGCATTGCTCCTCCATCAAGATGCTTACAATCAATCATTGCTTTTAACTGTCGAAGCAATCAATGGAAGAATCATATCTATGCGCATGAGCGAGTATCAATAAATATTGGATTTAATACTTCATGATATGCATCTCGACTCGTAATGAAGAGGTTTTACTTTATTCTTTTGATTGCTTTAGTTTCAGTAATGTGCTATGGTTACTTTTACCTGACAAATCGTCCTGAATATTTAGCATCTAAATCAGAATACATCCCAACATTTTTTTCTCTGCCTAAAGAAGATTTTACGAACCTCGGAAACCAGTTCTGTATTGACGAACTACATTCTCAGGGTCGGGAATTTGAAGACTTTGGCTCTGCTCATTATGTCCTTAGAATTTCTGAGCTACACCCAAATATTAGAGAAGTCATGATGAAAAATCCAAATACGATACGAACTGATTCGTCTTTGATTTTGACTGTTAGACGAGGAAATATTATTGGCACTTTTGAATTGAAACATAATTCTTGTAAAGCTACTGCTAATTACGAACAGATATATTTTGATTGATTAAGAAAGTTGCGGCACCGCCGCCGCGCTTTCGTGAATCGAGCCTAAAGTCTCGACCGTAAGGCTTCAATCGCTAACTCATTCAACGGACTTCGGCACCACTTTATCGTGGATCCGGGGTCCGTTTTTATTTATTACTGTCCGCTAAACTTTTTTAGAATCTAAAAAAATAGGGCTGGCACCTATTGCAGGAGTCAGCCCTAAATGGTTACTTTGCTTTTGCGACAAAACATAGATAACCATGGGCAAAAATAGTAATTTCTTCGGACAGCCGATATATGGTCAGCTAATAAAATCACTTGACCGCGAAAAAATTGTTGGAATCAGCCGAAAACACGGCGGAGAGAAGTATGTAAAGAGCTTTGATGGTTATACGCATCTGCTCACGATGCTATATGCCGTAATCCAGCGCTTCGACTCATTGCGTGAGATAGAGACATCTATGACTGCGGAAGTGCGCAAGCTGCATCATGTGGGCATCGACA
>ERZ825137.225-NODE-225-length-81976-cov-8.216636_pt1 | contig 81976 bp, 87 predicted proteins | sample MGYA00519873_ERZ825137 | MGnify/ENA primary metagenome ERZ825137 (study PRJEB31778, sample SAMEA3449190) | human gut metagenome | biome: human gut; feature: human-associated habitat; material: faeces | place: United Kingdom | collected 2010/2012 ...
CCAATGTAACCGCGAAACAAAGATACTCAAAATAACAAAGAATAGGCAATTATGACAAGGCAAATCCTTTTACCCGCATCGGTTCTGCGGGAAATGCGGGAAACTTTCAAAGTCGGACGCAATGTTTTACGCCGCGCCCTCAATTACGAACGCAATAGCGATCGGGCAAAAGCCCTCCGCGCCGCTGCGCTGGAACGTGGCGGTTTGATTTATACCGGGGAACACGCCCCGAATGGCTATTGTCCGAATGTGGAAACGCGACACGACCACGTGCGAGGTATGATGTACCAAAACTTTGGTAATCGGGTGGAATTGCAGGTAAGTCGAGAGACCAACGTCGCAACGATCATTATCGACCACGAACCCGTTGCGACATTTAACGATATGACGATCGGCACGTGGGGCGATGTGCTTTACTCGCTACAAAAAATTTACAATCAACTAAATTCTTAAACGCGCCGCTGAAATAATCCCGAATGGCATTCTCCGAGGTTCGAGACCTCGGCGGGAGCAAAAAAATTGAGACATGGAATACTACAACAATAAACTATGTGCAACCCGAGACGATTTGAGTGTTATCGTTAATTACGAGACACTTAAAAAAATGGTGTTGCGAGGTAAGGCAGAACGGGTGCGTCGTCCAAGTGCGGAATTGCCAGCCTTGTATGCCGTTGATAGTCTCCCATTAAAATACAAAACGGAGGTTTATCGCCGCTATCCGGATTTGAAAGCGCAGGCAGAGAGCAAACCTTTTGTCGAGAGCATCGAACCGGACGGCGCGGCGTTAGATTTTTACCAGCGTCACCAGTTCGGCGACGGGAAGTATTTGCCGACGGAAAAACAGACCGAATACGCCAACAATGCGGCAGTCCTAAACGCTTTCCGGCTGGTGCTGGAGCGATCGGACAGCCAGCACCGGAAACAGAGTAAGCGGTGCATCAGTAAGGCGGAATTTTGGCGCAAGGCAGCGCAGGCGTTGCCGCGTATCGCGGACACGTTCCCGCACACCCTGCCGGAGAACCCGCGCCGCCTGCAAGAGAAATTCAATCAGTACGTGCGCGAGGGTTACGGGGCGTTGATAACGGGTAAATACGGAACCCGCAACGCTGCCAAGATCGACGACGATACCAAAGAAAGCCTCCTTATCCGGCTTATTTCTGACGCGCGCAACCTCGACAACGCGCAGATCGCGCGGATTTACAACGTAGTTGCAGAAACGCAGGGCTGGAAAACGATTACCGGGGCGGCGGTCGGCGTATGGCGCGAGAAACACGACCTCGTGACAGCCGGAGGACGCCTCGGCGAGACGCGGTTCCGCAACCAGCGGAGTATGCAGGTGAAGCGTTCGCGCCCCACAGCTCCGCTCTTATACTGGACAATGGACGGCTGGGTGTCCGAATTGCTTTACCAAAAGACAGAGGAAAAGAACGGGCGTACTACCACCACCTACACGCATCGCCTCACGGTTGTTATTGTCCTCGACCCTTGTATCAATTATCCGGTCGGCTATGCGATCGGCGAACGGGAGACCCCCGAACTTATCAAAGCAGCCCTCCGGAATGCTGCGAACCACACCGCCGAGCTTTTCGGACGCCGTTACTACTCGAATCAAATACAGAGTGACAACTACGGACGAGGGAACCTCAAACCGATTTATCAGATCATGGGCGACATATACACTCCAGCCCGTGCGCACAATGCCAAATCGAAAGTGATCGAGCCGTTCTTCAATTATTTCAACAGGAAATATTGCCAGCTCTGTACGAACTGGGGCGGGTTCGGCATAACCTCGAACAAGGATTTGCAACCGAATAGCGAGTTTTTGAACAAACACCGCCACAGCTTCCCGACCGAGGAGGAGTGCCGCCAGCAGCTTACGGCTTTTATTGAGCGGGAGCGCGCCGAAAAACGTGCCGAGTACGTGAGATTGTTCGACAAGCTACCCGAGGAGCGACGCTTGCCGCTTTCCGATGAACAATACCTCCTCACGTTCGGAGCCGATACGGGGTACCGCAACGCACTCGAGGGCGTGGGCTTGCGCCCGACGATCGGCGGCATAAAACGGGATTACGATTGTTTCGATCCCAAGTTCCGGGAGTACGCGCATGTCCGCTGGGCGGTGAAATACGACCCGGACAACCTCGACCATGTGCTCGCGGTGAACGAGGACGGTTCCCTGCGCTTCATGCTCGAACGGAAACACGTGCAGCCTATGGCTCTCGCCGACCGCCGCGAGGGGGATGCGGAGCAGCTCGCCCGAGTACGGGAGTTCAACAAGCAGCTCGAGAACGACATAACCGAACGTCTCGCCCTCGCCAGCAACAAAGTCGAGCAATTATTCAATGACAACCCGCAGCTCGACGTTGCAACCCGTCTGCTGTTGTGTGATAGCCGGGGGCAAAATAAGAACCACAAGCAGACGCGCCGCCTGCAAGCCCACGAGATCGAGGACATAGAGGCGATCGAAATTGCAACGGTGCGCCGGCCGGTTCCTCAAATCGAGGACGAGGAAACTTTCAACTTGTACTAATAATCAGAAATAGAGATAATATGAAAACGATCGAGAAAGAGCAAATCAGAACCAAACTCGCGGAGTTCTGCGAGATCAAAGGCGGACAGAACAAAGCCGCGAACTCCATGCGCGGCGTCAGCCCGGCGACCATATCCCAAGTTCTCAATAGCAACTGGGATTTAATCAGCGAGGAGATGTGGCGCACGATCGCCTCGCAAATCGGTTACGATCCGCGCGCTTGGGTTGTCGTGGAGACACGCGGCTACAAACGCATGTACGGACTTTTGCAGGACGCGCAGGACAATTCCCTCGTGTTCGCTGTTACTGGTGATGCCGGATGCGGTAAGAGCGAGGCGATCAAGAGCTATGCTGCCAGCAACCGGAATGTGTATAACCTCTCGTGCTCCGAGTATTGGAACCGCAAGCACTTTATGGCGGAACTCCTGCAATGTATGGGGATTGATTCGACGGGCTGCACCGTTCCAGAAATGATGTCGGACATTATTCTCGCCCTCAAAAAGAAAGAAACGCCGCTCGTGGTACTCGATGAAGCCGACAAGTTGAGCGATCAAGTGCTCTACTTTTTCATCAGCCTGTACAACAAACTCGAGGATCGTGTCGGGATCATCCTGTGTGCGACGGACTACCTCGAGAAACGCATCAAAAAAGGTGTGCGAACTAACCGGAAAGGCTACAAGGAGATTTACAGCCGTGTCGGGCGCAAGTTCATCCCGATACAGGTCGTAAACAGCGAGGATGTTGCCGCTGTGTGCATCGCAAACGGTGTGACCGATCCGGAAACAATAAACGAGATTATCGACGACTGCGAGAGCGATTTGCGCCGGGTAAAACGCAAAGTCCACGCGGTTAAACAGCGTTCAACCTCTAAATAAACGGTGTTCAAATGAAAACGATCGACCTTGTACTCAAAGCCGAGTGGTACGGCATGATAGCCTCCGGGGAAAAACGCGAGGAATACCGTGAAATAAAGCCGTATTGGTGTAGAAAGATAATGACGCAACGGGGGTTCAAATGTCCTAACAAATTCAGTTACGGATTTTCGCAATCATCGTTCCCTCAATTTATGTGCAAGCGCACGGGTACTGCCTGCATACAACCCAATTCAAGCGGTTTTACGCATGTACGTTTCCGTCGTGGTTATACCACCGAAGCAATGACGTTCAAAGTTGAGAGTGTAATTATAGGCAGAGGCAAACCCGAATGGGGTGCGCCCGATCACGATGTTTTCATTATCAGATTGGGAGAAAGGATTTAGGCATGGCAAAAGCGATAAGCAATAAAAACGTGGTGAATGCCAAGTTCAAGGTTGCCGATTTCACGGGCAAATGGCTCGCGTCATTCGGCAAACCCGAACTCCGGGGCGCATGGATCATCTACGGGGAGAGTGGCGGCGGTAAAACGCACCTTGCTTTGGAGCTGCTCAAATACCTGTGCGGGTTCGTGGATCGGGCAGCTTACGACACGTTGGAGCAAGGTTTATCGCTGTCGTTTCAGAACGCATGGAAAGACGCCGCAATGCAGGAGGTCGGCTCCCGGGTTATCGTGCTGGCGAAAGAACCGATCAAGGAGTTGCGGGAACGCCTGCGGAAGCGCAAAAGCCCTAACGTGATCGTGATTGATTCGATTACGGCGTTGGTCGGGTTCACGCGGACGGTGTTCATGGAATTGATAAACGAGTTTCCCGACAAGTTATTCATTTTCATAGCACACGAAGAAAACAACAAGCCCTATCCGGCTATCGCGCAGCACGTGCGAAAGCTGTCGGAGGTGAAAATCCGGGTCGAGGGGTACAAAGGATTCGTAACGACCCGATTCAAAGGCGAAAAAGGCGAGGGAGGTGCCGATTTCGTGATATGGGAACAGGGCGCAAATGAGTATTGGATTGATAAACTTTAATGATACACAATTATGCACACAATGGATAAAATTCACAACGGGGTACTCCGCAAGTTCCACACCCTTTGCTCGCGTTTGGGACTGACGGAGGCGGAAAAACGGGCGATCGTCGAGAGCTTCGGCGTCGAGAGTAGTGCCGACATAGACACGCACGCCCTTATCGACGTTTGTGCCTCGCTTTCCAAGCAGTTGGAGGGCGACAAAGGCGATCAAATGGATAAACTGCGCAAGCGTGCTATGGCTGCGATCGGCGGCTACCTGCGTAAAATCGACAAGGAAAGCAACGCCGAAATAATCAAAGGAATTGCCTGCCGTTCCACCGGGTACCAGTCTTTCAACAAGATACCCGCCGAGCGTCTGCGGAACCTGTACAATACATTCCGCAACAAACAAAAGGACATGGATGCGGCGGAACGTATCGCAATGGAGCTCTTGGCTCAAAGCTACAACACGGCGGGGAAAACCTCCCCGGCGATATTGAATTAACGGATTTATTCACCTTTCAAAAACAAAAAATTATGAGTTCAAACAACAATTCTTCGGGTGCAGGTATCGGCTTTTTGGGCTTGCTCACAATCGCCTTTATCGTGCTGAAACTGACAAAGTGCATCGCGTGGTCGTGGTGGTGGGTTCTCGCTCCTATGTGGATGCCTCTTGCCCTTGTGCTGCTTATTGTGGTAATCGTCGGGCTGTGCAAGTTGTGGATTTACTGCAAATGGAGGGCGAGACGATGAAATGGTACATCAGCGGCAAAATTTCGGGCTTGCCGACCGACCAAGTAACCGCCAAGTTCCAGCAGGCGGAGCAGCAAATCCGGGCGTTCGGGCACGAACCTGTAAACCCGATCAACAACGGGCTCGGCTCGGAGGCGAGCTGGAACGAGCACCTCGTCGCAGACGTTGCCCTGTTGCTCGAATGCGATGCGATCTATCTGCTCAAAGACTGGGGCGACAGCCGGGGATCGCGCATCGAGGCGAATATCGCCGAGGAGTGCGGCTTGCAGATCGTCCACCAGCCGGAATATGCGACCTATGCGTCGAAAATGTAAGATCAGCCAATATGGATAAAAAAATCATCCGCGTATTCCCACGCAAGACCAATGCGACCCCAGACGACGAAAACGTAAGGATTGCAACTACACCCGGTTTCTTTGATGAAGCAGACGAGGTGCTCATTTCGGTTGCTTTTACGTGGGATTTAGCTTGGGCGGAATGGGCTGCGAAGCAATGGAGACAGGTTGCACCTGTGTTAATCGGCGGTCCTGCGCTCAACGAGCCGGGCGGTGATTTTATTCCCGGAATGTATCTGAAAAAAGGCTATGTAATTACGAGCCGAGGGTGTCCTAATAGATGCTGGTTTTGTTCAGTTCCTCACCGTGAGGGCTTCGCATTACGTGAGTTACCTATTACGGACGGTTGGATTGTTACCGACGACAATCTGCTCGCGTGTTCCGATCAACATATTCTCGGTGTGTTTGAGATGTTAAAAAGGCAACCGCATAGACCTCAATTTGTCGGAGGTTTGGAGGCAAAAATATTATCGCCCGAACGAGCCTTGCAGTTGAGAGACTTGCGCCCCGATAGCCTTTATTTTGCTTATGACACTCCCGATGACTTGGAGCCTTTACGAGAGGCTGGGAAATATCTATTAAATGCAGGTTTTACCCGCAAAAGTCATGTGTTGCGTTGTTACGTGCTTGTCGGCTATAAAGGAGATACTTTCGGAAAAGCGGAGGCGAGAATGAGGCAGGCGTCGGAGGCTGGATTTATGCCAATGGCAATGCTTTATCGAGATCACAAAGGAGATTTTACAACAAAGTGGAAACAATTTCAAAGGGAATGGGCGAACCCTATAATAACAGCCTGTAACTTAAAAAAATAGTATTATGAGCAATCAGAAATCAATCATCGGCTGCGGGTATATTCCGCGCAAAGCGCAGGCGGTCTGCCTCAAAACCAATGCCATCACCCGGCTCGGCGAGGTGGAGTACAAGATCATCAAAGACCCCTACGAGCGGACATTTAAGAGTGAAAAAATTCCTTGGGAAATAGTGCCGCGCTCTTGGAGTTGCATGGCGGTAAACGTGCTCGATGCAAACACGGGTTTAACGTATGCCGTCGAGTACGAACCCGCGAACCTCGTCCGCCCAACGTCGGAATCCAAAACCGACCAGCCCGGGGAGCCTGTCAATTTCGCTACCCGTGCCGGGCAAATCGCTGAGGAACTCAAAGTTATGTTCGACCCTGCGGGGGGGGAATTTCCGACAAATGCGGCGTTGCATTCTTTGCGGTTTCGGATGACGGGAACGATAAAACATCGACGTGCGTCGGGTTTCTTGGTGGTCGAGGTAGTCGGGTGTCGGAGGCTATCGCTTCGGCGTGTTCCAAGAACCCCCAAGTCCTTGAAATTGTGAAACGCGCCTCGATCGAGACTATGTTTCACCGGATATTCGACGGCGACAACAAGAAGAAATAACCAACTTTCATTTTTATAACAATGGCAAAAACAAGAGTTAAAAAGGTCGTGGTTTCGGGAGTTACGCGCGACCAAATGGAGGAGGCTTTCGGCGCATTCGCCTTTGCCGACGCCAAATTGCAGGGCATCAACGCGGCAATGGACGCGGAGATTACCAAGATTAGAGAGCGCAATGCCGAGGAGATCGCCAAGTTCCAGCAGCAAAAGGACGACGCCCTCGAGGTGATGCAGACGTTCGCCACCGAGAACCGGGACGAGCTTTTCTCCAAAAAGAAAAGCATGGAGACGGCGCACGGCGTCCTCGGGTTCCGCACCGGGACACCGAAGCTCAAAACCCGCAAGGGCTTTACGTGGGCTGCGGTGCTGGAGCTGCTTAAAGAGTTCAACCCGGCGTATGTCCGCACCAGCGAGGAGGTCGCCAAAGACAAGCTCCTCGCCGATCGTGAGAATGAGGACATGCCCGAGTTGATGCAGAAAGTCGGCATCAAGGTCGAGCAGGACGAAACGTTTTTTGTTGAACCTAAAAAAGAGGAATAAGGCTGAATGTCAGAGAAAGTGCGCAATTATGAAAAAGAGAGTATCGAGGTGTGCCGCAACTGCAAGGGCACCGGGATAGCTTACACGGTACCGGAGTTTCACCCATACGGGAGAGAAGATGATCCGCAGCCGTATGAATGTCCCGTTTGCCGAGGCAGCGGACGGGTAAAAAAGACGCTAAACATCGAGATCGCGATCGAACCTTACCCCGGCAAGTCCGGGGTATAAAAAAGAAGCCCGCCAACCGGGAACCGACTAACGAGCGAAGCGTGGGGACGCTTTTGCAAAAATAGTAAGTTTTCGGCACATGGCAAAGGGAGTTCGTTATAAAAGCACGTTAAAACGCATCCGGGAGGTTTGCGCGATAACGAGGGAGCACTACGAGGCTGGCAATCAGTCCAAGTGCTACCGGGCTGTATGGCGAAAATTCATCGAGCCGAAATACGGTATTTGTTACCGCACTTTCTTGAACTACATAAACGAGCCGTTACCGAAAGAACCCGAAAACAAACAACTTACTTTATTTGATTTATGAACGAAAGAACCAAACTGAACAATGAGCAGATCGCCGCCTTGCAGGAGGTTGTCGGAGGCGCGGACGTATTCAGTTGCCATACCGCAAAACTACTCCGCGGAATCGAGGTTATCGCCCCGGAATTGATCGAAATCGGGCATCCTATGGGTGTTTATAAAGCGATTGACCCGCACCCGTATTTCGGTGCCATAGTCACCCGCTGCGGTGTCGAGTATCTCGAAAATATCCAAAAACAAAACGGGATGAATAAGAAGCAGCGCGAAATAATTACCGACGCCTACGAGCAGTATATCCGTAATGCCATGCGAGGCGATCCGGTGGGCGGTTTCAGCGACTTTGCCGATTTGTTTTCCCGGCTTCGTGAAACAGACAAACGACTGGACGAAGAACTGCAAGAACGCTACGACGAAATCCCCGACAAATAAGGACGCAAGCCCCGGAACCGAGAAAGGTTGCCGGGGCTTGTTTTATCCTCTTACCAGTGTGACGCCGACGGCGACCGCTTGGGGCTTGACCGCCGAGGTGTCGGTCGCGTGTGTCACGAAGCACTCCTCGTCATGCTGCACGCGCTCGTGATCGTGATCCGTCACGGATTCGACCAGCATAAAGCAGTTGAACCCCTCACCGGAGAGACCTTGCACCTCCGCGTCGATCCGCTCGATAAGATCGAGGTGCTCGAGTGCCCGGTCTTGGTATTTCCCGCCCTCCTCGGGCGACGCCAGCGTTTCGGTCACGACATGGAGCCGTACCCGAATGTCTGCCGATCGTGCGCCCCGTGAGAGCTGCGACCACTCGATCGGCTCGAACTCGACGAACACGGCAGGAAGCCGGAACGCTTTTTGTTTGGAGAGCTGATCGGTGTTCCGGTTCCACAGGCTTACGAACTTGACGCCGACCTTTTGATTTTTCAGCCTGTCGGCAACGGCTTTGTAGATTGCCTTTCTCATTTTCTCAACTCTTTTGCGAGGTTATCGAAAAACTCGGTTATATTCTCGTGGACGATCTGTTTGATCGCCTGCCGCACCTCCTTGTGGTCGCCGATAAACTGGCGTTTCGGCATCGTTATCTGCCGGATGTGCGACCGCACGGTATAGGTCTTGCCCGTGCGCCTGTTTGTCCGGGTATGGGTACGGACGTTCTGTGCGAACTTTCCGCCCTCGTTGTGGAGTGCGGTGTACGGCAGCGGGGAGGAATAATGCACCCCTTTCCCACGAACGGACGCCCGGATCGAACGGCGCATTTTTCCCGTGACATGCAGGAGCGACCCTTTCGCCTTTTTGTCCTTTCGGGGCTTCCATTTGGAGCCGAAAAAGCCTTTGCGCTCGAAATTCCGGTCGAACATTTCGGTAAGCTCGACTTTCATGTCGGAGAGTATATTTCGGATCAGTTCGTCAGGTTTTGGCATTTTTCTTTGGTTGATAATTGAAAATATGCTACTTTTGCAAAAATGCGTACTATGTTGGATTACGACAATCTTAAACTCCGGGAACGGACATTCCTCGACTTTACGGACGACGAGGCTATTATCGGCGAGATCATCGGCGATAAAGAGTTCTTTTTGTCCCATATCACGGAGGAGAACCGGGCAAGTACGTTTTTAGAGTTTGCCGACCTCACTACCGATAAAAAGTTGTCGAAAGCCATTCAAAAAGAGTTTGACGGTGAATTAAAATCAATGTTCTGCGAGTGATATATTCACGTATTCGTCGAACATTCTCTCCCCGTATAGCAAACACCCCTTTACCAGCGTCTTTATTTCCGTTACCTTTAACGGCGTTCCGTCCGCTTTGGTCGCCCCGCTGTCCTTGATCGCCTTTACCAATCCGGCAGCTTGTTGTGAATAGTGCTCGTTGAACAAGTGCTTGCGCACCGCATCCAGCACCTTGTCGGGGTCTGCTCCGGTCTTTCGGATCAGCGAACAATAATTGCGTACCCACGTATTATATCCGGTCGATTGTCGGTCGTCCATAAACTCGGGATGCTGCATCTTTCCTCCGAACGATTCGTAAAATTCGGGCAGCGTCTTTCTCGCTACAAATTCATTCGCCAGCTCCATATACCGCCTTGCCAACGTGGTAAGGTATTCATTGCCGGGTTTGTTGCGGTTGTGCGTGATCTCGTGCCAAAAGGTCGCCAGTGCGTCCGCTTCCTCGAACGAAACCTCGCCGCCCTGCCGCAGTTTGGTAAGCCCCGACAATACCCGATCGAGCCGCTCGCGGGTCATGTCGATATTTCCATTCATATCGGTAGAACCGTTTACGCCTTTTCGTCTCGTTACTTCCAAAGTCTTAAATCCGCGCTCGAACCATGCCCGTCGATCCTCTTGTTCCTGTATGAATCGCACCGCCTGTTCGGGGGTCTTTATCTCCTCGGCGAGTTTTGCGACGATCTTTTTTGCGGCTTCGGGAGCCTTGTTGTATGGGTGTTTATCCGGGAACACTTTTAACTCCTTTCCGGGGTTGAACCGGAAAATCCGCTTTTTGGGTTCCTCGGTGATCTCTTCGCCGATCCCTACTGCCTGCTGGCTGTCGCTCTCGGGGTACCTGCCTTTGCGTACCTGTACGACGACGCAACGGCAGTTCCAGCCGTTAGGCGGCATAAACTGCTCCCAAAACGGATCGCTCACGGGCAGGGTGATGTTGTGCAGCAGTTGGTGTTCCTCCCGCACCCGCTCGTCGTTCGCCGTCCGGTACTGCAAATTGTACCGATCGCCGTCCTGCTGGAAATCGTGCCATTTCGCCGCCATTTGGGACGACGTTACCGCGTGATTGTATTCCGCATACAGATAGTTGCGGTTATACTTGGCGTCGATTTTTGCGACGTCCTCGTGGAATTTCTCGAACGATTTTATCCCTCCGTCGTCCCCGATCAGCGACAAGCCGACCTCGTTCAACGAGTGGTATGTTTTCAATCCGGAGAAAATAAAGGCGTTGTTTTCCAGCAGTCCGGTAAGTTCTGCGGGCATTTCCTCGCTTATCGACGAGGACACGGCACCTCCGAGGATGCGAAACGTCTCGTCGATCACGTCGCGGGCTGGCTGTTCCTGCAACATGGAGGGGGTAAAACCGCCCCTTTCGCGCACCCATTCTGCGGCACGTTCAAATATGCGGCTGTCAAACCCGAAATCGGGCGTTTTTCCGTCGTCTGCAAGCGTTAAAAGCTCGTCGTGGTATAAACCCTCGACCGCATCGTCGAGACCTCGGTAAAACGCCCGGAAATTCTTTGTCGGCACCTCCCGGGGGCTGGCGTCCTTGCCTTTGCTGGCGTCAGCCCCTACTCGAAAAAACTGTTTGCGCTGGCTTTCTTAACCCCGGTGATCGGAATTTTGTACTTGTCGGCAAAATACTTCGGGTCGATGTCGTACTCTTGCAGGAGCAGGCGTTCGATCTCGCGCTGCTCTGCCGGGGTGTAGCTCGTCGCTTCGTCCCAGTCGAACGTGACCCCCGCGAGCGGAAACCCGTGCCGGATCATCAGCGGGATAAGTCGGTCGTTCACGAGGTACTTTATCATCGTGGCGTCCGCGCGGCAGATGTTCTCGAACACCTCGAGGTGCGTTTCCGACTGCGACAACGAGCTGCCGTTGTCGATCGTCATAGTCTGCCCGAGTATGCCTTTGGAAATTTCCGAGTTGCATCGGTCGATCCGCTTGTCGTACACGTTGTATGCGTCGCCCCTGCTGGTCTCTTTGATTTCGATCTCGGTGCCCTCCGGGAACAACCCCCACGATGCGGCACCCATTTCGGCGAGCATGGTTTCGATCCGCGCGATGTCCTTTGTGTCCTGCGACATGGTTTTACCGATACGGATCGGCATGCCGAACACCTCGCCGAACGTGTCCCAGTACGCGAGCATGTTTTTCTTGGAGAGCGACTGCGGGGCGCATTTGAGCAGCACGCCGAGGTCTCGGGCTTTCCCGACCTCGATGCACCACGCGGCGATGTCGCCCTCGCGGTACGATATGCCGTTTTTCCAGTCGTCGCCCGCCTCCCGGGTGATAACGCCGTATTCGGGCACGACGTGCTTGCGGGGCACCAGTTCGACGCCCGTAAAGGACATTACGCCGTTTTCGTTGGTAATGTCTCCGAACTGGATCAACGAATGCCCGAAATAGGGGCTGTCGAGTGCGAGGTCGAGGAAGTCGTTGAACCACTCGCGCTCGAACACGAGGCGGGCTTTGTCGTCCTCCTTGCCGTTCTTCCCGGTGAGGACGAACGGTTTTTGCAGGGTCTTTCCCTTGCGTTGGGCGATACAGCCGGAGAGGTGCAGATCGACCAGCGCGTCGTTGTACACGTCGAGCAGGGCGCAGCGGTTCGGCTGCTCGTAATTGATCGCCGCCTGCCATGCCTGCCGCCACGTGGCGATGTCCTTTTTGGTGAGGCTCTCGGTTTGCTGGTTCAGTTCGATAAGGACGTCCCTTTTCTTCTTTACCTGCGTGGCGAACTGCGCGGCGAGGTTGAGTACGTCGCGCCTGTGCCGAGCCGAGGTTCCGGGCATCATCGAGAGGAAATTATCAAAAAAACGCATTCAGCATAAAATCACAATTTAAGCGGCGTTTAACCGCTGTTTAATAATCGTATTTGCTGGCGGACATGCCGCCGTAACGTATGGGGTTCGAGGTATCGGTTTCCCCGTCCTCGCCTGTGTACGTGGGTAGATTCGGCATCGAGCCTCCTTTGCTCACGCGGGTAAGCCACGCGATCGCGTTGTCGTAAAGTTCCTGCCGCCCGTCGAGAGCCAAATTTTGCGGGAGCCAGTGCGCGAGATAGTACAGGGCGATGTTTACCGTCACCTGCACGAGCATCGCGTTACGCTGGTCTCCCTCGGCGGCGAACGCCTTGTCGGTATCATAGCGCGGGCGGAGGTAGCTTGCGACCTCCTCCATAGCGACCCGCTCGGCTTTCTGCCGGGTCTCGGGTTCGCTGCGGGTGAGTATGTCGAGCTCGTCTTCGTCGCATACCACCCTGTAATCGTCCTCGGTCAGAAACATGGCTACCGGGTTTTGTAGATTGCGAGCGATTCCGCCTTTTCGGGCGTGAAGCCCTTGCGGAACGCGCCCTCCTTGATCTTGTCTTTGAGGTGCTGTTTGCTCACGACGAGGGGTTTGCCGCCGTACATGAGCACGAGCCACTTTCTGCCCGTTACTACGGCGTTTCGGTCGGCTCGTTTGATCGCCCGCTTGCATCGGATGTAAAGCACATAGCTCTCGTATGCCTTTACGCACTTTCTGAAAATCTTTACCATGAGTTTTTAGATGTTGGTCGCCGCCCGAACTTGGGGGCGAAAGTTTTTATTCTCGTTTGCTGTTGCAGGATGTAGATCGCCCCCTCGTCGGCGTCGGGCGCGTCGTCGTGGCTGCTGGTTCCTTTTTCAAACGCGAGGGTCTGTTCCAGCCCCGCGAGCGTGTCGGGGTCGTTTTGCCTGTCAGCGTTGTAGTACACGAACCCGCGCTCCCACAGCGGGGAAATTCCCTCGATGCGCTGGAACTTGTCCGGCTTCTTGCGTTTGTCCGCCCGTATGGGTAACTGGTACCCGCGCAAATTCCCCTCTCGGGTAAATTCGTCGAGGATGATGTCTTGCAGGAAATTCGCCTCGATGTAGTAATAGCATATCACCCCGGCGGCGATCATCCGCTCGTGCAGGTCGTACCACCAGCGCACCATTTCGGCGACCGAGCATTGCCGCACGAACGCCTCGATTTGGTGCAGTTCCGTCCCGACCTTTCCCCACAGCTTGATCGCCTTGTAGTCGTTTTTGCTGGTACCCTTGAACGATGGGTCGCAATATGCCACGAGGTAATCGTACTTGCAGAGCTTCGGCAGCTTCTTCCACTTGATCCACGTGTGTTTGAACACCGCGCCCTCGGTGATCGGGTTGTTCATCATTTCCTTTTGGAAAGAGCGGTACCCCATGAAACGCTCCATGTCGCGGAGCTCGTCGATCGACCATTTCGACGCCCACGCCACGCGCCCCTGCTTGTCGATCGCGTTCACCTGCGAGACCAGCACGCCGTCGGTGGCGCAGATATTGGCGAGCACGCTGCACTTGCTTATGAGGTTGCCGACCATGATAAACCGCCCGCGTCCGCCGTCGAGGGCACCGAACAACGCCTCTTTCACCCAGTCGGTGAGTTTGTTTACCCGGGTTTCGTTGCCGCATAATTCGTCGTCGTCGAGGTCGTCGATCACGATGTAGTCGGGGCGGTGGTTCCGGTACCGCAAGCCTCGGGGCGACTGTCCGCGTCCCCGGGCGAAAAACGCGCATCCGTCGGCGGTAACAAATTCGCCCTCCTCCCAGCTTCCGGAGTTGTACTGAACGCCGAAATCGTTTATATAGCGTTGGTTATACTGCAACTCCGCCTGCAAGTCCGCCAGCAGGGTATTTGCGTTCTCCTGCGACTTGCCGACGAGCACCATTACGTTTATATCCCGCACCTTTTGGCACTTCAACCACATGGGGATCATTATATCCATGTGGGTACTCTTGGCGTGTCCTCGCGCCCATTTGAACGCGGCTTTGAGGTTGCGGTTCTTGCGTATTTTATTCGCCGCTTCGATGTGGAACGGCGCGCTCTCGGTATGTTTTCCTGTTGCCGGGTCGTCGGTGTAGTGCGGGAAATAGTAATTCACGAAAAAGGCATAATCCGCCCGTGCCCGTTTGATGCGTGCCTGCTTGTCCGCCTCGCTTTCAGCCCGGTTTACGGTGGTCTGCGCCTGTACGTTGTCGCACCACTCTTTCCACCGTTTGGTGGCGTCATTTACTCCTGCGACCGACATTATTGCCCTTTCGTGCTTAAAAGTTCCGAGACATAAAGGTCTTGAAACCGATTGATCGCCTTTATCAGTTCGGGGGTGAGTTCCTCGTCATTGGTCGCCCTGTGTTGTAGCCACTTGCCGAAACCGATGAACACCTCGATCGCATCGACGACGCTCGCCTTTTTGTCGAGCTTCTCTATTGTCGCCGCAAGTTTGGAAAGTTTGTCGCAGGCTCCGGCTACTTTCTCGGCATCCCTTTCTTCGTTGAGCTTTTCAACCTCGTTGCTTATCGCCCGCAGCAGGTTGTTTACGATTTCGGGGCGTGTGACGCTTTGGGCAGCTCTGCGTTTGTCCCACGCTTCCTCGGCTACCCACCTGTTTATGGTCTGTTTTGAAACGCCGACTTTCTCGGCGATGATGTTCTGCTGTTCGCCCGACATGTAGAGCACGCGGGCAAATTCCTTTTTCTCCTCGGAGACCTTATTTGCCATTCATAAGATGCAGTTTAATTGGTTCGTGCTCCCGAACGGGAGTTTTCCACGATGCAAAATTCGGTGACTGCCCCGTGAAAATGAAAAAGGGTGCAAACTCTTTACACTCTTTTTGTTATGGTGTTGCAAACCCCGCAAATTTGCACCGTTCAACATCGCGGAGTAGAGCAGTTGGCAGCTCGTGAGGTTCATTCCCTCAAGGTCGCAGGTTCGATTCCTGCCTCCGCAACAATATCGCGGGATAGAGCAGTTGGCAGCTCGCGAGGTTCATTCCCTCGAGGTCGGCGGTTCGAGTCCGCCTCCCGCTACAAAAACCCTTTTTAGAAGTATGACCGACGGGGACGGTGGAGCCCTTAAAAGAAAAATGCCGTCCCCTATTTTTTGACGAATGGCAAAAGACTTTATCATCAACACGAGCGGACTTAACAGCTACGGCACCCGTGTCCTTACCCCGGGAATCGACCTCACGCAGTACAAGCGCAACCCGGTACTCCTCTACATGCACACGCGCGGTTTCGACGGCAAGAGCACTCCGATCGGGCGCGTCGAGAATATCCGCGTCGAGGGTGACGAGCTGCGGGGTACCCCCGTGTTCGACATGAAAGACCCGTTTGCGGCGGAGATCGGGCGCAAGTGGGAGGAGGATTTCATCCGCATGTGCTCGGCGGGGTTGGAGCCCGTCGAGTTGAGCACGGCGACCGAGCACCTGTTGCCGGGACAATCCCGTGCGACGGTCGTGCGCTCGAAGCTCGTCGAGGTCTCTATTGCGGACATCGGCTCCAACGACGACGCCCTGCAATTATACGAGCCGAGCGGTAAAATCCTGCGGCTGGCATCGGGCGCGGACAGCGAGATCGTCCCGCTCCTCAAAAACGCACATTCCCCGGCGGCGGAACCCGCCCCGGAAGAGAACAACGGTAACAATCAAACCCTTTTTTCGATGAACAAAATCCTACTGACCCTCGGGTTGCCCGCAACGGCTACCGAGGACGACGCGGTAAACGCGATCACCAAGTTGCAGGGCGACGCCGCCCGTATCGAGACGCTCGAGCTCGCCCGCATCGAGGCGGCGGTCGATGCCGCTATCGAGGCACGAAAGACGACCGCCGACAAGCGCGACCACCTTATCACGCTGGGCAAAAAGGCAGGTTTCGACACCCTGCAATCGACTATCGCCATGCTGACCCCGGTACAGAAGCCGACGCAGCTTATCAACCCGGCGGGCGGAGCGGCTTCGGGCGCGAGCGTCGAGCTGGCATACTCGGAAATGTCCGACGAGCAGCTCCGTAAGCTCGAAAAAGAGAACCCGGAGAAGTTCATGCAACTTTTCAAAGCCGAGTTCGGCTATGTCCCCAAGATCGACAAGTAACACTCAAAACCTTTCTAACAGAATGAAAAAGTTTCTTTTTGCCCTTATGGGCTTTATCTGCGCGATTTCCGTGAATTGCGCCGCCGGAGCTGTCGGAGCCTCCGCGCTCGGGTTTCAGCCCGTGTACGGAGTGCTGGCGGTGAACGGCGTCTCTTTGCTGTCCGGTCTGTGCGGCGGTTTCATGCCCTCGGGGGCACTCTGTGCCGGGCTCTATACCGAGGCGTGGACGGGCTTTATGATTAAGGCGTTCCGCACCGATCCCGAGGGGCTGGGCTGGTACAGCAAAATCCGCTCGTTCGACCAGTATGTCGAAAAGGACGTGATCCATTTCGTGAACATCGGCGGCGACCCTACCGTGCTGGTGAACAATACCTCGTACCCGCTGGAGATCGAGGAGCTGGAGGACGGCGACAAGGCTGTGACGCTCGACAAGTACCAGACCAAGCCGACGCGCATCACCGACGACGAGCTGTATTCGCTCTCTTACGACAAAAAAGCGACGGTTATCGAACGCCACAAGGAGGCTATTTCGGAGAAGAAATACTCCCGCGCCATTCATGCGATCGCCCCGAACGAGAACAGCAAGGCAACTCCCGTGATCCTCACGAGCGGCGAGGTGTCCGAGGGTCGCAAGATTATGACCCGCAAGGACATCGTGCGCCTTAAAAAGCTGTTCGACAAGAACAAGGTACCCAAGGCGGGGCGTTGCCTCGTGTTGTGCAGCGACCACGTCGCCGACCTGCTCGAAAACGATCAGAAGTTCTACAACCAGTATTACAATGCCGAGAGCGGCAAGGTAAACAAGGTGCTGGGCTTTGAAATCTACGAGTACGACGATTGCCCGTACTACAACGCTACCACGTTGAAAAAGGTCGCTTACGGTTCTGTTCCGGCGGATACGGACATGCAGGCGTCGATCGCTTTCTCGCCTACGCGCATGATGAAAGCCAACGGCAGCGTCAAGACCTACGCATCGGAGGCGAAGAACAACCCGACCACGCAGGAAAACCTTATCAGCTTCCGCACCTATTCGATCTGCCTGCCCCTCAAAGACGAGGCAATGGGCGCGATCGTGAGCGCGAAAGCAGCGTAACCCCTAAACCACCCGACAAATGAAAAAGGAGCTTAAATATTTGGTTATCCATTGCACCGCCACGCCTCGAGGACGCGAGGTTACAGCCGACGAAATCCGGGCGTGGCACACGGCTCCCCAACCGCGAGGCAGAGGGTGGCGGCAAGTGGGGTATACCGACCTTTTTCATTTGGACGGTAGCGTCGAGCGGCTTGTCGCTAACAACGAGGATGCGTGGGTCGATGATTGGGAGATCACGAACGGAGCCGCCGGATATAACGGCGTGTCGCGGCATATCGTGTATGCTGGCGGTTGTGAGAACAACAAGGCACTCACCCCTGCGGACACGCGCACCCCGCAGCAGCTCGAAGCCTTGAAGCGGTACGTGCTGGCGTTCCATGCCCGGCATCCCCGGGTGAAGATCGTCGGACACCGCGACCTGCCGGGCGTGCATAAGGCGTGCCCCTCGTTCGACGTTCCCGCGTGGTTGAAATCTATCGGTATTGTGCAATGAGTACGGAGCTGTTATTAGCGATTATCGGCATTACTGCGGCACCTGTCACCTCGTGGCTTGCCTCGAAACTCACGCGGCAGAAATACAATACCGAAATTGCGAGGCTGCGCGCCGAGGTTGCCGCTGCCCGTGCGGACGCCAACCGCAAGGAACTGGAGAACGTGCGTGTCGGAAACGAGATTATCATGCAGAACATCGTGCACCCTTTGGAGGTGCAGGTAAAACGACTGAATACGAATGTTTCAAGACTGGAAAAAGCCGTCGGCAAAATTTCTCTTTGCCCTCACGCTGCTGACTGCCCTGTTTCTCACGAGTTGCGCAAGCACAAAGAATGCGACGATCCGGAGCACGACGACAAGTAACCTCGAACACGCTGCCGATTACGTGGAGGAAACCGAGACGAGCAGCACCGAAAGTTTGGAGGCGGTCGGCGATCGGCACGAACAGACCGACACCGAGACGACGACCGAGCTGTCGAGCAACGAGGAGGTGACGACCACCGTGCGGGAGTACGACACGGACAAACCGACCGATCCCGTCACGGGGACGCCGCCGCTCAAACGGGAGACCACCCAAACGCGGCGCAAGACGGATGCAGGGCGGCAGACGCAGACCACCGGGCAGACGATCGACGAACGCAGGGAACTATCCGGCGAATCGAGCAGCCACGAAGCCGCAAAGACGGAATTGCAGGAAACCAGCGGGGAGAGCACGCATACCGACACGGACACCGAAACCCGCGAGCGGCGGGGGTTGAATCCCCTGCAACGCCTGCTCTGCACCCTCGGGGGGCTTGTCGTCGCGGCGGGGTTCGTGTGGCTGGTGTGGAAACTTAAACGGTATTTATAAACCATTCAAACATCATTTGACTATGGCAAAAAAAGAAGATAAGGCGGAGAACCCGCAAACCAAGACCGGGGCACCTGTCCTGACCGGACAGGAACCCCCGCAGGACAATACCGGGGAGGTCGTGGCGGGTCAGCCGCAGGTGGGAGGCGAGCAGCCGACCCCGGGCGGTTCTGCCGACGATGCAGTCCCCGCAGCAAAACCCCCGACCAAGAAAACGGAACCGAAAGTTTCGGACGCCGTGCAGAAGGTCGGCAAAGCCCTGCTCAAAAGCAACCCCGATATGTCGGTCGTGTACATGACGGCGGACGGTCGCGGGTTCTACGAGAGAAACGACGCGGACAACCATGCCCGCACGCTCAACAACAAGGCGGTGACGCCTGTAAAGAGATAGCCGAATGCAGAGTATCAAATTTGAACGTACCAACGGCAACATCCCCAAGACGGCGGCAGGACTGGATCACGTCAGCGGGTTCCTCGCTTACGTGACGGCTCTGCCGGAGGGGTTCTCGGACGAGAATCGCATACAGGCGTGTTCCTCGATCGAGACCGCCGAGAAACTCGGCATCACCAACGACGAGGGTGCGGCGTGGGAAATCCGGATGCTGCACTACCATTTGAGCGAAATTTACCGTCTCAACCCGGGCATCAGCCTGTATGTCGGTCTTTTCGCCAAGCCTACGGGCGGCACCTATACCTTTTCGGAGGTCAAGAGCCTGCAAAACTATGCGGGCGGCTCCTTGCGGCAGGTTGCGGTGTGGTGCGGGCACAAGGAGCTCGAGATGGGCGACCTCACGGCGTTGCAGGGCATCGCCACCTATTTGCAGGAATACGACCGCCCGCTTTCGATCGGTTACGCGCCGAAAGTTACCTCCGTCACGTCGTTGCCGTCGAGCCTCGCCGGAACCGGGAAATGCAACGTCTCGGTCATCATCGGACAGGCAGGCAAGGGTGTCGGGGCGCAGTTGTACGCCGACAAGGGCAACACGGGGAAAGCCTCGGTTTCCGGGCTGGGCGTGTGGCTGGGTATCACCTCCAAAGCGGCGGTACACCAGTCTATCGCCTCGGTCGAGAAATTCCCGACGGGTATCGACCTGCCCGCGTTCGGCGACGGAACGCTGCTGCGCGACCTCGACACGGCGATCGTTGAGAACCTCGACGTCTCGCGTTACCTGTTTTTCGTGACTTACGACGGCTTTGCCGATTCGTATTTCAACGATTCGCACACAATGGATGATGCGGTGAGCGATTACGCCTATATCGAGAACGTCCGCACTATGGACAAGGCGGTTCGCGGCATCCGTAAAGCCCTGCTCCCGAAACTCGGCGGCGAGCTCTACGTGAACGCGGAGACCGGGCAGCTCGCCTCCTACGAGGTGGAATACCTCACCGAGCTTGCGAACAAGCCGCTCGAGGACATGCAGAAAGCGGGCGAGTTGAGCGGCATGTTGGTAGAAATCGACCCCGATCAAGACGTGTTATCGACCTCCGAGCTGGAGTTCGTCATCAAGCAGGTAGGCGTCGGGGTATTGCGCAGGATCAGATGTAAAATCGGCTTTGCAAAAAAAGCATAAACCAATCGGCTGAATGGCAGAAGCAACGGATTTAATCCCTCTTATCAACGGTGTAGCGCATTCGTGGGGCGACATCACGGCGACCGTCGGGGGCGTGCCTGTCGTCGGAATTACGGCGATCGAGTACGGCGACGACCAAGTTGTCGAGAACCACTACGGGGCGGGGCGTTTCCCGGTCTCGTACTCCAAAGGCAGAGTAACCCCGAGTGCCAAGATCACCGTCGAAATGGGCGAGGTGATCGGCTGGCAGGCGAAAAGCCCGACCGGGCGGTTGCAAGACCTCGCGCCGTTTCCTATCGTTGTGGCGTACATCCCCGAGGACGGGCAGATCGTGATCGACAAGATTATGAACTGCCGTTTCAAGAAGAACGCCCGCAACTGGAAAGAGGGGGACACGCGGCAGCTCGTCGATCTCGAGCTGGTGCCCTCGCATATCAAGTGGCACAACAAGTAACAGCAAGTTTAACCGGGGCGGGCGTGACTGCCTGCCCCTTTTTATCGAGTAATTTATGGACAAGAACAACAACACCGAGGAGATCAAGGACGCCAAAGGCGAAGTAATCCGAACGCTCGTGTTCACGGACAAGGACGGGGTAAGAACCTACAAGGACAAGGACACCGGGGAGGTCGTCAAGACGCTGCACATCTGCAACGGCGGCGTGTCGGAGGAGCAGATCAAGGCGTGGAAATCCGAACACCGCAAGGTGCACATGATCGAGGTCGAGGACGACGGCGACCTGTTCGTCGGGTATTTCCGCCGCCCGGGTATGGAAACCATGTCGGCGGTAAACCAGCTCGCCAAAAAGGACGAGATCAAGAGCACGACGACCCTGTTCGAGAACTGCTGGCTCGGCGGTGATCCGGTTATGAAAACCGACATGCTGGTACGCATGGGTGCGATCCGCCAGCTCGGGGAATTGTTCAACAGCGTAACCAGCCGCTTAAAAAACGTGTAGAGGCGTACCGGTTAAGCGATAACGACGACGAGCAGTTTATCGCCAAAGGGTGCGCCCTTATTCGTGCGAATTTCCATACCGACCCGCGCGAGCTCTCCGAGGAGGAATGGGCGCAGTTATTTTCCGAGGCGGTATGGATCGAGGGAACGCGATTAACCAATCTTGCCAAAATTTTAGCAAAACTTTTCGAGACACCGGAGAATGAGTGAATACGCCTTTAATTATTCGTTCAACATTACAGGGGACGCCGCCACCGTAGCACAACAGATTACGGGGGACGTCACCGCGTTGAACAATACCGTCAAACAGGCGTCGGGGCTCTGGGATTCGTTTGCCGGAAAGATCGTCGCGTTCAACCAGCTATCGCAGTTTGTCGAGGGGTTCTCGCGCACGGTGGACGAAACGCTCGCCCCGGGTGCTGCCCTCAACGCCTCGCTCGCCGACCTGTCGGCAATTTCGGGCGAGACGGGCGAAAGCCTTAAAACGATCGAACGTTACGCGCGTGATGCGGCAAAGACATTCGGCGGTTCGGCAGCGCAGAGCGTCGAATCGTACAAACTGCTGCTCTCGCAGCTCTCCCCGGAACTTGCCAAAACCCCGGACGCCCTCAAAGCTATGGGGGACAATATCGCCGTATTGAGCAAGACAATGGGCGGGGACGCGAAAGCTGCTGCCGAAGTGCTCACAACGGCGATGAACCAGTACGGGGTATCGCTTGCCGATCCTATGGAGGCGAGCCGCAAAATGGCGCAGATGATGAACGTCATGGCAGCGGCGGGACAGGCGGGTTCCGCCGAGCTGCCGACGATCAAAGTCGCGCTCGAGCAATGCGGTATGGCTGCAAAGGCGGCGGGCGTATCGTTTGAGGAGACGAACGCCGCGATACAGGTACTCGACAAAGCGGGCAAAAAGGGAGCCGAGGGCGGTGTCGCCCTGCGAAATGTCATGTCGATACTTTCGACGGGGCGTTTCCTGCCGAAAGACGTAAAAGAGGAGCTCACGGCGGCGGGTGTGGATATAAACGCACTCACGGACAAGTCGAAAACCCTCACGGAGCGGTTGCAGCCCCTCAAAACCGTGCTCAACGATACGGCTTTGTTTACAAAGCTGTTCGGGCGTGAGAACAGCAACGCGGCAATGGCTCTCGTGCAGGGCATCGACGAGGTGAACCGTTACACGGACGTCATTTCCGGAACGAATACGGCATTCGAGCAGGCGGGGATCATTATGGAATCGTACAACGAGAAGAAAGCCCGGGTACAAGCCCGGTTCGATGATTTCCGCATTTCGGTATTCAACGCGACGGGAGATTTCGGCATTTGGGTCGAGACGGTCGCGGGTTCGCTCGTTCCGCTCTCGCAGCTTATGCCGCTTATTATGGGCGTCGGCAAGGCTATGACGCTGGTAAAGAGTATCAATTTCGCGGGTGTGTTCTCGTCTCTTTCGCGCATGGTGACGGTCGCGCGTTACCAGTTGCTTTTTATGAACGCCGAACTCCGTACCGGGCAAATGGTATCTATCGGATTCCTCGGGAACATCACCCGGGCGACCGCCGCCGTCGTTCGTTTTGCAACGGTGGGGCTGCTCTCGGGTATAAAGGCTCTCGGGGCGTGGGTTCTCTCCCTTGTCACGGGCGGCACGGCGTCGGCAACGTTTGCGGGTATCGCCTCGGGAGCTTTCGCCACGTTCAAGGTCGCGGCGGTCTCGGCGTGCCGGGCTGTGGGTATCGCTATTATGAACATCCCGATCATCGGCTGGATTGCCGCCGCAATCGCGGGACTTATCGCATTGGGCGTCTATTTTTGGAATACCTCGGCAAAGTTCCGTGCCGTGCTTAAAGGTCTCGGAGCCGCGTTTGTCGCCACGTTCAAGGGTATTTGGGATTTGGCGAAAAACGTGTTCGGGTCTATCGGCGACCTCATCAAAGCGGCGTTTTCGCTCGACGGTAAGGGGATCAAGGAGGCGATCAATCGGCTGAAAGGCGGGTTCTCGGAGTTCGGCAGCAGCGTCGGCAAGGCATTCAATGACGCCTACGAGGGTGAAATGGCACGCAGCAAGGCGGAGCAGGAAGCCAAAAAGAAAGCGGAGGCGGGCGACACGGACGATCCGGTCGTCGTCACTCCGGATTCGGGCGGCGGGGCTATTTCGGCAGGACTGGCAGGCATCGGCGGCAGTCCCGACAAGGCGGATAAAATCAAAAACATCAACGTCACGATCGAGAAGTTGATCGACAAGTTCGAGATACACACGACCAACATGCACGAGGACATCGGCAAGGTAAAGGAAATGGTCGCGGAAGCTCTGACCGGGGCGGTGAACGACGTAAACTATGCAATGTGATGAGCGGATTGTCCCCTATAAGTTTTGAGTTCGTGGCGGCGGGTGTCGCCCGTCGCGCTCGCGTTGCCCTTGCACACCTTGTCCCCTCGCAGGTAAACAAAGAGGTTCCCTCGTGGAAAGGACACGACGGAACAATCGAGGGGGCGGAGGTCGCAACGCCGATCACCGACCGGACGTTTTGGGAGAGCCGTTACGTGCTCACGGAGCTGACCTTGTGCAAGGAAAACGGCGAAACGCTGGTCGTGAATGATGCGGTCGTCACCGTCACGCAGGAGAAACACATCGTCCGCACGACGCTCGTCGGTCTGAACGGTACGATCAAGGAGTACATCTGCAACGGCGACTATGACATCAGCATAAGTGTCGGTATCGTCGCGGTGGATTCCGACGGGCAGATTGTGGACGAATACCCGGAGGAGGGCATCCGCAAGGTCAAGGAGTTTTTGGACGAGAACAAGGCGGTCGAGGTGACGAGCGTGTTCCTGTCGATCTTCGGCATCGGGCGTATGGTCGTCACGCGGTTTTCGCTCAAACAGGAAACGGCGTCGAACCGTCAGACGATCGAGGTGCGTGCACTCTCGGACGAGGACTATGTAATCAAGAGTACCGAATATTAAACGGCATTTGAAAGGCGGTTAAACCATGTTTAGGCTAACGGCAAAAATAGAGATCAGAAGTGCGAAAACGTGGGTTTTCGATAAGGTCGCCTCGGTGGAGATCACCCGCGACATCGAGACGCTCACGGACACGTGCGTTTTGCAGTTGCCTAAAAAAGTGAAATGGCAGGGCGAAAGTACGCTCCCGATAGGGCGCGGCGACGAGGTGACGGTGTGGCTGGGGTACGACGGCGACCTGCAATTCGCTTTCCGGGGTTTCATAACGACCCTCGGGTTGAAAACCCCGACGACGATCACCTGCGAGGATTACATGTTCCGTCTCAAGCAGCGGGAGGCGAAGAAGCTCACGTACAAGAACGCCACGATCGGGCAGATCCTCAAAGACCAAGAACTCGGCATCGGGTACAAGGTTTTCGGGGAGCAGTCGATCGGGCAGTACCGCGTTACGGCTGACACGTTGAGCGCGCTTTTGGGGCAGTTGAAAGATCACGGCGGGGTGCGGTCGTTTATCCGTATCGAGGGCGACGAGCCCGTGTTGTATTCGGGCGTGCTGTTCGAGCGCGGTAAGACCCCGAAACAGGTATTTGCAACGGGTCTGAACCTTATCGACGACACGCAGCTCAAAGTACAGAATGCCGCCGACGTGAAAATCAAGGTCAAGGCGGTTTCGCTTATGCCGAACAACAAGAAAATCCGGGTCGAGGTGGGCGACACGGACGGGGAAACCCGGACGCTGCACACCTACAACAAGCAGGAGGCGGAGTTAAAGGCATGGGCGAAACAGGAACTCGAACGGCTGAAACGTGACGGTCTCGTGGGGTCGTTTACGACGTTCGGCGCGGAGCTGGTCGATAAGCTCGACAACGTGGGTATCAAGATCGACGGCGAGCGCAAAGGCGTCTATCAAGTACAGAAAAACGTAATAAAATACTCCCCGAGCGGTTTCCGGCAGGAAATCACCCTCGGGGCGAGAGTGGCAGAATGACGATACAGGAAGCAATCCGGAAAATGGCGGCGGCAGGCACGGAACCGTACTGCAAGGTCTGCACGGTCGATGCGGTGGACGAGGACGCCCGCACGGTGGACTGCACCCCGCTCGACGAGGGTGCGCCGCTCGTGGGCGTGAACCTGCAAGCCAACCAAGAGTGCGGGGAGGGCGTCGTGCTGTTCCCTGCGGTCGGCAGCTACGTCGTTGTGTCGTTTCTCGGGGCGTCGGTGGCGGTGGCCGTCCTCGCGGAGAAAGTCGATAAAATCGACCTCAAAATCGGGGACACCTCGGCGGAGATAGTGGACGGGCAGGTCGATATTGCCGTCTGTGACACGACGGTAAAGATCAGCACCGAGGGGGTTGTCATCAACGGCGGCGATTTGGGCGGCATGGTGAAGATCGAGCAGCTCACGCAGAAGCTCAACGAGTTTATCTCGGCGTTCAACAGCCACACGCACGAGATTCCGACGGGTTCCGTTGCGGTGGCGGGCAGCGCAACGGCGCAGTCCAACCCCGCTCCGGTCATGGTTCCGGCAATCACGAGCCAACACCCGAGCGTCACGGTATCGGACTACGAGGATGAAAAAGTGAAACATTGATCGAATGGTTGGAATGTTAATAGACCCGGATACGGGCGATTTGCAGGTCAAGGACGGCGCGCTGGCTCTCGGTGACAATACCGGGCAGGTTGCCGAATGCGTGCTTTTGGCAGCCCGGGGCGAGTTGAAAGAACACCCGCTCGTGGGTGCCGAGATTACCAAGCTGGCAAACGGCAATGGCGATCCGCTTTGGAGCAACAACGCGAAACAGATGCTCCAAACGTGCGGGGTTCCGGTTTCGCGCGTTTCGATCGACGACAACCGCATAACGATAGAGTGATGAACAAGATAAAACCCCTCGACAGGCAGAGCCTTATCGACGTCGCGCTGCAAACGAGCGGCAGCGTGGAAGGTGCCCTCGGCATGTCGATCAAAAACGACATCCCGGTATCGGGAGAGCTCGCCCCGGACGTGGAGCTCGAGACCGCCCCGGTGGTCGATAAACTGGTTCTCGGGCGTTACGAGGCGCGGGGCGTCCGCCCGGCGACCGACATTTCGGCGGAGGACTTGGCGTGTGTGCCCTACGGGGGTATCGGTTTTATGGGAATTGAAATTGATTTTATAGTGAGCTAATGGCGAGGACTATTGCAGAGATAAAAGACGGCATCGCCGGGGATTTCATGCGCAACGAGGACGTGGCGCGTGCCTACGGCTTTGAGGCTGGCGACAGCTTTACGGCGCATTTCAGCAAGGCGTCGGTGGAAAGCGTGTTGTTCTACATTTTCGCCTGCGCCGCGTGGATCGTGGAGAGCCTTTTCGACGAGCACAGGCGGGAGGTGAACTCGTGTATCGAGGAGATTTTGCCGCACCGCCCCAAATGGTACCGTGACAAGGTGCTGGGCTTTATGAAAAACAAGGCTTTGATCGCCGACACGGACAGGTACGACACGGAGGGCATGAGCGAGGACGACATCGCCGCCGCAAAGGTGGTGAAACATGCCGTCGCGGTGGAGAACAACGACGCCTCGATTCTGACGATCAAGGTCGCCGGAGAAAACGGCGGGGTGCGTCAGAGGTTGGACGGGGAGACCGAAATACAGCTCGCGGCATATATCGCCGAGTTCAAGGACGCGGGGGTACGCATCAACTTGGTAAATATCGACGCCGACACGTTCAACTGCGAGGTCGATATTTATTACGATCCGATGCTGTTGCCCGAGGAGGTCGAGGGCGCGTGCCGGGAGACGGTACGGGCATATATCGAGAACCTCCCGTTTAATGGCGAGTATACGAACATGGCACTCGTGGATGAGTTGCAGAAAGTCGAGGGTGTGAAGATCGTCGAGTTCCGGGGCGCGACGACCTCGGCGAACGGGGAAACGGCAGTCGTCCCGATCAACGCCCGGCATGTTCCCGTCGCAGGCTATTTCAAGACGGGGACGATTACGATAAACAGGTACGTGTATGAGTAAGTATGAGGTAAATATCAAGCGTTTCGCGCTGCTCCTGCTGCCGACGTTCTGGCGTAAACCGATCCTTGCGACGCTCGCCTATGCAATGGTCTCGCCGCTGGGGTACCTGCACACCCGTTTCGTGCTGTTCCGCCGCGATACCGTTTACCGCCTCACCCATAACGGGCAGGTGTGCTACCTGCGGGCGGTATTGAATGACCAGTTCGACCCGATCGAGCGGCGTATCACGATCACGGAGGAGGCAGCGAGCGCGGGTGTTTTGATGCTTCACAAACGAGAGGAGGAGCAGGCGTTCCTGCTGCCGACACGCGACACGGGCAGGGCTTTTATTATCAACCGCCGGGGCTTCGGCGGCATCAACGGATTTGATTTTTGGGTGAACATCCCGATTTCGCTATACGACACGGTGGACGTCTCCCGGCTGCGTGCGATCGTTGGCACGTACAAATTGGCGTCAAAGCGATTTTCGGTAAATTATATTTGAGAATGAAACAGACGGTAGGACGGTTCCTTTTGCAACCGAACAAGAATTTCCCGGTCGATTGCGAGACGCTGGACGCCTTGCAGACCAACATCGCGCTCTTGCAAGTGCTCGGCAACCTTGCCGGAGACAAGACTATTTTGCTGGGCTGCGAGGAGGAGCAGAACGGCACGCGCCGCAAGGCGGGTTATGTTTTTCTGAAAACAAAGGATTTTCCGGAGGGCGAGGTCATTTACTGGGAGGGCGGCACGGTCTCCGGTGGCATGTACGTGCATCAGGAGATCGTCTCGACTACGGCACAGGGTTACGAGTTCCCGCAGGCATATACGGTGCGGTCGCTCAAACCGGGTGTCGGGAGCGAAAATTACAAGTGGGGCGACTTTGCCGCCGTGCGGACGCCCCGCGAATTGGAGGAGAAAATCGAAAAACAGGGCGAGACGCTCGGGGAACTCTCCGCCCCGCCTTTGGGCATCATCCAAATATGGGCGGGCAAGACGGTTCCGTCGGGTTATGAGTTGTGCGAGGGTCAGCAGCTCAAAATTACCGACTACCCGGATTTGTACAAGGCACTCGGCTCGACGTTCAATAATGCGTACAGCGCGACGGGGTCGCGTTATTCCACCTCGAGCGGGTATTTCCGTATGCCCGATTTGCGGGGTCGGTTTATCGTGGGGCATAACCCGAGCGATACGGATTACAGCAGCTACGGCAAAGCGGGCGGCGAAAAGCAACATGCGCTCACAATTAAAGAAATGCCCTCGCATACCCACCCGCAGAACCTGTGGGCGGAGGACAGCGGAACGTGGAAAGGCGGCGGGCGCAACTCCTCCCCGAACTCCACCTCCAAGCACGACCGGACGACCCAGTTCGGGAACACGAACGCGACAGGCGGGGGTGCCGCGCATGAGAACCGCCCGCCGTATTACGTGCTTGCGTACATCATGCGGGTACGATAACCGATAAACCGATTCAAGAATGGCAATCAGAAGCATAGCGCAATTAAAAGCGTGGTTCAAGCGTGGTAAATATCCCACCGAGGCGCAGTTCGCGGACTGGATCGACAGCTTTTTCCACAAGGAGGAGGACAAGGTGCCTATTTCCTCGGTCGAGGAGCTCCCGGAACAACTTAACGGCAAGTATGATGCGGCGGCAGGCAAACAGCTCGAGGACAATTTTCGGAAGTTGAGAACCGAATATGAGGCACACGAGCAATCCTCCCGGGAGCAGTTCAACAACATAGCCGATAATATCGAGGAACTCGAGGCGGAGGACGAACGCCTGCAAGGAGAGATCGACACCTTAAACGCGGAGGTGGATAACATCCATAAGAAAGACGCCGCACAGGACAAGGAGATCGAGGACTTGCACAAGACGGACACCGCCCTGCAAACGAGCCTCACGACTGCACACAACGATATAGGCAAAATCCGCGAAATGCTCAAAGGCGGGGCGACGCTCGACGAGGCGAAAGCGGCACTCGTGGCGTTGGGTTCCAACTACAAAGATTTGTACGCGGTCGCCAGCACGTTAAAGACGTTTTTGCAGTCGAACGATACCGCCGACAGCACGATCAACACGTGGCGGGAAATCGAGAGCTTTTTGCAGGGCATTACGGATTCGGAGAGCCTCACGGGTTTGCTCTCGGCTCTCGAGACCAAGATCACGACGGCGTACAACAGCGCGGTCGCCGCTGCGGTCAAAACCGAGAAAGAGCGTGCGGAGGCTGCGGAGGCGGAGTTGTCGGGAAAGGTCGATCGGGAGCAGCAACGGGCAGAGGTAGCGGAGAACGCTTTGGGTTCCCGGATCACGCAAACGAAATCGGAACTCGCGCAGACCGACACGGAGATCAAGCAGGACATCGCCGCCGTGCGTCAAACGATGCTCGGCATCTTGGCAGAGAGCGCGGGGCGTGTTATCCCGCTGGTGATGAACGTCACGCCGCCGCAGAAAATCACTCTCGGCAACACGGTGACGCAATACATCAAAGCCGAGCTCCTGCCGAGTTTCGCGGTTCAAAACGTCCTCTTTTTGGGCGACGGAAAGGCGGTCGAGGTTGATCCGGACGGTGCGGTGGAGGTTCTCGGGCTCGGCAAGAGCCGGGTGCACGTCATTCCGACGGAAAACACCGCCCTGCACAAGACGGTCGAGATCGAGGTTGTCCGCCCCTCGGCTCTCAAAGACGCGGACGGCGGTTTGCTCGTGACGGCAGGAAACAACATACTTTTAACATAAAACATTTGCAACAATGGCATTTACGGAACAGGAAGAAAACAACGTGAGGATGATGCTTTCGGCGTTTCAGAACGCGAAAAGAATCAACGAGCTGCCTTGGGCTACGGGTAAACTTTCGGATATGGCGGTACCCGTGCAGGACGAGAGCGGCGAGACGCGGCGCATGAACCTCGCCGAAGCGGTCGAGACGGCAGGCAACCCGATCGCGGGCAGGTATTGGGACGAGACGAACTCGTCCCCGGTCGCTGCGGGATATTACGGCAGTCTCGCCGCCCTCAAAGAGCTGCCTAAAAAACTGGGGCTCGGTCGCTACCTCGTGACGGACAACCGCGTGCGCCGCAAGCTCGACCCGGCGGATTCCAACCGCTACGAGGACGGCAGCCCGGCAAAGCTCGACGGCACGCAGGGGCAGTGCATGTGGTGCTGGAACGCGCACTATTACACGACGTGGAAAGAGGGGAACCGCACGATCGAGACGATCACGTTCCAGCCGATCCCGGGCAAGAAGTCCGTTTACGTGCCTGCGGGCGGTATTTCGTGGCTTTCCGCCGGGGTGATCGACCGCACGGAACAGAAGCTCTGCTCGGTCATTTCCACCGATGCACGTTACCGGGGTGGCAACGGCAGCGTGTTGTCGTCGTATGCCGACCTCGCGGACGATGCGCCGCAGAAAACGATGCTCGGCATGGCGGCGACGGCTTACCCGTATGGCAATTTCAGCACGATCGCCCGCAAGCGCGGCGAGGGCTGGGATGCTTGTTGGTACGTCGCCCGTGCGGTCGTGGAGTACACGATGCGCATCATCCTCGGCACGCGGCACTCGCAATCGGCATACAACGCCGAGCTCGACGCGGACGGTCTGTATCAAGGCGGGCTCGGGTCGGGCGTAACGAATATGCCGAACTGGGGAAATTACAACGGGTATTTCCCGATCATCCCGACCTCCGTCGGCTTGGAGAAAGGCGACGGTATCGGTATCGTCGAGTATAGCGTGACGAAAGCCGACGGCACGGCAGTTTACACGGCACCCGTTCCGGTGTTCTTCGGTCTCGTAAACCCGTTCGGGCACCTGTGGGGCGTTTGTGGGGGTCTCGTTATCGACGTGGGCGCTGAAAAAACGCTCGCGTATGTCGCGCCGTCTCTTTATGCCGGGTTTAGTTGGACGGACACCGAGGGCATGTTGCTCGCGGCGGAACTGCCGCGAGCGGAGGGTTACATCAAGAAATATTCGACGCACCTGCTGTGCTGCCTGCCGACGGAGGTCGGCGCAACCGCCGCAACGTATTTCGCCGATTATTTCTACACTACGCCGAGCAATCCCGGTTTCCGTGTCCGCTTGGTGGGCGGTTCGTCGCACTATGTCACGAATGCGGGCGCGTTCGTGACGTATGCGTACTATGCGGCGACGTTTACGTATGCGACTGTCTCCTCGCCCCTCTGCTTTTTCGAGGAAGACCCCACGATAAGCGAATAAGACGAAAACGAAAAAAAACGAGCGTTCTTTGAAATTTTGACATACCGATAAACATACGACACGGCGGGATAGTATTTTGTTATCCCGCCGTAAGGCGGGTCGATTTTTTTTATTTTCGGGGTTTCTTTGCCTGTGTGCCGCGTTTTCAGTATTTTTGCACGTCCGATAATGTAGGACGGGTTGCTCTTTAGGAGGTGTTTGCTTTTCCGTGTCCGCTTGGTAGGCGGTTCGTCGAACAATGTCACGAATGCAGGCGCGTTCGTGACGAATGCGAACAATGCAGCGACGAATACGAATGCGAATGTCTCCTCGCCCCTAAACTTTGCAAGTAGTACAGGAATAAAAGCGTCAAAGAGAACCTCGCCACTTGGCGGAAGATAACAAACGCAGAACGGGTGCCGGTAGGCTGGCGACAGATCGAACGCTCCCAAGTTAGCAAAGCAGAACCACAGAACCACAGACCCGATGAATGAAACGATTTGGCAACCTTTACGAGCGTATCTGCGCTTATGAAAATTTAGAAGCGGCGTTTTACCACGCCAGCGAGGGAAAGCGAAAACGCCCCGAGGTTCAAGAGTTTGCCTCCGATTTGGAGGCGAACCTACGCCAAATTGAACACGAACTCCGCACGCACACCTATCACACCTCCCATTACGACGTATTCATCAAGTACGAGCCGAAAGAACGGATCATCTACAAACTACCGTTCCGCGACCGGGTCGTGCATTGGGCGATTATGTTGGTCGTGGAGCCTATATGGGTGAGCAACTTTACGCGGGACGTGTACGCCTGCGTGAAAGGCAGGGGCATACATCCGTGCCTTAACCGCCTGCGCCGCGAAATGAAAGCCGACCCCGAGGGTACTGCCTATTGTCTGAAACTCGACGTCCGCAAATTCTACCCGTCCATAAACCACGACATCCTCAAACAGGTTGTCCGGGTCAAAATCAAAGACCCGGAACTGCTCGGGTTGCTGGATGAGATTATTTGCTCGGCGGACGGGGTGCCGATAGGCAATTACCTCTCGCAGTTCTTCGCAAACCTCTATCTTTCCGAGCTCGACCACATCATCAAAGAGCGGCTCAAAGTCCGTTACTACTACCGCTATGCCGACGACATCGTGCTGCTGGCGGCGGACAAAGCGACGCTCTCCGGGCATTTGGTGTTTATCAACCACTATTTGAACAACGAACGGGCACTCGACATCAAGCGGAATTACCAAATATTCCCCGTCGAGAGCCGGGGCGTCGATTTCGTGGGTTACGTCACGTATCACACCCATTGTCTCGCCCGCAAGCGGAACAAAAAGAACCTTTGCCGGAAAGTGGCGGCGTTCAGAAAGCGCGGTTTGCCGGACGAGGAAATACGCCTCAAACTGGCGTCTAACCTCGGTTTCATGCAGCATTGCGATTCAATCCATTTATTAAATACTATCGGTATGAAAAAATTTAGTGAAGTACAGAAACAGAAAGGCAATTTTGAGGGTGCCAAGCTCAAAATTGACAACATCCTCAATCGGGTGTTGCAGCTCACGGGCTACCAAATTGGCGAATCGCGGTACCGCGACACGTGTTTAACCCTGCAATTCAAGATCGAGGAGCAGGTGCCGCAACCCGACGGGACGACACGCCTCGAGTGGGTGCAGCATATATGTTTCACCGGGTCGCAGGCACTCGTAAAGCAACTCGACGGGGTGGAGATAGACCCGCAAGACCCGCCGTATTGCCGGATTATAAAACAAGAGATCGAGGGCGGTCGGTGTTTCTACAAAATCATCGACCCCGAGTAAAAACCAAAAACGAATGAAAACAGCAAACCACGCCGAAAGGCACGCATTTGTCAAGTATGACAACGGGCATTATCTGCTCTATCTGAACGAACAGGCGGCAACCTTTGACATGCCGGAACACGAGAACCCGATCGAGGGCTATTCCTACACGGGAGACATGGAGGACGGCTCGACGATCATCGAGGCGAAAGACGTCACCGACGAGAACCGCCGGAGCAAGTTTATCGCCGGGTTGATCGGAAAGCGGTACTCTATCGACGCGCAGATCGCGATGCTCGCCAACGGTGCCGACACCGAGGAACACGGGCAGGAACTCCGGGAATTTGAAGCGTACCGGAACAAGTGCAAGCAGGACGTGGACGAGCTGCTGAACCGTTAGAACCGAAACCACTAAATTTTTGGGGGCGGAAAAGAAAAAAGCCCCCGGCTGTTAGTAAGCCTCTTACCTCTGTACTAACATAAAATGCGCCACAACGCACAACCGAGGGCATAGACCTTTGGTCGCGTTGTGGCGTTTTATTTTGCCTATATGTTACGCAAACATAATTTTATGTTGCAGAGGTAAGAGACCACAAAGATACGAAAACATTTTGAACACCATTTTATAAACCCATAAAAACATTGCTTTATGCTGAATGACATGTAAGAAACAAGCAGAAACCCTGCCGATCGACGGGCTGGCGATCGTGAAAGAGACCTCCACGCTCGGGAAATTGATTATCAAGGGCGTGCCCAAAGAGGAGGCAAAGCGTATGATCGTGGAGAACCACTACTCGCACAAGTGGAACGAGGGCGGCTTCGGAAAGTACAATTTCGGAGTGTTCCGGGCGGAAGAACCTGACAAATGCCTCGGAGTTGCCGTTTACGGGTATATGAAGAATCCCGCCGCAAAGATATTCACGCACCCGAACCCGAAAGCGTGGGTTTGCGAGCTCAATCGCATGTGGATCGACGACACGCTGGGAAAGAACGCCGAAAGCGTGTTGATCGCCGCGTCGCTCAAACTGCTGCGCAAGGCTGATCCGAACATCGTCGCCGTTCAGAGCTTCGCCGACGGTCGCCTCGGCTGCGGAACAATTTACAAGGCGTCGAATTTCCGGTATTACGGATTCCATTACACGAAATTTTTGCGGAATAAACGCACTGGAGAAATAATACACCAACAGATTTTGACGACCACAACGTCGCCGACAGGATATTTGCGCTCGAATATCGCGTATTTGATTGGCGATTTGGAGGTGTTGCAGGTGAAAACGTATCGCTACATTTACCCGTTTTGCAAACACTTTCGGTTCATAAAGCCGGAAAAACCTTATCCGCAATACGAGAAAGGAATTGATCCGGTCGAGTGGAACCGAGACAAACGGAAGATAAAAGAAAACATCATAATGCTACTCGACAAAGTTGCCGCGTAAACATTCCAATCGTTTAATTCCTTTGTACAAATATACGAAAAAGATACTAAACTACAAAGGATTACGAGATATTTTTCACAAGAAAAAGCGTTTAATTTCGTGTTTGGTGAACGGTGATTAAATACCGTTTGAACACGAGTTAAACGCTTTTCGTTTGGAGTGCAAAAATCACGAAAAAATGCACATTTGAATTTTACAATCGGCACAAATGAATTTTGCGATTATAGGTGGCCGATACCTTCTCGAACCTCACCTCTAATATCCTGCCCGGTGTGCTTGAGGGCCTCGAACGCAAAGGACTGCATGAAGGCGTCCACTACGTAATCGAAAAGGAACCGCCGACATACACGGAAAAAGAGAAAGAACACCTGCCCACATGGCTCAAACCGCATTTCTGGAAGCCATTCAACCGTCTCGTATCCTACAAGCGTACAATCATTTTTCATACCGGTACAAATATCCGATTCGGCTCCCTCGATCGACCTTCGACACTGGCCGGCAGCTCGTATGTCTATGTGTTTGGAGACGAGGTAAAGTATTTCAAAGAAGAGAAGATCGCCAACCTGATGAAAGCCGTCCGCGGGTACAGCGTGCAATATGGAAACTCTCCGTTTTACCGTGGCTACTCCTTCACCACGGATATGCCCGATGTATCCCACATCGGGGAATATGACTGGATACTGAAAGGAGCCTCGGCAATGAATACCGAGCGGCTGACACTGGTCATGCAGGCTGGGTTGGTATACAATCAAGCCCTTCATGAATATGTCGCCGCAAAATTGGAATGGCAACGAACCCGGACACCGGAAGCCGAACGTGAGTACAAAAACAAACTACGCACGGCACGTCTTTGGCGGAGCCGCTGGGTAGAGCTGCGCCGACTTCCGGAAACCGCGACCTTCTTTATGCTTGCATCGAGCTATATCAACGTCGATATCCTGACTGCCGAGTGGTTCGACGATGCCTTCGCCGAGCAGTTCAGCGACTATAAGGCCGCGATTCTTTCGATGAAACCGACTCTGGAGGGCGGAGAGCGATTTTATGCCAACCTCGGAGAACGGCACTTTTACTACGATGGAATCGATGAAGAAGCATACGAGCGATTCGGACTGCTGGAGCAAGAGGACAGCCGAGTCTTGCGATATTGCAATCCACAGCGGACGCTATCGCTCGGCGTGGACTTCGGTAATATGTGTTCGATGTGTGTCGCCCAAGAAGAACCGAGGATACTGCGCGTATTGAAGTTTATTTATACCCTTTCCCCAGAGTCGATTCGACAATTGGCAGACAAATTCGTCACCTATTTCGCGCACCACAGGAACAAATACGTGATGCTGTATTACGATCGCGCAGGCAACAACTACCGGAAAATGGGTGCCGACACCGCGTCGCAGCTCAAACACGCGATCGAATTCGACAGCAACGAGCATCCTACGGGTTGGAGTGTACAGTTGATGTCCATAGGCCAAGGGAATATCGGGCAGGGCGACGAGTACATCTTCATGCAGGAATTGCTGGCCGGACACAATAAATATCTGCCGCAGGTGCTCATCGATGCTTACCAGTGCAAACCGCTCAAGGCTTCGCTCGAAAATGCTCGGACACGGGTCTCGAAAGGTAAAATCTGTAAAGATAAACGGTCGGAGCATCTCCCGGTCGCCGAGCTGCCGATGCGGTCTACCAACCCGTCTGACTCTTTCAAGTACCTGATGATGACGCCGCCGTTGATCCAAATCGTCAAAGGATCACCGAGGAGCGATATTATCTACGAACCGACTTTCGGATAAAAAAAGCGGAGACGTCTCCGCCTCCGCCGGAATAGAGAAATTCTCATTTCTCAATCCTATGCAATGGCAAAGGTAGCCATTATATTCAAACCTGCAAACTGTTTCGGGGGTACAAATAAAGCCCCCGGCCGCAAGTAGTCATCTCACCTACATACTTACGCAAGCATGCGCCACAAACGCACGACCGAGGGCTGGATAGTCTTCTGTCGCGTTTATGACGCATTTGCTTTCAGTATGCAGGTGAGACGACAAAGGTAATAAAAAACAGAGTGCAATGAAACTTTATGAGGTTATATCGTTCAACCGCGAACTCCTGCGACGCCTATCGTCCGTCGGTATCCGACTGGACGATTGCAAATACATTGATCTTTATGAAGACTATCGTAAGCTCCGCGAGGGGGGGGGTAAAATGACCTACATAGCGGCCGTTCTGGCTGAAAAATACGGAGTGTGCGAACGGCAAGTATACCTGATCATCGCCCGGTTTGAAAAGGACTGTACGGATATTTCAGTGTGATCCCAGCATTTTCGGCTGCGGGATGAATTCTGCATGCGATCTTCGCGGCTTGAAAATTCACTCAGCTATGAAAAACTACACATCGGCCCCTCTGCCGTTCATGGGCCAAAAGAAACGCTTTATCCGCGAATTCCGCAAGGCACTCCGGGAGTTCGATCACGCTACGGTATTCGTGGATCTCTTCGGCGGCAGCGGCCTACTCTCGCATGTCACCAAACGGGAGCGACCTGATGCCCGCGTTATCTACAACGACTTCGACGACTACCATGTACGTCTGGAGAACATCAAACGCACAAACGCACTACTCCATGATATCCGTTCGATCGTAGGTGATTACCCTACGGCCAAGAGACTGACGCCTCAAATGCGAACAACGATACTCGACACAGTACGGTCGGCCGAAAAGACCGGCTATGTCGATTATATAACACTTTCGTCTTCGCTGCTGTTCTCATCCAAATACGTGACAGACTATACGGAACTTCAAAATGCTGGGTTATATAATAACCTGCGGGCATCAGACTACACCTGTGAAGGATATCTCGACGGGATCGAGGTTGTTCACGCCGATTATCGGGAATTGTTCAATCAATACAAGGATATCCCCGGTGTCGTATTCCTTGTCGATCCACCCTACCTATCGACCGAGGTAGGGGTATATAAATGCCGGTGGCGGCTATCCGACTATCTCGACGTGCTGACCCTGCTTTCGAGTACATCCTACTTCTATTTCACCTCCAACAAATCCTCGATCATTGAACTATGCGAGTGGATCTCCGAGGCAAAGGTCAATGCGAATCCATTCCTTAACGCAGTGCGGAAAGAAATGGGAGCGCAGTTGAATTACAATTCCAGATACACGGACATTATGATTTATCGACGCTGACAGTTCTACAACACACATCAGGCCGGCCCTACGAAAGAGGGTCGGCCTTTCTCTTATCGGCCGTACATGGTTTGCGATCGGCTGTACCCCAGCCACACCTCCCAGCCCAGCCGCAAGCAACCATTCCCCGCCCCGAACCCCACCCCGGCAGGCCTTTTGTCATATATCGCCTATTCGAGGGTCATGCAATCGCAACTCGTCGAGAGGGCGGGACGGCCTTAAATTTCTCTCAACAAAAATCGTTTTTCATCCGACCGGACAAACTGCGCTCTATATCAACCGAATATCATAAGAACGCCCCGAAAAGAGAGGCAAAAATCGGGCATTTTCAATCTGCAATCAGCCGTTTCGACTTTCATTCCGAACTTTCTGCAATCAATATCATTCCAGCCCGGCACTCCGGGCCTTTGTCCTTTGCTTCGCAGGTCTACAATCTATTTTTGTGCTATGGATTTATGGGATGCAATAAAAGAGATGCGCCGCTTATCCGCCGAGGGGATTCCGTTCGGCTTTACGTTCATGTCCTACGACGCTACGGCTCGCGCAAGCAAAGGAGTGATCGAAGTTCGGCATGCCCGTCTGCTGAAACGTGAAAAACAGGAGAACCATCGAGATGCCGAATTCGTCGAGGCATATCTTGACCTCGACACCTGCCAAGCTCGGCGCTTTTATCAGCCATTGCTGATGAGTTTTAACGGTCAAAAAGTAATTTTGCAATGAATAAAACAGGAAAAGCCACCCAGATTTCGGATTTTTCATATGCCCTGCCGGTCGATGACTGTGTCTATACGATCTCAACGGCTCAAGCGAACAACCTCGACACTCTGCTATGGCAAGCAGAACGGGAGAATTGGGAATATATGCCGCAGTATGTCGGTGGACAAAAGATCGTACCCTACGGAAACAACAACCGCCTGCCGGTGCAAATCCGTGACCTTATGGACGAAAACAATCTCGCCCCCGGTATTCTTGCACGTCAGAAGGGTTTGCTGTACGGCGAAGGCCCCTTTCTACGCAGCCTGCGTTTCGAGAATGGCGAGATAACGAAGGAGTTCAAGGATGATAGGGAGATAATGGCGTGGTTGAAAGATTGGGACTATCTAAAGTACATCGACGCGGCGATGACCGACTACTTGTATCTCAAAGGATTTTTTGACATCAAGCTGCTCGAACGCCGCGGACGGATCTCCGGCCAAAGGCCGCGAATCGCAGCTCTGGAGTTTGTGTCTGCGAAAAATGCCCGTCTCGAATGGGCCGACACCCGTCGTCTTGAGGACGTAAGGCACATTTTCGTCGGGAACTTCGAGAACGATTGCATCGACACCGGCATCCAAACCTACCCGGTATTCGACAGCAGCAACCCGGCCAGATACCCCGCTTCGGCAGCTTACAACTCGTCTTACTCGTTCGCACGAGATTTCTATTCGATTCCGGAATATTGGGGAACTCTGCGCTGGATCATGCGAGGCTCCGAAGTTCCGGCCATATTCAAATACGTTACCGACAACGGGTTCAACGCTGCGTATCATGTTCATTCTCCAGACGGATATTGGGAGAAGAAGCGCACGTACATCCGCAAGAACAATCCGGCATGGAGTGATAAACAGGTAGAAGAGGAGATCGGCAAACTCACGGCAACCATGCTTACCAAGCTGACCGAAGTGTTATCCGGGGCCAAGAATGCCGGAAAATTCTTCCACACAGTAGATGTTTTCGACCCGCTCTCGCAACAAACCAACATCTGGAAGGTAGAGGCGATAGACCAGAAAATTAAAGACTTCATCGAATCGCAACTCAAAGTCATGGAGGCGGCCAGCTCGGCAATCACATCCGGCCTCGGTCTGCATGCATCTCTGTCGAACATCATGGTTGCCGGGAAGCTCGCATCCGGTTCCGAAATGCTTTACGCCTACAAACTCTTCATGATGTCGAACACCGCCAAACCCACATACGACATTTTGGAACCCATCAACCAAGCCATCCGCTTTAATTTCCCCGACACTGATTTACAACTCGACTTCTATCACAGCAAACCTTTGACCGAAAGCGAGACATCCCCCAATGACCGCATAAAAAACTGACGCCATGATTTTCAATAAAACGAAAAAAGGCTCCGCAGAGCTATACAATCTCACCGGCACATGGTACAAGGCGAATGACTTCACCGGGATCAGCGAGGATATCGTGCTGGCCCAAAACGAAGTTATCAAACTGATCGGGAAAGCTACATTCGACCGGGCACACTCCCGGTATATGACGGACGAATATGATCCGGAAGTGTCATCCGATGATCCGGAAGACATGCTCGTACGGCGGGTTCAGTTGCCGGTGGCGTATAAAGCCATGCATCACTTCTACCAGCGAAACCTCGTGAGCCATGAGGACAGCGGCAGAAAGGTAAAAATCAGCGAAAACGAAAAACTGCCGTGGGCATGGCAGATCGAGAAGGACGATGCGGTTCTGCGCGATACATTCTTCCGAACGCTCGACGAATTGTATCTCTTCCTTGAGCAAACGGACATCAAAGAGTGGAAGGACTCGCCGCTGCGCACCCAGCAACAACAGTCGATTCTCCGTACCCTCGACCAATTCGAAAGCATCTACCCGCTCGATGGCTCGTTCTACACCTTCTATACGCTTATACCCTTCATCCTCGAAGTGCAGCAGCGCTTTGTGAGGCCGATTGCCGGAGATCGTTATATGTCGCTCCTGTCAGACATAGATTCAGACACGGCTCTTGCAGCGCGGCGTTTTGTAGCTTTGAAGGCGATGGTGATAGCCGTCCAGAGACTTTCGGTGTCCGTATTCCCGATTGGGATCTCGCAGCGGTTTACAGATTCATTTCAGGGTAAAGGAGCCGGAAAGACCCCCTCCACTGATGCGTTGAAATTCTACCTTTCAGCCCTCGATCATCAGGCGGCAACCGCCCTCGAAGAGTTTCACGAGGCTTTATCGGCTACTGTGGAAAAATACTCTCTTCTACCGGACAACGATCCCCGAAACAAATTCTTTTCTGTTCAATAATGAATACGATCGAAATACCCGCTATCGGCGTATGCAGGGAAATCCCCTCGAAATGGAGCGAGATGACACCGGAACAGGCCCGCGTTACGATGCGCCTGCTTTGGGATATGGAATCCGGCCACATCTCTCCGCTTGAGTTTCATGTGCGCGTCCTCTATCTTCTCCTCGGTATCAAACGGACATGGCGTTCGGTAATGTGGGAAAAACTCAATCGAGCCGCTGCCGAGCAGAAGAATGCCAACATTTTTTTGCTTTGCGAAAATCTCCTCGGCTGGCTGTTTACCGACACCGAGGACGGTCTGCTCCCGACATTCGACACCATACAGAATCCGCTGCCCGAAATCCATATCGGCAGCCATCGTTTGCGTGGGCCGGCCGACGCTCTGCAAGACCTGATTCTCGTGGAATTTCGGAATGCCCTGATCGCCCGCGACGAATTCTTGAACACCCGGCAACCCGCGGCCCTCGACCGGATGATCGCTTTCCTGTATCGACAGCCTTCGAAGCAAGCCAACCGGGCCGGCCGGTGTATCGTCCCCATCCGTCACGAGACCTTTGAGCGGGACGTATGCCATGCCCGCCGGATAGCTCCGTGGCAGAAACAGACGATTCTCATGTGGTTCTCCGCCTGCGTCAAATTTCTCCAGACCGGGACGATAGTTGTGGCTGGGGAACAGATCGACATGCGCACGATCTTCAGCAGCGAGGAAACTGCCCACGATACCGGCCCGAAGTTCACATTGACAGATGTAGCCTACGAACTGGCACGGGATCGGGCACTCGGCACGCTGAACGACATCGACGAAGAGGGCCTATATACTATATTCCAGATTCTACACCACAACGTAAAGCAAGCAAAACGCAATGCAAAAACTCATTAACCTACTACGATATCTGGTCAATATGCGTGTAACGGAGAACGAGGTAATCCCCGTTGTCGATGACACGCACGGAACCGAGCGGCTCAAGAGCGCCGACGGCCGTCAGGTCGTGATTGCCTATCCATCACTACGGCAAACAGGAGAAACATCGAACTCCTATCAGGATCAACTCCCGGCCGCCATCTTCGTCCTCGAAAAGGCAATGGCCGGACAGCGTACCGATAAAGATGAACTCGAACAATATCTGTCGATGCTCGCTACGGTCGATATGATTTTGAAAACGTTACGGGCGGACACTCTGGGATATAACGCCTGTCCCCGTTTGGCCGGCATGACAATCAAGGTTGCAAATACGGTTCCGGTATACAAAGTATTCGGAAGCTGGGTCGGCTGGATGATTGAGATTGAATTCTGATCTCCGGCAAAATAATTGTAGGAATAAAATTATTCCTTTTTACTTGTATGGGAATAATTTTATTCCTATATTTGTATCAGAAACCAAACGACTGCACAATGCCCATACTTTTTTACTATTTAGGACTGAAGTTCTTTTTTTACTCGAACGATCACGAACCGGTTCACGTACATGTCAGCAACGGAGAATGTGACGCAAAATTCATGATCGAACCAGAGACAAAATTGATAGAAAATTTCGGTTTGAAGCCACGGGAGTTAAAACACGCTCTTATGGGCATAGAGGAGAATAAAGACGTGATAATTGAACGGTGGAAGGAGTTTTTCGATAAATAATACGAATATGAAAGCGCAAAAGATATGGTTCGAAAATGGTCGGATTTTTCTGACGACCGACGACGGCCGGACGGGCAGTCTGCTTCTCCGCGCTTTCCCCCGTCTGGCACGGGCAAGCGACGAGCAGCGCATGAAATACGAATTATCGCGGTCGGGTATTCATTGGCCCGAACTGGACGAAGATTTAAGTTTCGAGGGCTTTTTTGACCAGCCGACGGAAACGTCGGACAACCGGGTCGCAATGGCTTTCGCCCAGTTCCCGGAAATCAACGTCAGCCAGATGGCCCGCCGCATGGGTATCAATGAAACCCTGCTTGCAAAGTATATATGCGGGTACTCCAAGCCCTCGGAAAAACGTGCGAAGGAGATCGAGGCCGCGCTGCACGACCTCGGACATAAATTAACACAAATCTCGATCTGATATGTTCGGAGCAATAGGCATAGGTTTACTTTTCGCGTGGCTGCTGGCCAGCTATCTTTCATCTTCGCCAAAGGTGAAAAAGTAGATCATGCAAAGTAGTACGTCCAGAAGATCGGAGATTTTATCGTTGTGCATTCATATTTTTCATAATTCGCTTGCAAATATTGCGGGGGGGGGTATCTTTGTAAAGCAAACCTTAAACCTACTTGAATTATGAAAAAACTGTTATTCTTGTTTATGGCCGTATTGGCCTGCAACTACGTCATCGCACAGCAGAAAGTTTACTGCGAAATCGTGGGAACGCAAAAATTTGCGAAATCTCAAGTAACCGTGGGGATTGATTTTGGGCAAGAGGATGCCATGCGCACCAATGCGCTGGGTGGTGTGGCCTCACGAAATAAGCTCGTAGGTGATGACGGAAAACCTCTTTCTTTTAACTCGATGGTTGACGCAATGAATTACATGGGATCGCTCGGCTGGGAATTCGAGCAGGCTTATGTTGTTACTATGCCCGGAATGGGTGGCGGTCAAAACGTCTATCATTGGCTATTGAGCAAATATATCGGAGAAAACGAATCAGGAACGAATGGCTTTAAAACACGGGGGCAATACGAAACAGAAACAGACCCATGCATGCAGTAGCGATGTATAGACATACAAGCAATGAATTATTGCATTAAAAATCATTTTCTCCAAAATATTATTTATATTTGCAATGCTAAACAAACAGTAAGGCGGATGATGTCCGTCGAATGCGGGCATTTTTTATGCTTGTAATTATAGTGGTTTCGTACCCCCGTGCCGTGCGGTTAATGCCCCGGCGAGCCTTACTGGTGTTTAGCAGCGGGAAAGACGAAGCCACTTTTTTTAACGGTTTAATGCTAAAACCAGTATGAAAAACACGAAAATCGGCGAGACCTGCCTTGCAGTATCCCGCATCGAGAGCGAATTTCTCTCAAAGCTGATCGAAACGGTCAAATCCCAAAGCGAAATGATTGCCCGGCTGACCGCAGAACGGGCCGAACTACAGAGAAGAAAGATGCAAGCCGACCGACGGCGGCAAGAAGTTTTCCGCCTACCGACCGGCAGATAGCCCTTATTCAACCTGTCCTTTGTAGCCGCCTTCGGGCGGCTACTTTTGTTGCAAACTGCAACAAATGACTGTCAAAGGAGAGTACATACGGCGCACTTTGCTCGACGAGTCGAACCGATGGCTGAAGAACCAGAATACGGTGCTGGCAACGAAACTCTGTACCCGCACCGGCCGACTGGTCAATGAGCGTTCGATGTCTGTTTCCGAACAGGGCGAGATGTCGGCGACAATGACCTACCAGCACACGATCGAAGAACGGTTCCTCGACATGCGGGTTCTGCGCTATGGTTCCAAGCTCGTCCGGCGTGCCCGCAAGATTCACACCCGTTTCGCTTACGGACACTACGAGTCGATTGCTTCCCGGTTGATGTACGGCCTGACCGACGATGTTGTTGCAGAAATCAAGCAACAACTGACGGATTAGGAATATGGGAAAAGCAATTCGGGATGAAGATTTAAGACTCAACATCATTGTAAATGGTGACGAATCCCAAAAACGGATCGGAGATTTAAGCCGACAAACAAGAGATCTCGCGAACGCAAATTTCGAGCTTCGGCAGGAACAGCGTCGACTTAAAGCCGAAGGGAAAGAGAATACCGAATTATATCGGCAAAATGCAGCTGAAATCAAGAAAAATGCTGCGATCATCAAGTCCAACAAAGAGCAAATGCAGCAGCTTCGCTCCGAGATGAAGCTGGACACTCTGACCATCTCTGATCTGACACAAGAACAAAGGCGTCTACGCGCTGTTTTCAACAATGCGATTCCGGGCACAACGGAATGGGAAAAATATCGGGCTGAATTAAAGCAGGTCGATGCCCGCATCAAGACGCTCAAAGGATCAGCACGCGACACGGGGAACGTCGTGCAACGGATGGCCGGCGGGTTCAGCAAGTTCTTCGGCGCGATCACGGCCGGATTCGCCTCAATGTCGTTTGCAGTCATGGGCACCAAGAAAGCCCGTGCCGCCTTTCTGGAGTATGACGAAGCTCTGACCGATGCCCAGAAGACCACTTCAACAACAAAAACGGAGATCCGCGAAGTATCGGAAGAACTGAAGAAGATAGACACCCGCACACCCCTAAACTCACTGCTCGACATAGTACGCGTGGCGGGTAAACTCGGTATCGAAGGAAAGCAAAATCTGATCGAATTCGCCCGTGCCGGAGATAAAATCGGGGTCGCCCTCGGCCGAGACCTCGGCGGCAATGCCGAAGCCGCCATCCAGCAGATCGGAAAACTCGTCGATATTTTCCACCTCCGAGAACAATACGGCATCGAGCAGAGTATGCTCAAGGTCGGCTCGGCAATCAACGAAATCGGCATGGCCTCCACGGCGGCCGAGGGTTTTGTCGTTGACTTCGCAAAAAGGGCGGCCGGTACGGCGCCGAACGTAAATATCTCGATTCAGTCCGTCCTCGGTCTCGCCGGCACCCTTGACAAATTGGGGCAGCAGGCCGAAACGGCAGGCACCTCCTACGGGCAGGTGATTACCGCCATGTACAAGCGGACAGAGGTCTTTGCCAAAATTGCCAAGATGAGCCTCGGCGAATTTCAGAAGCTCATGGGCGAAGATATGAACGAGGCATTTATCCGCGTTTTGGAGGGTATGGGCAAGTCTGGACAAGGCATGCAGTCGATCGTAAACGCCCTGAACTCGATGAAACTCGACGGGCAACGTAGCGTGCAGGTCTTGGGCGTTCTGGCGGCCAATACCGACGAGCTGCGTCGGCAGCAGGAAATCGCCAATCATGCATTCGAAACCGGCACATCTGTCATCGAAGAGTTCAACACCAAAAACGAAAGTGCCACGGCCCAATACGAAAAGCAAAAGAAAGCGCTCCATGAACAGGCCGTACTCCTCGGCGAAACACTGAATCCGGCATTCACCTCGACAACCTCGATCACCGTAACCTTTCTGAAGGCGCTGACGGGTCTTGTGAAATTCTTATACCAGACAAAAGGAGCGATTATCCCAATCGTTGCGGCCGTCGCAGCCTACAAAACCATAATGTTTGCTGCACACAAGGCGATGGTGATTTACCGAGCAGCTCATATTGCGTATATCGCCATTACGAAGCAGGCAACGCTGGTAACACAGGTATTCAACAGCGTCGTCAAGGCCGGGCCGTGGGGTTGGATTGCGACAGCAATTTCAGTCGCCATCGGTGCGGTAACTCTGTTCAGCGACAAGATTTTCAAAACCCACGAGCAGGTCAGGAACATGGCCGCCGAAGCCGCGGTCGAAATCGACAACGAGAAACGGAAGCTCAACGAATTGCAGGACGCAGCGACCCGCGCAGCCTCCGGGAGCCGCGAACGGGCCGAAGCGATCATGATCATCAACGAGAGGTACGGCAAGTACCTTCCGAAGCTGCTCACCGAGAAAAGCACCAACGAGGATATCGCCATCGCGCTTCAGTCGGTAAACACCGAATTGGAAAAGAACATCAAGCTCAAATTCCGGCAGCAGGAAGCGGAACGCATCGCCGGAGATGAGATGACAGCCATGAAAAAGGCGATCGCCGAAATCACGACCAAGTATAAAGAATGGGGCGACGAATCGTCGCTCACCGCCGATAAGCAGAGATTGATCGCCGCCGCAGTTGTCGATTTCACGGGTAAGATAAAAGCGGCCGGAAACGATTCTGCAAAACAAAGTCAGGCAGTTTCCGACCTCAATATGGAATTACGAAATCTGGGGCTGAACCTCACCGGATCGGCATGGAATCCTGCAGGCCGAAATATCGCCTTACAAGAAATCACCACAGAATTACGCAATACCGTGACCGAAGGCCAGCAGGCTCTCTCGATGCTGGACACTCTCTACGGTAAGTTCGCCACCCCTCTCAATCTGAACACCACCACGACCACAAATACAACGCCCACCGCCCCGGACGATACAGGCAAATGGTCGCTCGAAAAAGACAAAGAGTTCCTGACCGCGAAACTGAAACTCAAGGAGAAATATCAGAACGGGGAAATCGTATCCGCGTCCCAATTCAACGAAGAGCTGCTGAAACTGGAAATTGCGGCATTGGAAAAACGCCTTGCGAAAAATATCGATGAAGGGGCTACGCGGCTCAAAATCCAGAACCAACTCGCAGACAAACGACTTGAGCAGAAGAAGGCGGCCGCAGCCAAAGAAGAGGAGATAAACAAACTTCTCCAGCAATCGGAAACCGATCGGATCAAGCGGGAGAACGCCGACTACGAACTGAAGAAAAAGAGGTACGCAGGCAACGCCGCGGCATTGGAAGCTCTGGAGAAAGCCCACCAGCGCAACATCACCAAAATTCGGCTCGACGAGATCGACGATCGACTAAAGCGGGAAGAGGAGACCTATGAGCTGCAAAAGAAACAGCTCAAGAACCGTCACAAGCAGGAACTCCTCGACTTCCACGGCTCGGCCGCTGAACGCAAACAGCTACGGAAAGCCCAAGCGGAAGAAGAGTCCCGATTGGAACTCGAACACCTGACTCAACTCTCTGCGCAACTTAAAACGCTTATCGAGTCCGGAATGTTCGACGGCATCCAACTCGACACACAACTTCTCTCGGCTCAAGAGAAGCAGAATCTCGTCAATCGTTTCGAAGATGTCAGGACAGCGATCATCGGCGTATTGGAAGTTCTCGGCGACGGGCAGCAGAAAACATTCTCTTTTGCCGGCAACGACCCAACGTTCATGGGCCTACCACAATCGGACTGGATGCAATTTTTTGACGTGCTGAAGAACGGGGCTGCTTCTACCGAAGAAGCGTTGCAAGCAGTACATGCCGCCATGACAGCGATTGGCGCAGCTACGGAAACGGCGCTGCAGGTATATACTACCTACGACAATATGATGACCAAAAAGGAAAACGCAGAATTAAAGAAATATCAGAAAAATCAGGATAAGAAGAAAAAAGCCAACGAGAAGCGTGTCAAAGCAGGACTGATGACCGAAGAGCAAGCACAAGCAGAGGAGGAGCGAATGGCCGCAGATCTCGAAGCCAAACAAGAAGAGATGCAAATCAAACAGGCGAAGCGCCAGAAGGCCATGAACATCACCTCCGCCATCATCAATACGGCAACTGGTGTCACGAAAACACTGGCTGAATGGGGATGGCCTCTGGGTGCGATCTTTGCCGCTATCGTCGGTGCTATGGGAGCCGCACAAATCGCTATGATTGCATCAACCCCAATAACGACTGGCGCCGAAGAGGGTGGTCAGGTCATCGAGCGGATGCAGGACGGCAAAAAATTCAACGCCCGTTATTCTCCGGATAAACGAGGCTTCATCTCATCGCCGACGGTGCTGGTATCGGAAAACGGGAAGGAGTATGTCGTTCCAGCGGCCGCAATGGATAACCCCTCGTTGATTCCCGTACTGAACACGATCGAAGCGGCCCGCCGACAGGGGACACTCGGCAGCTTCGATTTCAATGCCGTATACCGGCAAAATACACCGGTACCCGGATTCGTATCCGGTGGCCCAACAGGAGATATCCCGTCATTCGACACAACAGACACGGGGCTTTCCTCTTTGGACGCAGGCACGGCCGGCAAATTCATCGCGGCCGTCGATCGTCTATGCGACGTGCTGAAGAATCCGATTCTTGCCTACGTGACAATGCTGGGCGAGAACGGAATCGTTGCGAAAATGAAAGAGTACAACCGCACGCGGGAACGTGGGCAAATTGGAGGCAAAAAACGATGATACAATTCCGATCCGAGGGCATAATCCTCGATGTACAGCCTGATCAGGATGTGACATTTACACTGGACAATCCAATCTTTGAAGATGACAGGGTGCCAGTGGCCGTTTCCACGAATGTTGAATTCAAACTGTCGCCTAAAAACTGCAAATTTTTCGGATTCACACCCGGCATCCGGCGGCGGCCGTCACGCAAGACTGCCGCCTGCGAGGCGTTATTCAATGGCATAGTCGCATTTCAGGGTGAACTGAAATATGACGACTACTCCGATAAGTCCTTACAATACTCATTCGTCGGGGCTGAATTCGACCACATCGTCACAGGAAAGCTGACCGACATCCCATTCTCCGGATTTGAGGACATCAAATTCTCAACGATGGTAGAAAACGCCCGTAAAGGACTATATGACGAGTTCGGCCTGCCCCAGATTATGCGCAAGGCAATGAGCGCCTCGATCGAGTATGTGACGTCGGGGCCGACGAAAGCAGAATGCTCAACGGTCGATAAATATGCGAACTGGCTTTACACCACCCGGCCTTATGTTGTCCCAGCGATCAAAGTACGTTATATCCTCGATAAAATCCTTCCGGAGTTAGAGCTGGGGGAACCGGAACTCGAAAAACTCCTCAATATGTTAGCGATCCTCGGACTTTACAAAAGTTCCGAATACGACAACCGATACGGGGTAAAAGATACATCGCCCGGTGCCCGGCCGGGGTTATATCCTACCCAATGTACGCTCGATCTTGCCGACTCGATGCCGGACATGGACTTGAGCGATTTTCTTATCAGTCTACTCAAAATACCTTGCTGCACGTTGTTTTTTTCCGGGAAAAAGTATTTCCTGATGAGTAACAAGTCGATTCTCGCAAGCAATAAATTTGTAGACTGGACGGCCAAAGTCAGCGACAATTATTCGCTCCCCGCCTATGAAAAGAAAGGCTATACCCTCGCATTCCGTAACGAGGATGACAACTACACCAAGTCCTACGAAGAGGATTTGGGCCAAGAGCCAACTGATGAGATTATCGAAAGCTATTCTCTGCAGGACATCATCAACAAATACAGGGTGTCTCCCGACTATAAAAATATCAGACTGGCCCAAACCGGGGATATCTATTCAGGTAAGAAAATCGACGCTCTGCTCTATTATTCAGGACGCGGTGCCGCATGGAACAAATATACGACACCAATAGCCACTCTGGATATCGTACATCAAGCCGGGTTTACGAAAATGGAACCGGCTGCCGACTCGGAAGATCAGAACTACGACTGTTCGATCGACTTCACATGTCCGAAATGCGTTCCTTTGGCCGTATACCCGTCAAAGCAAATACATGCTGACGGATCGATCGAAGAAGCAATTGGACTGAACGCCATAACTCCTATTGTAGATTTTCCCACCGCAGGCGGCAATCGCCCGTCAGAAGTGTATATCGGCTTGCTGATCAAAAATAATTTTTCGGATAAAGGATATTATTTCGAGGGCGGTATTCCCGATCTTTCTGCTGGCAGCGAAGACCGAAGCGAGTACTCCCTTGCAATTGGAGGGGAAAATGGTTTGTACAACAGATTCCATAAACCCTACGCGGAGTGGCTGGCACGGGACAAAGAAATGCTTAAAGTCGATCTCAACCTGACCGCATCAGATATTGCAAACCTACGCCTCTGGGTCAAAGTGTTGGTCTTCAACGTGCGTTATTTGATAAAAACCCTTGAAATAACCGGTAATACCACTCACGATATCCTTCACTCGAATGCGGAGTTGGTCGAAGTGTAATGTCCTTTCAGTCCGCGCGTCATGTAGATATTTTTGTCCGAGAATAGAAGCCGAGCCAATGGTAGATACCTTCGAAATAATCGAGAAGCCCGAAATTTGTCAGTTTTCTGAGAATTTGGGGAAAATGATCATCAGGAACAAAAATTCAAGCCTGACTTGTGTTTACATGACAGTAAGACTTGATGATGCAACTATATGTGACAAACTGACGCTTTATTACGATGCAGAGAGTTTGATAACGATCAACCTGCGGGACATCGTCCATACCCTGCTGGAATGTGAATTTCCACGACAAACCGGCGTTACCGACTTTACATATTTGTATATAACGCTGACCGACACGGCGACAACCAAAACATATCGTTTTCAGGTCATTGCCGGCGGGGTTGCAGCTCCTCGCAAAGTAGGGCTGGATTGGTGGGCCAGAAACTTTCTGACTTGGCAAGGGCAAATCGTCACCATGCCGGCATGGCAACCGCAATGGTTATCGGTGGTAAAACTCAATCGAGATCCGCAATTTCTGCGAATCAAGTCGCGCCTATATACAGCCGAAGGAATCGAGCGCACACAGGACATTTTCACAGCATCCGAAGAAGGCATCGTCCGGATCAACGTTTCGTTCGAGCTACTCTGGCGTAATATCTGCGTTTCGGAAGAACTGACGCCGATTGCATACGACATCTACGGATTGGGAGCGAACTCCGTCTCTGAACCCGATACGGCAGGTGCAAAGAACTACCCTTTCGCCCAGCGATATATTTTGCGGTCTGGCAACTTTCGAGACCGCTGTTTCTTATTCCAAAACTCGCTCGGCGGATTCGACACGATAATCGCATCCGGACTTTCGACATTACTTCCAGAAGGCGAGGTCGACACGTTCATCAATCAAGGCCGCGAAGTGGAATTAAGCAACGATTACACATCAATCTGGCAGCAAAACACAGGTTACATCAGTTCGAGCAGCATAGCCCGGCAATGGCAGGAGTTTCTGCACTCCAGCAATCGCTACCTATACGCAGACGGGGAGTGGAAACAAATAATCGTCACGGAGTACGAAGTCAAACACAAAGAGTCCACCTTGAACAGTTACACCTTCAAATACCATTTATCGGAAAAAGACGAAGGAAATTATTATGACCGGGCAGAACTTCCGGAACCTGAACTCCCGACCGATTTCTGGCAAATTCCATCGATACGGCGGGAATAAAGTTGTCCTTTCCGCAGCGACAGCAATCAAATATTTTTGCATAAAACAAGAACCATGACATCGTATAGACGCTGGAACATACTTACCGACCTTGCTTACATAGAAACATTCTATGAACGGCAAGGTGATGGTACCCTTGTAAAAGCGGCAATTCCGGACGCGGGAATCGATTTCACCATCGACTATTTTACAGACGGTACAACTCACTTCAAAGCGTCCCGCATTGACGGAGTTTACAAAGACTGCCGTCAGGTTGATGAATACTCGCTCGAAGTATTCATCCCGTTATCGCGCAGGCGCATGTGCAAAGGAGAACTTCGGCGGGAACTCACTTTGATAATACCGGATGACAATTTTTTAAATCAAATAAAAAGCATATGCTTCCCCGCCAAAACAGGGCTATTCCTTTGGTTTGGCCCATCAGACAATTTTAAGCAGACAGCCTACGGGGAGGCGGTAATTGCCACGATAATCAATGCCTCATACGACATTATCGACCTTACGAGTTCTGCATATCCGGCCACCTGTCTCAAGATTATGGAAAAGCTCGAAAAAGGTATTACGGCGAATATCTACATAAAAGAAAGGGCGGAACTCCCCCAACAATCCATTATTCAGGTTCAAAAAGTAGACGGAGGCTATCAGTTATTTACAGGAATATTCGAGACATCGGAGGAAGACGGAACAATCAAAATTTACCAAATCTACTATCTGGTAAATAGAACCGACGGCATCGTAACAAGGAAACGATACGATAGATTCCCCGCAGTGGCATCCGCGGGCGACTACATCAAAAAAACCGACCGCCTGATCCTCGGCGGATACAGCCCGGCCGACCTGAAGAGCAACAGTTAAATACACAATATCATGGCAGACAATCAAACTTTAGCGGTATTGCAGGAAATCCTGCTCAAATCCCGCATCAAATTCGTAACGGGCACCGAAGCCGAATGGACTGCGGCCAACCCTGTCCTGCTCGACGGCGAGTACGGACTTATCCGGGGCAGTTCGCCACTGAAATACAAGGTCGGCGACGGCACGAAGACATGGTCGGCGCTCGGCTGGGGCAATGTCACCTCTCTTGCCCAGCTCACGGCCGACGCAACGCATCGGCTCGTGACCGATACCGAAAAAACCAAGTGGAACGACAAGGCAGAAGTGTTTACTTTCAACTACAATGCTTATCTGCATCCACCGACCGAAGGACTAAACCCGCAGGGGCAGGTCGCAAAAAACATCGTCGCGGCGATCAATGCGAATAAAAAATGCGTTGTGGTCGCACAAAATGTCACCGTGCAGGAGATCGAAGATTCTGTGAGCGGATTCGTTTCCATCACCGAGGTTTCCGCATCGGCCGTTACCGGATTAATCGATACTATCCGCATGGCTTCGGACGACAGCGGTCGCACGGTATTCCTCGCTACTGCTTCCATCACGTTCAAGTCCGACGGCACCGTGACGACGGCGGCAGTCCCTTACACCGGGCGTATCGTCATGGAAGATGCCCTGCCCGAATACAGCACGGAGAAAGCTCCGACGGTTAGCGGGTTCGCCGCGACCTACTACCTCACGCGGAACGGCAGCCGTATCGGCGTGCCGATCAACATCCCGCTCGATCAGGTGCTGCGCGGATCATCCATCAAGACCGTGGTGACGGCCAATTCGCCTTACTCCGGGGCCAAGGTCGGCGACAAGTACATCGAGTTCCTCTTCCAGAACAACAACACCCCGCAGTACCTGCCCGTGCAGGATCTCGTCGATGTCTACACGGGCGACGACCAGTATATCCAAGTGACGGAGTCGAACGTAATCAAGCTCAACTACTCCGTGCTGTCGTTGAAACTGGCGGCCGACTTGAAGAAGTCATACGACAACTTTTACGACCCGAAGGGTGCCGGAGAGGCAGCGGCAAAAGCGGCCATCGACGAGTTCAAGGCGAGTACGTTCGTCATTCAGTGTACCATCCCCGGAATGAACTGACGCTATGGCAGCTACTGAAAAGATAACCGGGCGGGTTCAATTCCCGATGTTTACGGCGGCCGCACTGGCCGCCGCAAATCCGGTGCTTCTCAAAGGCGAAGTCGTGTACGAATCCGACACACGCAGGCGGAAAATCGGCGACGGTGTTACCGCATGGAAGTCTCTCCCCTACGAGTCGGATGGTGAAATGGCAGGCAGTATTCACGCTTCACAGATCACTACGGACGCAACGCACCGTTTCGTGACCGACAGCGAGAAAAAGACGTGGGGCGATAAGGCCGCCAAAGACCTGTCGAACGTAACGCTGACAAAAGCGCTCTCATCCAACGGTTACTACAAAGCACCGGACGGGCTGATGTTTCAATGGGGGATATCCCCCGGCGGGGCGTATCAGTACTATTTCAGTCCTGCATTCATCGCAAAGCCGTTCGGATGCTTTCTGACGGCTTATTACGGCAACGGCAACGTTATCACAGCCGCGTCGTATGTGGAACTGACCGCCCAATATTTACGCTACCAATCGCGCTGGGCGAACCTCACCGACAAGAACGGAGGTCTCGCATCCTCTACCGAAACCGTCCATTGGCTGGTGATCGGACGCTGGAAATAAAATACAGGAAGCTATGAAATACTGGAAGCAAGGATTTTACGAAACCCCCATCGAGGGAGCCATAGAGATCACCAACGAGAGGTTCGAGGAACTGATCGACGGGCAGAATGCTGGTAAGATGATAACCGAGGACGAGCAAGGCCGCCCCGTTCTGACAGAATGTGTCGAAACATCCCCGGTTATGACCTATGAGGAACGAGTGCAGACGCTGATCCGCGAGCAGTACTCGATCGCCGATGAACTGGCGATTCTCCGCCAGCGCGACACCAAGCCGGACGAGTTCGCAGCATACTTCGAATACGCGGAGCAATGCAAGACGCAGGCAGAAAAGCAGATGCAATTATGATTGGAAGAATACAACACCCGAAATATACGGCAGCGGCGCTCAAAGCGGCCAATCCCTTACTACTCGATGGCGAGGTCGTCTACGAATCAGACACGGGTCGTCATAAGATCGGGGACGGAGTGAATAAGTGGACGGAATTACCCTATCCCATGAATGCCGAAGCCGTCCCGGCGGTTACGTGGAAAGTACAGGGCGGAATGCTCTGCGTAAAGCCTGCCACGGACTTGAAAAATCCGATTCTGAAGCAATGTTTCGTGGGCATCCTGCACTACAAAAACGCGAAGAAGCGATACCGCCGGAATCCTCAAACCGGGCAGACACAAAACCGTCCTCTGAATGCGGGGTTCAAGCTCGTACAGGACTCCTTCTCGCGGGATGAGGTAAACTGGACGTCAGTACGGATCAATCCCGTACCGTTCGACGCAACGAAGGTAAACGCCGCGGGCTGGATGCCGATAATTTCCGTTGCAGACCTCTTGGAAAGGTGGGTCGTGCGCATTGCCGACCCCGTTTTCGTGGGGGGGGGGAAAATTCGAGCTGCATCGCGGCACCAATATAGGCGACCGCGGCGGAAAGCTGGAGCCTTCCGGAAAGCGCAGAATGCAGGTTTCATTTTACGGCGGAGTTGTATTGTTTACGGGTAATCCTCAATACCGAACCGAGGGGGCACGCGCCTATTTCAGAGTAATAGCCCGAAACTACGATGAAACAGCAACGATAGTACATGTATAACTTTTTTGACGGGGTGTGACCGATAACAAATATTCCTTTGCGGGAGATGGTTGTATTATGACTCATTCACTGGGGATTTACTTAACCTTACTCGTCACTTTTTTTGAAATTTCTGAACTATGATAGACCATATTTTCGCGGCGATACGTCCGCAGCTCATCATTCTCACGATTGTTTACCTGCTCGTACTGTTCGTGATTTTCCTCGACCTATGGGCAGGCATCCGGAAAGCCCGCAAACGCGGGGAGCTGCGCTCATCGCTCGGCTACCGCAAGACCGTCGAGAAGATCGCCAAGTATTTCAACCTGATTTTCGTGGTAACGGCCATCGACGCGGTGCAGATGCTGACCGTATGGCAGATCAACGAGCAGACCGGGAGCCGCCTGCCGCTGATTCCGATTCTGACGGTATTGGGGGCCATGTTCATCGGCTTCATCGAGCTGAAAAGCGTATATGAGAAGTCCGAGGATAAAGAAAAGGCCAAGATTGCGGATGCGGCGGCCGCGCTGGGTTCGGCGTTGAAGAACCGGGAGACGCAGGGCATCGTGGCCGCGGTGCTGGAGTACATGGAGAGGGCAGGTCGGCAGTCCGGCAGCCCCCGCGGCCCGGCCAGAAGCGAGCAAGCCCCCGGCCCCGAATTCATGCCGAACCCGGATATTTACGACGAAGAGTAAAAACCACTCAAACACCATACTACCATGAAAGCAAATTACACCCTTGAGAAAGTGGAAACAGAAGACGGTTTTGCCGCCACTTATCTCCTGATGTGCGACGGCTATCAGGTCGGCTCGGCAATCAATATCCCGGATATTGTAAAAGGAGCGAAAATTATCTCGGCAGCTGGTGGCCGCGAGGCGCTCGTGATCAATGTAAAAGGACGAATAGGAAGACCGCGGCATATAAAATTATAAAGGCGACCAAGATCATGACACCGAAAGAATTTAAGAAAACCTACTGGCCGGACATCGCGGCCTCCTGCGAGGAAACCGGGCTGAACCCGCTCTTCGTGGCCGCGCAGGCCGCGCTCGAAACTGGCTGGGGGAAGTCCGCCATCGGGCACAACCTGTTCGGCATAACCGCCACGAAGAAGTGGCGCGGGGCGGTGAAATACGTGCGGACGTTCGAGTATTTCGACGACGACAAGCAGGGCCACCGATTCCCCAAAGTACACTCCATTACGCGGATGCCGGACGGGCGCTACAAATATGTCGTAGACCGGGCTTTCCGCGATTATCCCTCTGTCCGGGACTGCCTGACCGACCACTCCCGCATATTGCTGACCGAACGCTATGCCCCTGCCCGCCCGTACAAGGATGACGTGTACCAGTTCGCCTACCGGGTTGCGGCCTGCGGATACTGCACGGCAAAGCCGGCGGATTATGCGGGGCTGATTCTCAAGATATCCAAAACGCTCGAAAAGGCATGAAAAAGTACCTATTCCTCGCGCTACTGATCATGGGCGGTCTGCTGTGGTTGCAGACCGCGCGGCTCCGCTCGGAAAAACGCGAACGCCGTCGGTTGGAGTCGAACCAGACCGCGCTGATGTCAGATGTCGAAATCTACCGGACAAAGGCAGGCAAGGCCGCCGCGTCGAACATGGTGCTGAATCTCCGCGTCTCGGAGCTGGAGCGGCTCCGGGCGGCGGATGCCGAGAGCATCCGCGACCTCGGCATCAAACTCAAGCGGGTGGAATCGACGGCCAAGACGGCGACAGCGACCGTCGTAAAACTGCGGGCAAAACTCCGGGACACAGCCGTCGTCCGGGAGACCCCGGCCGGGGCGGTCATTATCGACTCGATGCAGACATTTCGCTGGCGCGATCCGTGGGTGACGGTCGAGGGGTTGATCGAGCGCGACTCGGTCGCATGCCGCGTCGAGAGCACCGACACGCTCCGGCAGGTTGTACACCGGGTACCGCGGCGCTTCCTCTTCATCCGCTGGGGAACCAAAGCGATACGGCAGGAGGTCGTGTCGTCGAACCCGCATACACGGATCGTCTACACCGATTATATCGAACTTAAAAAATGAAACCGATGAAAAAATTTCTGAAAACAGCATGGGCGGTACTGCTCTACTTGTGGCAGCTCCCGCAGAACCTGCTCGGCCTTGCGTACTTGGCATTCTGTTTCGACCGCGTGAAAATCACCGAGCAACGCGGGGCCGTGTTCTATGCGACAAAGCATGTGCGGGGCGGCATGACGCTTGGGCGGTACGTTTTTATCGCACCGGGGAACATCGACCGGGAACCGGTCTACGACCATGAGTTCGGCCACGTCCGGCAGTCGCGGCGCTGGGGCTGGCTATGGTTGCCTGTATTCGCAATTCCGAGCGGCCTGCACAACCTTTTCTGCCGCGCGGCGAACTACTACCACTTTTACACCGAAAGGTCGGCAAATCGGCTCGGAGGCGTGCCCAACTATGCCGGGGAATACCACTATCACATGGACGGTTTGATCGTCACCTATTGGGATAAGCTGGTCGCACTCAAGAACAAATATTTCAAATGATGTTCAGGGAAATTTTTTCCCTGAACATATGAATCCCCACAGACAACCGGTGGGGATTTTGCTACAATACCCCTTGATAGTTCAATAAAAGCGGATTTGCATCCCGAATATCCTGCGGCGTATAGACATCGGTCATCAATAGCGACGAGTGTCGCGCCTGTTCTTTAACCGAAAGGGTATCATACCCAGCACGGAGCATCGCGGTAATTCCGGTATCCTTCAGACTATAAAATTTGTACTCTTTGGGAAAGCGGAGAGCAGGGCGGATTTTCCGGCTCCAAAAGTCGCGGTAAGTCTTTTCGTTTACCCACTCCGGCCCCGGTCTGAAATCCTTGGAAAATATGTAATGGGTACTCGGAGCATTAAAGTACCCAAGTTCGGCCATCAACTCGATAATCTTCTGGGGCATAGTGACACATGCAGATCGCTTATTTTTCGAGATTGTATCGTCAATATAGACCGTCTGTTTACTGACGGATATATCACACAGCCGGAGCTTGGCAATTTCCTTCGGACGGATAAGCATGTAGTGCAGAAAGTAGCAAACCAGAAGGAAGTAACGGTTATTCTCCTGAAGCCAATCATGCAGGCGTTGCATATCATCCACGGCAATAACCTTACGTTCTTTCTTGAGCAAAGCCTTGCCAATACTGACCAACCCATCCGTCGGTTTTTCTTTGATATACAGATGTTGCACCAAAAAGGCGCTGAACGACCGAAGGAAAGCCAAATAATTGTTGCGTGTGCGTGGCGAATTCTCCCGTTCGATATAGACATAGTCCAGAAAACGGACACAGAAAGCCCGGTCGAATTGATAGACATACCGTATAGACACCCGCTGACTATCGTTCCATTCTTCCATTATCCGTGCAAAACAGATATAGTCGTGATGCGTAGATGCCCGGTGTACTCCGTCATTCAAGAGTTTGGTAATGTAATTTCGATAATGAATCAGTGCGTCAGAAAATAGTTTGTAGGAGCGATCGGCATCCGCCTCTATCCAAGGATTCCAGCCAGCTTCCAGCTTTGCAGACAGCCGGTGACATACCTGCGCGGCATATTGCCGCTTCTGGGTGGCCGTCCCGACGGAATTAATTTTTATCCGCTTTCGACGCATTTTGCCCTTTGCCGGGTCGAAGGCGTAAAAGCTGATGAACCAGCAAGCGCCCGTATGCAAACGGGGATAGGTGTACGAGAGGATCTCGTTTAACGCAGAACTTCGCGCAGTTTTTACAGACAACATTTTTTTTACATTTTCGCGGTCAGCGACCCGACGCAAAAATGTAGAATGTTGATTTTCAAGCCAATTCAGACAAATATTTTGTCCCGGAATTGTCCCGGTTATTTTAGAAAAAAGGCCGTAACCAACTAAAGTTCAGTTCGTTATCGGCCTTTAAGTAGCGGGAGGAGGACTCGAACCTCCGACCTTCGGGTTATGAGCCCGACGAGCTGCCAACTGCTCCATCCCGCGATATGTCTTTAGTGATGTACTATCGCTTTTGCGTGTGCAAAGATAAGACAAAAATTCGGATTCTACAAATTTTTTCGCATACAATGCGGCAATTACGATCTATCATGCTATTTATCAGCCGCTAACAATTATTTTTTCGCTTCTCGGCATCCAGCACAACCCGGAAGTTCTCCAACAGCTCCCGGAATCCGAATCTACCGGCCCCAAGCCCGCGCTTGCCGGGCCTCAATCCTCAAACTCCCGGAACATCGTCGTGCTGAGGTACTTTTCGGCACGGTCGGGAAATACGACGACGATATTCCCCGACTCGATACGCGCTGCGGTACGTACGGCGGCCAGCATGGCGGCGCCGCTGCTCATCCCGGCGAAGATACCCTCGGCGGAGATGATCCTGCGGGCCATGTCGATCGCCTCCTCGCTCTCGACCAATTCCTGCACGTCGATCTTCGAAGGGTCGTAAATATCGGGCACGATCGCCTCCTCCATATTCTTGAGACCCTGAATATAGTGCCCCTTGGTCGGCTGGGCGCAAACCACCTTGATCGCGGGATTCATCACTTTCAGAAAGCGCGACAGCCCCATCAGGGTCCCCGACGTTCCGATCGCGCAGACAAGATAGTCGATCTGTCCGCCCGTCTGCTGCCAGATCTCCAGCGCCGTGTTTTCGTAATGCGCCAAGTAATTGGCGGCATTGGCGAACTGGTCGGGCATAAAATATTTGTCGGGATTCTCCGCGACGAGTTTGCGGGCCAGACGGATCGCGCCGTCCGTCCCTTCGGCGGCAGGCGTCAGACGCACCGTGCCGCCGTATGCGCGGATGATCTTGCGGCGTTCGATCGACACGGCCTCGCTCATCACGATCTCCACGGGATAGCCTTTGACGATGCCGACGATAGCCAGTCCGATGCCGGTATTTCCCGACGTAGGTTCGATGATCGTCTTCCCTTTGGTCAGACGGCCTTCGCGCTCGGCGGTTTCAATCATCTTGACCGCAATGCGGTCCTTGATGCTGCCCGTCGGATTGAACCCTTCGAGCTTGGCGAATATCTTCACTTTCGGATTGGGCGACAACGCATTGATCCGAACCATCGGCGTAGAACCGATGGTATCCAAAATCGTTTTCTTTGCTTTCATCTTATACTCACTAACCTAACTCAGTCTTATTTCAGCCCGGCGGCGACGATCTCCGCCAAGTCGCGCACCTCGCCCCTCGTGCCGCGGCCGATGGCCTTCTTGCAGAGCGGGCAGGCCGTCACGATCACCTCGGCGCCCGTGGCTTCCAGCTCTTCGGCCACCGCCTGCGCAAGGCGCACCTGCTGGCTGTCGGAAATGGCCGTATTGGCGACCGAGGAACCGCAGCAGGGTGCGTTTTCGCGCGTCTGCGCGGGTTCGAGCAGTTCGCCCACCGCTTCGATCACGGCGCGCGGCTCGTCGTAAATGCCGCTTCCGCGCCCCAGTTCGCAGGGATCGTGGTAGGTGAAGCGCGTCGGGCCGTGCACGACATCCAACCGTCCGGCCCGGATCAGACGCAGGATATATTCCGAATGGTGCAGCACCTCGATTCCGGCCAGTTCGTAATCCTCGCGGAAAACCTTCAGGCAGATCGGACACGAGGTCACGAGCGTCGTGATGCCGTGTTTGCGGAACAGATCGGTATTGTAGCGCATCATCCTGCGCGCCGAATCGGTCTCGCCGGCCAGCTTCAGCGGCCGGCCGCAGCAGACGCCCCCTTCGCGGTCGGCCCACCACACCTCTTCGCCCGCGGCGCGGAACACCTTGTCCATCGCCGACATCGTACGGGGCGTAAGCAGGGTCATGCACCCCGCGAAATAGCCCACCTTGCCCTCTCCCGAAGAGCGGTCCAACCCTTTGAAATAGTCGTAGCGCTTCTCGTCGGGCACGTTGCGCATCGTATCGCGCGAGTTGAGCCGCAGCGTATTGAGGTCTATGTCCACGGGGCACTTCTCGGCGCAGCGGCCGCACATCAGGCAGTTGTCGGCCGTCGCCAGCCGCAGCATCCGGTAACGGCGGTCGCGCAGGAAATAGACCGACTGCACGTCATTGATTCCCAGCACGCTCTGCAACTGACAGGGATCGATGCAGATACCGCAGCGCGAGCATGCTTCGACCTGAAAATGATCGAACGCCCCCTCCTTTTCGGTCGAGCGGAGTTCGTAATGCCGCAGGAAGATCAGGGGAATCTCGGTAAAGATATGCATATACCGCGAGAACGGCAACGCCACGAAGAAAATACCGAGGCATGCGGAATAGGCCCACCATGCCGCGCTTTCGAGATTCATCAGCGCGAGCGTGCTGACGTGCTCCGCCATCCACGCGCCGACCGCCCCCGTCAGGAATCCTCCGCCGCCGTAAAGGGCGCAGGTCGTGCTCTCGGCGATCAGGCGCACCGGGAAGACGAACCACAACGCCGAGAGGGCCACGCGGTCGCCCAGCAAGTGCTTGGTCGTACGCCGCATGCCCATCGCCCGCGAGTAAACGCGCTTGCCCCAAGCCAGCGCCACGCCCGAAAGGACGAAGAGCAGCAGCAGGTCCATCAGGAAGTCGAACACGGGCTTATGTTCCAGCCCCGTGGCGAAATATTTGAAAAAGACGTGTCCCTGCAGCGGCACATAACGGAATCCGAGGTAGGCGATGGTCTCGATCCACCCCACGGCAATCAGCAGAAACCAGCCGAAAGCCAGACTCATGTGCATGTAGCCCAGCAGCGGATTGACCTTGAAGATGCGGCGGTGCAGCAGCGATTCGCTGATCACCTCCCACACGGCCGCCAGCGTACGGCGCGTCGGCAGTCCGAACAGAATCCGTTTCTTGTCGGCGCGGGGCAGCAGGTAGAGCCACGAACCCCACTTCCAGAGCAGTACGACGAACATCACGGCCGCGCCGACCATGAACGGTATGCAGAATGGTGCGAAAAAAGTCATCGTCAGAAGTCTCCCAGTTTACGTTTGATAAGCATGACCACGCCGCGCGTGTTGATACCGCGCGGACACACCAGCCGGCATTTGCCGCAGAGCATGCACTTGTTCATCTCCTCGTAAGCCCCCTGATATTCGCCCCGGCGGACGAGCGTGTGGACCTTGCGGAAATTGAACTCCGTGAGGTTTCCGGCCGTGCAGACCGCCGTGCAGGCCCCGCATCCGATGCAGGCCTGCAGCTCCGGCATTTCGTGCAGGATCTCGTCGCTCTTGCGCAGGTTGTTGCGGTCGATGTCGATCGCCCGCGGCTTGGAGATGGTATATCCGAAATTGATCGCCGCCATACGCTATGCCCCCAGATATCGGGCCGCGGCGTCGGCAGCGGCCGTTGCTTCGTTCAACGATTCGCCGATATTCTTCGGCGCCGTGACGGTTCCGGCGTAAAAAATGCCCTCCACGTTGCTCTTCACGTTGCCCAAGAACATGTCGCGCGGCGCCATGAAACCGCTCGGCGCACGGTGCAGACCCGCGCCTTCGGCCAGCACGGCGTTGTCGTCGTTGGCCCGCATGCCGACAATCAGAATCAGCATGTCGACGCTCATGCGCAGCGGACGTCCCGTCAGCGTATCCTCGGCCTTGATCTGCACGCGGCCGTCAATCGTCGGGCTGGCTTCCGAAATACGTCCCCGGATAAAGTGGATGTTGTATTTCTGCTGCGCCTCACGGTACATCTCTTCGTATCCGGGGCCGAACATGCGGATGTCCATGTAGAAATTGAAGACGTCGGCGTCGGGAAACAGCTGTTTCATCTCCATCGCCTGCTTCACGCCCGTAATGCAGCACACCTTGGAACAGTGCTGCTGGCAGACCTTTTCGTCGCGCGAACCTACGCAGTGCAGGAAAGCGATGCGCTTGGGACGCGAGCCGTCGGCCTTGGCCACACGGCCTTCGTTGAGCATCCGCTCGATGTCCACCGTCGTAAAGACGTTGTCGTAGATGCCGTAGCCGTACTCCTCCTTGATCGACGCGTCGAACAGCGTGAATCCCGAACACATCACGACCGAGTCGCACGCGATCGTACGCCCGTCGGTCAGCCGCACGCCCTCGCGGGTAAACCCGGCGGCTTCGGTCTGCGTCAGCACCTCGATACCGCGCTCCGCGACGCGGCGGCGCAGTTCGGTGAGAATCTCCGACGCCGGGGTAAACGACGGGAACAGCACGTGCCAGCCCCGGAGTTTGCCGCCCAGTTCGGCCTCCTTTTCGATGATTACAGGTTCGATGCCCTGTTCTGCCAGACGCAGGGCCGTTTGCATGCCCGCAACGCCGCCGCCTATGACTGCCACTCGTTTCATTACTCTCTGATGTCGTATATTGTGTCCGTCGGGCAGCAGTTCACCACCGCCGACGCAGGTTTACCGATATATTTTCCGTTGCGGCCGAGGTATTTGGCCGCGGGGTCGTACTCGACGCCCATCTTGTCCAGCAGGGGTTCGACGTCGACCTGATGCATCTGCATGCCCAGCACCCAAGGATCGTAACCGAGCACCAGCCCGGCCATCTCCTCGTAGGTCAGGACGGGAATCCCGTGGCCGTTCTGGCCGTAAGTCGTCCCCTCCATCTCGGCGATCGTGTACTGCCACTTGTCGAGGAACATCGCGCACCCCGGACAGTTGGCCACGATGAAATCGGGCTTGTAAGGGGCCATGCTCTCCAGTTTCTTGTGCGAATTGGCGATCGAATAGCCGCGGTTGGCCTGCACCAGATAGTTGCGGAACCCGAAGCCGCAGCAATGCCGCCGTTCGGGATAGTCCACGCACTCGCCGCCCCACGACTCGACCATGCCGGCCAGCACGTAGGGAAATTCCGATCCGCCGATACCCGATTTGGGGAATATTTTGGCATAGTGGCAGCCGATATGCTCCACGACCTTCAGCGGTTCGCCCGTCTGGGCATTGACCAGCCGGTGTTTGGCCCGTGCGGCGATCTGCTCGCGGAAGTGGAAGACGACGTCCGACGTGTGGGCCAGACTCGCAGGCTTTTTGAATTCGCGCCCCGTGGCCTTGTAAAGGTTCTCGCGGGTCTTCGCCTCGGTCTCCGGGAACTCGTGCCATGTGGCCAGAATCTCCGTGTAGACGCCGAACGAAGTGATGCACGACGAAACGAGGTTTTCATACCCGGCTTCGGTCATCAGCGCGAACTGCCGCGCCACGACCGTCATGATCGTTTCGAGCGGCACGATGTCCGAGTGGTAGCCGATGCCCGTGCAGGACGAGTGCAGCGGATCGTCCGTCAGGTCCTTGCCCAGATCGTTGCGCAGCATGTCGATGAACAGCTTCTCGCTGCCGGGAAAGAAATTCTGGCGGATACAGCTGCGGGCGTAATAGTAGTGGTCATCGGCAATCTCCTTCTGGTAATCCTGCCAACTCTTTCGTTTTATCATCTGCTAATAGTGTTCGTTGCTGTTATTGAGGAAGACGTCCATCATGTACTTCTGATCGGCTCCCTCTTCGTAACCCAGTTCGCGGGCCTTGCGGTCGGAGTGCTCCTCGATGGCGTCGAACATCTCCTTGCCGCCGCTGACCTCGAAAATCCGGTGAATCTCGTCGAGCGACTTCTCGTCCAGACGGCGCAGCGCGCCCGCGCCGTGGCGCATGTAGACCGGCGTGAACTGACCGTAAATCTCCTTGTCGTTATCGTAAATCCACTGCCAAACGGTTCCTTGTTCGGGGTGCAGTTCGGGTTTGACGAGCCGCGGGACGATGCAGTAACCCGTGCGGAGGATATTCTCGCCAATGATACGCTTGAGCGCCAGCTGCTGACGGCCCTTTTCGCTCTCGACGAAGAACCCCAGCTTCTGCGAAAGGGTCCGCAGCGCCTGAATCACATAACCCGGCGTGTTGCCGCGCGGACAGCGCGGACGGCACGACATGCACTCGCCGCAGTACCAGATCGTATCGCTCTTCAGAAGCTCCTCGATGGCGTCGTCGTCGCGTGTCTGCACGATGTTCACGATCTGACGGGGATCGTAATTGTAGAACTCGGCAGCCGGACAGACGCCCGTGCAGACGCCGCAGTTCATGCACGACTGAAGGCCCTCCTTCATCCGCACGTCTTCCATCAGCATGTCGAAATATTTTGCCATTTTTCTCTTTTCTTTGTTCGTTCGCCCTTCCGCCGGCACCGAATCGCCGCATGCGGTCCGGACTGCCCGACGGATTTGCACCGCTTCCCGCATCCGGTCCGGCAGTCGCCTGCATCCGCCGCGCAGTGCGAAAAAAAGCGTCCGGCATGTGCATAAAAAAACCTTTGCGTCTGCAAAGGTAGGGATTACGGCCGAGCCGCGCAGTGGTATAAATACCTAATTTCGCCGCCGTTCGTAGGTCTCGAACGCAAAGGGATAGGGATAATTCGCGCCCGAAGCGAACGACTCGGACGACACGAGCCGCCACTCGGCGTCGTTCCATGCGGGAAAATGCGTATCGCCCTCGTAGGCATGGAAAACCCGCGTCAGGTAGAAGCGGCCGGCCAGCGGAAGGGCCTGCGCATAAATCTGCGCGCCGCCGATGACGAAGACCTCCTCTTCGGCCGGGAACAGCGCCACCGCCTCTTCGAGCGAATGGGCCACCCTGCATCCCGGAATCTCCATCTCCTGCCGCGTGACGACCACATTGGTCCGGTTGGGCAGCGGCCGTCCGAGCGACTCGTAGGTCTTGCGCCCCATGACGACGGGATGGCCCGACGTAACGGACTTGAAGTATTTCAGGTCTTCGGAAATATGCCACAACAGGGCGTTCTTATCGCCGATCACGCCGTTTTCGGCGACGGCTACGATGATGCTTACCATATATATTTATAATGCGATCCGCCGCCGCAGTCCGCCTGAGACGTCCGGCCGCCCTGCAAAGATAGCAATAATTCGGTTCGGCGCAATGGCTCCGCCTGCGAACCGAAACCCCGCCCGCCCCCCGCATCCGGCAACTCCGCAACCGCTCCCGGCAATCGCAATCGTTCCCGAAATCGTTCCCGAAGATTTTATTCGCCGATCGTGCGGAATATCTTCCGGCAAATTCTATTTTTGTTCGTAAACTACAACCTGAGCTATGGAAATTCTGGACTACATAACCATCGCCGTCTTTGCGGCGGGCATCATGTTCGTCGGTTCGCTGTTCTCCTCGACCGGCAAAAACATGAAGAGTTTTTTCGCCGGAGGCGGCAACGTCCCTTGGTGGATCAGCGGGCTGTCGCTGTTCATGGGCTTCTTCTCGGCCGGAACGTTCGTGGTATGGGGGTCGATCGCCTACTCGATGGGCTTCGTCGCCGTCACCATACAGCTCACGATGGCCGCAGCCGGATTCGCCGTCGGCCTGCTTATCGCCCCGCGCTGGAACAAAACGGGCTGTCTCACCGCCGCGGAATACATCACACGCCGCTACGGAGCCTCGACGCAGAAGCTTTACACCTACATCTTCCTTTTCATCTCGATCTTCACCACCGGCTCCTTCCTCTATCCGATCGCCAAAATCATCGAAGTGGCCGCCGGGATTCCGCTCTCGTCCAGCATCCTGATACTCGGCGTGTTCTGCATGATATACGTCTCGCTCGGCGGCCTTCGCGCCGTGGTCGTGACCGACGTGCTGCAATTCATCATCCTCTTCGCCGCGGTCATCATCGTCATTCCGCTCGCATTCGGCGAAGTGGGCGGCGTCCCGGAGTTCCTCGCACGGGTTCCGGAGGGATTCTTCACGCTCTTCGCGGGAGAATACAACTGGGTGTTCATCGTCGCGTTCATGCTCTACAACCTCTTCTTTCTGGGCGGAAACTGGGCTTATGTCCAGCGATATACGAGCGTGCGCACGCCCAGAGACGCGAAAAAGGTCGGCGTGCTGTTCGGCGTGCTGTATACCTTCAGTCCGATCCTGTGGATGCTGCCGCCGATGATCTACCGCGTCTTCGAACCCGGACTTTCGGGGCTTGAAAACGAAAACGCCTACCTGCTGATGTGCAAGCAGACGATGCCCGCCGGCATGCTCGGACTCATGCTCGGCGGCATGATCTTCGCGACCGCAAGTTCGCTGAACGCCACGCTGAACATCTCGGCAGGCGTCTTCACCAACGATATCTTCAAACGCCTCCGCCCCGCCGCCGGAGAGACGACGCTGATGAAAGTCGCCCGCATCTCCACGCTCGGCTTCGGGGTGCTGGCCATCGCCGTGGCGCTGCTCATCCCCAACATGGGCGGCATCGTCAACGTCGTCATCAGCGTGGCGGCACTCACCGGAGTGCCCCTCTACCTGCCGCTAATCTGGAGTCTCTTCTCCAAGAACCTGAACGGCAGGGCGATCCTCAGCACGACCGTCACCAGTCTGACCGTCAACGCCGTTCTCAAATTCATCACGCCTGCGGCCGTCGGCTTCTCGCTCAGCCGGGCCGAAGAGATGCTGGTCGGGGTGCTCTTCCCCGCGCTGCTGCTGACCGGCTATGAAATCTATCACAAACTCTCCGGCTCGCGCGTCTGCGTTCCGATGCCTGCGGCAGAGAACGCAGCGGCGCCCGCCGCCGAGGACGCCGGCACGGATAACAACAACAGCATCCGCATCATCGGCGCCGGAGCGGCGATTTCGGGCTGCTTCATCTCCCTGATCGCGCTCCTGTCCGGCGGGGAGACTCTCGTTCCCCTCACGACGGGTATCGTCCTGACGGTATTGGGCGGCCTGATTTTCCTCACGACAAAAAACAAATAAACATATGTTTATCGGAGAATTCGAAAAAAGCCGCAAACCGGCGAAAGTACACAGCCGTCACAGTCTGGTGATCGTCGGCGGCGGGCTTACCGGCGTATGCTGCGCCATTACCGCGGCCCGTGCGGGCGCCGACGTCGCGCTGATTCAGGACCGTCCCGTGCTGGGCGGCAACGCTTCGAGCGAAGTCCGCCTGTGGGCGCTGGGAGCGACCTCGCACATGGGCAACAACAACCGCTGGTCGCGCGAAGGGGGCGTCATCGACGAAATACTGGTCGAGAACACCTTCCGCAACCGGGAAGGCAATCCCGTGCTGTTCGACATGGTGCTCATCGACAAGGTGCTCTCCGAACCGAACATCACGCTTTACCTCAACACGTGCGTATATGACGCCGAAATGTCCGGCCGCACCGTCAGATCGGTCACGGCGTTCAATCCGCATACCGGAACGCACCACACGATCGAAGGCGATCTTTTCGCCGACTGTTCGGGCGACGGCACGCTCGCCTACATGGCGGGAGCCGAATACCGCATGGGCGCCGAGGACCGCGAAGAATACGGCGAGAAGTTCGCGCCCGACAAGACCCGATACGGCGAGCTGCTGGGGCACAGCATCCTGTTCTACATCAAGGACACGGGGCGTCCCGTACGCTTCGAGGCTCCCGAATTCGCCCTGAAGGAGGTCGAGGAGCTGATTCCCCGGCTCCGTAATCCGGAGTATTTCAACACCTCCCAGCACGGCTGCAAATACTGGTGGCTGGAGTACGGCGGACGGCTGGACACGATCCGGGATACCGAAAAAATCAAATTCGAACTCTGGAAAATCGTCTACGGCGTCTGGAATCACATCAAAAATTCGGGCAAGTACCCGGAAATGGAGAACTACACGCTCGAATGGGTCGGGCTTTTCCCCGGCAAACGCGAAAGCCGGCGGTTCAAGGGCTACTACATGCTGACCCAACAGGACATCATCGAACAGCACGAGCACTACGACGCCGTTTCGTTCGGCGGCTGGTCGATCGACCTGCACCCCGCCGACGGCGTTTACGGCGCAGGGCGCGCCTGCAACCAGTGGCACAGCAAGGGCATCTACCAGATTCCCTACCGCTGTCTGGTGACGCCCGATGCGGACAACCTCTTCATCGGGGGCCGTATCATCAGCGTCAGCCATGTGGCCAACGGCTCCACGCGCGTCATGTGCACCGCCGCACACGGCGGGCAGGCGATCGGCACGGCGGCCGCAATCGCCCTGCGCGACCACCTCAAACCGGCCGACCTTATCGGCCGGGAGCGTATCGGCCAGCTGCAGTCCGCACTGCTCCGCACCGGACACTTCCTGCCGGGCGAACGGTTCGGCCGCGGCATGCTGCCCCCGAAGGCCCGGATCAGCGCATCCAGCGAATTTGCGCTCGAACGGCTGCGCCCCGACGGCACCCGCTTCCGGCTGGAATGCTCCGCCGCCGAGCTTATCCCGGTCGGCGGCCCGGTTCCGGCCGTCGGTCTCACCGTGCAAGCGGACAAGGCGACCCGGCTGACGGTCGAACTGCGCAGTTCGTCGCGCAGGGGCAACTACACTCCTGACACGACCGACAAGCGGCTCGTTTTCGACCTCCGGAAGGGAGAAAACAGACTGACCGTCGATTTCGGAATGCGCTACAACGCGCCGCAGTACGTCTTCATCTGCTTCATGGCCAATCCCGACGTAAGCATTCCGATGAGTTCGGAGATCGTCTCCGGCCTGACTTCGGTATTCAACACCGTCAATCCCGCGGTCTCCAATTTCGGCAGGCAGACTCCGCCGGAGGACATCGGGGTCGATGCGTTCGAATTCTGGTGCCCAAAGCGCCGTCCCGAAGGGAAAAACATCGCGCTCGAATTCTCCGCGCCGCTGACCTGCTTCGGAGCCGAAAACCTCCTCAACGGCTACTTCCGGCCCTACATACAGCCCAACGGCTGGATCCCGGCCCCCGACGACCGAACGCCGTCGGTCCGCATCGACTTGGGCGAAGAGCGGACCGTCCGGCAAATCAGGCTGTTCTTCGACACTGATTTCGACCACGCACTGGAGAACGTGCAAATGGAGCATTTCGATTCGGTGATGCCCCAGTGCATCCGCAACTACCGCATTACCGACGGCGACGGGAACCTCCTGTTCCGCACGGAAGGCAACCACCAGAGCTGCAATACGATTGCATTGGACGCCCCGCACACGCTGCGCTCGATACGCTTCTGGCCGGAAGACTCCGAACCCGGAAGGCACAAGGCCCTGATGGGGATCATTGTCGAATAAATTGCATAACTTCGAACCGGAAACCGCAACCATGAAACCGCACTTCAAAATATTCTCCGCATTCGTCCTGCTGCTGTCGGCCGCCTGCACGCCCTCCGACGAACTGGCCGTCAGAAACAAAGGGCTGGAAATCCGCTGGGAGCAGACCGCGGAAGGATGGAAAATCTCACGTATCGCCGACCGCAAAGGCCGCTGCTGGGGAGTGCCCGATGGGGCGTATACGATACTCTTCAGCAGCGAAAAGCCCTCGGCGGAGCCGGAAACGATCACCAACCGCGGCGGCGACACCATGAACTTCGACATCGCGCGGTTCCACTACATCGCCAAGGATTTCAACAGGGCGGTCTCTTCCGTGCCGATGAACCGCGCGGGCGAAGCGCTGCGCTTCTACCCCGAAAAAGGCTGGAAAGAGGGGCGCGCCGTCTGCTTCGAAGCCCGAAACGAACTGGGCCGCCTGCGCACGACATGGAGTCCCGACCCGGATTATCCGGCGGACATACGCATCGAAAGCGTGTTCTACCCGGCGCGCAAGGGCTACTATTCGGTAAGCACGCCCACGCTGGCCGTACTCCCCGAAGAGCGGCTCGGCTGGAGCGTCGTGCCGGGCTTTTTCCAAGGCGACTACATCCAGCCCGTATTCCACCTCGCCTACATGTACGGACAGGGACTGCCCCACCTGCCGGTCATATGCAACGACAATACGGTCACCACGATGATCACGTCCATGACCGAAAAAGCGGGCAATACACTGGCGCTGATCCCCGACAGCGGCTACTCCCGCTCCGAATACAGCGGCGGCAAGCGCACGCACGGCATCTCGTGGCGGTGCGGCCTTTCGCACATGAACCGGCAGGGAGAACTCTCCCCGACGCTCTACTATCCGGTGCTCGGACAGGAGGGGTCCGAAAAGCAGGCGGGAGACTCCGTCCGGTTCGGATTCCGCGTCAGCATGACGGACAAGGGGTGGTACGAAGCGCACAAACACGCCGTTTACGACATTTACGGTCTGGGCAACTCCCTCGCGCTCAAACATACGACCCTTCCGCTCTACAAGCGCATGGAAGCGATCTGGGACTACATTCTCGACGACTCGCTCTCCTTCTGGCGGACCGCCGGCTACAAGGGGCTGACCATCGGAGCGCAGGACTATCTGGGCGGAGTCGTCGAAGCCGACCGCGACGCCATGAAGAATTCCGACATCGGCGCATCGTGGATGCTCGCCTCGATGACCGGCGATCCGCGGCTTACCGAGGAGCGGCTTCCCTACATGCGCAACTTCAAACTGATGCAGCAGGCCCCGGCCGGCGATCCCAACCACGGCGCGGCCATGGGACAGTATTACCTGTGGAAAAAGCAAAAATTCGTCGAAGAGTGGGGCGACCATATCGAACCGATCGGCATCACGTACTATACGCTCATGGACTTGGGCAACATCCTGCTCTTCGAACGGAACGACTCGCTGCTGCGCAGCAGTTTCCGGGCCGGAGCCGAACGGCTGCTGTCGTTGCAGCAGGCCGACGGCGGTTTTGCCGTGGCCTACGGCAAACACGACGGGGAACCGCTGTTCACCGACCTGAAAGACCTCCGGCCCACGTTTTACGGCTTCGTCGTCGCCTATAAGCTGCTCGGCGAACACAAATACCTCGACGCCGCGGTGCGGGGCGCCGACTGGTTCGTCCGCAATGCCGTGGACAAAGGAGCCTTCACCGGGGTCTGCGGCGACGCGCGCTTCATCAACGACTTCGCCACGGGACAGGCCGTGCAGGCCCTGCTCGACATGCACGGCCTGACCGGAGAGGCCCGATACCGCGACGCCGCGCTCCGCACGGCCCGGATGTACGCCACGTCGATCTACACGCATCCGACGCCGGGCGACCGAGAAATCGAGTACAAAGGGCGGAAGATGCAGGAGTGGCAGATCAGTCAGGTCGGTCTCTGCTTCGAGCACGGCGGCTGCGCCGGGTCGGCGGTCAAGAGCGGCCCGATCCTGCTCACCAGCCACTGCGGCATGTTCGTAAGGCTGTACGAAGAGACCGCAGACCGGCTCTTCCTCGACCTCGCACGGGCCGCGGCTACGGCGCGCGAAGCGCACCTCGCACCGGACACGCACATGGCGACCTATTACTGGAGCCAGTTCGACCGGGGTCCCGGTCCCTTCCCGCATCATGCGTGGTGGCAGCTGGGGTGGATCGCCGATTACGTCTTCGCCGAAGCCGAAATGCGGAGCGGTCGCCGAATCTCGTTCCCCCGCGGTTTCATGACCCCGAAAGTCGGTCCGCAGCGCATCTTCGGCTTCGAACCGGGAACCGTATACGGCGAGCAGGCGAATCCAATCATGGTCAAAGGGCTGTTCGACGCCGACAACACCGACATCGAAATTCTGTCGGCCCTGACGACGGACCGGAACAGGCTCTGCCTGATCCTGATGAACAGCACGCCCCGGAAGCTGCATGCGACGCTGACGGTGCATCCCGCGGCCATTCCCGGCAGGCGCATCGACACCGCTTCGGCCGCCGATCCCGCAACCGGACGCAAAATCACGCCCGGCGACGACGGAGCGTTCGGCATCACCCTGCCGGGCTACGGAATACAAACCCTGAAACTCGACCTCGAACCATGACAAGAGCCGGCCGCATACTGCTGATCATACTGGCCGCGGCGGGAGCGTGCCGCCCGGCGCAGGCGCAGGAATTCAGGGTGAAACCCGACCATACGGTCGTGTTCGGCGGGCAGCACCTCCTGCCCGACTACCTGCCGGAATTCACCGTCCTCTTTTCGGCTGCGGACCCGCAGCTGAGAATGCGTCCGGCGGGCATCCCCGACGTTCAGTACAACGTGGCTACATGGCTCAGCGACCGCCCGGAACTGAACCGTACGGACCGCAGGGCCGATCAGTCGGGCGACGGCTTCGACGATGAAATTCTCGAAGGTTCCGTCGAATCGCGGACAGCCGACCTCTTCAACGCAGGGCGCATCATCGTCGTCCGCCCCGTCTCCCACCGTGCGGAAGAAACGGACAAGGTCACTTTCGGCTACCCCGAAAACGACCTTTTCAGCATCGCGGCGGAGCTGACGGCCGACACCGCGACGGGCCGGCCCCTGCTCACCTACCGCCTCACGGCGAAGACCGGGGGCTGGTATTCGGTCGGATTCACCGGTTTTGCGGGGAGAGACCCGAAACGAACCGACGAAATCTGGCAGCCGCTGATCTGGCAGGAGAAACGGTTCCCCGACAAAAGTTACCTCACGCTCGCGTTCCGGTGTCCCGTCCCTTCGGCGTTCGTCACCTACCGCAACGCGACATACGGCATTCTGGCCCACCCCGCCGAATTCCCGTTCGATCCGCTGCCGACGGCCGCCAACAGCCGTTTCGGCGTCGCCGTGCGCGACCGGCAGGGATTGGCCTCGCCGATGCTGTTCGCCCCGGTTCCGGGCGGCATCGGTTCCGAAACGGCTCCGGGCGGGGAACTCGTCTTTTCCGCCCTGCTCTGCGGAGAGCGGGGCGACACCACGGATGCGCTCCAAAATGTCGCAGAGAGTCTGTTCGGCTTCACAGGCAACCGGAACAATGCGCTCGGTTCGCTCAACGGGACGATCGAAAACATGATCTCCTACATACTCGGCCCCTACAGCCGTTTTCTGGACAAGGAAAAGGGCTGCACCTATGCGACGGACGTTCCGGGCGCGGTGAAAAACGTTTCGAGTCTCAATCCGCTGGAAATCGCCGTCCTGAACGACAACCGGACGATGCTTCTCGAAAGGGCGCTTCCGGTATACGAATACGTGCTTTCGCGCGAGAAGCTGCTCTTCTGCGCCGATTCGACGCAGGACATCCAGTACCCTTCGCGGCGCATGAACGGCCCCTGCTGCCCGGTCTCGGAACTGACGGCGCTCAACAGCATCCTCAAGGACAATGCGCCTTACCTGCTCTCCTTCGCCGGAAAAGAGTACCACTCCACGCGCGTCCGCAATCTGGACGTCGTCGAGCAGGGCGGCACATGGAGAAACGCCATGCACCTTTACCGGGCCACCGGAGAGCCCGGATACCTGAAAAAAGCCGTCGCGGGGGCCGACCTTTACATCCGTCGGCGCATCGACACGCCGGCTGCCGCGGGGCGAAACTCTACACGCAGTACGTCTGGTACTCCCCCGCCGTCCCGGACCGGGATATTTTGGTCAATCCCGACGGGAAAGCCCCGCACTACCAATACCTCAAGTCGAAAGGACATGCGCAGATGGACGCTCCCGCCGAACGGGTCCCGGCATGGCGGCTTTCGGAAATCGGACTCACCCCGGAATCTTCCGGCACGAGCACCGGACACCGGGGTATCTTCATGGCCAACTACGCTGCGTGGATGCTGCGGCTGGCGCATTACACGGGCGACGGGTTTCTGGCACGCACGGCGGACCACGCCGTCATAGGCCGCTACCGCAATTTTCCGGGCTACCACATCAACACGGCCCGCACGACCGTATACGAAAAGGCGGACTATCCGCTCCGGGGCCACATGGAACTGGGCGCCAACTCCTTCCACTACAACCACATCATGCCGCACATATCGCTGCTTTACGATTTTCTCGTCACGCAGGCCCTCTTCCGGAGCGGCGGGAAGGTGGATTTTCCGGGTGAATTCATCGAAGGATACGCCTACCTGCAAAGCAAGTTCTACGGTCACCTCCCCGGCACAATCTACGGCCGCGAAGCCCGGTTGTGGATGCCGACGGGGCTGGCGACGCCGGCCGACCGGCAGCTCAACTACATTTCGGCCGTCGACGACGACGCGCTGTATATCGTTTTCATGAACCAGTCTGCTGAAACCGTCGAAACGGACGTCGCGCTGGACTACGCCCTGAGCGGACATTCCGACGGAGGGCACTACAGGACGCAGGTCATAGGCGGCAGCGGCGCATCGGGCCAGCTCGCCGACGGACGTTTCACGGTCCGCGTCGCCGGAAACGGAATCGCCGCGGTCAGGATCGAAACCCCGACCCCGGTCCGGCCGCAGCTCGCCGCACTCTTCACCGCAGAGACGCGCTGGCAAACCCCTTACGCCGCAACGCAGGACGACGCCGTACGCTGCATGCGGGTCGGTTTCGGCCGGGCCGCAAACAACGTATTCGTCTATCTCACCCAAGACGACACGCAGTTGCGGAAAGTCTGGTTCACCGTAGACGGACGAACGACCGAAGACACCGACTATCCGTTCGAACATACGGCACCCATCGACGGGGAGCGGACGGAAATAACGGTAAAAGCCCTCACCCGGCAGGGCCGAATCATCGAATGGGAAACTCTGGAACTTAAAAAATAACGCAACGTGAGAACAACAGCATTTTTCGCCTTCATGGCCCTTCTGTCCGCAGGCTGCGGCGGCACCGCACAAAAAAGCCCTTCGGGCAACATCCGGGCAGAGGTATTCGCCGGCAAGGAGGGGTTGTACTACACCGTAACCCACGACGGCCGCACGGTCATCGACACCTCGGCCTTGGGCATAACCATCGACGGCACAGAGCTGTTCCGCGATGCGGCCCTGCGCCCGGCAGGCACACGGAAAATCGACGAGACCTACTCCGTCACGGGACGCAAAGCCGTATCGGAGGGGCGGTGCAACGAATACCTCTTCGACGTGACGCACCGTCCTTCGGGCTATAAATACCGGCTCCAGACGCGTCTCTACGACGACGGCTTCGCCTACCGGTTCGTCCTGCCGGGAGACGGCACGCGGACCGTCAACGGGGAAGCGGCCCAATGGCGGCCGCCCCACCAGAGCAGGGTCTGGTTCGCCGAGCGGAATTCCGGGTGGAAACTGCTCACCTATGCCGGAGAGTGGATATCCACGACGGCCGACAGCCTGCACATCGTCTCCCGGCAGGGACCGGTGCAGACCATGCCGCTGCTCTACCGAACCCCCGACGAATACGTGATGATCGCCGAAGCCGCGCTGTACGACTACAGCGGCATGCGTTTGCGCGCGGAACCCGGAGCCAGCCTGCGGGCCGACTTCACCGAACAGGAGGGATTCGAGCTGTCAGGCGACATCGTCACCCCGTGGCGCGTCACGATCATCGCCCGCGACCTCGACGCACTGGTAAATACCGACATCATCACCAGTCTCAACCCGGCTCCCGACCCGGAACTGTTCGCCGACACGTCGTGGATCGTCCCCGGACGCTCGCTGTGGAGCTGGTGGAGCGGCATCGACGGCGGCTTCATGACCCTCGAAGGCGAAAAGCGGGTGATCGACACCGCAGCATCGCTGGGCATCGAGTACAGCACCGTCGACGACGGGTGGGAAGAGCGTCCCGACAAATGGAAATTCCTGCACGAGCTGGCCGGATACGCCCAATCGCGCGGCGTCGGGCTGTTCGTATGGCGCCATTGGGAGAAGCTCAACGATCCGGCGGACGACTACCGCCAGATGCGCGGCTTTCTGGACTCGGTCGCGGCGGTCGGCATAAAGGGCGTCAAGGTGGACTTCATGAACGGCGAAGGCATACGCCAGATCGACTTCAACACCCACCTGCTCAAAAATGCGGCGCGGCGCAGGCTGCTGGTCAATCCCCACGGCTGCCAGAAACCGACGGGCGAGATCCGCACCTATCCCAACGAAATCACCCGCGAGGGCGTCCGGGGCATCGAGCTCAACCGCATCACGGCCAACTACGAAAAGCGGATGCGGGACGAAGGCCGCACCCCCGATCCGGACCGCTACGTCCCCGGCGACGAAAACCAGAACATTCCGGCCAGCCACAATGCGGCCCTGCCCTTCACGCGCGGCGTACTGGGCGCCGCGGACTACACTCCGGTCGCATTCACCATGCCCGGCGGCACGACGGCCGCCCACCAGCTGGCGTTCGCGCTGCTGCTCGACTCGCCGCTGCTGACGATCGCCGAAAATCCGTTCGTCCTCTCCGGCGACGAGCGTTACCGCCCGGCGCTCGACATCATCCGCCGCCTGCCGACGGTATGGGACGAAACGGTCGTACTGCCGCAAAGCGAAATCGGGCGGCTGGCCGTCATCGCCCGCCGCAAGGGCGGCACGTGGTACATAGCCGGTGTGAACACCGCTCCCACCGCGGTGACGATTCCCGCCGGATTGATCCCCGCGACGGCCCGAAAGGCGCAGATCGTCCGCGACGCGGCGGACGGTTCGCTGCAGACGACCGAGGTCGCACTGCCGGCGCCGGAACCTCTCAGCGTGCAGTTGCCGGAGAATGGGGGATTTATCGCCGTGCTCGAATAATCTTCCGGGAAGCGGGAATCTTTTATTTTTTGTAAACTGTAAAAAAATACTATTTTGCGTGAAAAAGCTGGAAATGATAAAACATGCCACGATAAAGGATCTCGCCCAAGCTCTGGGCATATCCAAATCCACTGTTTCACGCGCTTTGGCCGATCACTCCGACGTCAAGCCGGAGACCAAACGGCTGGTGCTCGAAATGGCCGAAAAGATGAACTACCGGCCTAATCCTTACGCCCAGAACCTGATACGGAGACGCTCGAAGGTCATCGGCGTCGTCGTACCCGAATTCGTCAATTCGTTTTTCCCGCGCATCATCATCCAGATACAGAAGGTCTTCGAGAAGGAGAGATTCAACGTCCTGATCGAAGAGTGCGTTTTTCGAGAACATGCTCGACGATGCGACCAACGTACACGGCTCCTACGTCCGCGTGACCGGCATCACGGCGCCCGATCAGGTCATCGCCCGCATCAACCACCCCCAGCAGGCCGGGTATGAGTTTGCCGGAAAGGGCGACGAAATCGACGTCGTGGACGCGGAGACCCTGCTTGCGAAACACACCCTGCGGGTGAAAAAATCGGAACGCATCAACGCCCATTACATCCGGCTGACGTTCACCGCTCCCGTCGAAGGCCGACTCACGGTCGGCGACGGGCTGGAAAACATGTCGTGGTACCCGGAACTGATCTTCCGGAACAACGTCGTGCGCAACAACCGGGCGAGAAGCATTCTGGTCAGCACGCCCCGGAAAGTCGTCGTCGAGGGCAACACCTTCTCGTCCATGATGTCCGCCATTCTGTTCGAGGGGGACATGGACCACTGGTACGAATCGGGAGCCGTGCGCGACGTGACGATCCGCAACAACAGGTTTCTCGACGGCACATACGGCGGCGCCGATTTCCCGACGATCTTCATCAACCCGCACCAGAAAAAAGAGGTTCCGGGCCATCCCTACGAACGCAACATCACCATCGAAGGCAATCTGTTCCGGACCTTCAACGAGCAGCTGCTCCGGGCGAAATCCGTCGGAGGACTGATTTTCAGAGACAACACCATCGAATTATCGGAGAAGTACAAGCCTTACAACGACCTCCCGACGATCGACATCCGCAGCTCGCAGCAGGTCGTCATCGAAAACAACCGCTACAAGAAGCCGGGGAAAATCAGCATCGTCCGGAAATAACGGTCAGCGAAACAGTCAGCGAAAACAGGCGTCCCCTTTGCAGGGACGCCTGTTGTTTTCGGTTCCGGCGGATCAGCACGCAAGTGATTCGCCGCCCCTGCCGGGAGCGAAAAGCCTCAGAACGACATCGGCGCCTTGATCGCCGGCCACGGATCGTAGCCTTCGAGCGTGAAATCCCCGTAGCGGAAATCGAAGAGCGATTTCACATCGGGGTTCAGCCGCATCACGGGCAGCGGCCGCGGTTCGCGCGACAACTGCTCGTCGGCCTGTTCCATGTGGTTCAGGTAGAGGTGCGCGTCGCCGAGCGTATGGACGAACTCGCCGGGTTCGAGGCCGCATACCTGCGCCGTCATCAGCGTCAGTAGGGCATACGACGCGATATTGAACGGCACGCCCAGGAACGTGTCGGCGCTGCGCTGGTACAACTGGCACGAGAGCCTTCCCCCGGCCACGTAGAACTGGAACAACACGTGGCAAGGCGGCAATGCCATGTCCCCGATCTCGGCGACATTCCAGGCCGAGACGATGATGCGCCGCGACTCGGGATTGTGCCGTATCAGTTCGACTGCCTGCGCGATCTGGTCGATGAAGCGGCCGTCGGGCTTGGGCCAGCTGCGCCACTGATAGCCGTACACATGGTTCAGGTCGCCGAACCGATACCCTTCGACGGGCGATTCGACACCGTCCTGTGCCGCACGCAGGAACGTATCCCGGTCGACGGGCAGCACGCCGTGGCGCACGCAGAGTTCGTTGTAGTAGCGGAAAGCGTCGTTGTCCCAGATATGGACGCCGTTGTCCACGAGGTACTTGATATTGGTATCGCCCGCCAGGAACCACAGCAATTCGTGGATCACGCCTTTCAGGAATACTTTTTTGGTCGTCAGCAGCGGGAAGCCTTCGGAAAGGTCGAAACGCATCTGGTGTCCGAAGACGCCTTTGGTGCCGGTGCCGGTACGGTCGCCGCGGACGACGCCCTCGGCTTTGATCCGCCGCAGCAGGTCGAGGTATTGTTTCATCTCTCCAGCATTTTTAAAGTCATTCCGCCCGATGCGTCCAGCACGGCGCACGAAGGGTATTTCTCCCAGCACCCCAGGTTTATCACATGCAGGCTCTGCTCGCGGTAGTCGCGCGGGAAATGCATGTGCCCGAAGACGAAGTGGTCGACGTCGTGCTCGGCGGCATACCGGCGGGCGGTCGCCTTTTGGTTGAGGGCATGGAAAAACGATTTGCGTACAAAGTTGGGATGGCCCGATATGCGGGCTACGGGGTCCATCTCGTCCACCACCACCGGGTCGGCGATATAGCACGGGATCCCTCCCAGATCCTGCGAAATGGACTGGGCGATAAAGGCTGCGATGTTGCTGGCATGGCGGGTTGCGCTGGTACGCAGGTCGGAGAGCATCTGTTCGTTGATGCGGTACGTCCCGGAAGGGATGGGACGCAGCACGCCCCCGCGCGCCATGATAAAATCGAGGGTGGACAAGTCGATCCCGGCCTGCTCCAGGGCCTCGAGCACCGCACGCTTGCGGAAATCGAGCTGGTCGAGGATATCCGCAAAGGGAGCGAGTTGCTCGGGCGTGTGGCCGATATTCTTTTCAAACGACAGGGTAAGGGCTTCGAACACCCCGATTTTGGTCGAAGTCGAACCGGGGTTGATCACCAGGCTTCTGTATTTCTTCAAGGTTTCTGTGGCTAAAACGGTTTTTCCTTTCTCTCTTCTTATTCGAATTTCTCTTTCGCTGCCTCCTTATCCGGGTCTTTTTTTCCTTCGGACTCTTCCTGCAACCCTCTTGCTCGGCTTCTCTCCTCCCCCCTCCGAGGTCAGCGCAGCGAACCCGCTACCGCCAGAGCGATCGAGGCCAGTTTGGCATCCATCGTATCGGCGCGCGAAGTGAGCACGATGGGTGCTGCCGCCCCGAGGATGACCGCTCCCATGCGGCATTCGGTAAAGAAGGCAAAGGACTTGTAGAGGAGGTTTCCCGCCTCGATATCGGGAGCGAGCAGGATATCGGCATCGGCCGCTACGGGACTTTCGAAGTGCTTGTCGCGTTTGCTCTCCTGCGAGACCGCCAGGTCGAAAGACAAGGGGCCGTCCACCAGGCAATCGACGATCTCTCCCCGGGCGTTCATCTGCTTGAGGGTGTCGGCATCGAGGGTAGCCGGCATCTTGGGGTTCACCTGCTACGGCCACCTTGGGTGTGTCGATGCCCAAACGACGGACAAAGTCCACCGTATTTTGCACGATGACTGCTTTTTCTTCCAGGGTGGGAGCGATGTTCATCGCTGCATCGGTGAGTACCAGGAGCTTGTGGTAGACCGGGATCTGGAACACGGCCAGATGCGAGATCAACCGGTCGGTACGAAGCCCCCACTGGCGGTTGAGCACTCCTTTCATGATCTGCGGGGTGGTCACCCCGCCTTTCATCAGGATGTCGGCCTGCCCGGAGCTGACCATGCGCACCGCGGCTTCGACCATTCCTTCGGCATCCTCGGCTTCGACGATCTGCACGCCTTCCACCGAACGGCCCAGGTTTCGGGCGGCCTCGTGGATCTCGTCCCGCCGGCCGATCAGGATGGGGGTAACGAACCCCATCGCCGAGGCTTCGAGCGCAGCCTCCAACGCATGTTCATTGGACGCCTGGCACAGGACCAGACGGCATCCGTGCCCCTTCTGACGGGCAAGGGAAAAAATATCGTCGATCGTTTTTATCATGGTGTGATGGTTGTTTTTTTCGTTTTCTTGCCTTTCACGGCGAAGGATTCTTTCAGGCGTTTTTCGCCCCTTGCGCTACCGCGAAACGGGCGAGTTGGCTCTGGGCATATTTGCGGGTGACGCGGAATTCCGCCGGAGGGTTGTCCGGCAGGTCGAACATCGCATCGGTGAGCACCGCCTCGCACAAGGTGCGAAGCCCCCGCGCGCCGGTCTTGAACTCCAAAGCCTTGTCCACGATGTATTCCAACGCTTTTTTGTCGATCTTCAGCCGCACTCCGTCCATCTCG
>ERZ825137.229-NODE-229-length-81367-cov-20.988833_pt1 | contig 81367 bp, 79 predicted proteins | sample MGYA00519873_ERZ825137 | MGnify/ENA primary metagenome ERZ825137 (study PRJEB31778, sample SAMEA3449190) | human gut metagenome | biome: human gut; feature: human-associated habitat; material: faeces | place: United Kingdom | collected 2010/2012 ...
CCAAAGGCAAATTTTGAGGGCATTATAATTATGAATAGTGTGATTTTCACACTATACCTCCTGAAAATAAAAAATCCTCTGCCGAAAAGCAGAGGACGAAAATTTCGTGTTACCACCTCAGTTTGCCGACCTTTCACAAAGCCGACCTCCGTGAGTAATAATATTACTCGGTTCTGTAACGGGAACACCCGTTTGCCCCTACAAATAAGGTTCAGGGCAACAACTCCGCGATGTATTTCACGGGAGAGCGGTATTGCCTTGCACCGAACGGCAACTCTCTTGACCTACCTTATCCGTTACTTCTTCGCATCAATGTCTTTAGAAGTATTATACACATTAAATTTTATTTGTCAACCTTTGCGCCCAAAAGCATCTGTTCCGCACTTTCAAGCATAGCGTCCGTAACATTAAACCCGCCCATAATACGGGCAAGCTCCCGTTTTCTCTCGTCAAAACCGAGTGAACGAAGCTCTGTATATGTCTGCCCGTCACGCTCCGACTTTGAAATGAGCAAATGCTCGTCGGCATACGCCGCTATCTGTGCGAGGTGCGTTACGCATATTACCTGATGTGAGGCGGAAACCTGCTTTAGCTTAACGGCAATTTTCTGTGCCGCACTTCCGCTGACGCCCGTATCAATTTCATCGAAAACAAGCGTGGAAATTCCGTCCTTTTCCGAAAGAACGCTCTTTATCGCAAGCATAATCCTCGAAAGCTCGCCGCCCGAAGCGATTTTTGAAAGCGGCTTCAAATCCTCGCCGACATTTGCCGAAAGCAAAAATTCCACTTTGTCAATTCCGTTCTCGCAAAGCGGACAATCCTTTATATCAACCGCAAACCTTACCGATGGCATATCAAGGAATTTAAGCTCTTCACAGACATTTTTCGAAAAAAGATTTCCCGCATACATTCTTGTCTTTGAAAGCTCCTTTGCCTTTTCGAGAGCCTTTTCGTAAGCCTCTTTGACCTCAATAGTAAGCCTGCGTTTGATTTCGTCCGAGTTTTCTATCGAATTGCGTTCCTCAACGGCAGAGGCATAGTATTCGAGTATTTCCTCCTCCGTCTTTCCGTACTTCTTTGAAAGCTCATATAAAACATCAAGTCTTTCCTCAACCTGCGTTACGGAATTTTCGTCAAAATCAAGGCTGTCGAGCAAATCCCTAACCTGTTCGCAGACGGCGGACAAATCGTACGCCTTTTCTTCAAGCGTTGCGGCAAGCTCCGAAATATCCTTTGAGATGTCGGCAACGGAATTGAGCTTATTAAGCGCGCCGAAGCTCAACTGTACGGCACCCTGCGTCTCGTCGTTACCGTCAAGGTAGGCATAAGCCGTACCGAGAACGGTTGACAGCTTTTCGGTATTTCTAAACAGGGTCTGTTTTTCTTTGAGCTCGTCCCACTCGCCAACGCTTACTTTTGCCGCCTCAATTTCCGAAATCTGATAGTCGAGCATATCCATTCTGCGAAGCTTCTGTTCCTCGTCGATATTAAGCGAATCAAGCTGATTTTTCAATGAAACATATCTGTTATAGCTCTCCGAAAACTCCTCAAAAAGCTTACCGTTTTCGGCAATCCTGTCAATATATGAGCAATGGTTTTCCTCGTTCAAAAGAGTCTGGTTATCAGCCTGACCATGAATGTTCACAAGCTGTTTTCCGAGCTTTTTGAGCATTGATACGGTAACCGAAACCGAATTTATCTTACAGCTGTTTTTTCCGTCGGGAGACATTTTTCTTACGATAAGTATTGCTCCGTCGTCCTCAACGGGAATATCAAACTCATTGAGAATTGCGTTTACCTCGTCCGAACCGTCGTAAAACATTGCGGTTACCTCCGCAAAATCACAGCCCGTTCTTATAAGTTCCCTTGAAGTGCGCTCGCCGAGAACGGCGTTGAGTGAATCGATTATTATTGACTTACCTGCGCCCGTCTCGCCCGTCATAACATTAAAGCCGTCCTTGAAATCAATGACAGCGTTTTTAATAACGGCTATATTCTCAATTTTAAGATTTGAAAGCATTATTTATACTCCCCGCTTAAAAGTTCCTCTATCTTGTTCTGAAATTTTTCCGCAACCTCGGGCGTTTTGAGCAAAACAAAAAGCGTATCATCGCCCGCAATCGTGCCGACAACCTCATTGTAATTGAGTGCGTCGACGGTTGCCGCCGCAGCGTTTGCCGTACCTGCAAAGCACTTTATACAGCAGATGTTTCCTGCGCTCTCAACCGATATAACCGACTGGGAAAATATCGTGTGAAACTTATTGAGATTATGAGAATTCTGCTCGTTCTTAGCGTACTTCTGACCTTTTTTGCCCTGTACCTTAATCAGGTGCAGTTCGTTGATGTCCCTCGAAACGGTCGCCTGAGTAACGGAAAATCCGTTTTTTATAAGCATTGAAAGAAGCTCCTCCTGCGTTGCGACCTCGTTTTCCTTTATAAGCTTCAATATCATCTCATGTCTTTTCTTTTTCATCTCATACCCTCCGTTGTGACAGCTTACTGTTCAATATATCGATAAACGAATCGTTCTTTATTCTTATAAAGTCGGCATAGACCTTGGATTTTTTTATAACAAGCCTGCTTCCCGCAGGGATTACCACGGAATCGTCTCCGTCGCAGGAAATACAGATAGCCTCTTTCTCGCTCTCGGGAACGGTTACGCAGATTTCCGAATTGGAGTCAAACACAATCGAACGGGCGAAAAGCGAATGTGTGCAGATAGGCGTCAAAAGAATACTTTCAATCCTCGGGTCGACCACGGGACCGCCGGCGGAAAGCGAATAAGCCGTTGAGCCCGTCGGGGTCGAAATAATGATGCCGTCCGCATAATATTCGTTTATTCTGTTGCCGTCGCAGGAGACATTGAGCTTAACCATTTTTATGGGTTCGCCCCTCGCAATCGCTATGTCGTTCACACAGAAATCCTCACGGATTATGGAATTTCCGTCCTTGTCGAACACGGAAACCTCCAGCAACATTCTGTTGTCGGTAGCATAATTTCCGCTGATAAGATTTTTCATAAGCGGTATTTCGTTCTTTTCAAGACCTGCCATAAACGCAAGATTTCCCGCATTTACGCCTAAAATCGGCTTGCCGTATTTGCATGCCTTTTTAGCCGCATGGATAATCGAACCGTCGCCGCCCACGGCAATTACAATGTCGCAGGTTTTAAGAAGCCCGTCCGTTTCCATAAATCGGCTGTCAAAATCTATTTCGCCCTTGAGATTATCTTCAAAAAAGTACTCTACGCAGTTTTCCGAAAGGAAAGCGCATACATCCCTTGTAACCTCATAGGCGTGCTTTCTTGTTAAGTTTGGAATAATTGCAACTCTCATACTAATCACCATAGCCTTTCAGGTAACAAACAGTTTATTAAAAATCACCGGCTTAACCTGCGTTGCCTGAACAGGCGTGATGGTGATTTCTGCCGGCTCAAAATTTTGCCAATGGCAAATTTTGAGGGCAATATAATTATGAATAGTGCGATTTCACACTATTCTCCGAAATATCAGCAAATTTCGATTTTGTTTTCCGATTTGACGATTTCGCCGATTACATATGCGTCCTCGCCGTTTGCTTTGAGCACTTCAAGAGCCTTGTCGGCGTCCGAAGATGAAACCACAATGCTCATACCGACGCCCATATTGAAGGTGTTGAACATATCTCTTTCGGAAATGTTGCCCGTTTTTGCGAGAAGCTCGAAAATCGGAAGCACACGAACCTTGATTCGGTCGATTTTTGCGCAAAGTCCGTCGGGTATGCTTCTCGGAATGTTTTCATAGAAGCCGCCGCCAGTGATATGTGAAATACCCTTAACCTTTACCTCTTCGAGAAGAGCGAGTACGGGCTTTACATAAATCTTTGTGGGTGTGAGGAGAGTTTCGCCTATCGACTTGCCGCCGAGCTCCGAAACGGGAGATTTTATGTCTGCGTTTTCAACATCAAACACCTTTCTTACAAGCGAAAAGCCGTTTGAATGAACGCCGCTTGACGGAAGAGCTATGATAACATCGCCCTCGCACATTGTCTTATTGTCTATGATTTTGTCCTTGTCGACAACGCCCGTGCAATAACCTGCAAGGTCGTATTCGTCAACGGGATAAAAGCCGGGCATCTCCGCAGTCTCGCCGCCTATGAGCGCCGCACCCGACTGAACGCAGCCGTCGCATACACCCTTTACTATATCGGCAATCTTTTCGGGAACATTCTTTCCGCAAGCGATATAGTCAAGGAAAAAAAGCGGTTTTGCGCCGCAGCAGATAATGTCGTTTACGCACATTGCAACGCAGTCAATGCCTACCGTGTCATGCTTGTCCATAAGGAAAGCAAGCTTTAACTTTGTGCCTACGCCGTCCGTTCCGCTTACAAGTACGGGCTTTGTAATTCCCGTAAGGTCAAGCTCAAACAGACCGCCGAAGCCGCCGACATCAGAGCAAACACCCGAGGTCATTGTGGTGGCAATATGCTTCTTCATAAGCTCGACAGCCTTATATCCTGCCGTAATATCAACGCCTGCAGCTGCATAAACATCAGATCTTGAATTGTTATTCATAAGTTTATTCCTTTCCGTTCCAACAGTATGTGCACAGCTCGTCCGCATCAAGTCCTATTGCCTCGATTATACCCTCAAGGCTCTGGAATTCAAGCGAGGCGAGATGAAGCTTTTCACAGATATTCTTTCTTAAAGCCTTGCCTCTTTCGGTTTCTGCGTCCGAATATTCGTCCATATGTGCAAAGCCCTCTTCTCCCTCAAGCTCCATAATAACACGCCTTGCGATAAGCTCCATTTCGCTTGTCGCTCTCGAGAAGTTGAGGTATTTGCAGCCGTACATAATCGGCGGGCACGCAGAACGCATATGTACCGATTTTGCGCCGCTCTCATAGAGGAAATCAACCGTCTCTTTAAGCTGAGTTCCCCTGACTATCGAATCGTCGACAAAGAGAAGATTTTTACCCTCAATAAGCTCTTTAACGGGTATCTGCTTCATCTTTGCTATCTTGTTTCGCTCCGACTGATTTGTCGGCATAAAGCTTCTTGACCAGGTGGGGGTGTATTTGATAAACGCCCTTGCAAACGGGATACCGCTCTCATTTGAGTAGCCGATTGCGTGAGGTGTGCCCGAGTCGGGAACGCCGCCGACATAATCGACGCCCTCGCAAACACCCGTTTTCATATCGGTCTTTGCCATAATTCTGCCGTTGTCATAGCGCATTTTCTCGACATTTACACCCTCATAGGTAGAGGTCGGATAGCCGTAATAGCTCCAGAGGAAAGCGCATATTTTTTTCTTTTTGCCCGGAGCTTTAAGCTGCGTAATGCCGTCTGTCGTAATTTCAACGATTTCGGCAGGTCCGAGCTCCTTTTCAAAGTCATATCCGAGCTTTTCGTAGGCATAGCTTTCAAAGGAAACGGCATAACCCGTTTCGCTCTTGCCTATCTGTACGGGAAGCCTGCCCATTTTATCTCTTGCGGCAATTATCGAACCCGTTTCGGTAAGCATAATTACCGTTGCCGTGCCGTCGATAACCTCCTGTGCGAACTCAATTCCGTCCTTAAAATTGTCTTTAAGACTTATAAGCGAAGCCACAAGCTCGTTTGAGTTTACCTTGCCGCCCGTCATTGCGTCAAAATGACCGCAGTCGGTAATAAGATACTTGTCGATAAGCTCGTCCGCATTGTTGATTATTCCGACCGTACAAATTGCAAATGTGCCGAGCTTTGAACGGATAAGCAACGGCTGCGGGTCGGTGTCGCTGATACAGCCTATTGCCGATGTGCCGTGCATTTCGTCAAAAATGTGCTCGAACTTTGTACGGAACGGAGCGTTTTCAATGTTATGTATTTTTCTCTGTAATCCGATTTCTTTGTCGTAAGCGGCAAGACCGCCTCTGCGGGTACCGAGGTGGGAGTGATAGTCGACGCCGAAAAACACATCAAGCAGGCACTCTTCCTTTGATACTACGCCAAAAAATCCACCCATAGTTTATCCTCCGAGACTTATTCGCCGAATACTCTGTGCATCATTTCCTTGTATGCGTCCTCAACGCCGCCCATATCTCTGCGGAAACGGTCCTTGTCGAGTTTTTCGTTTGTCTCTGCGTCCCAGAAGCGGCAGGTGTCGGGAGAAATTTCGTCCGCAAGAACGATTGTGCCGTCGGAGAGCTTACCGAACTCAAGCTTGAAGTCAACAAGCTTTACGCCGAGTCCCTTGAAATACTCCTTGAGAACATCGTTTACCTTGAACGCCATAGCCTTGATTGTCTCGATTTCCTCTCTTGTGGCAACGCCGAGAGCGATTGCGTGGTAAGCGTTCATAAGCGGGTCATGGAGGTCGTCGTTCTTATATGAAAATTCGATTGTCGGCTCTGCGAAAACGATGCCCTCTTCAACACCGAAGCGCTTTGCGAAAGAGCCTGCGGAAATGTTTCTGATGATAACCTCGAGCGGAACGATGGAAACCTTTTTAACAACCGTTTCGTTGTCATTGAGCTCCTCGACAAAGTGAGTTTTTACGCCGTTCTTTTCAAGAATCTGCATAAGATAGTTTGACATACGGTTATTTATGGCACCCTTGCCTACGATAGTGCCTTTTTTGAGTCCGTCAAGAGCTGTTGCGTCGTCTTTATATGAAACTATGACCTTTTCGGGGTCCTCCGTAGCGAAAACCTTTTTTGCTTTTCCCTCATAGAGCTGAACTGTTTTTTCCATTGTTAAAATCTCCTTAAATATATAAATTTAATTATTTGCTCAATTCTTTGCAGATTTTTTCGTCCTTTTCAAGAACCTTTTTCCTGTTTTCCTCTCTCATCGAAACAAGCTTTGCGTCAAGCTCACTATCGGAAAGGGCAAGTATCTGCGCCGCAAGCAGAGCCGCATTTGCTCCGCCGTTTATCGCAACGGTTGCAACGGGAATACCCGAGGGCATCTGCACGGTTGAAAGCAGGGCGTCCATGCCGTCCAACGCAGCCGATTTGCAGGGAATACCTATAACGGGAAGTGTCGTGTTTGCGGCTATCGCTCCCGCAAGATGAGCCGCCATACCTGCCGCCGCAACAATTACGCCGTAGCCGTCTGTCTTTGCCGATTTTGTAAAGGCTGCAGCCTCCTCGGGCGTGCGGTGAGCCGAGTAAACATGAACGGTATAGCCGATACCGAGCGTGTCAAGCATATCCGTGCACTTTTTGATAACCGGCAAATCGCTGTCGCTTCCCATAATAATTCCGACTTTTTTCATAGTGGTTTCCTCCTATTTCTAAAAAACAAAAAGGACACACTTAACCCAATATGCAGGTTAAATGTGCCCAGACGGTCGGCTTATAAAATAATATAATTCTTTGTTCCCCTGTGGTGCTCCACATAATCCGTCAGTCGCAAAGAACCGTATTTTTAATACAATAAAAGTATATCATATCGGAATATCTTAGTCAACAATTTTGACCCTTTTCGACAGTGGTCACTTTCATAATATTATGACGGAAATCAAGCCTGTTTTTGGCTATTTTACTATACAATTATAAAAGACAGTATCAGCACCGACGCACAGCAGCCGCAGGCAACGATAAAGAGGTTCTTCGTAAAGTATGCGAGCAGCACGCCGATAACAAGCGCCGCAACGCCCGACACATAGCTTCCCGTGGCGGTAATTATCGCGGGGAAGGTCATAACGGTCAGCGTTACATAGGGAATATAGTAAAGAAAAGACTTTATAAACTTGTTTTTAATCGGTTTTCTCATTACGGTCATAGGCACTACCCTCAAAAGATAGCTTACCGCCGCCATAACGAAAATATAAATATATGTGTTTCCGCTCATTGTGCCGCCTTCCCTTCTTCGTCCTTAACGGGGAACAAAAGCGCCGCCGCAACGGATATCACAAGCGTCAGCACAATTACTCTCACGCTCTCGGTCATATCCGAAATTACGGGTATTACCTTTGAGAGTCCGCTTATAACGAAGCTTGACAGCACCACTGCCGTAACAGCCTTGTTTTTCCTGCAAGGGGGGATTACAACGGCTAAAAACATACCGTAAATGGCAACGCTGAGCGCCGTAGTTACAACCTCGGGCAAAATGTTGCCCACGACAATTCCGCACATTGTTCCGAGCGCCCACATCGGAAGCGCCACCGTAAATGCGCCGTACATATACGACGGTTTTATATATCCCGGGTACGCAACGGCAATTCCGAAAAGCTCGTCCGTTAAGTCAAAGCCTATCAAAAACCTGTGTATCAGCGGCGTATCGGGGGAAAACTTCTGGCTCATAGCGCAGCTCATAAGTATGTATCTTGCATTTGTGACAAGGATGATTATCGCTGCGGTAAAATAGGTTACGCCGTCCGAAATTGCGGAAACCCCGGCAACCTCGCCCGCCGAAGCGTTATTGAGCAGGCTCAGCAGAAAGCCCTGAAAGGCATTCATTCCTATACTCTTGGCGGTTATACCGATTGAAAAGGACACGGCAAAATAACCGAGTCCTATCGGAATGCCGTCCTTTAACCCGTTAAAAAACGGCTTTTTCATTGTTCTTTTTATGTCTGACATCAACTACACCTCATATATGTCTATTTTACTAAATATTTGCCGTTTTGTAAATCACAAAAAGGGCATTTTTACACACTTATTTTTGTAAATATGAACATTTTGTTAACAATATGCAAGCATTATTGACTAACAGTCATTTTGTGCTAAAATGTGGGACGAAAAAAGAAAATTGACTGTCGGTCAGTTTTTTCTGCGGAGGTGATTTTTACGGATAAGGTTACGCAGAAAAAGAATGAAAAATACACCAAAATCCTTGACACCGCCCTCGGGCTCTTTGAAAAGAACGGAACACACCTTGTTTCAATAGATGAGATAGTCAAGGGTGCAGGCGTTGCAAAGGGCACGTTTTATCTTTATTTTAAGGACAGATACGACCTTATCACAACGATAATACTCGACAAGGCTTCAAAATATATGTGTATGCTTACCGATACATACAGTCCCGAAAGCTTTGACGATATACCGTACAATGTCAGGCACTATGTGGACTATCTTTCCGATTTTCTTCAGAAAAACAAGACGCTCTGTCTGCTGATTGAAAAAAACCTCAACACCTGTGTAAACGCCGTTGCGGGAACGCAGGAGGGTCCGGTAAAAGACCTTTACAACAAGATTTATTCGGAGCTTCTTCGCTGCGGCATTGACGAAACGGAGGTTTCCGCAAAGCTTTACCTTTATATCGAGCTTATTGTTTCGTCCTGCTGTAACGCAATACTCAGGGAAACGCCCTACACGCTCGAGGAGCTCAAGCCCCATCTTTGTCAGATAATAGAATCAAGCATAAATAATATAATCAAGAGGTGATAGAATTGAAAAAGATTGCACTGTGGGAAGCAAAGCATCCTAAGACGGTCGTATTGATTGCGGTACTGCTTTTGATACCGTCGCTCATAGGATTCTTGTGCACCAGGGTAAACTACGATGTTATGTCATATTTGCCCGACAATCTTGCGTCCGTACAAGGCGAAAAGGTACTTGACGAGACGTTCAACAACGCAGGTATGTCAATATTGGTAATCGAAGATATGCCCTCAAAATACACCGCTGCGTTGAAGGAGGAAATTTCAAAATTAGAGGGAGTAAGCGCCGTGTTCTGGGTTGATGACCTGGCAGATGTCAGCATCCCCGCAGACATTATTCCTGATGCGCTTAAAGACATCTTTTACAGCAAAACGGGCGAACAGACAATGATGCTTGTCCAGTACAAGTATGCAGGCTCGTCGGACGAAACCCTTAAAACAATCAAGCAGATAAAGGGACTTATCAATGACAAGACCTTTATCAGCGGTCTTACGGCAATAGTCGAGGACACAAAGGAAATATGCGACACGCAGGCACCGATATATGTTGCGGTTGCGGTTGTGCTTGCGCTTATCATTATGTCGTTGCTTATGGACTCATGGGTGCTTCCTTTCGTTGTCCTTGCAACAATCGGTATGGCTATACTTTACAATATGGGTACGAACATATTCTTGGGCGAGATTTCGTTCATAACGCAGAGTATTGCGGCTATCCTCCAGTTGGGCGTTACAATCGACTACTCGATATTCCTTATCGACAGATACCATGAGGAAAGGCAGCGTTACGCAACAAGGGAGGAGGCAATGGCAAACGCCGTTGTCAAGTCGATAACAGCCCTGTTGGGCAGCTCGCTTACAACAATATTCGGTTTCCTTGCACTCTGCTTTATGAGACTGAGTCTCGGCTTTGATATAGGCTTCGTTATGGCAAAGGGCGTTGTATTGGGAATTGTCAGCGTTATCTTCGTTCTCCCCGCAATGCTTCTTCTGTTCGAGGAATACATTGAAAAGTACAAGCACAAGAGCCTTATGCCCGAGTTCCCGAAGCTCAACAATTTCATTTTCAAGCACAGAAAGGTTCTTGCGATAATCTTTGTTGTCCTTTTGATTCCGGCTTACTTCGTACAGTCGAAAGCTACACCTTATTACAGTATGGATAAGGCGCTCAACGAAACCTTTATATCCGTTCAGGGTCTTGAAAAGCTTAAAGCGGACTTTGATATGGCGACCACGCATTTCATAATCTTTGACGACACGCTTCCGTCGGGAGAAATCATTCAGATGGAAAACGAAATCAAGGACCTTGACGGTATCGCCTCGACGCTCGCATACAACTCGATAGTCGGACCCGCAATTCCCGACGACATCATTCCCGACGATATATTGAGCATATGCAAGGCGGACGGCTTACAGCTTATGATGGTAAACTCGAAATACGCAACCGCTACGGACGAATTGAACGCCCAGGTTGACGAGCTCAACACCATTGTTCACAAGTACGACCCGAACGGTTATGTAACCGGCGAGGGCGCAATTTCAAAGGACCTTATCGAGGTTACGGACAGAGACTTTACGGTAACGAGTATCATCTCAATAGCGGCGATATTCATTCTTATCGCACTCACGCTCAAATCCATAAGTCTTCCGATAATCCTTGTCCTCTCCATTGAGCTTGCTATCTGGCTCAACCTTGCGACAAGCGTTCTGCTCGGCAGTTCGATGTCCTTCGTTGACTCGACGGTTATCAACTGCGTACAGCTCGGTGCAACGGTTGACTACGCAATACTTCTTACAACAAGGTTCAGAGAGGAGCTTCGCCTCGGTCACTCGAAGCACGACTCCATTATCAAGGCAGTATCTGCGGCGGAAAAATCAATTCTTCAAAGCGCTTCCGTATTCTTTGCGGCAACATTCGGCGTATATTGTATCTGCGATATTTCAATTATCAAGGGTATCTGCGCACTGCTTGCAAGAGGCTCGGTAATCAGCGCATTCGTAATTATCTTCCTGTTGACTCCGTTGCTTTATATATGCGAAAAACCGATAAGCAAAACAACTCTTAACTGGCGTACAAAATCAAAAAAGGAACAACTCAAGGAGGCAGAGAACAATGTTTAACAGCAAAGCAAAAAAAGCAATAAGCATCGGCTTGACGGTATCTCTTCTCGCCCTCTCCTTTGCAGGCTGCGGCAAGCAAAAGACAACGGGCAATGAAATTCTCGACGACGCAAAGGGCACTCAGCCCTATGTTCAGCAGACCTATACAACTCTTGCCGAAAATGTAAAGAAGCAGGAGACGGTATATATCAACTTAAACTCCGACGGTACGGTAAAAAAAATAAATGTTACCGATTGGCTTCACACCGACACGCCTCAGACGGTTATCGAGGATGTAAGCTCGCTTGAAAACATAACCAATGTTAAGACGCTTACCCCCGCAGATGTCAGGGACGACAAGCTCTACTGGGATATGGACACCACGGACCTCTATTACAGCGGCACAACCGAAAAGCCCTCTCCCATCAATATAAGCATTCACTATTACCTTGACGATGTTGAAATGTCTGCCGACGAAATCGCAGGCAAGAGCGGCAATGTGAAAATTCAGATTGACACCTCAAGCGCCCTTAAAAAGACCGTTACAATCCAGGGCAAGAGCTGTGACATCTACTGTCCGTTGCTTTTGGTCGGCGGTATGATTTTACCCGAGGAGCACTTCTCAAACATCGACATTGTAAACGGCACGGCGCTCAGCGACGGTTCAAAGCAGGTTGCTTTCTTCACGGGCGTTCCCGGTGCAGATGAAAGCCTCGGCTTGTCGGCGCTCAACCTTTCAATGCTCAACTCAATAGCGGCGGAATCCTTCACAATAACAGCTACCGTAACGGACTTCGAGCTCGGCAACATTATGTTTGCGGCTGTTCCGCTCTCGGCTGTCGGCTCAATCGGAACGGGAAGCCTTCCCGAAAGCGTTGACGACATAAAGGGTGTGCTCTCGGACTTTGAAGATGTTCAGACAGCGCTCAACGGACTTGACATCAACAAGATGGTAAGCGTTCTTTACGGCGACTCAAACAAATTTGAAGAGCTTATCGGCTCGGTAAACACCGCAGTAAGGCTCTATAAAGAAAATGAAAAGCTCCTTAAAACAGTCAGCACCTATATGACAGACGAAAACCTGCAAAAGCTTGAAAAGCTTGCAAACGACCTCAACGCAACAGACCTTGACGCCGTTTCGGCAACTCTCAATGACCCTGCGGTTGCGGCTCTGTTAAAGGTTCTTCCTCAGCTTTCATCGAGTCTTTCCGAGGTATCGACCCTCGCCAATGACTTGAACGAGGTAATGCCCATTCTTCAGTCGCTTTCAAACGATATGAACGATCCCGAAATCAAGCAGTCACTTGAAAATATGCCCGAAACCCTCAATGAGCTTCAGGGCGTGCTCAAGGCTATCGACGACAACAAGGAAGTCCTTGAAATGATTAACGACCTTTCAAGCGACGACAAAGCGGCACAGATTGACGCTCTTATGAAAACCGTAAACAAATATACGACTCTCGACACCCTTTCGGAGGCTAATCAGCAGCTTCTTGCGGAAAAGATGAAGGAGTGGCTCACATACGGTAACGAGTACGATATATTCACCGAAAAGACCGACCGTATGACTTCAAATGTCATCTTCACTTACAAGACCGACGCCATATCGGCTCCGGTACAGTCTGCATCACAGACCGAAGAGACCGCTGAAAAGGTCGGCTTCTTCACAAGAGTTAAAAATCTTTTCAAATAATATCCCCCACCGAAAAACGGAGCGATTCTTAATTGAATTGCTCCGTTTTTCTTTTACGATATTTTTGTTTTTTCGCTTAACTTTTCAAAAAAAATATGTTATAATAACCTCACGAAACGCTGACAAAATCAAAGATTTTGACCGTTTCGGAGAACATTGAATGGCTAAATTGCGGCCTTTCGCCGCCGCCACTTCGTGCCGCTTGTGCTGTCGCACAAGGAATTTTTGATATAATACAGGTACAAAATATAAAGGGAGTGTTGATATGAAAGACAATCTTATTATTACCCTAAGCCGTGAATTCGGAAGCGGAGGACATAATATCGGAGAACTTTTGGCAAAAGAGCTCAATGTTCCTTTTTATGATAAAAAAATCATAGACAAGGCGGCAGAGAAAACAGGGCTTACGGCAGAGTTCATTGCGGAACACGAGCAGAGATACACGAGCTCGCTTATGTTCAACCTTGCTATGGGTAATTATTCAAGGACGGGCGAGCTTCCCCTGCACGACAAGATTGACATTGTCGAGAGCGATATTATAAGGGAATACGCCTCACAGGGCTCCTGTGTAATCGTCGGAAGATGTGCTGATTATGTCCTTGAAAACGATTTTGACTGCCTGAATGTCTTTATTTATGCGGACGATGTAACCAAAATCGAAAACATTGTGAAAAAGCATAACCTCGACCCGAAAAAGGCTGAAAAGACGGTTAAGGAGATAAACCGTTCACGCTCAAAGCATTACAACTACTTCTCGGGCAAGATATGGGGCGACAGGCGCAACTACGACCTTATGATAAACTCGGCGACCTTTACCCCCGAGGAATGCGTCAAGATGATTATTTCCGCAGCGGAAAACATCAAATAACAAGTTACATAACAAAAACAGCGTACAATCTTTTCGGATTGTACGCTGTTTTTATATCTCTCTGAACATTGAAGCCGCAGATTCCTTTGTCGCATATTCCGAAACGCCGAGCACCTCGTACTTCGTTGTTTTTTCGCCGAAGCGTATTTCGATTATATCCCCGACCTTAACATCGTACGACGCCCTTGCAACCTTGCCGTTTACCGTGACATGCTTTGCGTCGCACACTTCGTTGGCAACCGTTCTTCGCTTAATGATACGGGAGATTTTAAGATATTTGTCAAGTCGCATAGTTTTCCTCCGAGGTTTGTTTTTTATATGATAACACAAAACCGAATAAAAAAACAGAGGAAGATGAAAACATCTTCCTCCGCAAAAGGTCAAAAACAATTATTTAACAGCGTCTTTGAGAGCCTTGCCTGCTTTGAAAGCGGGAACCTTGGAAGCTGCGATTGTCATTGTCTCGCCTGTCTTGGGGTTACGGCCCTGCTTAGCAGCACGAGCGCGTACTTCGAATGTACCGAAACCAACGAGCTGAACCTTGTCGCCCTGTGCAAGAGCTTCCGATACTGCATCGAATACAGCTGAAACAGCTGCGTCTGCGTCTTTCTTTGAGAGTTCTGCCTTTGCAGCTACTGCTGCGATAAGATCTGTCTTATTCATTTTTGTGTCCTCCGTTTTTGATAAAACTTTTAATATTTCCAAAAGTGCGAACACTTTTAATTGGACTTTGTGATTGCTTTTGCCTCGTCCCAGAGGCGGTCAAGCTCCTCAATCGAGCTTTTTTCCATATCTATATTGCGTTCCTTTGCAAGGCGTTCGACAACCGAAAAACGGTTTAAGAACTTGTCCGTCGAAGCCGTAAGAGCCTCCTCTGCGTCAACGCCGATAAACCTTGAAACATTTACCGCAGAAAACAGCAGGTCGCCGAGCTCCTCGGTCATATTCTCCTTATCGTTGTTGCGGACGGCTGCCTTTAATTCCTCGCTCTCCTCGGAGAGCTTGTCAAAAGCGCCCGAAACATCGTCCCAATCGAAGCCGACCTTAGCCGCCTTTTCCTGGATTTTTGCGCTCCTCATAAGAGCCGGAAGCTCACGGGGAACGGAAAGCATTTTGTCCGTCTGTGTTTTGCGGTGCTTTGTCCTCGACTTTATCTGTTCCCAGTTTTCAAGCACCTCGCCGCTGTCCTTAACGCTGACATCGCCGAAAACATGCGGGTGGCGTTCAATAAGCTTTTTACAGATACCGTCGCATACATCCGAGAAATCAAACTCCCCGTTTTCACGGGCAATCTGCGAATGGAAAACAACCTGCAAAAGCACATCGCCGAGCTCTTCGGTCATAAGCTCCTTATCGTTCTTATTGATAGCCTCGACAACCTCGTAGGTTTCCTCGATAAGAGACTTCTTGATTGACTCGTGGCTCTGCTCCCTGTCCCAAGGGCAACCCTCGGGCGAACGGAGAATTTCCATTATTTTCAAGAGGTCGGATATATCGTATTTTAATTTTGATACAAAATTTACCGCCATAAACGCAACTTCCTTATCTATTTTAACCTATAAATCCATATTTTGCAAGTGTTTTGGCGATTTTTTCGCCTTTTGGAAGCATAATTATATCCTCTTTTACTATTCCGTTAACCAAAAGCATGGAAACGAAGTAAACTATGACCGCAAAAACGACCGCAATCGCCGTAGCGAGTATGTTTGTAATCGAGTGGTCGCCCTTGTAGATTTCGGGCAAAATCGCATTGAAAATGCCGAAGCTTGTTCTTGCCGCCACGCCGCAGAGCACACTGCACACAAGCGGCTTTACAAATACCGACATATAATCTATTTTGACCTTTGCGGTGCGTATAAGTGCAACCAAATTTATCACGACGATTATCGTATAGCACACAACCGTACCGACAACCGCACCGTTTATGTTAAACTTGGGCATACCGATGAAAATATAGTTTGTTATAACCTTTGCTATCGCACCAATCGAAAGCGATATAACGGGAATTTTTGCCTTGCCGAGCGCCTGAAGCATATTCGTCATCGGCTGTGAGAGCGACATTAAGAATATCGTATAGCCGTAAGCCGCCATAATCGGTGCGGCAATGGAAACAGCCTCTGCCGATTTGCCCGTCTCGTACATCATCTGCAAAATCGGGTAAGCGAGCACGCCCATTCCGATACCTGCGGGAAGCGAGAACATCATTGTGACGCGGAGCACGGACTCAACCGAGCTTTTAAGAGCCTTTCTGTCCTTCAACGCCCACGCCGCCGAAAGAGCGGGTATTGCGCTGACGCCGAGCGTCATTGTAATTGACGGAATAAGGTTCTTGAAGTCAAGCGACATCGTGTATGCGCCGTAAAGATACTTAGGTATATCCTCGTCAAGGACATTTGAGAGCGCAAGCTCCACCGAATACAGGTTTTTTATATAGTCGAGGTTGCCCTCAATCATAGTTGCAAGCCTGTTCTGGATTGTCATAGAGTCAATAAGGTTTGTTACGCTGAAAACAAGCGAGGACGCAACAACGGGAACCGCAAGACCGAAAAGAGCCTTGACTATCGTGCCCGAGTCCGCAGGCTTGGGGGAAGCGGCAAGCTCCGCCCTTGTGATACCGTCGCCCTTGACCTTATGCAGTATCATCATATAAATCATACCGATTATCGTGCCGACCGTTACACCGATTGCCGCCGCTGCCGCCGCATAGGGGTAAATTGCGCTTGACAGCTCAGCCTGTGTGGTAACCGTCTTGCCGTAAACGGTAAGACCCTGTTCGTATCTCGAATAGCCGTATGAAATTGAAAGCTTTGCACACACAAGACCGAAAATAACCTTGCCGACAGCCTCCCACACCTCCGACATTGCGGTCGGGGTCATATTCCTCATACCGTTGTAATAGCCTCTGTAAATCGACATAATACAGCAGAAGAAAATCGACGGGGTAATTGCGAGTATCGCAGGTATAGCCTCCATACTCTTTGCAAGGTATGCGTACGGATAAGCGAGCAGCAGCAAAAGAATTGTTCCGCCGATACCCGTAATCAAAAACAGCCTTGCCGCCACCTTAAAGGTAAGTCTTACATCCCTGTATCTTTTAAGAGCCATCTGCTGCGATACCATTTTTGAAATCGCAACGGGCAAACCTGCCATTGAAATGGTATATACGGGAATATAAAGGTTGTACGCCGAGTCGAAATATCCTCTTCCGACTGCGCCGACCATATTTGAAAGCGGTATTTTATAAAGGATACCGATAATTTTAACAATCAGTGTTGCGGCTGCAAGCACCATCGCACCGTTAAGAAGCGACTGACTTTTCCGCTTTGTGTTTTTAGCCAACAGAACACCCCATTCCGATGAGTTTAGCAAGATACATATTATACATTCATTTTACCGTAATGTAAAGTATATCAGCCGAGAAATTCACGCAAAAGCGAGTCCTCGGGAACAAGAGACAGGTCAACGCTCTCGAACTGTTTAAGCGAATGAACAAGCTTTTTGGCGTCGTGGGCATATTCCTCACTCAAGCGGGCGTTTTCAAGCAGCTTGAGCACTGTATCCCTGAACAGGCACGGCTCGCACAGATGAATGGAATTTATCCTGACATCCGCCATATCCTCATACGGGAACAGATATTTGTCCTCGCCGTCGCATACGCTCTGCCAAAGGCTGTATGTGTTCTCAACCGAGCTTGCTCTGAAATTGTAATCCCTTACAAGTCTCCTCATAAAGCGGAGATTTCTCTTATTGAGTATGATTTTTCCCTTTTGGTCGTAAATTCGGGACGACACGCTTATATATATCTTCATAAGCTTCAGCCCGTCAAGTCCGCTTGTTACAATCGGATTGAGTGCGTGCAGTCCCTCAACGATAACCGCATCATCCTTACCGAGGGCGATTTCCCTTGCGGAGTCCTTCCTTGTACCCGTGGTAAAGTCAAAAACGGGAAGCTTTGTTTTCTTACCCGACATAAGACTTTTAAGCGTTTCTGAAATAAGGTCGATGTCAAGCGCATAGACCGTTTCAAAATCGGGCTTACCCTCGGCAAAGCCCGGAATATCGCACCTGTTTTTATAAAAATCGTCGAGCGAAACGACATAGGTTTTCATTCCGAGCGAGGTAAAGGTCTCGGCAATTTTTTTTGCCGTTGTGGTCTTGCCCGAAGCCGACGGACCTGCAAGCATTATAATTTTTCTGCCCGGGTCGTCAAGCGCTCTTTCGGCAATGTTGTTGATAATATTCCTGTACCGAAGCTCCGCTCTGGCAACAAGCGCCTGCGGATTATCCCGTGCAAGCTCGTTGATATATTCTATTCTGTTATTGTTTGACATAAGATGTCACTTACCTTTCGGTTATTTACAGCTGTTATAAAAATTGATGATTTTGTCTTTTCTTTTTACAATTTCCGCAAAGCCGTCAATATATTCATACGGGTATTTGTAGTTGAATATTCGGCTGATTTTATCGCCGTTCGGCGCTTTGAGCCTTGTAACTCCGCCGCCTCCGAGCGCAAATACCGAATGGCACTCCTCCATCATAAAGATGTTGTAAAGACATTCCCTGTCAGGCTTTGCATAGCCCGTGTTTTCAAGGTTGCCGAGGGATTTTGCCTGGCGGTACATATAGTACGGGAAATATCCGCTGCTTGTGAGAGTCGAATACGCATAGTCGAGCATATTGCCCGCAAGATTGCTCTTTTCGGTGTCCACCTGCCCCGTCGTCGTGCCCATAGTCGAGGAACGCTTGAGCGCCAGCGTATGTACGGTTATATTCTCCGCAGAAAAGCCCATAGCCTTGTCAAGCGAGCGGCAAAAGCCGTCAAAGGTATCGCCCGGCAAGCCTGCGATAAGGTCGGCGTTTATATTGTCAAAGCCCTCCTCACGGGCAACATAAAAGGCGTTTTCAGCCATCTGCGCCGTGTGGCGTCTGCCTATGGTCTGCAAAATTTTATCGTCAAAGGTTTGCGGATTTATGCTTATCCTTGAAACTCCGCCCTCTTTCATAACCCTGAATTTTTCACGGGTAAGGGTGTCGGGTCTGCCCGCTTCGACGGTGTATTCACGGACGGTTGACAAATCAAAGCTCTCGGCTATCGCCCCGATAACGCCCTTCAACTCATCCGCTTCAAGCGTGGTGGGAGTACCGCCGCCGTAATAAACGCTCTCAAGCCTCAAGCCCAAATCAGAGGCTATTTTGCCCGTAAGCTCTATCTCCTTTTTAAGGCAATCAAGATAATCGGGCATAAGCTTTTTTACAAGTCCGCTTGTCATGGCATGGGAGACAAACGAGCAATAACTGCACCGTGTGGGGCAAAACGGAATTGAAACATACAGGCTGAACGACTCGGGTCGAGAGAGGGAAATTATCTTTTCCTCTGCGTTTGCAACGCTGTCGGCAAGCTCCGTCTTTTCCTTCGTGACAAGGTAATCGCTCATAAAAATTTCCTTGCCCTTTTCAGCCCCGTAATTCGCTTTAAGGCTTCTGAGAAGCTTTGACGGGCGGATACCCGTAAGTATTCCCCATTTCGGCGTATATCCCGTGATTTTCACAAGTGCACGGAACATCATCTGTGCCATCAAAAGTTCCCTGTCGGCAACTCCCGTAAGACCGTTTTCCTCACTGTAAAGCACATTTCCCGCTTCGTCCGTAAAAACAACTCTTACCTCGCTGTCGGTAAACTCCGTAAGCAACAGAGCCTCATCGCTTTTGAAGCTGTCTCCGATTACAACGGAAATTTTTTCGTTGGGGAAAAACACCCTTGTCAGCTTTTCCGCTTCGTATTGATATTTATGATTTTTAACACCGAGTATCATACAAGTCTCCGCAAATATCTGTTGTGTGTGCGCTCATAGTCAAGCGTGGTTGAACGGTTATGCCCCGTATAGACCTTATAATCGCCGTCGAGCGCCGCTATCTTTTTAAGCGAGGATATAAGCATAAAATCGTCTCCGCCGATAAGGTCTGTTCTGCCTGCCGTGAGCGAAAACAGCGTGTCGCCCGTAAAGATTGTTTTTTCGCTTTCGATTATATAGCAAACTCCGCCCGGAGTGTGACCCGGGGTGTGCATAACCTTTATTTGTGTTTCGCCGAGCATAATCGTGTCGCCGTCGGAAAGAAGCCTGTCGGCAGTTACATTTTTCTGCTCGCAGCCGCCCCATTCGGCAAGGCTTGTGTGCGGGTCCGAAAGGCAGGGTGCGTCAAGAGAGTGTATCATAACCTGTGCGCCCGTGTACTCTTTTAAGTCGTGTACGCCGAGGATATGGTCAAAATGCCCGTGCGTGAGCAGTATATATCGGACTTTCCTGCCGTCAAGCTCCCTTTTGAGCTCATCGTTGAAGTCGCCTGCGTCTATAACGGCACATTCCCCCGTCGCAGTATCGGTTAAGATGTGTGTATTTGCGCTGACAGGACCCAGCGGTATTGATTTTACGGTAATTGACATATTATTTTCTCCAAATCTCCGTATCGTAAAGTATCGTAACGGGTCCGTTGTTGAGCAACGACACTTCCATATGCGCACCGAACACGCCCTTTTCGACCTTACGCACTCCGTTTTCGAGGAGCTTTGAGCAGTAATACTCATACAGTCTGTTTGCTTCGTCGGGCGCCGCCGAATTGATAAACGACGGTCTGTTTCCCTTTTTGACATCGGCGCAGAGCGTAAACTGCGACACGGCAAGCACTTCGCCGTCAATGTCGAGCAAAGACTTGTTCATCTTGTCGTCCTCATCGGTAAAAATCCTGAGGTTAGCCGTCTTTCTTGCGAGGATTTCTGCGTCCTCCTCGGTGTCGCCGTCCATTACGCCGACAAGTATAAGATAGCCCTCGGAGATTTCGCCGACGATTTTTCCGTCAACATCGACTCTTGCATTTTTAACTCTTTGAATTACTGCTTTCATATTTTTATTCCTTTGTCATATTGAATTCTGGCGTTCAACCATAAGCACGCCGCTTATCTTTTCAATTCTCGCAATTACATTTTTGAGGTGTTCGACATTGTTGACGGTAACGGTCATATTTATAACCGACCTGCCGTCCTTGCCCTCTCTTGTGGACAGGTCGTTGATGTTTACCCTCATTGCCGCAATCTGCATTGAGATGTCAGCCATAAGACCTATCCTTGAAAGCGCCGTTATCTGGAGCGAAGCACGGAAATCCTGCTTCACGGAATTGTTCCACGAAACATTAACCCATCTCTCGGGCTCGGCAGCCTGTGAGATGTCCTTGGGGACATTCGGGCAGTCCTTTTTATGGATTGAAATGCCGTGACCCCTTGTGATAAAGCCTATGATATTGTCGCCCGGCAACGGGTTGCAGCACTTTGAAAACTTGATGAGCATATCGTCAATTCCCTCGACGGTAACACCCTCTTTGTTCTGCGTGCGCTTTGTCGGAACGGTGCTTACAGGCTTCTCCTCGTGCTTTTTATAATTCTTGTTGTAATCGTCTTTGATATAGGGCATAAGGCGCATAACCGATATGCCGCCGAAGCCTATCGAAGCGTAGAGGTCGTCAACGCTCGCACAGTGCTGATGGTGGGCGAGGTTTTCCACAAACTTTTCGTATTCCTCGTCCGTCAGGCGGATATAGTTTTTGCGAAACTCCCTTTCAAGCTCGGCTCTGCCCTCAAGGATATTTTCATCCCTGCGCTCGTTTTTGAACCACGAACGGATTTTGTTCCTTGCGGAGCTCGTCTTTGCAACGGAGAGCCAATCCCTCGACGGACCCTTTCCGGGCTGGGGAGATGTGAGAATTTCCACGATTTCGCCCGTCTTTACGACATAGTCGAGCGGAACGATTCTGCCGTCAACTTTTGCGCCTATCATTCTGTTGCCGACTGCGGTGTGAATTGCATATGCAAAGTCTATAACCGTCGAGCCGACGGGAATGTTTATAACATCGCCCTTGGGAGTGAAAACAAACGCCTCTTCGGGCACAAGGTCGGATTTTATCGCCCTGACAATCTCACGCACATCGCCCGTCTCCTGCTGTTCTTCAAGCAACTGACGAACCCACGCAAGACGCTCCTCCATATTTGACTTGCCCGAAATTCCGAGCTTGTATTTCCAATGCGCCGCAACACCGTATTCGGCTGTTCTGTGCATTTCCTTTGTCCTTATCTGAACCTCAAAGGGAATACCCTCTTTGCCGATTACCGTGGTATGGAGCGACTGATACATATTCGGCTTAGGTGTGGAAATATAGTCCTTAAATCTGCCGGGGAGCGGCGTGAACATATCGTGGATAACACCCAGGCAGTTATAGCAGTCCGCAAGGTTATCAACTATAATTCTTATGGCGTAAATATCGTAAATCTCGTCAAAGGACTTGTTCTGCATATACATTTTTCTGTAAATGCCGTGAACCGATTTTATCCTTGCCTCAATCTTCGCCTCGCCGACGGTTTCCTCTATTCTCTTTTTTATCTTCTGCTTTGTGTTTTCAAGGAATTCCGTCCTCGACTCGCTCGTTTCCGAAAGGCGCTTTTCTATATCCTCATACGCTATCGGGTCAAGGAAGCGGATTGCCAAATCCTCCAGCTCCTCCTTGGCGGTACGGATACCTAAACGGTGAGCTATGGGCGCATAAATTTCAAGTGTTTCAAGCGCAATATCACGCCTTTTCTGCGGAGCCATAAATTGAAGCGTGCGCATATTGTGAAGCCTGTCCGCAAGCTTTATGATAATTACCCTTATGTCGTGGGACATGGCAAGCAGCATTTTTCTGATGTTCTCCGCCTGCTGTTCCTCCTTGGTTGAAAGCGGAACTCTGCCGAGCTTTGTAACGCCGTCAACAAGGCTTGCTATCTCCTTGCCGAACTCCTTTTCGAGCCCGGGTAGCTCAACATCCGTATCCTCTACGGTGTCATGCAGTATAGCCGCCGCAACTGACTGAGCGTCCATACCGAAGTCAAGAAGTATATTTGCAACCGCAATCGGATGAATTATATAAGGCTGACCCGAATAACGAAGCTGCGCCTTATGAGCGTCTGCGGCAAGCCTGTATGCCTTATCGACGCTTTCAAGCTCCTCTTCGGAGAAAACCGCCTTACAGCGGTCATAAAGCTCCTTATAGAGCTCGTCGGGTGTTTTTTCTGCCGGTTTGTTCTGCGTCATACGCTCATCTCCTTTTGGGTAAGTTTTTTAAGTATAGCCGAGGAAGTAAGCTCTACCTTTCCCGAGGTCGGCAAAAGAGTTATCTTCTCCGCTTCCCGTCCGATAAGCCCCAATTCCTCCATAACATCAAGGGTTACAAGCACCTTTGCGGCATACTTGTACGGACATCTCGCACGGTGGCAAAACGCCTCGGCACCGTATGAAAATCCGTTTTTAGCTTTAAGAAATTTATAAACGCTCGCAAAGAACGCTCTGTCGGGGGTCAAAAGCTTTATTTCCTTTTCCGAAAGCTCCGCCCCTCCCCTGAATTTTTCGTAAACCCTGCGTGAGGCGTTGTAAATGTCAAAATCCGAGTCCGCAAACGCTATATCGACTATCTGTACTGCGGGCTTAACTTCCCCTCTGAACTCGTTTCTCTCGACCCTGAACGCTATGTTTACAAGGTCTCCCGTCTCGTATTGGAAGTCCTTTGCCGTCTGTGAAAACATTATCGCACCGATTTCCCTTGAGTCCTTTTCAAAGGTAAGCCGCAGGTGCTTGCCCTCGCCCACGGGGCGGACTGACTTCAAAACCGCATTTTTCATAGCAAAGCACGGTTGAGGGTTATCCGCTCCGAACGGCTCAAACATTGAAAGCACATCCAGAAGCTGATTTGATATAAGCGACGGCTTTATCGTAAGGTCAATTCCGAGCTCGGGATAAGGCATTGAAACGCTGCGTGCGTATTCGCAAAGCTTTAGACGAAATTCATCTATGTCCTTTGAATTTATTCCGAAGCCTGCCGCAAGAGTGTGACCGCCGAAATGGTTAAGCATACCGTTTACCGATGAAAGTGCGTCGTAAATGGAAAATCCCTCAATGCTTCTGCAGGAGCCCTTTCCCGTTTCGCCGTCGGTCGAAATGACGATTGCGGGCTTGCCGTATCTTGAAACAAGCCTTGAAGCAACTATTCCGATTACGCCTTGGTGCCAATTCTCGCCCGACACAACGATTATCGGGGCATATTTTATACGGTCATCCGATTCGATAAGTTCAATAGCCTGCATTGCCGTCTCGGTTTCCACCGTCTGCCTTTCCCTGTTTGCGGTATCTATCTCCTGTGCAACAGCCTGCGCCTTTTCCGCCGAGTCGCACAAGAGAAGTTCAACCGCCGTCTTGGCTGATTTCATTCTGCCTGCGGCATTTATCCTCGGTGCTATGCCGAAAGCTATCGAAGTTGCGCTGACCGCCCTTTTGTCCGTTCCCGAAACGGCTTTAAGCGCCTCTATACCGTATCTGTGCGAGTGCTTTAACTGCTCAACGCCTTTTTTTACGATTATTCTGTTCTCGTCAACGACGGGCACAACATCGGCAAGCGTGCCGATTGCGGCAAGGTCCGCATATTTTTCACATATTGTATCGCTGTCGCCCTCAAGAGCGCAGACAAGCTTGAACACAACGCCCACGCCCGCATATTCACGGAATTCGCATTCGCTGTCCGCACGATGGGGATTTACAACCGCAACCGCCTCGGGAAGCACCTCGCCCACCTTATGATGGTCGGTTATGACAACATCCATACCGAGCTCTTTTGCAAGCCTTGTTTCCTCAACTGCGGAGATACCGTTATCGACGGTAATAATAAGCTTTGTACCGTTTTCCGAAAATCTCCTTACAGCCTCGCAGGAAATGCCGTAGCCCTCGGACACCCTGTCGGGAATATAATAGCCGACATCCGCCCCCTGCTCACGAAGATACAGGTACAAAAGCGTGGTCGAGGTAACGCCGTCGGCGTCATAGTCGCCGAAAATCATAATTTTCTCGCCCGAGTCAACCGCCGCGCCTATTCTTTCGACAGCCCTGTCCATATCCTCAATTTCAAACGGGTCTCTGAAAAGGCTGTCGGCAAAGAGGAAATTTTCGATTTCCTCGGAGTCTGTCATACCCCTTGACGCAAGGAGCAACGCCGCCAACGGTTCAAGGCTGAACTCTTCCGAGACAGCAGCCGCAGCGTCCTTGTCGGTCTGTGAAGTTTTCCACCGATATTTTGACAACTTTTTTACGCCTCCGGGAATATAATCTTCTAACCTTTTTATTTTAGCATTTTAATTGTATTGTTTCAATATAAATTTATATTATTTTACGAATTGACACGAATGTTATTTGATAGTAAAATATTTTATATATGTGCTTACTCTTTACGATTTAGGGGGAAATTTTTTGAAAACAGGAGAGCCGAAAAAAATCGGCATAAAAAGACTCGGTAAGAAAAACTCCGTATTTCTTCTTGCGGATATTTTTATAGTAAACCTCATTTACTTTGCGACAACGGTTACATATTGGATTTTCATTCCCGATTCATCGCTTGTAAAACAGCTTGCGCTGAGAATACCTTATGTCACGCTTGTATATATTCTGTCTTATGCGGCATTTCAGATTTATCATATGGCGTGGAAATATGCGGGACTTTCCGAAATGTTCAAATACTTCCTTTCGACCGCTGTCGGAACCTGCGGAGTATGGGTATGCGACTATGTGCTTATGAAAGCAAACAAGCAGTTGCTTGCCGACGGAACAGTCACGAAACTTTACTTCAATGTGCTTCCGAGAACGGTATACATCGAAAGTATGCTTATAATAATGGTGCTCTGCCTTGCGATAAGGCTTGCTTCACGCTCGTATCTTATGCTCAAGCACGAGCATAACAGAAAGCAGCATTTATCGGAACTTAAACAGATTCTTATAATCGGCGCAGGCGAAGCAGGCACAAGCCTTGTAAGGGATTTCCAGAAAAACTCATACAAGTTCGGCAACCCCGTAGCCATTGTTGACGACGACAAGTCAAAGCTCGGACTTTTGGTAAACGGCACGCCAGTTGTCGGAACCTGCGACGATATAGAAAAGGTATGCGCCAACTATTCGATTGACGAGATAATATTCTGTATTCCGTCCATAGCCGACGGCAGGAAGCGTGAAATACTCGACTACGCAATAAAGACGGGTCTTTCCGTTAAGATAGCGCCCGACATTGCCGACCTTGAGAACTCCGAGGTTTCCTACAAGGAAATGCGTTCGGTTGATATTCTCGACCTGCTCTCACGCCCCGAAATAAAGCTCAACCCCGATGTCTGCAAATATGTTACGGACAGGACGGTTCTCGTAACGGGCGGCGGCGGAAGCATCGGCTCGGAGCTTTGCAGGCAGATAGCACGCTACAATCCCGAAAAAATCGTGATTTTCGACATCTATGAAAACAACGCATATGCGCTTAAAAATTCGCTTGACCTTCACTATTTCGGCAACCCGAAAATTGAGATACGCATAGGCTCCGTCAGGGAATATGCCCGTCTCAAAGAAGTGTTTGAAGAGTTTCATCCGTCCTCGGTTTTCCATGCGGCGGCTCACAAGCATGTTCCTCTTATGGAGGACAGCCCCTATGAAGCGATAAAAAACAATGTTCTCGGAACCTATAACACCGCAAAATGTGCCGACGAATACGGCGTTGACAATTTCGTGCTTCTTTCGACCGACAAGGCGGTAAACCCGACAAATGTCATGGGTGCGACAAAGAGGTGCTGTGAGCTTATAATCCAGCATTTTTCAAAGGTTTCAAAGCATACAAAGTTTGCCGCAGTGCGTTTCGGTAATGTCCTCGGCTCAAACGGAAGCGTTATCCCGCTTTTCAAAGAACAGCTTAAAAAGGGCGGTCCGCTTACGGTTACACACCCCGACATAACAAGGTACTTTATGACCATTCCCGAGGCGGCACAGCTTGTTGTTCAGGCAGGCGGTCTCGCAAAGGGCGGCGAAATATTCGTGCTCGATATGGGCGAACCCGTCAAGATTGTTTCGCTTGCGGAAAAGCTTATCAAGCTCTCGGGCTTTGAACCGTATGTTGATATTGACATTCAGTTCACGGGTCTGCGCCCGGGCGAAAAGCTGTATGAAGAGCTGATTTTGCCGAGCGAAAAGGACGGTATGAGAAAGACGGAAAACAACAAGATTTTCATTACCGCTCCCACCGATTTTGATGACGATGTACTTATCGAACACATAAACGCAATTCCCACAATGAATCCGTCGGACGCAAGAAATTTCCTCAAAGAGCTTGTTCCGAATTTCAAAGAGGGATAACAAATATATAACAAAGCTTCTCTGCCGTGCTTCGGTGCGGCAGGGATTTTTTTATTCCGTCTTTTGCCCTTTGTGCAAGCCATTGGTTTCTGTATATTATGGTATAGAACAAAACCTAAGGAGAGACGGTATATGAATTACTATTCAAATAACTACACTTCAAAAAGCAACTGCTGTTCCGACGAGGGCGGAACGTATGTTACCATACAGGGACCGCCCGGACCTATGGGTCCAGAGGGTACGAGGGGCGAGCAGGGAATAAGAGGCGAGCAGGGTTCTATGGGTCCGAGAGGACCTCAGGGTGTCCGCGGAGACACGGGTCCCAAGGGCGACCCGGGAGTTATCGGACTTCAGGGAATTCAAGGCAACCCCGGACCGATAGGACCGAAGGGAGACAGAGGTCCTGCGGGTACTAAAGGAGATTCGGGTCCGCAAGGACCTGCAGGACCTAAAGGCGAAAGAGGACCGCAGGGACCCCGAGGACCTGTCGGAGAGCAGGGCCCCACGGGAGAGCAGGGGCTGTAGGGCGAAGTCGGTCCGCAGGGCGAACAGGGAATCCAAGGTCCAAAGGGCGACAAAGGCGATGTCGGAGAAAAAGGCGAGCAAGGTGTTCAAGGTCCCAAAGGAGATAAGGGAGATCAAGGCGAAAAAGGCGATAAAGGCGACACCGGAGCGCAGGGCGAGCAAGGTATTCAGGGTCCCAAAGGAGGCAAGGGAGACCAAGGCTAAAAGGGCGATAAAGGCGACACCGGAGCACAGGGAGAACAAGGTATTCAGGGAGAAAAAGGCGACGCAGGCGAAACGCCCGTAATCACGGTTTCCGAAAGTACTCCATAAGCTATAAGCTCAACTTCAAAACTACCGAGCAGGATATAACGACGCCGAATCTGTTTGCACCGTACACCGAATATCACGCAAATATTTCCGCAACAAACAGCACTCTTAATGTTCCCGTTAAAAACCTTGTGCTGACTTATCAGACGGTCAACTCGGGTGCATTGAGAATAAGCATTGCGCCCAAAGACGCAGCCGTTCCCATCCTCACGGATATGCGCAGAACGACGATTTACAACACGGGCACTGCCGAGGCGCAGTCCTTTGACAACACCACCGTTTCGGCACGCACGGTACTTGACGACACCGTTTATATCAAATCGCAGGAATCGCACACAATAAAAATCCGTCAGCAGGACCCCGAAACAGGACTCTGGTCGCTGTGCGAGGTTAATTCGTTCATTTCAAACGGCGAAGCAAGAACCTCGGTTCAAATCCGTTGGAGCGAATACGATGTGGATTACACCGTACCCACGGAATAAAACAGCAAAATCCCGAATATGCTTTTGCACATTCGGGATTTTTATCATTTATATTCTTTTCGCTTTTTGAAATACTTGAACATTGACGATATATGGATTTTCATAAGTTTCGTATTTTTGGAGCTTCCGCCCTCCCAATTATGCACCGCAAAGGCATTCGGATAAAAAATAACCTTTCCGTAAGCCGAGAGCCGTTCGGTCAAATCCACATCCTCAAGATACATAAAAAATCGCTCGTCAAAGCCGCCGACTTTTTTGAAAAACTCCGTCCGCATTACCATAAAGCAGCCCGTGCAGAACTCAATCTGCGTGGGAGCGTCCATGGAGGCGTCTTTCATTGTGTATTCGTCTCTTACGGGCTGAAACGCTTTGATATACCTTGAAAGTCTGCCGAGTACCATATATTTCAAGGTCGGTCTGCGCTTGGGTAAATACTGCTGTGTGCCGTCGGGATTGAGGATTTTCGGCGTTACCAGGGCAACATCCCCATTCGCTTTAAGATACGAAACCAACTCGCCCAACACATCGCTTTTAAGCTCAATATCGGGGTTCAGCACGGCGTGGAAGGTTGAATTTACACCGAGCATTTTGTTGTGTGCATGACCGAAGCCCCTGTTCTCGCCCGTCTCGATTATTTTAACCGTCGGAAAATTTTCCCTTATATATTCGACCGTTCCGTCCTGCGATGCGTTATCGACAACGGTTATTTCATATTCAACGGATTTTGTGTATTCGATTACGCTTTTCAAAAGCCTGCCGATTTCCGATTTGTTGTTATATGTTACAACGGAAACTGAAAGCTCCGCCATCGCCGCACCTCCTTACTTTGAGCGCAAACGCCCGATAAAGTTGATATTTATAAATCTTTTTGCAATCACAAGCGCACCGACAATTCGGTTTTTAAGCCCGCCTGCCTGCCTGCAAAAAAGAGAGTAGTCCTTTTTGAAAATCGAAAACCTGCGCCTTGCCGCCCCAACATCTCCGAAATCGTTCGCAGAAAAGCTCTGTTTGAGCTCAACCGAGCGTGCCGACGAGATTTTCCTGTTTTGTTTTTTCATATCCGACAAAAATTTGTGGTCGATAAAGTCAAGAAAATAATTTTCGTCGTATCTGTAATTTCCGAACACTTCAAGGTTTACAGCCATACCGCTGTTTATGCCCGAAATGTTTTCGGCGGTTAATTCGTCAAGACTTGAAACAGCCGAAGCGACAACGCCGTTAATTTTGCACGGCGACATATATCCCCTGCCGTCAAAAACGGTCGGAAGAAGAATGTCGGCGCCCGTTTTTTCGATTTCCTTTTCCATAAGGGAAAAATAATCGGCGGGAACTGCCGTGTCGTCGTCAAACAGACAGACATAGCCGTTTTTCCCCGCAAGAGCGTCAAGCGCACGGTTGTAAGCCTTGGAAAGTCCGACATTTCCGCCCATTGAAAGGATATGCACATTTTCGCCCTCAAAAGCGGTGTTCCCCATATCCTTGGTGCTGTTGTCGCAGACAAAAATTTCAACTCCCGTGTCTTTAAGGGTCGAAAACGAAATACTGTCACGCAAGCTTCTGTTGTAAATTACCGTTACGGCAAAAAATCTGATACTCATAATTATCTCTTTAAGAGGGCAGAAACCATCTGCACCCTCCATTTAATCATATTGAAAACACCCGAGTGCCTGTCGTTCGAAACATTATTCCCGTGCCGCCTGTAAAGGATAAGCGGCTCGTTTATTATTTCGACTTTTCCGTGCCGTTCGCACATAAGGCCTATCCACTGGTCGTGCATGGGTATGTTTTCGGGTATCGGCAAAAGATACTCGCAGCATTGCCTGCGAAACGCCATACAACAGCCCATATAGGTGTTTTTTATAAGGTTTTTGACAATTCCCGTGCCCGTTTTCCTGTGCTCAAAGAACGAATTATCAACCGTATTCAAGTCTCCGTCAACAACTCTTGCGTCGTGCAGTACGAGCACGGTTTTCGGGTCGCAAAACGCCTTTTTTACCCTTTCGACCTTGTTGTCAAGCCATACATCGTCCTGGTCGCAAAGGAAAACAATATCGTTTTTACAGTTTCTTATTGCGTTCTCAAAATTCTTTATAACTCCCCTGCCGGGTCCGTCAAGAAACCTTACTCTCGGGTCTTTTTCCGCAATAAAACAAATCATTTCCCTTGTACCGTCCGTCGAGGGGTCAAGGGAAATGACAATTTCATCTTCGGCGGACAGTTGCGGTAATATTGAATTTATTTGTTCTTCGATAAATTCTTCGCCGTTATATGCGGCAAGTGCAACTGATACCGTCATAATTAAAACACATTCTTTTCGGAAAATTCTTTGAACGACTGATGAACCTTATCCTTCTCGGAAAGGAGAATTTCCATATCCTCCGTAATAGGCCACTCAATGCCGATGTCGGGGTCGTTCCACATAAGACCTGCCTCGTGAGAGGGGTCGTAATATCTTGTGCATTTGTAAACAAACTCCGCCTCGTCCGAAAGAACAAGGAAGCCGTGAGCAAAGCCCTCGGGAATGTAAAACTGCTTTTTGTTTTCAGCCGAAAGGGTTACGCCGAACCATTTGCCGTAGGTCTCGCTGTCGCGTCTCAAATCGACCGCAACATCAAATACCTCGCCGCTTACAACTCTGACAAGCTTACCCTGCGAGTTCTGCGTCTGGAAATGAAGTCCTCTCAACACGCCCTTTTTGGACTTGGACTGATTGTCCTGAACGAAAACCATATCAAGCCCCGCTTCCTTAAAAGCCTCATACTGATAGGTTTCCATAAAATAGCCTCTGTTATCGCCGAAAACCGTGGGCTCGATAACATAGACATCCTTTATCGGAGTTTTGATAAAATTAAACTTTCCCATTATTTATCACCGTACATCTTTTTATAATAATCCTGGTAAGCGCCGCTTGTTACATTCTTAACCCAATCCATATTGTCAAGATACCATTTAAGTGTCTTTTTAATACCTACCTCGAATGTTGTTTCGGGATACCAGCCGAGAGCGTTCTTAATCTTGGTCGGGTCGATACCGTAACGGCGGTCGTGTCCCTTACGGTCGGTAACATACTTAATCATATGCTCGCCTACCTCGGGGTCAACATTTTCCTTGATATATTCGATAATTGTCTTAACGATAAAGATGTTGGGTCTCTCGTTATGTCCGCCGACATTGTAAACTTCGCCGTCAACACCGTTTCTGATTACCATATCGATAGCCTTGCAGTGGTCCTCAACATAGAGCCAGTCACGAACCTGCATACCGTCGCCGTAAACGGGAAGGTCTTTATGAGCAAGCGTGTTGTTCATAATAAGCGGAATGAGCTTCTCGGGGAACTGATAAGGTCCGTAGTTGTTTGAGCAACGGGTAATGTTAATCGGGAACTTGTATGTGTCGTGGAAAGCCTTTACGAACATATCAGCCGAAGCCTTACTTGACGAATAGGGGCTGTGGGGGTCAAGCGGAGTTGTCTCCATAAAGTAACCCTCTGCACCGAGTGTGCCGTAAACCTCATCGGTCGAAACCTGAAGATACTTAACGCCGTCCTTGTACTCGTCGTCGCCCGTCTGCCATGCAACCTTAGCGCACTGAAGCATATTAACCGTACCGAGAACATTTGTCTCAACAAAGATTTCGGGGTTTGTGATACTTCTGTCAACATGGCTTTCAGCTGCAAAGTTTACAACATAGTCAATGTCGTTCTCTTTGAAAATCTTTGAAATAGCTTCTCTGTCGCAGATGTCTGCCTGAACAAAAGAGTAGTTGGGGTTGTTCTCAACGCTCTTGAGGTTCTCAAGGTTGCCTGCGTATGTAAGCTTGTCAACATTGATGATTTTAACATCGTCATACTTGTTGAGCATATAGATTACAAAGTTTGAACCGATAAATCCGGCACCGCCGGTTACAAGATAAGTTTTCATGAATTTTTCTCCATTTCGTCTAATTTTATAATATATTCCCGAAGTGCCGTATCCCAGTCACGCATTTCATTGCCGACGGTACATTCGAGCATAAGATTTCTCAATGATGAATAAGCGGGTCTCGGAGCAGCCGAGGGATATTTTGCCGAGTATTCCTCGGAGGTGCACTTTGCAACCGTTCCCTTACAGCCCGAAAGCTCCATAATTCTCGCTGCGAAATCAGCCCAGCTGCATTCGCCCTCGCCTGTACAATGGTAAATTCCGTACTCCTCGGTAAGAGCGAGCTTGAGAATGTGATACGCAAGGTCGTTGGCGTTTGTGGGGTTGCCCCTCTGGTCATCGACAACAGTCGTGACATCGTTCATATTTCCGAGGCGTCTCATAGTCTTGACAAAGTTCTTGCCGATAAGACCGTAAAGCCACGCCGTTCTGAGAATAAAGTATCTCGAGCACTGTTCTCTGACATACTTTTCGCCGAGGAGCTTGCTCTTGCCGTAAACGGTGTTGGGTCCTACCTCGTCCCACTCACACCTCGGGGTGTTGCCGTCTCCCCTGAAAACATAGTCGGTCGAAACATGGACGAATTTTGCGCCGTATCTGTCGCTTGCAACGGCAAGGTTTCTCGGACCTATTGCGTTGACCTTCATAGCCGCTTCAAAGTTTGTCTCACAGCCGTCAACATTGGTCATTGCCGCGCAGTTGATGATAACATCGGGCTTTTCGCTCTTTACAAAGGCGTCAACAGCCGCCGCATCGGTAATATCAAGGTCCTCAACATCGACTGCGACAACCTCGCAGCCCTTGTATGCGTCGCTTATTTTGCCGATACCCGCTTCGCCCGTTTCAAGCATATGAGACAGCTCATTGCCCAACTGACCGTGCGAACCCGTAATCAGTATTTTCATATTTAATATTCCTCCCGAAAAAGACCTTAATCAGTCTGTTTCCTTTCCTGCAAGCTTGTAAAGATACTGACCGTATTCGGTAGTTTTAAGCTTATCCGCCTGCGAGAGAAGCTGTTCTTTGTTTATAAAACCGTTGTTGTATGCGATTTCCTCAAGGCAAGCGACATAAAGTCCCTGTCTTGTCTGAACCGCTTCGATAAAGTTTGCGGCGTCGAGCATCGCTCTGTGTGTGCCCGTATCGAGCCAAGCCATACCTCTGCCGAAAAGCTCAACCTTGAGAGTTCCTCTTCTGAGATACTCGTTGTTGATTGAAGTGATTTCGATTTCTCCTCTTGCCGAGGGCTTAACATTCTTTGCGATTTCGATTACATCGTTATCGTAGAAATAGAGTCCCGGAACAGCGTAGTTTGACTTCGGATGTTCAGGCTTTTCCTCGATTGAAAGGACATTCCAATCCTTGTCGTATTCAACAACGCCGAAAGCCTTCGGATTGCTTACATGATAGCCGAAAATCGTAGCGCCCGACTCCCTTGCGCTTGCCTTTGCAAGTCTCTCCGAGAAGCCGTAGCCGTAGAATATATTGTCGCCGAGGACAAGGCATACGCTGTCGTCGCCGATAAATTTCTCACCGATTATGAATGCGTCGGCAAGTCCTCTCGGCTTATCCTGAACGGCATATTCAATGTGCATACCGAGCTGTGAGCCGTCTCCGAAAAGCTCCTCGTAGCAGGGAAGGTCACGGGGTGTCGAAATGATGAGGACATCCTTAATCTTCGCAAGCATAAGAGTTGACATCGGATAATAAATCATAGGCTTGTCATAAACAGTCAAAATCTGCTTTGACACTGCAAGAGTTGACGGATAAAGCCTTGTGCCCGCACCGCCGGCAAGAATAATACCTTTCATATTCTTTCCTCCAAAAAAATGTTGTTTAATGTTTTATGGTTTATGCTGCGTCGTCAAGCACCTCGGGACTTGTGGTCTCGGGCACAGACGGCTTTGTTGTGGTTTCGGGTACAGGCGCCGTGGTCGTAACAGCCGGAGCGGTTGTGGTCTCGGGTGCCTGCGTTGCCGGAGCGGCGGTTGTCGCCGGAGCGGCTTTTGTTGTTGTGACGGCTTTCTTTGTGGTTGTCGTGCTTGCCGCCTTTGTCGCGGAGTCGTTCTTTGTCGACTTTTTCGAGGTTGTTCTCTCCGATTCGGGTATCGGCTCGCCGTAAATGAACATATGAATTCTTTCCGCAGCGGCGTCAAGGTCATATCTCCATACCCAAGCGCCCTCATACATTCCGCCGATTGCCTGCTCGGGGTCGCCGGGGATATTTATAGCCTCAATCGAAACATCCTCATTTATAAGCGGAACAAGGCTCATAACCTCACTGAACGAAACGGAGGTCTCGCAAAGCGACATCATCGTTTTAACGACCTCGGCGTACTTTGTGGGGCTTACCTTTCTCGCCTGTGTGAGAAGTGCGTTTATAACCATCTTCTGTCTGTTTGAACGGGCATTGTCGGAGTCCTGCTTACGAAGCCTGCAGAATATAACCGCCTGATCGCCGTCAAGATGAACCTGTCCGTAATGGTCGACAAGCGCCGCTCCCCTCTGAGCGTTCGGGTCGCCGTAAAGAGCCTCCTGGTTTATCTGGTTCATTTCCGACTCCGTTATTTCAATGTCTATGCCGCCGAGGACATTTATTGCGTCCGCAAGCTTATGCATATTTATTGTAGCATAGTCGGTAATGTTCATATTGAAGTTTTCGTTTATCGTCTTAATCGCAAGCGGAGCGCCGCCGAACGAATAAGCATGGGTTATTTTCTGATTTTTGTGACCGTCTATCGCAACATAGCTGTCTCTGAGGATTGAAACGATTTTAACCGATTTGTTCTTGGCGTCAATGCTGACAATCATAATCGTATCGCTCAAGCCCTTAAAGGAGTTCTCGTCTCTTGTATCTACGCCGAAAACAGCGACATTGAACACATCGGTCTTGCCGTACTTGTTTTCGATTTCATCCGAAATGCCGAGGTCCTCTTTGTCAATGTTCGTGGTAAAGCCGTTGTAAACGCCGTAAACCGTCGCAAGTGCGATAAGCGCAAGCAAAACAATTACGCAAACAACGATAATGACAACTCTCTGCCACTTTTTGAGAGCCAGCCATTTCTTTTTGAACTTTGACTCTTTTTTCGGCTTTTTGTCCTTACCCTTTTTTGACTTTTTGGGTTCTTTCTTTTCCTCTTTTGCTTCGGCAACAATCTCTATATCTTCAAAATCCCTCTTGTTGTCTGACATTCTTTTATACCTCACACACAAAATATGCAAAATGCACACATAAAAAATCTATTTTATTACTTTGGATTATACTATAATTTATGCCGTGTGTCAATGAAAATACAGACGCTTCGGCGTGTATTTTGACGAATACGGTAAAGTACGCTTCGGCATTTATAAAATGCAATAAAAAGAGCGGCAGAAAACTGCCGCTTTAATTAAATGTCCTTATCAGAAAGGAAGATAACCCATTGAAGCATTCGTGACAAGCACCGCAACATATCCGATATAAACGCATATCATCAATGCACCCTGCCAACGGTTGAGTTTCTTGGTAATAATAGTGGGAACTATCGCAATCACGGCTACGGCAAGACATACTATAATGTCAAGATACGCCGACTGCTTACCGATTACAAGCGTACCGTTTGAAATGAATGCGCAAACGGGAAGAATGAGCGCAATATCAATGATGTTGGCACCGATAATATTTCCGATTGAAAGCTCAGATTGCTTCTTTGCAATAGCGGTTATCGTTGTAACAAGCTCGGGAAGAGATGTTCCGACCGCAATGATGGTAACGCCGATAATAGCCTCCGATACGCCGAGACCTCTTGCGATAATCGTTCCGTCGTCAACAAGCAGGTCAGCGCCTACAACTATCATAACCGCGCCGAGCAGGAACTTCAAAACATTCGCAATCACACTTTTGGCGTTTGCATCGGGTCTTTCGTCATCCTTGCTGTCACTCAATGAGCTTTTGCCCTGGAGAATGTTCTCAATCATAAATACAACGAATATGATTATCATTATAACGCTCTGAGCGGTTGTAAGACTGAGGTTGTTGATAAACGCCGCCAAAGCAGCTACCGCAACAATCATCAGCGTGCCTTTGAAAGCAACCTCTTTTCGCTTGACGAGAGCAGGCATACAAAGTATCGAGATACTCATTATAAGTCCGATATTCGCCGTGACCGAACCTACCGCATTTCCGACCGCCATATCGTTCTGACCCTTTGCCGCCGCAATTACGGAGACAATCATTTCGGGGAGAGTTGTGGCAAAGCTCACTACCGTAGCGCCGATAAGGAACTTCGGAATACCCGTAGCTTCCGCAATCCATGTAGCTGCGTCAACAAAGACATCTCCGCCCTTGACAATAAGGAAAAGTCCTATGATAAACATTATTACAACATAAATCATATTGTCCGAGGGAATCGAAAACAATGACGCCACCGTGTTTGATATGTTCATTAAAAACACCGTCTTTTCCGATTTTATAGTAACCCGATAATTGTAACACAAATAAAATATAAGTCAATATATTTTTTGTCTTGTACCGCGGATTTCGGATACCGTTTATTTCGTTGACAAAAAATATTTCTCTGTTATAATTGTATATATAATGGCGTATTATCAACGGATAGCGCCCTTGTTAAATGTTAAAGGAGCAACATAATGGGATATACCAAAGAAGACATTCTCAGAATTGCAGAAGAAAAGGATGTTAAATTTATCAGACTTCAGTTTATTGACATTTTCGGACAGATAAAAAATGTCGCCATCACAAGGAGTCAGCTTGAAAAGGCTCTCGACAATAAATGTATGTTCGACGGCTCTTCAATAGAAGGCTTTGTCAGAATTAACGAATCGGATATGTATCTGCGCCCCGATTACGACTCGTTCGTAATTTTGCCGTGGAAGGACAGAACCGCAAGGCTTATCTGCGATGTTTACTGCACCGACGGCACAACACCGTTCCTCGGCGACCCGAGAAATGTGCTGAAAAAGGTTATGAAGGAAGCTGCCGATATGGGCTATACATTCAATGTAGGTCCGGAGTGCGAATTTTTCCTTTTCCAGCTTGACGACGAGGGCAACCCCACCACGCAGACGGGCGATGTCGCAGGCTACTTCGATATGGGCCCCGCAGACCAGGGCGAGCAGTGCAGAAGAGATATTTGTATGTGCCTTGAAGAGATGGGCTTTGAGATTGAAGCTTCGCACCACGAATGTGCCGAGGGTCAGCATGAAATCGACTTCAAGTTTGACGAGGTTCTCAAAACAGCCGACAATGTAATCACTTTCAAGCATGTTGTCAAAACCTATGCAAGGCGCCACGGACTCCATGCTACCTTTATGCCCAAGCCCGTTTACGGCATCTGCGGCTCGGGAATGCATACAAATATGTCGCTTATGAAGGACGGCAAAAACGCCTTTTATGACCCCGACAAGGAATACGGCCTTTCCGACACGGCGCTGCACTTCATTGCAGGCGTGCTTGCGCATATCAAGGGAATTACGGCGGTTGCAAATCCGCTTGTAAACTCATATAAGAGACTTGTTCCCGGCTATGAGGCTCCCGTATATATCGCTTGGTCGGCTTCAAACCGTTCCACGCTTATCAGAATCCCCACCGCAAGAGGTATGGGCACAAGAGTTGAGCTTCGCTCCCCCGACCCCGCCTGCAACCCCTATCTTGAAATGGCGCTTTGCCTTGCGGCAGGTCTTGACGGAATAAAGAGAGGTCTTATGCCTCCCAAGAGCACCGCAAAGAACATCTATGAGATGACCGAGCAGGAGCTTAAAGACGACGGCATAGACAATCTTCCCGCAACGCTTGAGGACGCTATGTACGAATTTGCAAGCGACCCGTTTATAAAGGAAGCTCTCGGCGAGCATGTCTATGAAAAGTATCTTGAGGGCAAGCTCCGTGAATGGAAGCAGTACCAGACAAGCGTTACCGACTGGGAAGTCAAGCGCTACCTTTCAAAGTATTGATAAAACAATTCACTTTTTTTAATCTTAATCGGCACAGCCTAGGCTGTGCCGATTTTTTGTTGAAAACATACGACCCTTGCGGCTGTCCGATACGGTGTAGGGCGGGGGTGATTCCCCTGACAGGGGAAATGTCTGCGAAGCAGACAAAAGGGTGCCCGAATTCGGAAGAATTTGCTCCCGCCGCACAACGCCCTTACGGGCGAGGTAAGAGTGAATAGGTGTGGGTGCTTCGCACGGGTTGTCCCTACGGGGGTATCAAATCAAAATGTTCGCAGAACCAAGCCTTCCTCTGACGAGGAAGGTGGCACGCCACAGGCGTGTCGGAAGGAGAGAGGCAGGCTATATCGAATTTACGTTATCTCTCCCTCAGTCATTTTTCTAAAGAAAAATGACAGCTCCCTCGTCAGAGGGAGCCTATGTTTACTAATGCAGCGCTTCAAGCCGCATTAACAAAATCGGGCACCGCAAGAGGACAAAGCTGTTTAGCGAAGCGAAACTGAGGGAGTTGAAATAGGTTACATCAAATTATATTTCATATCATATCGTAAGGGCGAACTGTGTTCGCCCGCTTTTAATTTGCTCTGAATTCGGCGGGCGAACACAGTTCGCCCCTACGGGCTGTGCGTTAAAATACAATGAAATATCAGCCGTAAATTACGGTAAATAAACAACAATTAAGCGGCGGGAGCAAGCCCCCGCCCTACTGCGTTAGCATTTGCTGATTAACTTCATTTTCCACGCACAAATTTATCACCGCTTTTTTGCGAACAACAGCATAATCGTACGCTATCTTTGTGCCGCTCTTTCTTGACCCCAATGACTCACATCCAAATTGACGACAATAAAACACACATACATCGCTTGCTTCTATCATAGCCCTATTACGCTCAACATAAACAGCCCTCCCCGCCGAAGCAATCTTCTTTGGGAAAAAGCTCTCTTCGTATCCGCTTATAAGCAACCTATCCGTATATTCATCCGTATCGGGATATACGGTTCGGAAATGTATTCTTCTGATATACGGAATTTCTTTTTTTATTTCCGTTACGACCTCGTAGCACAAATCGTTGAATTCCGAATGGTCTCCAAAAATGGACTCTATGACCCCACAGTCAATCAACTTATATACAACATTTTTCAAAATGCTTTCAAGCTCTGTTGTTCTTTTGAGTTTCCTATGTCCTATAAAGCAACAGGTCTTATTTTTGTCTTGTATCATATCGTACCCACCACCGCAGAAAATATATCATCTGTAATATGTTATTTAGCATATTTATAGGCTGTAATCAATCACAATTGCAGTATATATGGGCTAAAATATATCAAAAGGCGGTGGCAATGTATGACAGAAAGAGATTTTTCGTTGCGTTTGGCTCGATTAAGGGAGACAAAAGGAATATCTGCACGGGATATGAGCCTGTCAATGGGTCAAAATCCGGGATATATCAACAATATTGAAAGCGGAAAGTCCATGCCGTCCTTGTCCGGATTTTTCTACATCTGCGAATTTCTGAAAATTTCGCCGAAAGACTTTTTCGATACCGAAGCTTCAAATCCGTCAAAAGCAAATGAACTGTATGCGGCGGCAAAGGCGCTGGACGACAAACAGTTGGACAATTTGATTTCAATCGCCAAAGGCTTGCAAAAATAATAAACAACATAAAAAAACAGGACTTCTTTGAAGTCCTGTTTTTGCATACATAATACAATTATTTGTTTTTTGCTTTTTCCTTTGTGCTCTTGACGACTTTGAGGCGGGTAAAATCCTCACGCTCTTTTTCGTCGAGTGCTTCGGAAATGAATTTAACCGTCTGCGTAAACCTCGGTATCATAATGTTGTTGAGTGCGTTTGCTCTCTTCTGCGTTTTCTTTATCGCATCGGCAAGGCGATAGATTGAGGTCTGCGTTTCAACAAGCTTAACGCTGAGCTTTTTAGCCTCGTTGAAATTGAAATAAGCCTCGTCAAGATAAGAATTTGTGGTGTCAAAGCCGTAATAGTTTTTCATATCCTGCTCGCCGAGGGTTATCTGCGGAATTTCAACGCCCATAACGCTCTTGTAATCAACCTTGAGCGTATTGTCAAGCGGAACGGTGCGTGCGTAATCGGAGCAAAGTCCGAGCGTTATGTTCGCCTTTTGCAGTGATGCGTACGCCTTTTTGTACGCCTCGTTTATTGTGCTTTCGACTTCCTTTGCCTCGTCAACAAGCTGCATCATCTCACGCACAAGTATATTTCTTTTCCTGTCCATAAGCTCATAACCGAGCTTTGCAAGGGAAAGCGATTTCTGCGTTGCCATAAGATTGGCTTTTGTCGGGAAAACCTGCGCCATTTACTCACGCTCCTTTCATTGAAGTTTATTATTTTACTGCGCCCTTATAGTGCTTCTCGATGGTCTTGTCGTCAACACGGTCAAGCATATTTCTCGGCAGTGCCGAAAGAAGCTCCCAACCGAGGTCAAGCGTTTCGTTGATGCTTCTGTTCTCGGTAAAGCTCTGGTTGATAAACCTCTTCTCAAACTCGTTGCCGAAGTTAAGAAGCAGCTTATCCTCCTTGCTCAACTCGTCCTCGCCGATAACCGAGGCAAGCGCCTTTGCGTCCTGAACCTTTGCGTAGGTTGCAAGAAGCTGGTTTGCAAGGGTCTGATGGTCCTCTCTCGTAGCGCCCTCGCCTATGCCGTCCTTCATAAGACGGGAAAGCGACGGAAGAACGCTTACGGGCGGATAAATGCCCTTGTAGTCAAGCTCACGGTCAAGAACTATCTGTCCCTCCGTGATATATCCCGTAAGGTCGGGAATGGGGTGCGTAATGTCGTCGTTGGGCATTGTAAGAATCGGTATCTGTGTAACCGAGCCCTCGCAGCCGTTAATCATACCCGCTCTCTCGTAAAGCGAAGCAAGGTCGGAATAAAGATAACCCGGGAAGCCCTTACGACCGGGGATTTCGCCCTTAGAGCTTGAGAACTCACGCAACGCCTCGCAGTATGAGGTCATATCAGTCATAATTACAAGTATGTGCTTATGAAGCGTAAACGCAAGATACTCCGCAATGGTAAGCGCACATTTCGGGGTCATAATTCTTTCGATAATCGGGTCGTTTGCAAGGTTCAGCAGCATAACAACCCTGTTCATAACATTTGCCTCTTCAAACGAATTGCGGAAGTACATCGCAACATCGTTTTTAACGCCCATTGCGGCGAAAACTATCGCAAAATCGTCTCCGTCGGAAATTGTAGCCTGACGGACAAGCTGAACGGCAAGCTCGTTGTGCTTCATACCCGAACCCGAGAAGATGGGAAGCTTCTGACCTCTGATAAGCGTTGTAAGAGCGTCGATTGAAGAAATACCCGTCTGAATGAAGTTCCTCGGATACTCTCTCGAAACGGGGTTTATCGGGGAGCCGTTTACATCTCTTTTTTCATCGGGATAAATCTCGCCGAGACCGTCAATGGGTCTGCCGAGACCGTCAAGCGTTCTGCCGAGAATTTCGGGTGAAAGCGAAACCTCCATGGTCTTGCCCATAAGGGTTGTCGTGACATTGCTCATGGAAATGCCTCTTGTACCCTCAAAGACCTGAACCGTAATTCTCTCGCCGTCGATTTTAACTATTCTGCCCGTTCTGACGGTTCCGTCGTTGAGCCTTAACTCAACCATTTCCTCCGCCGAAGCGTCCTTTACATGGTCCAATACGACAAGAGAGCCGTTGATTTCGTCAATGTTTAAGTGCTTAATAATCAATTCTGCTCACCTGCCTATCTCATTATTAAATCAAGCTGAACATCAATGTCCTTGATGCAGTCGTCAATCATTGAAAGTTTATCGTTCGGAACATCGTATTTCATCTGTACAAGCCTGTCGAAAAGTCCCGTGGCAAGTATCTTTGAAATGGGTATCTGCCTTGCTACGACTTCCTTTGAGCGGTGGTAAAGATGAAGAATTGCGTCCATCATCTTATACTGCTTTTCAAGCGGAACGAAGGTGTCGTCCTTGTGGAAGGCGTTCTGCTGTAAGAAGCCTACCCTGATTACCCTTGCCGTTTCGATTATCAGCTTCTGGTCGTCGGGAAGAACATCCGAGCCGATAAGCTTTACAATCTCCATAAGAGAATTTTCTTCAAGCAACAGCGAGCATATCTCTTCACGCTTCTCTATGAAGTCGGGAGCGATATTGTCCCTGTACCACGCCGAAAGGTCGCCTATGTACTCACTGTAAGACAAATTCCAGTTGATTGCCGGATAGTGTCTTGCGTATGCGAGCGATTTATCAAGCGCCCAGAAGCAACGTGTAAATCTCTTTGTGTTCTGTGTAACAGGCTCCGAGAAGTCCGAGCCCTGCGGAGAAACCGCACCGATAAGCGTAATCGAGCCCTCGGTTGAGTTGAGGTTTTCAACATATCCCGAACGCTCATAGAACTCGGAAAGTCTTGAGGGAAGATATGCCGGGAAGCCTTCGTCGGCGGGCATTTCTTCAAGTCGTCCCGAGATTTCACGCAACGCCTCCGCCCAACGGGAGGTGGAGTCTGCCATCAGCGCCGTGTGATAACCCATATCACGGTAATATTCCGCAAGGGTAATACCCGTGTAAATGGAAGCCTCACGAGCCGCAACGGGCATATTTGAAGTGTTAGCGATAAGCACCGTTCTCGAAAGCAAGGGCTTCTGCGATTTCGGGTCGATAAGCTCCGAAAACTCCGTAAGTACCTGCGTCATTTCGTTTCCGCGCTCGCCGCAGCCGACATAGATGATTATATCTGCGTCGCACCACTTTGCAAGCTGGTGCTGAGTCATTGTTTTACCTGTACCGAAGCCTCCGGGGATAGCCGCCGCACCGCCCTTTGCTATCGGGAAAACGGAGTCGATTACTCGCTGACCCGTGATAAGCGGTTTAACAGCCGGAAGTCTTTTCTTTATAGGTCTCGGGTTACGGATGGGCCACTTCTGACAAAGGGTCAAATCCTTTATCTCGCCCGAGTCGGTTTTTAATTTGATTATGGTATCGTTTACGGTGTATTCGCCGTCGGGGGCAACCTCTGTTACCTCGCCCGAAAGATACGGCGATACCATAGCCTTATGTGTGATAATATCGGTTTCGGGGCACTCTGCGAAAATATCGCCGCCCGAAAGACGGTCGCCCACATTGACCTTTACGGTAACCGAATATTTCTTTTCGGTGTCAAGCGAGCTGAAGTTTGCGCCTCTGCCTATGAACGGACCGAATTTCTTTTCAATCTCGGGCAGGGGTCTCTCAATACCGTCAAAGATGTTTCCGAGAATTCCGGGTCCCAGCGTAACGCTCATGGGCGAGCCTGTGGATACAACGGGTTCGCCGGGTTTAAGACCCGTGGTCTCCTCGTAAACCTGTATTGTCGTAAAGTCGGAGTCAACCTTGATTACCTCGCCGATAAGTCCCGCATTGCCGACATAAACCGTCTCCATCATTTCAAGGTCGGTCTTACCTTTTACGGTAACGACAGGGCCGTTAATGCCGAATATTTTGTTTTCCTGCATAATTTCGCCCTCCTTATATCTTCAAGCCGGAATTTTCGAGGAACCATTCCTTCTGTTCTTCGAATTTAACATCAAGCGAATTGTCATAAAGGCAACCCGAGTCCTTGTCGTGCGCTTTGACGCCGCCGAGAACTATTTCATTGCTCTTCAAGAACTTCAAATTGTCGTTGAGCAGGGCTTTTTTAATATCCGCCTCATGCTTCAAGTCCTTTTCGGAAAGATAATAAACCGTGTTTTCGGAAGCGTTTTTGTATATCTCTTTAACCGATTTTACAAGGTAGTCGACATACTCTGCGCTGTCGGTAAAGCTCTCTATCTGCTGTGCGGCAGACGAAAAGACCTTTTGAGTCAACTCGTTTCTCAAAGCGGAAAGCTCTTTTTTCGCTTCCTCCTCGGCTGCGGAAACAGCCTTGTTCTTTTCCGATTTTATTCTTGATGTTTCGTACTTTATGTAACTGTCGCAACGGGCTTCGGCGTCCTTTTCAAACGCATCGGTCCGCTGATTTTTGATAAACTCTGTCTCTTCGTTTATCGTTTTGCACTTTTCTTTCGCCATTTTGCGAATAGCGTCGGTAAATGCTTTTGCATTGTTTTCAAAAGCGCTCAATTCGTTCACCTCTTCGCATCAAATCTTAATTCCTATTGCGTCGGCAATATATTCCGCAACGGCATTTGCGCTCTGTCCGCTGCCGTCCGAATCGGGAATAACCGCCACAAGGGGTCTGCCTGCCTGCTTCAACTGAAAAATGTCGTCCTTGCACATCTTTTCAATCGACGCAGTAATAAAAACTATACCGATTTCCGGGTTCGTATAAACCTTTTTTATCTCGGCGGCGGCAGAAGTCGGGTTCTTGACGCGAACCGTCTCAACTCCGGCAAGGCGCATACCGATAAGAGCGTCCGAACTGTCGGTAATAAGTAACATTTTCATTTTGTTTACCCTTATATTTTGTTAAGAATAAGAATTGAAATAACGACGCCGTAAAGAGCGATTGACTCACCCAAGGCAACGAAGATGATTGATTTACCGAATGATTTCGGGTTTTCTGCTGTGGCTGCGATAGCTGCGGGAGCACCTGCCGCAACGGCGATACCGCCGCCGATACCTGCAAGACCCGTAACAAGACCTGCCGCAAGAAGTCCGAGACCCTTTGAGTTGTCGGTTTCCGTGGGAGCTACCGCAATGCTTGTTGTTGCAACATCGCTTGTGTCTGCCGGCTCTTCTGCCGCAAATACATTTACGCAAAGAACGGAAATAAGAACAACGAGAACTGCAAATACAGCCACATTCATTTTAAGGGGCTTTTTGATTGATTTGCCGCTGAAGCGGTTTTTAACTGCGATGAATGCCGTCGCAAAGAGAGCAACGGGAGCGAGTACCATTAAGATGTAAAACAATGTAGTCATTTTTTATTCCTCCGAAAAATTATTTGTTAATGCTTTTATTCAGCTTGAACGGCGTATAGGCAATGCCGCTGCCGTCAAAGAACCTTGAGAACATTTCGTAATATTCAAGTCTCAATGCCTGGATACCCGTGAGCAATCCCTCAAGGGCGATTACAAGCACGTTGCCGAGAACGATTACGAAGATATTTTCACTGTCGCCCGCAAGCGAGAAAACAACCATCATCATACCTGCGTGGACAAGCACGAAAGCGCCTACACGAAGGAACGAAACCGTGTTCGACAGATAAGAAAGGATGTATTCGAGAAGCTCGAACAAATTCTGAAGGATAAAGTCCGATACGCTCTCGGGCTTCCAATCGGGGTGCTTGTCGATAATTCCAATCGGGATTTCCTTGATAAACAACAGGAACGCGCACACACCGAGCAACGGAGCGCACACTGCCGACGGGATAGGCGACGGGCCGCCCATAAATCCGGAAGCCAAATTTACGCCGCAGAGATAAAGTATAAGACCGACAAGACCGTTCTGACTGAATATCGCCTCGCCTATATGCTTTCTCTTGATACAAGCGTATATGTTCATAACTATTGCGACAACCATAAGTCCTACGCCTATGGCGATGGCAAACAGCAATACCGTATTGATACTGTCCATAACCGACAGCGGTTTTCCGCTCCAACCGAGCTTTTCGTAAACGGGATTGAGCGCTTCCTCAAAGCCGAACACGCTGCCGAAGATAAAGCCGAATATCATTGAGGAAATTCCGCAGGGAACAAGGATTTTTCCGAGTCCCGATTTCTTGAACTTCCACATACAGAAGCCGAGCACCGCAAGCACGAAGCCCTGACCGAGGTCGCCGAACATTATACCGAAAAGCACGGTATAAGTGATTGCGACAAACGCCGTAACATCTATATCCGTATAGGACGGTGAGCCGTACATATCGACATAGAATTTATAGGGCTCTATAAGCAGTGAAAGCAGCTTGTTGCGCTTTTTGTACTTGACGGGAACAACAGCGCTGTCATCCTTGGGTGCGTCCTCGCACTCGACCTGAACGGATTTTATGTCTTTCAGCGCCGCATCGAACTTCTCCGTCTCGCTTTTCGGAACATATCCGACAAAGGCAAAGAACTTTTCGTTATGTAAAGCATAGCTTCTCAATTCATATACGGAGTTGAGATACATCATATTTGAATAGAGATAATTGAGATGCTCTTTCTCGCTTGAGAGGAAGTCCGTAAGAGCTTTCTGCGTTTCGTCAAGAGTCGAGGTAAGTATCTCGATACTCTTTGTACACTGCTCGATAACCTCGTCAACCGTTCCTGCCGCACCGGGCACCGGAGTGGGCTCGAAAAACAGGAATGCGAAAATTCCGTCGATTTCGTCAAGCTTGTCAACGGGAGCGAAGTATGCGCCCCAATAGTCCGTTTTATCCTCCGAGCACGGATAGAAGAAAACATAGGGGTTATCCTTGTACACCGTGTTGAGCCTCTTGTAGCTCTCCTTGGGGAGATGTCCGAAGCGTACCTTTATGAACTCGCACTCGGCAATGTCGTCCAAATCGACATCAAGCCCCTTGAAGTGCTCGTAGCTCTTAATTCCCGCTTCGCAGACCGCCTTCTGTTCGTTGAGTGAATTTATTTTTTCGTTATAGTCCGCGATTTTCTTTTTAACCGACCGTATGTACTCCTTATCCTCTTCGCTGAGCTGCGTCATCTTTTTAAGCTCGACAAGCTCGGGCGTGATTCCGACGCTTGAAGCGAGCTCCGTAAGCTCGGAAAGCTGTGCGGCGTATGGATTTTCGTCCGTGAACGGTATAAAGCCCATTTCCGCCGAGATATGCTTAGCCGCCTGCTCGGGATGGAAGCATTCGCTTTCGCAAAGCTTCTCGCAGACTTCGGTCATACTCTCGAGAGAACCGCTGACTTTAACGAGTTCCATTTTTTCGATTGCCATTTTTATCTCCTTTCAAAAATTTTTCTCACTTTATGAGAAATTCCGATATGGATTCGGGCGACAGAGAGTAATCCACGCCCTCGGTAATCATAATTATATTCTTCGTTTCGTTTTCAAGTATTCCTATGTAGCTGAACATAACCACCTCGGGAGCCGTTGAAAACAAAAGATTTTTTTTGTTTATCGAAAGAGCTGCACGGTGCGTGCACTTTTCGATATTGTCCTTTAAGCTTTCATCCACAAATTTTCCGTAAACGGATTTTTTGAATATGTCAAACACTCCGTCCGTGTCCGTGCAAGAAAGCATACGGTCAATTTCATTTTTTGAAAACGCCGAATAGTTGGAATAAAACACCGTCTCATATGTACAGGGCTGATTCGGGAAATATTTCTTCATCCGGTATATGCTCTCAATCATCTTGAAATCGGATTTTGCCATAAAGATTTTTGAAAGCTCCGTTTTTGCTTCGCCCTTATATTCCTTTTTGATAAGTTTTTCGGCATTGTCGCAAAGATAACGGTAAAGAGCATTTTCAAGACCGGTTATTGTAAATTCCGTATTGGAATTTTTGAAAATGTCAAGTATATGCTGATATTTCGTGCCCTCAAGAGCCGCATAGAACTCATCAAAATCGGAAGCGGCTTCAAGCGCCGTCCTGTTAAGCTGAGAACGCTTGTAATAAGCCTCGGGGGAGAAAAGCGAAAACTTTGAAATCGCCTTTGAATCGAGCCTGTCGGCACACGAAAGAATGAGCGAAATGTCGTAATTCAAAAAGATAAGCTCATTCATTTTCTGACCTATCGCCTTTTCAAACGAAGCGAGGGCGGCTATCCTGCCGTAATTGTACTTACGGATTTCCGTCTCGACTCTCGCCTTGGAAAATACCGTTGACGACGAAAGCGACTGCGCCTCGGAATAGGCTGTATTGGAACGGAGATACGAAACGACCTCGTTGACATTGCGGCAGTTAATGAGCGAGGCATAATCCTCGTCCGTTAAAAACCCTGCGCTCATTGCCCGAGCCTTTGCAAGTATCGCATTACCCGCAAGATTGGATATTTTACTCATCTTCTGCCTCCTTTCGACAAATTACCGCACCGAAAATCAATCGGAAATAACCGCATCCGCAATATGCTTTTCCCAAGCGCCGTGCTCGCTCTCATAAAGGGCGTTGAGCTCCTGCTTTTTCTGCTCGGTGCGAGCCTTGATGCTCTCTTTTTCCTTTTTTATTTCACTGTCGGCAAGCGCTTTTTCGTTTTCCGTCCGTGTCTGCGCTTTTTTGTCATATTTCGAATAAATTTCGTCTTTGATTTTGGTAAGGCTTTCGTTGAGAGCTTCACGCTCGTCAACCGCTTTTTGAACCTCAAGTCTCGACGCCTTGTCGGTCTCGACTATAAGCTTGAGCACATCTTTCATTAAAAATCTCACTGCCTTTCCTTGTTCGGTTAGACGGTAGTAACCGCATACCTTTATTATGGTATATTATATTACAAATTGCGCTAAAAGCAAGTGGAATTTCACATAATTAAACTCAAAAAATTTAATGATAATTTGTTTATTTTTATACTTTTGTCAATTTTCTTTACAGGTTGTTATTTTATTGTTCAATTATTATTCACTTTTTTGATTGTATTCTAATGAACCGTGTGCTAAAATAAAATCAGCTTATACATATAAAAATATCTTTTATTCAGGATGTGATTTTATGGACAACAGTTGGTACAAAGAAATGGCGGTTTACCAGATTTGGTGCAGAAGCTTCAAGGACGGTAACGGCGACGGCATAGGCGACCTTTACGGCGTGCTTGAAAAGCTCGACTACATAAAGAGCCTCGGCGTTGACGCTATCTGGTTTTCGCCCATATACCCCTCCCCGCTTGCGGACTACGGCTATGACATTTCCGACTACAAGGACATTGCCGAGGAATACGGCGGACTTGAGATGTTCAAAAAAGTTCTCGACGAGGCCCACAAGAGAGGTCTTAAAGTCATAATGGACCTTGTTGTAAATCACACCTCCGACGAGCACGAGTGGTTCAAGGAGAGCAAAAAGGGTAAGGACAATCCTTATCACGACTACTATTTCTGGAGAAAAGGCAAGGGCAAGAACGGCAAGAAGCCGCCCAACAACTGGCTTTCGACCTTTGAGGGCGGAGCGTGGGAGTATGTGCCCGAAATCGACGAATACTACCTCCATGTTTTTGCGAAAAAACAGCCCGACCTTAACATGGATAATCCCAAGGTCCGTGAAGAGGTAAAATCCATTATGAGATTTTGGCTCGATATGGGCGTTGACGGCTTCCGTGAGGATGTTATCACTTTCATTTCAAAGAAAGAGGGCTTACCCAACGGCTTCCCGCTTCCGATTGCGACGGGAATCGAGCACTACAAAAAAGGTCCGCACATTCATGAATACTTAAAGGAGTTCCGCCACGATGTCATTGACAAGTACGACTGCTTTGTTGTCGGCGAGTCTCCGATGTCAAACTCCAAGGACTGTATCGAGTTTACAGCGGGCGACGACCCCGAGCTTGATATGATGATAGGCTTCGACCATATGCAGGCGGACTGCTTTATGACCGACACAATAGCAACTCCTTTCAGCCTGCGTAAGCTCAAAAAAGCCTTTACCCACTGGCAAAAGGACCTTTACGGCGTAGCGTGGAACGCACTTTATCTTGAAAACCATGACCACCCGAGGATAATCAGCCGCTACGGCAACGAAAAGTTCAGAAGAGAGAGCGGTACAATGCTTGCGACTGCCTGCTTTATGCAGTCGGGCACACCGTTTATCTATCAGGGTCAGGAAATCGGTATGCTCAACAACCATCTTGACGATATAAATCAGTTCAAGGATGTTGTTACATTTAACAATCAAAAGCTTTTCGCAAAATTCGGCATAAAGGGCAAGCGTTATCTTGACATTGCCAACAAGACGAGCCGTGAAAACGCCCGCACCCCCGTTCAGTGGGATTCAAGCGAATATGCAGGCTTCTCGACCGCAGAGCCGTGGTTCGGCGTAAACCCGAATTACAAGGAGATAAATGTAGAAAACGAGGAAAAGGATCCCAACTCAATCCTCAACTTCTACCGCAAACTCTTAAAGGTCAGAAAAGAAAACAAGATTATCATTTACGGCGACTATAAGGAGCATTTCCCCGACAGCGATGTAATCTACTGCTATGAGCGCAATTACGAGGGTAAGCGTGCGCTTGTTGTCTGCTCGTTCTCGGACGAAACCTTCACCTTCCACGCACCCGAGGATTTCGATTTGACAAAGGGTAAAATAATCCTCTGCAACTACGAAAATCCCGAATCAAAACGAGGCGTATGTGCACTGCGTCCGTATGAGGCAAGAGTATATCTTTATGAGTAAAAAAGAGATTAAAACAAATGTAATGCGTATTCTCGACAAGGAAAAGGTTGACTATATTCCGCATTTTTACGAGCACGAGGAGGGCGTTGCCGTTGACGGCGTAAGCGTTGCGAAAATGCTCTCACAGGACCCCGAAAGAGTGTTCAAGACCCTTGTTTTGCAGGGAAAGTCAAAAAACTTTTATGTGTTTGTAATTCCCGTTGAAAAGGAGCTTGACTTAAAGCTCTGTGCGGCGGCGGTCGGCGAAAAATCGGTCGAGATGATACATGTAAAGGACATCAACAAAATAACGGGGTATATCAGAGGCGGTTGCAGTCCCGTAGGGATGAAAAAACAGTTTGTGACCGTGCTTGACGCCTCTGCCGAGGATAAAGAAACCGTTACCGTAAGCGGCGGAAAAATCGGCACGCAGGTCGAACTCTCCCCGTCGGAGCTTTTACGGCTCACTCACGCAAAATACGCAGAGGTTACCTCAAAATAATCAAAAGAACCGATTGGGCGTTCGGCATTTCACCGAGCGCCTTTTGTTTCAGGAGGAAAGCATGATAAGTGATTGGATTTTTTACAAGGGCTCTCTTGAGGACGGCTTTTCCGAGAACACCGATGAGAGCATATTTAAAGCGGTTACCGTTCCGCACACCTGGAACGGCATTGACGGTCAGGACGGCTGTGACAACAACGGCAACACAAAGGTAACCGATTATTACCGCGGAGACGGCTGGTACCGCACAAGGCTCGCTTTTGACGAAGCCGATATGAAAGGACGGGTATTTCTCCGCTTTCAGGGGGCAAACACGCAGTGCGAGGTATATGTAAACTCTCAATGCGTCGGACTTCACAAGGGCGGCTACACAGCTTTTTGCTTTGAAATTACCGATTACATTCACAAAGGCTCCGACAATCTTATCGCCGTCCGTGTAAACAACTCAAAGGTTCCGGAGCTTGCTCCCCTGCAAGCCGATTTCACATTTTACGGCGGACTTTACCGTGATGTTGAGCTTATAAAGAAAAACAAAATCGGCTTTGACATTGTGACAAACGCCACACGGGGTATGGAAATCAAAACCCCTGAGGTCTCACACGAAAAGGCGGTATGCGTTATCCCTTCAACCATTGAGAACACATACGGCGAGCCGAAAACGGTTACTGTGTCCGCAGTTATCGGAACCGCGTGCAAGCAAGCCGATGTTAAACTCCCCGCAAACGGCAAGACGGACATATCATTTGAATTTGAAATTACTTCTCCGCACCTTTGGAACGGCAGAAAGGACCCGTACCTTTATAATGTATCGCTGACGGTTTCCGAAAACGGCACGGAGCTTGATAAAATTCAAGACGAAATCGGTCTGAGATTTTTCAACATTGACATAAACAAAGGCTTTTTCTTAAACGGCAAGCCGTATCCTCTCAGAGGTGTCAGCCGCCATCAGGACAGAGAAAACATAGGAAATGCGCTTACAAAGGCGGAGCACGACGAGGATTTCAAAATTCTCTATGAACTCGGCGCAACGGCTGTAAGGCTTGCACATTATCCGCAGGCGGAATATTTTTACCGTCTTTGCGACCGTTCGGGCATACTTGTCTGGGCTGAAATTCCGTTTGTGGAGCTTATCGGCGGCGACGGAACATATGAAAATCCCGACAGCGACCGCAAAGCGTTTTTCGACTGCACAAAGCTTCAGTTAAAAGAGCTGATAAAGCAAAATTTCAACCGTGCGTCTATCTTCTGCTGGGGCATACAGAACGAAGTGCTTATGGAATACAGCGACATTATGGTTCCGTTTACAAAAGAGCTCCACGCCTTTGCAAAAGAGCTTGACCCGTACAGATACACCACGCAGGCGACAAATCAGAAAAAGGCATATGCGTGGGAGAGCGATTTAATCTGCTGGAATGTATATCCGGGCTGGTACGGAATGAGCCGCAAGGCACTCGGCAGATTTTGCGACAGTATGAAAACCTCCCGTCCGCTCGGCATTTCCGAGTACGGCGCAGGAGCAAATTTCCGTCAACAGGAAGCAAACCCGAAAAAGGTTGTACACAACGGAGAATGGCACCCCGAAAAGTATCAGACCGTAAGCCACGAGGAATTTTTGAAATCCATTGACAAGCGGGATTGGCTGTGGTGTACCTTTGTATGGAATCTGTTCGATTTCGGCTCGGACGGCAGGATGGAGGGCGACCGCCACGGTATGAACGACAAGGGACTTGTATCGTTTGACCGCAAGGTAAAAAAGGACGCATATTATCTCTATCAGGCGCATTGGAGCGACATACATATGCTTCAAATTGCCGAAAGCCGCTATACCCGACGCCGTAACAGATTAAATGACATAAAAATCTTTTCAAATTCCGACAGCGTAACCGTTTACCTCAACGGCAAAAGCCTCGGCACAAAGCTCAATGCCGACAATAAGCTTTCGGGAATGTATCTGTGGAAGCACAAAAGGCTTAAAAAGGGCGAAAACACAATCATGGCGCTCGGCAAAAAGGACGGCAACGAGATAAGGCAGGAAATCACGGTAACCTATGACCCGTCGTTCCCGAAAAGACAGGTTTTGAGGGATAAATAAAATTTGTATTTATCAAGCACAGCAAGAAGCGGCGCCCTGCGGGCGAGGAATAGGTAATAGTGAAAAGTGAAGAGGTGTGGGTGCTTCGCACGGATTAAAAATTATAACGAACTGCGTAGGGCGGGGGCTTGCTCCCGCCGAAAAGAATTATTGCAAATTAACTGATACAATTAAAATAATATTTCATATCATACCGCAGGGACAGGGCTCGCCCCTGTCCTAATTTATTATATATATCACCGCGGACAGCCGCAAGGGCTGTCCCTACGGCTAACTATAAAAATTCCCCGCCCCGAACGGAAAGTTTCCGTTCGGGGCGGGTTTGTTTAATATTTTAATTTGTCACAAATCACAGTACGCCGTTAAGCGACATATTCATAATAATCTGTGCCATTTCTGCTCTGTTGGCATTGCCTGCGGGGTTTAATTTACCGTTGCCGCCGACAACATGGTTTTCTGCCGCCCAAGCAACCGCCGTTCTTGCCCAATCGCTTACATTGCCGCCGTCGGGATAGCCTGCGAGCACTGTATTAACATCGCCCGAAACCTCACCGTTGCAGTAATTGTAGAAAATGAGGCAAGCCTGTTCCCTTGTTATCGGGTCGCCGACACCGAACTTGCCGTTCGCATAGCCCGAAAGGATTTGATTGTCCTTAGCCCATGCTACCGCAGCGGAATAATAATCGTTGGTCGGTACATCCGCAAATCCGCCGTTCTGACCCGCATAATCGGAAAGGTCAACGCCAGCAATTTTTGAGAGAACAACTACAAAATCCTGTCTCTGAATATTGTTGCCGGGGCCGAAATATCCGTTAGCGTAACCGTGGAAATAGCCCATATTTACATTAAAGGCAACAGCATTATAATACCACTCGTTTGCGGAAACATCGGGGAAAGTCAATGCGGGAGTGTTGCCTGTTGACACAAAGTCAAAGCCCCATTTCTTCGCATATGCCTCCGCAGCCGTGTTATTCTTGCCGTAGATTACGAAGCCTTCAACCTTAATATTATCGTTGTTTTCGTCTTCAGTAAAGCCCAAAGCATAGTCGGTAATTGATTTAACCGATGCAGGAACCGTAACCGATTTAAGATTTTTACAATCCATAAATGCCGAATACTGTATTGAAGTCACGCTGTCGGGAATGACAACGCTTTCAAGTGAAGTACAGCCGTAGAAAGCATACGGAGCTATGGTAGCTATTCCGTTCTGCAAGGTAACCTTTTTAAGAGTTGTGTTTTCATAGAAGGTTTCGTCAAGCGCGTCAACCTTTTTGCCGTCAAGGGTTGCGGGAACGGTGACTTCCGCAGCCGAACCTCTGTAAGCTATAAGGTCAATGCCGTTTTCACAATCATTGTAAGCCCAAACAGCGCTTTCTGCCGAGCGGCTTGTGATTGTAACATTATATGTGGTTGAAACATCGCCTATTTTGAATTTTACGGGATAGGTGTTGCCTGCAGTCCAAGCTCTTGTGTCCGTGTCATATATACCGACGCTTCCGCTGATGCTTCCCAAATAGCCGCTGAAAAGTTCTTCAACAGTAACGGTATCCGAATGCCCGTCCTTATAATTTATCTTAATCGAATCGGGCTCAGCATAATATTCAAAGGTTTCTTTCTCAATCCATGAGCTTGTTGCATCATCATAATAATATTTGCTGTGTCTGCCGTTTACATACTCGGGATTGCTGAAATCGGCAATTTCAATGCTTGAAATCGGATTTTCAACAACACGCACATTATAAGTTGTGGTCTTTGTTCCGAGTGTAACCTTAACGGTATATGTGTTACCTACCGACCATCTGTTGTCGTAGGTCTGGTTTACCTCAACAACGGGATAGAGCCCTGTCTTTTTGCCGATTTCGTAAGGTGTACCCGTAAACGATGTACCGTCGCTGAAGTTAACAGTCATTTTCTCCGCTTCGGCATAATATGCAAAGAATTCGGGAGACTGAACATAGCCGCCTGTGGTCGGGTCGTATGTTGATGTTGTGGTGTAATAACCGTTTACGCCATCGATAACATCAATGTCTTTGACCTCAATTCCCGCTATCGGGTCCTTTGCTATCGCAACATCGAATGTGCACTTCTTTGTACCTACGGTAAGGGTGTATTTATATGTATTGCCATCCTGTAATTGATGCTTGAAGCTCTGCTCCTCACCGTCAATATCCGTGTAATAGCCGAGATTGCCGAGCTTGTAAACCGAATCAAAGGTTTCTTCGGTGCCGTCGGTATAAACAAGCGTTACCTTCGGTTCAACAGTGTATACAAAGTACGGGTCTGTTTTTACCCACTGCCCGTTTTCATATATCTGGTCGGTGGTTGTATAGCCGTCCTTACCGGGAGTAAGGGTCATGTTTCCGACTTTAATTGAAGCTATTTTGCTCTTAACAACCGTGCAGTTAAAACTTGCAATTTGAGCGCCGAGCGAAGCAGAACACGAATATGTGTTTCCGACAGACCAAGGAGCGTCAAAATCCTGCTCAAGCTGCATACTCAACTCGGGTTCCTGTTCCCGACACTCTTCAAAGCTGCCGGTAAATACGGTGTTGTCACTGTATGTGATTGTGACTTGCGGATTAGGCATATAGTTGTAATATGACCTTTCTCCGCCTTCTTCATATATAACATAAAGCTTTGCGTCAAGGTCCTCGTCAACGGTTGTGTCCGCCACCGTTAAGCTCTTTATCCGGCTTTGGGTAACGGTAACCTTGTAGCTTATCGAAAATTCACCCACCGTTAAATTGACATCATAGGTGTTGCCGACAGACCAACGGTTGTCATAGCTTTGAGCGGCGTCATGCTGAACATCCGAGATCCAAAGCAAAGACTTAACAGCCGCTTCGTTCATCACCTCGGTATTGCCATCCTTATATTCGACAATGTACGACTCCGGCACGGGATCGTAAAGGAAATACCACGGACCGTAAGAGGTGGCATTGCCGTCTTCATCCGCACTGAGAACATCGCGTGCGAGAGAGCCGTGCGTTCCCTCCTCAATGCTGAAATCTTCAACCTTTATGCTCTTGACATCAGACGGTTTATATGCCGCTGCCGCCGAGAGCGGAAGAGCCGAAATAATCATCAGCAATGTTAAAACCACTGATATAATTTTCTTGCTTTTTTTCATATCTTACCCTCCTGTTTTATAAATCGGAAATTTTATTTTCCCAATTTCAGTATATATGCCGTTTCGGAAACTGTCAATTGCCAAAACGGAAACGAAAAAGGCAACGGAAAGATAATACTCTCCGTTGCCCGAAAAATTTGTCAAATTTTAATTTGAGAACAATCAGCCCTCGTAATCGTCCTCGTTTTCCCAGTTATGGAAAACCTCCTGAATGTCGTCGTTGTCCTCGAACATTTCAAGCATTCTTCCCATATTTGTGATGTCGTCGGGGTTGTCAAGCCTTGTGTAGGTTGACGGTACATACTCGACCTCAGCCGACAGGAAGGTATAGCCCTTGGCTTCAAGGTCGTCTCTTATTGCACCCATATCGTTGGGTTCGGTACGAACATCAAAGACCTCGCCGTCCGTGATAAAGTCAACGGCACCTGCTTCAAGAGCGTCCTCCATAAGCTTGTCTTCGTCAACGCCCTCTTTGTCGATTATGATAACGCCCTGGCGTGTGAACATAAACGAAACGCAGCCCGACTGACCCATATTTCCGCCGAATTTGTCAAAGTAATGGCGGACATCGCCTGCGGTACGGTTTCTGTTGTCGGTAAGAGCCTCAACAATAACCGCAATTCCCGACGGACCGTAGCCCTCGTATGTAATGCTCTCGAAATTATCGGTATTGCCGTCGCCGGCAGCCTTTTTAATGATTCTGTCGATATTGTCGTTGGGAACATTTGCCGCCTTTGCCTTTGCGATAATATCCTTTAATTTGGAGTTGCCCGCAGGGTCGGGACCTCCCTCTCTAACCGCAACTGCGATTTCTCTGCCGATTTTGGTAAATACTTTCGCTCTTGCGTTATCTGTTTTCTCTTTTTTTCGTTTGATGGTACTCCATTTTGAGTGTCCTGACACAAAAATCACCCTTTACATATATTTACGCAAAACATTTTATCACAGTTAAGCGCGTTTATCAAGTTTTTTATAATTTACAATCAGGTTTATTTATGTTAAAATAAAGCGTTATGAAAAACACAGAGCTTTTTGAAAACGAACATATAGAAACACTCGGCAACGACATCGGGGTCATTGTATCCGAAGAGCATACCTTCGGCACCGATGCGATGCTGCTTGCATATTTCGCAAACGCAAGGCGAAACGACACCGCATGCGACCTCGGAACGGGCTGCGGAATAATCCCCCTGCTTTGGAAGCGTGACGGCAACTGTAAGACGGTTTACGGCGTGGAAATTCAGGAAAAAGGTTATTCGCAGTTTTTAAGAAGCGTTGAAGCGGACTCGCTCTCCGACAGCGTTTTTCCCGTAAATTCCGATTTGAAGCTGTTGAAGGGAAAGCTGCCGCAGGGTGCGTTTGACCTTGTTACGATGAATCCGCCCTATAAAAAGGAAAATGCAGGAATAAAGAGCGAAAAGGAAAATGAGAAAATCGCAAGACACGAAACGCTTTGCAACATTGACGACATCTGTACCGCGGCGGCATATCTTTTGAAATTCGGCGGACGGTTCTGCCTTTGCATACGCCCCGAGCGTATGTTTGAAACAATGAAGAGTATGTCCGAGCACAAGCTTGAACCAAAAAGACTGCGCCTTGTCACAAGCCGTGACGGGGAAAAGCCGTGGCTCTGCCTTATTGAAGCGAGGCTCGGCGGAAAAAGCGGACTTACGGTTGAAAAAAACTTTGTCTTATATGACAGCAACAATAAATACACCGACGAAATGGACGGTTTGTTGGTTCTTTACAGGGAGGAATGAAGATGTCGGGAAAGCTTTATGTTGTCGGAACTCCGATAGGAAATCTTTCGGATTTTTCCCCGAGAGCCGTTGAAACGCTTGCCTCGGTTGACTTCATTGCCGCAGAGGACACAAGGGTTACGCTGAAGCTCTTAAATCATTTTGATATAAAGAAGCCTATGGTAAGCTACTTTGAACACAACCGCAGGGAACGGGGAGAGGTTATCCTTGAAAGAATAAAGTCGGGAGAGAACTGTGCGATTGTAACGGACGCAGGTATGCCCGCAATTTCCGACCCCGGAGAGGATTTAGTCAATTTATGTCTATCGAGCGGAATTGCAGTTGAATCCGTACCGGGTCCCACCGCCATTGCAACCGCAGTCGCAATGTCGGGACTGCCGAGCGGACGGTTTACTTTTGAGGGCTTTTTGAGCGTAAACAAACCGAGCCGCAGAGAACATCTTGAAGAAATTGTGTCGGAGCGCCGCACAATGGTCTTTTACGAAGCGCCGCACAAGCTTACCGCAACGCTAAAAGACCTGTATAAATATCTCGGCGACAGGCAGATAGCTCTTATAAAGGAGCTTACAAAAATTCACGAAACGGTGGAGCGCACAACGCTTTCGGCGGCGTGTGAAAAATATTCGCAGCAGACGCCGAAGGGCGAATTTGTAATAGTAATTGAGGGCTCAACGGAGCCGAAGCAAAAGGAAGTAAGCCTTGAAGAGGCTGTTTTGCTTGCCAAGAAGCTTGTTGAGAGCGGAATGGCAATCAACGACGCCGCAAAGGAAACTGCAAAGGAAACAAAGCTTAAAAAGGGCGACATTTATAAAGCCCTGTTGGGAGAATGATATGGAATATTGGTATCTTTGGCTAATACTTGCGGGACTCGTGATAATAACCGCAGTGGTTATCGTGTTTGCGGGCAGGTCGGTATCAGCCCACAACGAGCAGACAAAGGAAATTATGGCACGCCTTGAACGCCTTAAAGAGATGAAAGATAAATATAAGGATTTAACGCCCGAAAAGGTAGAAAACGCCGAAGCCGAAGAGCTGTTTGAGGGTGTGAACGCCGTCTTGCAGGCAAAAATCGAAAAGGCGGACGACGGCGACAAGGCTTTTTCCGAATTTAATGACGAGCAGAAAATCATATACACGCTCAACTGCTTTATCCCCGAAGTTTCAGACGGACTTTCGGTATTTTTTAACGAATACACAACCGAAATCACGGATATTATCGTGCCTGCGCTGACCCGTGTCGGTGCGGCCGACCTTTTACCGCTTGTAAAGTCGGAATACGAAATGTATGACGACCGCAACGAGGCGGTTTCGTTCGACAGGGACACAAAAGAAAAAACCGACTCGGATTTTGCCGATATTTATTCAAAAGAGAAGCTTCTTGAAAAAACAAAAGAGTTTATAAAGAACAATATAGATAAATTTTAACTAAAGGTATATTCCGTAAAAACTTACAGAAAATAACTCCGTAATATTTTTATAAGGAGTTATTGCTATGGAGCTTATCGGTTCAAAGACAGAAAAAAATTTACTCGCCGCATTTGCAGGAGAATCGCAGGCGAGTATAAAGTACAGCTTCTATGCCGAAAAGGCAAGAGAGGACGGCTACGAAAAGTATGCCGCCATTATCGATGAAACCGCTCACAATGAAAAGGAGCACGCCGAGATATGGTTCAAGCAGTTGAACTCGGGTATGCCGTCAACTGCCGAAAATATAACCGACGCCATTGCAGGCGAGCACTTTGAGTGGACGCAGATGTATTCGGACTTTGCAAAGACCGCCCGTGAAGAGGGCTTTGACGAAATCGCCTTTCTTTTTGAAAATGTGGCACAGATAGAAAAGCACCACGAGGACAGATACACCTATATGCTTGAAAAGGTCAAGGAGGGCACTGTTTTCGACGGTGATGAGGACACCGTATGGATTTGCCGCAACTGCGGTAAGATATACAAGGGCAAAACTCCGCCCGCCTACTGCCCCGTTTGCTCAAAGCCGCAGGCATATTTCCAAATCAAGTGCTTTGATTGCTGACAATCCGCTCACATTCTTTTGTGATAGCCTTTTCGGCAGCGGAAATTACCGTTTTGAGACATTCGGGTTCAACTATATTCTTTGCGTGCTTTTTTGAGACCTCGGCATTGAGCGAGTGTGAAAGCATTTCAGCCTGAGCATTGCAAGCCGCAAGAGCCGAGTCGTTCGGCAGATTTATCCAGCTTTTCGGAATACAATCTGCCTGCGAGGCAATGACGGCAAGCTTGTATACCGTCAGCGCAAAGTAATTTTTAACCTCAACATCCTTGCCCGGGTCGGCGTCGGAATAGCGTGAATAAAGCATCATAACCGCACGCAGCACCGTGTTCATTCTGTATTCGGAATCAAGTATATTTTCGCCCTTGTCGAAGTTTTCGGCGAAATCGTCCTTTGTGTCGCTCATACCGAGCAGATAGTCGCAGCTTACATCAAAATAGGCGGCGGCTTTACATAAAAAATCAAGTCCGCATTCCCGTATTCCCTTTTCATAGTGGGAAAGCAACGCCTGCGACACGCCGAGGGCGTCGGCGGTTTCCTTTTGGCTCAATCCCCTGCGACGCCTTAATTCGCCCAATCTTGCGGCAAACGAATTTTTCATTTACAACACCCCATTTATTACGCACTGTATAATTTATAAACTATATTATCATAAAAAATACTGTTTGTATAGGAGAATTTTATGAAAACCTACACCATACACTTAATAAGACATGCCCTTACAAAGGAAAACACCGAGGGCAAGTACATAGGTCAGACCGATGTCGAAGCTTCAAAGGAGGGTCTGGACCAGATTAAAAACCTTATGGGCGAAAATGAGGGTTACCCCTACGCCGATGTTGTAATTTCAAGCCCGTTAAAGCGTTGCATACAGACGGCAAAGCTCATCTATCCCGACAAAGAGCCCGTTATTATGCAGGACCTTATCGAATACGATTTCGGAGATTTTGAGGGTATGACCGCAGACGAGCTGAAAGACCTTGACACCTTTAAGGATTGGATTGCAGGCACACACCCCGAGGAGCCCGTTCCGTTCGGCGAAAGTCAAAAGGACTTCAACGCAAGAATATGCGGCTGTTTTGTCCGCATTATAGAGGGCATAATCCGCTCGGGTACGGCAAGCACGGCTATCATTACTCACGGCGGCGTTATAATGTCGCTTATGGCGGCTTTTGCCATTCCCGAAGCGCCTATGCACGAGTGGCTGACCCCGAACGGCTGCGGCTACACGCTGAGAATTGACCCGACCGTCTGGAGAATGGGTCAGAAGCTTGAAGCGTTCGCCGAGTGTCCGCCTATCCCGCAGCAGATTGACGCCGAAAGAGATATGTGGGACACCTTCGACTACGACCCCGACAAGGACGATTTTGACATCAGCGAATACATAGACGATTATACGGACTACGAAAACGGCGACCTCAGTTAATTTTCAACTAATTTCAATTTCATAAACACAACAGGCTTTTCAATCGGTTTTGGAACATAAAGTTTCAGAACCGATTTTGCATATACCGACAGACCTCTTTGATAATAAGCAGACGCAAAAGGTATCGGGAAAACAAAAAGGGAAGCCAGGAACCAAACGGTAAAGCTCAGCTTAAATTTCAACAGCGCAAACTTGCCCGATCTTGTGTGCGAGTTAAGATAGCGTATTGTCTCTACTGCTCCGAGCGAGGGTTGAGAGCAGATTACATCGTCCAGAAATGTCAACTTCTGCCTTGACACAAGGTAAAAGAAAAAACCCGCCGACAGCAGTGCCGCAAAGAGAAAAACGCAGGCGTAAAAAATCGGTTTCGGCATACCGCTTGTCAAAAAATACATACATACGGCAAAGGAAATTGCACTCGGCAGAAGATACACAACAAGCCTGCCGAGGTTAATCAGTGTTCGCAATATATGAAGATAGACGATTTTTATCTGTGTGCTTATTTTGATAATATGAAATATTTTTACCCTGCCGTTTTTTCTGCCGGAAAGATAAAATGTACGCTTTTGCGAGTGTCCGCATATAATAAAATACCAAAGCGAAAAAAACGCACCGAGTGAAAAAAGCGCATAGTAGACCGCTTTCGGCAAGGTCAGCGCAAAGCTGTGAAGTATCGACAGCGTGTATAAAAAGAAAACAAAAAGGCACAGGAATATAAGCCTCAAAAGGATAAAAAATATGTTTGCGAAGTACAGCTTTTTGCCGCAGCGTGCGTTGATGTTCCGTGAAAGAAGTTTAACCGAGGAAGTTTTCATAAATATCACCTGCTTTATTTTTCCCCATATGATAATTTTTAATTACAAATTTTAAGCAGTTGACAAAACCGAAATCAGAGGATATAATTTAGGCGGAATTGTGCAGTTCCCTCGGGTTTGAAATTTTCCCTTAAAAATAGCGCCGGGTCTGCTTGCACTGTATTTGGCAGATGACGAGGAAGAAGTTATCGAAATATTCGGCGGATGCTTCTTGTCCCGTATGTGCGGGGACATAAACATTTACTAAAAACTGTCGGCGACGGCAAAACAGAGGTAAGTGTACCGTGCAAATATTTTTGCAAAGGAACAAATTAATATGTGTGGAATTGTTGGTTACATCGGAGGCCGCAGTGCGTCGCCCGTGTTGATTGACGGTCTGAAGAAGCTCGAGTACAGAGGTTATGACTCGGCAGGCGTAGCTGTGTTCAACGGCAACTTTGTCGAGGTCAAAAAAACGAAGGGCAGAATTGCCGACCTCGAAAACAAGCTGTTTACGGAGGGTATCGCTCCCGGCTGCGTGGGTATAGGTCATACCCGTTGGGCAACCCACGGTGCGCCCGACGACATAAACGCCCACCCCCATAAGGGCGGAAACGGTCGTATTACCCTGGTGCATAACGGCATTATCGAAAACTATATCGAGCTTAAAATTATGCTCGAACAAAAGGGGTACAAATTCGTCTCGCAGACGGATACGGAGGTACTTGCCCATTTGTTCGATTTCTTTTATAACGGCGACCCGCTAAAGGCTATGTCGAATGTTATGAAAACCGTAAGAGGCTCATATGCGACGGCGGTCCTGATAGACGGAAAGCCCGACGAAATAATTGCGGCAAGGAAGGACAGTCCGCTGATAGTCGGCTTAGGAAAAAACGAAAACTTCCTTGCGTCCGACATTCCCGCCGTGCTCAAATACACAAGGGATTGCTATCTGCTTGACGACAATCAGATGGCATTGCTCAAAAGGGACTCGGTAAAGCTATATGACATAAACGGGAACGAAGTTCACAAGGATATTTACCATGTTACATGGGATGTCGAGGCGGCGGAAAAAGGCGGCTTTGACCATTTTATGAAAAAGGAAATCTCGGAACAGCCGAGGACCGTGCGTGACACCCTTGCCCCGAGGATAAAGGACAACAGGGTTGTTATCGAAGAGCTCGGACTTTCCGACGAGGACATAAAGAATATCGGTACGGTTCACATAGTTGCGTGCGGAAGCGCATGGCATGTCGGAACCGCGGCGAGGTATATAATCGAACGCCTTGCGAGAATACCGTGTGAGGTTGACCTTGCAAGCGAGTTCCGTTACAGAGACCCGATTATAAAAAAGAACGATATATGCCTTGTAATTTCACAGTCGGGCGAGACGGCGGACACCCTTGCCGCCCTGCGTGAGGCGAAGAAAAAGGGAGCACGAACAATTTCAATCGTCAATGTTGTCGCAAGCACCATCGCCCGTGAATCCGACGATGTGATTTACACTATGGCAGGCCCCGAAATTGCGGTTGCAACGACAAAGGCATTTTCCGCTCAGCTTTGCGTGGCTTATCTCCTTGCGCTGAAATTCGCAAAGGCTAAAGGCTTGCTCTCCGAGTCAGATGAGGAAAAATACTGTGAAGAAATGCTGCGGCTTCCCGAGCTTATCGACGGTCTGCTCAAAAGCGACGCTTTCCTTAAAGAGCTTGCCAAAAGCTATGCCGACTCCGAAAATGTGTTCTTTATCGGCAGAGGGCTTGACTATGCCATTTCCCTTGAGGGCTCACTCAAATTAAAAGAAATTTCTTACATTCACTCCGAGGCATATGCGGCGGGAGAATTGAAGCACGGAACAATTTCGCTTATTGAGGACGGAACGCCCGTGTTTGCGGTCGCAACACAGTCAGACCTTAACGAAAAGACTCTCGGCAATATAAAAGAGGTCAGGGCAAGAGGCGCACGGGTAATTGCGCTTGTCGGAGAAAACCATTCGGCGGCGGAGGAATTTGCCGACGATATAATAAGAATACCGGAAGTCAGCGACTTCCTTATGCCGTCGCTTGCGGTAGTTCCGCTCCAGATTTTTGCCTACTATATGGCTCTCGGCAGGGGCTGCGATGTAGATAAACCCAGAAACCTCGCAAAATCCGTTACGGTAGAATAATTTAAGCCGAACACCCGACTTTAAGGTTGAGTGTTCGGCTTTTTGTTGATGTCTTTCCCCTATTGTAGTATAATTTTTACAAATCCTTTTTCAGAGGTGTGATATGACATTACAGCAGTTAAAATATCTTGTTACCGTTGCGGAATGTAAAAATATTACGCAGGCGGCGGAAAAGCTCTTTATTACCCAACCGAGCCTAAGTGCGGCAATCCACTCCCTTGAGGAGGAGATGGGCGTTACCGCCTTTGTCCGCACAAACAAGGGCGTTACCGTCACAAGAGAGGGCGAGGAGCTGCTTTCCTTTGCCCGAAATCTGCTTGAACAGGCTGATATTATGAAGGACAGGTTCTGCCTTGACTCAAACAGGAAGCCGAAATTTTCCGTATCCTGCCAGCACTATTCCTTTGCGGTCAATGCGTTTGTGGATGTTGTAAACGAGTACGACTCAAACGAGTACAATTTTATTCTCCGTGAAACGCAGACGGGCGAAATCATTGACGATGTTGCCGACGGAAACAGCGAATTGGGTATTCTCTACCTTTCGGAGCACAACGAGGATGTGCTTAAAAAAATGTTCCGAAAAAACAATCTGGAATTTGAGGAAATCTTCACGGCTCAACCGCATGTTTTCATAAGTCAAAAGCACCCCTTGGCGGATAAAAACAAAATAACGCTTGATATGTTAAAGCCCTACCCTTACCTTGTTTACGAGCAGGGCGAACGCAATTCGTTCTATTTCAGCGAGGAATTTTTAAGCGTGCTCGATATGCCGAAAAGCATTCAGGTCAGGGACCGTGCCACGCTTTTCAACCTTGCGATAGGTCTCAACGGCTTTACGGTAAGTTCGGGCGTTATAGACAGGGAATTGAACGGCGAGGATATAATAGCAAGACCGCTTGAAATGAATTGTACCATGCACATCGGTATGATAAAAAAGAAAAACATATTGCTTTCACGCTATGCGCTGTCCTATATAGAAGCCTTGAAGAAACATACAGCCATAGATTAAAACTATGGCAGCGCAACAGTTATAAGTATTTTTCAAATCGAATTTTATATGATAAACTGTGCTCAACAAATTCACGGAGGACATTTTATCATGAGTACATTAAAAACACCTTTCAGATACGATTTTGTCGGCAGCTTTTTAAGACCGCAGGCATTAAAGGATGCCAAAGAGAGCTTCAAAGAGGGAAAAATAACCTCGGAGGAATACGACAAAGTTGTAAACGAAGAAATCACAAAACTTGTTAAAAAGCAAAAAGAATTGGGCTTCCACGCTATCACGGACGGTGAGTTCAGAAGAACCTTCTGGCACCTCGACTTTATGTGGGGCTTTGACGGCGTAGAGCACGAGGACACGGGAAACGGCGTACCGTTCAATGCGGAGCTCGCAGTGCTTGACGACACATATTTGGTCGGCAAATTCAAGGCAAAGCCGCACCCGTTTGTTGAATATTTCAAGTTTTTAAAACAGTTTGAGGACGAAAATACGGTTGCGAAGTACACAATCCCCGCACCTGCACAGACATTTTTGCAGTTCATTGTACCGACCAACATCGAGAGCACAAGAAAATTCTACGAAACCGACGACGAGCTCATCGAGGACATTGCTGAGGCATACAGGGAGGTTATCTGTCAGTTCTACGACGCAGGCTGCCGCAATCTTCAGCTTGACGACTGTTCGTGGGGCTCTGCAATGGGCGACGGCGCAACCGACGGAGCGTTCGGCAAAAGCATTGAGGAATTCAAAGCGCAGCTTCTCAAGGTCAACAATCTTGCGCTCGAAAGCAAGCCCGAGGATATGGTTATAACCTCTCACATCTGCCGAGGAAACTATCACTCGACATTTTTCTCAAGCGGTGCATATGACCCGGTTGCAGACTATGTTTTTGCAAAGGAAAATGTCAATGCGCTTCTCCTTGAATATGACGATGAGCGTTCGGGCGGATTTGAATCGCTTGCAAAGGTTTCAGGCGACAAAAAGGTTGTTCTGGGTCTTATTACCACAAAATCTCCCAAGCTTGAAAACAAAGAGGAAGTAATCAAAAGAATTCACGAGGCGGCAAAGTACATTCCGCTTGACAGACTGTGTCTGAGCCCGCAGTGCGGATTTGCTTCCTGCGAAATCGGTAACAAGCTTACCGAGGAAGAGCAGTGGGCAAAGTTAAAACTTGTTAAAGAAATAGCCGAAGAAGTCTGGGGCTGAAAATAAAAATCAAAACGACCCCTTCAAATAATGCCGACGCATATCTGAAGAGGTCGTTTTTTGTCCGAAAAATTATTTTTTCTTCTTTTTGTTGCCCTTTGCGTACACCGCAACACACCAATAGTAAAGCGGAATTACAAGGAAAAGCATAAGCGGGGTAACCCAAGCCTTGAATACAAAGCCGCAAAAAAGATATGCCGTGATAATAAGTATCGGAACGGGCATAAGGAACAGGAAAGTCCTTTTGCTTGTCATTCTGCAAGCGCAGGCAATCATATAGTACATCGGTATTGTCAAAAACAAGAGTGAAAAAACAAGCCACGGTGTAATGCTCATAATCCCTTTAAGCCCGAGACAAAGCGCAAGATAAGCGATTATTATCACAAGCGGATAGGGAAAGCGGAACATTCTTTTTGCGGTTTTCGGATAAAGCGAATGTCTGACATTTTTTTCTTTTTTATCCTCTTTTTTCTCTGCCTCCGGTTGCTGTGAAGTCTCCTCATTTGCGGCAGCCGACACCTCCTTTGACGGGTCAAGAAGTGCGTCAAGCGTTATTCCGTAAATTTCCGCAAGGGCGATAAGATTGTCCGTGTCGGGCGAAGCCTCGGCTCTCTCCCATTTTGAAATCGCCTGCCTGCTCACGCCGAGCTTTGCGGCAAGTGCCTCCTGCGAAAGTCCGCTGTCCTTGCGGAGCTGTACAAGTCTGTCTGCTGTTGAAATTGTCATATTTTTTCTCCGAATTTATTAAAGTTCTCCGTTTTTCCATTTCTGAACATTTTTCAGATGCTCGTCATAGGAGTTTGTGAACGCCGAATTATACGGCGGATTTGTGTCGATTACAAAATAGAGGTAATCCGTATCCGCAGGGTAAAGCGCCGCCTTTATCGAAGCCGTACCCGGGTTGCAGATGGGTCCCGCAATCAAGCCGTCGCAACGGTTACCGTTATAATAATATTTATAGTAGTCTATCTTGTCGGGATATTTAAGCTCGATGACTCCCGTACAGTATTTTACGGTAACATCATACTGAAGCCTCATACCCTGCTTCAATCTGTTGTGGATTGTCGAGGAAATAAGCGTGCGCTGTTCGTCGGTAAACGCCTCTTTTTCGATAATCGAGGCAATGGTTAAGATGTCATGCACGGAATATCCGAGTTCCGTCGCCCTCTGCTTCATTTCATCGGTAAATTTCTTGTCCTCGGTCGAAACCATTTTGTCGATAACCGCGGTCGGGTCTGAATTCTTTTCAAATGTATATGTTGCGGGGAAAAGATAGCCCTCAAGCAGGAAGCAAATCTTGTCCCTGTCGTGAATTGAGGACAGAACCGAATATTTTGATGTGTCGTAATTGCTTACGGCATTGAGGAAATCGTCGGTCGAGCAAACACCGTTTTCTTCCAAAAGCCATGCGGTTTTGAGAAGCGTGTAGCCCTCGGGAACCGTAACCTTGGCATATTTTTCATCATCGGTGCCCGAATCGACAGCCGAAACGGTAGCCGTGGGGTCATCGGGGTCAAAAATCTTGCTTTCTCTCGCAAAATCCGAGGTCGGTCTGCAAGACGCAAGCAGGAAAACAAGCGTAAATATTAAAAACACCGAAAGAGTTTTTTTGAACATCGTTTACCTCTTTTATAAATCCTTATTTTCGGCATTGCCGACAGTATGTTTTATTGTACCATTATTCGAGTGATTTTGCAACGGTAAAAGCAACAGGACCGTTGTCGGCGGTCCTGTTTTGATTGTTTATTCGTCGCAACGGCTTTCCGTTACAGTGATTTTCTTGCAGCAATATCCGTAAACAAGCCCGTTGATAAAGCACATACCCGCCGTCATAACCAAGCCTGCCGTAAACGAAGCAATTCCCGTGAGGAATTTAAGCTGGAAGGGCGTGAGCGCACCCGTTTTTACCAAAAGTGTGAAAACTGCGGTTGAAATTATTGCGCCGACCGCACCGACATACAGCAAAACGAGGTTGCTTTTAAGCATTCTCGAGACACGCTTGTTTGTATTGTAAGCGTTTATCATAGAAATGATAAATGCGCCGAAAAGCGAAATTGCGGTTACTATCCAGATAGCGATATGCAAATCCTTTACCCATTCGTAAGCAACGGGCGTTACCGTTACGGCAAGGATTACCGCCGCTATTGCACTTATAACCGCTCCCGTGACCTTGCAGAAAAGACATTTGTTTTCAAGCATAATATTAACCTCCTTCATTACATTTTATGAGCGTTTTCGCCCTTTGTGAAAGAGGTTTTGCGGTGTCTTTACGGCGTGAGCACAAAATATCCGCCGCTCACGGGTTCCGATATTTTTATCACGACTTTATTATTGTCCCTTGCTGCCCGATTAAGACAAAAAAATACGGCGACCGTAACAGCCGCCGTAAAAATTTACAATCAATAATTTTCTTCTCTTACTTCAAAGAAGCTCTGCGGATGAGCGCATACGGGGCAAGCCGCGGGAGCCTTTGTGCCGATTACGATATGACCGCAGTTACGGCATTCCCAAACCTTAACCTCGCTCTTTTCAAACACCTGAGCGGTCTCAACATTCTTGAGAAGCGCACGGTATCTTTCCTCGTGAGCCTTTTCGATAGCAGCAACAGCTCTGAACTTCTTTGCAAGAGCGGTAAAGCCCTCTTCCTCCGCTGTCTTTGCGAAATCCTCATACATATCGGTCCACTCGTAGTTCTCGCCCTCAGCGGCAGCTTCAAGGTTTTCGCTTGTATCGCCGATACCGTTGAGCTCCTTGAACCACATTTTAGCGTGTTCCTTTTCGTTGTCTGCGGTTTTAAGGAAAAGAGCCGCTATCTGCTCATATCCCTCTTTCTTTGCAGCAGAAGCAAAGTATGTATATTTGTTTCTTGCCTGTGACTCGCCTGCGAAAGCTGCCTGCAAGTTTTTCTCGGTCTGTGTTCCTTCGTATTTATTTGCCATAATAGCTACCTCCTTTGTGTCTAAATATAATAGCATAACGGCAAAAAAATTTCAATATCAAATTAGATTTAATAATCTTTTTTATTTCTCAATTCCTCTCGAATATACCGAAAAGTCTCATCCTCGCCCTTTTCCTTGAGCATTGTAAGCAGTTTTTCAAGCAAATCCGAGGTCTCCTCATGGATTATTCTTGCGTCCCTGCCCCGCTGAAAATATTCAAGCGGATGTGCATCGGTGTATTTATCGCCCTGATAGATTTTGCTTGCGGCTACCCTGTCGCAGAACATCTCGATAACATAGTTAAGCGGCATTTTAACCGGAGCGTATCTGCGAAGCTTCGGGTTGTAATCGTTCCAGTATTCAAAATGATGCTTGTTTCTGCCTTTGTGATGAAGCCACGCCTTTGAATACCCTCTGTCAAGGCGTTCAAGCTCATTGGGGCTGCGTGTGCCGTCGTAATATTTTGCTCCGTTTATAAACTCCGTGGGCGAATACTTCGACAGGTCGTGCCGAAGCCCCTGCCAACCAATTCCCGCCTTGAAGCAGTGCTCAATAACACGGTGGCGATGCTTTGTAATCGTCTTAAAATGTCCTATTGGATTTGCCATTGCCTATACCTCTTCTATTTCCGTTACCGATAAGCTGTTGTTTTCATATCTGAACCTGACATTGAACCCCGCAAAGGTTACACCGTACTCTTTTCCGTCCTCGTTTTTATAAGCGGGTCTCGGGTCGTTCGCCAAAAGCTCCGAAAGCGCCTCCCTTTTCTCCTCTGGAATTCGTGAAAGCAGCTTTTCATCACAGTTGACTGCTATTTTATAGTTTTTCGTATCAGCCGTGTAGCCGTCGCTCGCATCGGTTTTACAGTCCGCAAGCGGAATATACGGCTTGATGTCATATATCGGCGTACCGTCGGTCATATCAACACCCGACACGGTTATTACGGGAGCGTTTTTACCCTCGGTTTCGATTTTTTCGATTTTAACGCACGAAAGCCCGAGTCGGTTCGGGCGAAACGGGGAACGGGAAGCAAAAACGCCCACTCGTCTGTTTCCGCCGAGTCTCGGCGGTCTGACCGTGGGGCTGAATTTTGAATCGGGGCACTGTGAAAATTCCCAGATAAGCCAGATATGCGAAAAGCCGTTAAGTTCTTTAAGAGCCTGAACACATCTGTATTCAGGCTCAAAAACAATCTGTCCCGTGAGCGAGGGAACAAGCCCCGACTGCCTCGGAACACCGAACTTTTCCGAAAAATCGGTATGAATTCTTGCAATCGGTTTAATTTCCATCTCAGCTCACCTCTGAGAACATTTTAATACAATTATTAAATTTTATCAATGCTCTCAACGATGAAATAAGGATTTTTTCTCATAGGGCTCGCTTGAATAAGATACAACATCGTAGCCCGTTTCCTTTATTGCTTTTTCAAGTTTATCCTTATCAAGGGCGTTTTCGGAAATGATTTCCGCTGTGCCGCTCTTATGTGTGGACTTAACCTTTTTGATGTCAAATTCTCTTCTGATAACATCGTTTATATGGCTTTCGCACATTGAGCACGCCATACCGTTAATCTGAAGAACCGTTTTTACCATTGAAAATCTCTCCTTTTAATTGATATGAAAGGGGGCGGCCGTTTCCGACCGCCCTGCGTTTTATTTGCCGTTGTTATTGGGCTGATGGCATTTACCTGCCATAGCGCAATGCGCGCAATTACCGCCGCAGGATGACTTTCCTGCTTTTTTGTCTTTTCTCATGCCGATAATAATGGCAGCAACTATCGCAATGAGAACAAGTGTAATTAAAATCGTCGCTAAATTATTCGTCAACCAAGTAAGCATTCATATCATCCTTTCGTAGATTTTTGCCCGGTTAATTATTTTTTAACAGCTTTGTCTGAAAGAGTTGTTGCCTCTTTGTAGGGGCGAACAAGGAGATAAATCATTGCAACAAGTATTACAGCCGCAACAATTACGCCGAATACATTTGCGTTGCCCGTGAAGAGCGAGCCGAACTGATTTATCATAAGTGAAATGATGTAAGCAAATCCGCACTGATAACCGATTGCGAACCAAGTCCACTTTGCGCTGTTCATCTCACGCTTGATTGCGCCGATAGCTGCGAAGCAGGGAGCGCAGAGAAGGTTGAATACAAGGAACGACATACCGGTAATTCCCGTGAAGTGCTGACCGAGTGCCTGCCATACCGACAAATCTCCGCCGCCGTAAAGGATACCCATTGTACCGACAATGTTTTCCTTTGCAACAAGACCTGTGATTGAAGCAACGGCTGCCTGCCAGTTGCCCCAGCCGAGAGGTGCGAAGATCCAAGCAATAGCGCTGCCGATCTTAGCAAGGATTGAGTAGTCGATTTCGCTTTCTTCAAGCATACGGAACGAGCCGTCAACAACACCGAAGTATGTTGTGAACCAAACAAGGATAGTCGAAAGGAGGATTATTGTACCTGCCTTCTTAATGAACGACCAGCCGCGTTCCCACATTGAACGGAGAAGGTTCGGAATGGTGGGAAGATGGTATGCGGGAAGCTCCATAACGAACGGAGCAGGATCGCCCGAGAACATCTTTGTCTTTTTAAGGATAATACCCGAAACGATGATTGCAGCCATACCGATGAAGTATGCGCCTGTCGAAACGAGCGCCGAACCGTGGAAGAGTGCGCCTGCGATCATTGCAATGAACGGAACCTTAGCACCGCAGGGGATAAAGGTTGTCGTCATAATTGTCATACGGCGGTCTCTTTCGTTTTCAATCGTACGGGAAGCCATGATTCCGGGAACGCCGCAGCCTGTACCGACAAGCATCGGGATGAACGATTTACCGGAAAGACCGAACTTTCTGAAGATACGGTCAAGTACGAATGCGATTCTTGCCATATAACCGCAAGACTCAAGGAATGCAAGTAAAAGGAACAATACAAGCATCTGAGGAACGAAGCCGAGGACTGCGCCTACACCGGCTACGATACCGTCAAGGATAAGACCCGAAAGCCAATCAGCTGCGCCGACCTTTTCAAGTCCGTTACCTACAAGTACCGGAATACCGGGAACCCATACGCCGTAATCAGCGGGGTCAACCTCGTCAAATGCTGCGTCGTTTGTCTTGATATAATCAACTGCGTCAAGGAATGTCATACCGACTGTTGTTTCCTCGGCGTCCTTGTCAAGGTCTTCGGGGATTGCGTCATAATACGCAGTGTATTCAACCTCTTCAAGGGTATCTTCGTCCTCTACCATAACGGTAGCGGACTTTTCAGCCTCGCCATCTGCAACAACAGCGTCTGCCTGAGCGATAACATCGTCCTTATTGAAGTCCTCTGCTTCGGTGTCAAATTCAACGCCGTAAGCTTCAAGAGCTTCCATAGCCGAAGTCTGCTCGTCTGCAACCTCGTTGTATGCCTTTGTGCCTATTCCGAAGAGGTGGAAGCCGTCTCCGAAGAGTCCGTCGTTTGCCCAGTCTGTTGCCGAAGCGCCGACTGTAACCATTGAAATGTAGTAAACGAGGAACATTATAACCGCGAATATCGGAAGTCCGAGCCAACGGTTAGTAACAATCTTATCGATTTTATCCGATGTTGAAAGCTGACCTGCGCCGTGCTTCTTGTAGCAGGACTTAATGATTGAAGCTATGTAAACATATCTCTCGTTTGTGATGATTGACTCCGAGTCGTCGTCAAGCTCATCTTCAGCGGCTTTGATGTCTGCCTCAATGTGGTCAAGTACGGATTTTTCAACATTTATGCGCTCAAGAACCTTTTCGTCTCTCTCGAAAATCTTGATTGCATACCAACGCTGCTGCTCCTCGGGAAGTGAGTGAAGGCAAGCTTCCTCGATATGAGCGAGAGCGTGCTCAACAGCACCCGAGAATGTGTGCTGAGGAACTGTCTTTGTGTTCTTAGCGGCGTCGATTGCAGCCTCTGCCGCTTCCATTGTGCCCTTACCTTTAAGAGCCGAAATTTCAACTACCTTACAGCCGAGTTCCTTTGAAAGCTGCTGAACATTGATTTTGTCGCCGTTCTTTTTAACAACGTCCATCATGTTGATTGCAACTACAACCGGAATACCGAGCTCTGTGAGCTGAGTTGTAAGATAAAGGTTTCTTTCAAGGTTTGTACCGTCAACGATATTGAGTATCGCATCGGGGCGCTCGCCGATAAGATAGTTTCTTGCAACTACCTCTTCAAGCGTGTACGGCGAAAGTGAATATATACCGGGCAAGTCGGTAATTATGACGCCGTCATGTTTTTTAAGCTTGCCTTCTTTTTTCTCAACAGTAACACCCGGCCAGTTACCAACAAACTGGTTTGAACCTGTCAACGCGTTGAACAATGTTGTTTTACCGCTGTTGGGGTTACCTGCAAGAGCAATTCTCAAGTCCATTTTTTCTCCTCTTTTCCGAATATTTAAGTTAGTGTTCGCTAACTTATGATTAAAAAAACAAGTGAAACCGAAGTCTTATGCTTCGATTTCAATCATCTCGGCATCGGCTTTTCTCAGTGAAAGCTCGTAGCCTCTGACAGTAACTTCAATCGGATCTCCGAGGGGTGCAACCTTGCGAACATAGACCTCAACGCCCTTGGTGATACCCATATCCATAATTCTGCGCTTTATTGCGCCTTCGCCGTGAAGCTTCTTAACCTTAACGGTTGAGCCTACTTTGACAGTTTTCAATGTATCCACCTTAATATCCTCCTTTAATAAGATTTTATATCATTATTTTCTGAGCCATTTCTTCGCTTATCGCAACTCTTGTCTCTTTGACATTAACGATTACATTTCCGCCGAGCGTTGCGATAACCTTAACATTTCCTCCGACTACAAAGCCTAAGTTTTCAAGATGCTTCTTGACCTCGGGCTTACCGCCGATTCTTTTTATAATATTGTCCTCGCCGACTGTGGCGAATGATAAAGGCATCATATTTTTTACCCCATTCATGCCGTTTGGGCGGCAAAATATCAGTTAGTCCTTGCTAACCTAATATAATAATACACTAAATTAAAAAATTGTCAACAAATTTTTCCCATTTCGGCACTATAAACAAAAACACTTTTTTACCCGTGTTTTGCTTTGTAAAATATACTCATTCAAGGAAAAAACGGGACAAGCAGGCTGTAGGCAACAGGGAATTAAACAGATTTATCGCAAAAGACATATAGGCAGACCGACATATACAGTTTAAGGCACGCTTCAAGCGAAGCGTGCCTTAATTTTTTCTTATTATTTTAATGAAAAGTCGTCTCTTGCAAGCGTAAGATTCGGGTTGTAATACGGGTCGCCGTCGTCGAGCTGTTTCTGCCACTTCATTTCAAAGCGTCTTATCTCGCCGTGGAAACGCTCCAGCTTTTCGGGCGTATCGTCGTTTCCTCTTGATTTTGACTCGTAGTGATACAGCTCCGCATACGGCGTGAACACTATAAGATAGCCCTTTTGGCGTATTTTCATACACAAGTCAACATCGTTAAAAGCAACCTCGAAGCTTTCGTCAAGACCTCCGACCTCGTCGTACACCTCACGCCTCATCATAAGGCAAGCCGCCGTACAAGCCGTCAGGTTCTGTGCAATGCTCGCCCTTGACGCATAACCGGGGTCATAGCGGTCAAAATGCTTGTGAGCATGACCCGCAATGCCGCCGAGTCCGAGGATAACGCCCGCATGCTGAACGGTGTCGTCCGAATAGTAAAGCTTTGCGCCTACCGCACCGACATCCTTGCGTTGAGCAAACATAAGCATTTCCTCAAGGCAGGTGTCGTTTATTATCTCGACATCGTTGTTGAGAAGAAGTATATACTCGCCCTTTGCATATTCTGCACCGAAATTGTTAATTGCCGAGTAGTTGAAAATACCCGTCCATGTAACAACCTTGATATTTTCATACTGCTGTTTGACTTTTTCGTAATACTCAAAGGTTTCTTTTTCCGTACTGTTGTTTTCGACGATTATTATCTCAAAATTCTTATACGCCGACTTGTTGTAAAGCGACTTAATGCAGACATCGAGGTCGTCCGTATGGTCCTTGTTGGGAATAATTATCGAAATAAGCGGATTGCCCTCTATTTCATACTTGATATGATAAGTGGTCGGCACCGATGAGTCAAGCACCTCGCCCTTTAAGCCGCACCTTTCGAGATGTGCCGCAAGCGCCTTTTTCGCCGCCGTAATCGTATAGGGCTTTGCGCTTACATTCTGTGCGACCGAGTTTTTATGCGCTCTCCAATAATAGAGAATTTTCCTTATGTGATAGACCTTTTTCGCCTTTTCGGTAAGGCGCAGAATAAGGTCGTAGTCCTGACTGCCGTCGTATTCGCTTCTGAAATATCCCACGCTGTCGAGCAATTCCCTTGAAAATACCGACAAATGGCATATATAGTTATAGCTGCGAAGCGTGTCCGGGGAAAAGTCGGGCTTGAAATGCGGATTGTATGCGTCGTGCGGCTCCTCCGAGAAAGTGTTTTCATCGGTATAGATGTAATCCGCACCGTGGTCGCATATAACCTTCATAACCTCATAAAGCGCCGACGGATGAAGCAGGTCGTCGTGGTCGAAAAGCGCAATGTATTCGCCTGTCGCCATTCTTATGCAAGCGTTTGTATTCTCCGAAATACCGAGGTTCTTTTCAAGCTTTTCGTATTTTATACGCTTGTCCGACTCGGCATATTTTTTGCATATGTCACCGACAAAAGCGTGTTTTTCGTCGCTTCCGTCCGCAAGGCAAAGCTCCCAATTTTTATAGGTCTGAGCCTGAACAGACTCTATCATCGCTTTCAGAAACTTCTCTGGCGTATTGTAAAGCGGCACAAGTACGCTGAATTTGATATTCTTTGAAAACTCGGCGCTCTCCTCTGCCCTGCGTCTCTCGTCGGAAATATAATAGTCGTCGCTGATTTTTTCAAGCTTGCTTTTATCGACGGGCATAGGGCCTGCACCCTTGAATATTCTGTGCAGCGTCGCCTTAAAGCCGTTGCGTTTGAGATAAGCGAGCGTCCTGCCGATTGCAAGGCGTTTGAAAAAAGCCGAAAGCCGCCTGATAGGCGAAGTAATCCTCCACGAAAAGGAGGCATGAATAAGGTCTATGTCGGCTTTCAATCTGTCATTTTCGGCTTTGAGCGCCGTATTGACTTTGTTTTCCGTTACCGCAGGTACGGCAACGGGCATATTTTTGATTTTATCCTCAAGGGCGTTACAGCGAACGGATTTTTCAACATATTTTCCGAGTATGGTAAGCTCTGTCGGGCTTTTCGCCACGGCATAACTGTATTTTACACAAACCTTTGAAACAGGCTTGTCAAAATACACCATAACCTTCGGGTTTTCCGAACAGCACACCATATCGGGACCGCTTCGCAGCCCGTCAAGTATTTCAAGCGTGCATTTTTCGTTTCCCAACACCTGTGCATCGCTTATAATTCCTGGCTCTTTTCCGGGAATTATGCAAATGCTGTCGGTCTGCGAGGGCAAGTCGGCAGTCACAATAACCGTACCGTTTGCAACATCAACCTCCGCCGCACACTTTGTAAAGCCGTTTTCCGCATTGTAAAACAAATTGCAGAAGTCCGACAAATCAAGTTTCGTGTTCAAATCCATTCTCTTTCCCCTGTCTTATTTACCGTTTCCCGCTTTCTCTTTGTACAAATCGCAGACCTCCTGCGTGGGACCGTCCATAATAATATTGCCCTTTTCAAGCCAGATAACACGGCTGCAAAGACGCTCTATCTGCTCAATTGAGTGGGAGACGATAATAACCGTTGTGCCGCCGCTCATCATTTCCGAAATTCGTTTTTCGCACTTCTGCTGGAACAGGAAGTCGCCGACTGCAAGGATTTCATCGACAATGAGTATATCGGGGCGTGTAATCGTCGCTATTGAGAAGCCGAGGCGCGCAACCATACCGGAGCTGAAGTTCTTTATCGCAACATCCATAAAGTCACGAAGCTCGGCAAAGTCGATAATCTCGTCCATTTTTTCGGTCATTGTCTCCTTGGAAAAGCCGAGAACAGAGCCGTTGAGGAAAACATTTTCCCTTGCGGTAAGGTCAAAGTCAAAGCCTGCGCCGAGCTCGATAAGCGGAGAAATCGAACCGCTGATTGCCGCGCTTCCGCTTGACGGGCTCAATATACCCGAAATGACCTTGAGCAGCGTGCTCTTGCCCGAACCGTTAAGTCCGACAATTCCGACAACCTCGCCCTTTTTGATTGAAAGACTGACATTGTTAAGAGCGATAAACTCCTCGAATTTAAGCTGGTGCTTAACCAATTTGATAAGATATTCTTTTAAGCTGTCAACACGCTCTTTCGACATATTAAAGCGCATTGTAACATTTTTAACTTCAATTACATTATTGTTGTCCATTTGAGCGCCCCCTTAAATGTAAAGAATAAATTTGTCCTGCTGCTTCTTGAAGATTATAAGACCCAGCGCAAGGAACAGGAACGCATATATAATGCACATCAGATGAGCCGTAAGGTTCGGTATCGTGCCGTACATAACAACCTCTCTGAAATATTCGACATAGTAGAACATCGGGTTGAGGTTCATTATGTTGAGTATGAACTCGGGAAGTATATCCTTGGGGTAAATGATGGGCGTTAAATACATCCACGCAACCGTAAATACCGAATAAAGGTGTCCGACATCCCTGAAAAATACATTTACCGACGAAAGTATCAAACTCATTCCGAGGCTGAATATCAGCACGCATATCATCGGGAAGAAGAACATCAGCGCCGTCCAGTGTACGGGCATACGCTTGATGAGTATTACTATAATTACCGCAACGGACGAGAAAAGCATATTTACAAACGCAAACAGGCATTTCTCAAGCGGGAATATGTACTTCGGGATATAGACCTTTTTGATAAGCGACGCCGCACCGAGCACGGAGGTAAGCGATGCGCTTGTGGCTTCGGTCATAAAGTTGAATATGAGCGAGCCCGTAAGGTAATAAACTATAAAGTATTCGATTTTGAACTTAAACAGGTTGGAGAATACCGCATTGATAACGAGAGCCATCAGAAGCGGATTGAGCACGCTCCACAAAAAGCCGAGCGTACTGCGGCGGTATTTGACCTTCAAATCCCTTGAAATGAGGTTGCCGACCAGATAACGGTACTTGCCGAAAACCGCACCCGTTGCCGCAAGCTCCTTTCTGTTAAGCAATATAAACAGCAGTCCGCCGACAACAAGCGTCGGTCCGAACATACAGATAACAATTCTTTCAACATCGAGCACCCAAGCTCCGTTTTGGAAATCATAGAGCCCGCAGCCGAGCCCGAGAAGTCCCGTTACGGCGCAAACGGCGGTGACAATTTTATTCTTTGACATTTATTCACTACCTTTAATGTTTTTAGCTTGTTTTCAAGCGTTAAAATGCATAATAAAATATACCATAATATTACGCCCGTGTCAACAAATCGCACGGCTTATAAAGGCACAAAAAGTCGGGCCGAGACCCGACTTTTGTTATTATAAGTATAAATATTATTTTTGAGAAAGTATGTCCCTCGCAACATGGATACCGCTCGCCGAAGCGTGTGAGAGGGAATGTGTGATACCGCTGCAATCGCCGATGACATAAAGTCCCTCATGGCAGGTCTGCAAACGGTCGTCAAGAGCCACTTCCATATTGTAGAACTTGACCTCAACGCCGTAAAGGAGCGTGTCGGTGTTTGCCGTACCGGGAGCTATCTTGTCAAGCGCATAAATCATTTCGATTATGCCGTCAAGAATTCTCTTCGGGATAACAAGGCTCAAATCGCCGGGAGTTGCGTTGAGAGTGGGGGTAATAAACGCCTCTCTTATTCTGTCGGGAGTGCTTCGCTTACCGTTTATAAGGTCGCCGAAGCGCTGCACGATAACTCCGCCGCCGAGCATATTGGAAAGTCTCGCAATGCTCTCGCCGTAACCGTTACTGTCCTTGAACGGCTCGGAGAAATGCTTTGCAACCAAAAGCGCAAAGTTTGTGTTGTTTGTCTGCTTTGCGGGGTCCTCATAACTGTGACCGTTTACGGTTACGATTCCGTTCGTGTTTTCGTTTACGACTGCGCCCTTCGGATTCATACAGAAGGTTCTGACAAGGTCCTCGTACTTTTCGGTACGGTAAACAATCTTGCTCTCGTAAAGCTCATCGGTAAGGTGCGAGAAAATCTCATACGGAAGCTCAACACGCACGCCTATATCGACACGGTTGCTCTTTGTGGGGATTTTAAGGTCGTCGCAGACGGTTTCCATCCACTTGCTTCCGCTTCTGCCGACGGAAATTACGCAGTAATCCGCCTCATAGCTCTCGCCGTCCTCTGTGTCGACAACATATCCGTTATCGGTCTTTTCAACTTTTTGCGCAACGGCTCTGAACTTGAACTCAACCTTGTCTTTAAGCTCGTTGTAAAGATTTTCGAGAACGACATAGTTTATATCCGTTCCGAGGTGGCGCACCGATGCGTCAAGGAGCATAAGTCCGTGCTGCAAGCACTGCTTTTTAATCTCCGAATTTGCGGTGGAATAAAGCTTTGTTCCCTCGCCGCCGTATTTGAGATTGATTTCATCGACATAGTGCATAAGTTCAAGAGCTTCATCCTTGCCTATGTATTCGTAAAGAGTTCCGCCGAACTGGTTTGTTATGTTGTATTTGCCGTCGGAAAATGCGCCTGCACCGCCGAAGCCGTTCATTATCGAACAGGGCTTGCAGCCTATGCACGACTTAATCTTTTTGCCGTCAATCGGACATTTTCTTTTATCAAGCGGATTTCCCGCCTCAAGGACAACTATTTTAAGCGACGGGTTCATTTTCACGAGCTCATAAGCGGAGAAAATTCCTCCGGGGCCCGCTCCGACAATTACTACATCGTATTTCATAATCTTACTCCTAAAAATATAATAAGGTTTACGGCCTTGTTGAAAAGAAAGCACCGTAAACCTTTACTGTCTGTGTATTGCAGAATTAAATTTTAACACGGACGGACGGTTTTGTCAACCGCTCGGCAAGGCTTTACTTTTCCTCGTTTGTTTCTTGTTTTACCTTTGATTTCTTCGCCTGCTTTTTGTCGGCGCTCTTTCTTACAAACATTCCGATACAGCCCACTATCGAAAGGAACAGGCTTACGGCAAGGTCGGCAAAATAGGTTCTTGCTACATCTGCGTCGTCAAGGAAGATATAAGCGTTCAAAAATGCGGTTGTGTAACTTACGGTGTAATCGATTTCGCCGCTTTGATACCATTCGGCATAAGCGTCGTAAACATCCTTTGCAAGACAGCCGTACCAAGCGAGTATAATCGCAACAAACGACATTATTACGGCAATGACAACGCCCTTTCTGCTTTCGCCTTTTGCAAAAATCTTATATCCGTACATAGCGCAGACAACAGCGACAATACCGCTCAACGCCGCAAGATAACCGAACTGATAAAGCACAAAATAAACAACACTGCCCGCAAGCGAGAAAAGGAATGCTCCGAGTATGCCGAGAGCGACATTTTCACGGGGCTTCTCCTCAAGAGCCGCCTGAGCTTCAAGCACTGCGGCGCTTTGGGGCTGATTGAATTCGTTATTTTTCATTTTATTTCTCCTCAATACATTGATAAATTTATTTTATCACATACTCCGTGTTCTTTCAACAATCAAAACCACTAGTAAACTAGTGGTTTGCACAGGCCCTATAAGGGCCGCCTAC
>ERZ825137.234-NODE-234-length-80367-cov-9.480775_pt1 | contig 80367 bp, 69 predicted proteins | sample MGYA00519873_ERZ825137 | MGnify/ENA primary metagenome ERZ825137 (study PRJEB31778, sample SAMEA3449190) | human gut metagenome | biome: human gut; feature: human-associated habitat; material: faeces | place: United Kingdom | collected 2010/2012 ...
ACGGCGAGTATGTCGGCGGATGCATCGCCGGCGGCCGCCGCTACCTGCACATCAATGCCAACGGCGACGTCGATCCGTGCGTGTTCATCCACTACTCCAACGCGAACATCCGCAGCTGTACGCTGCTCGAGGCGCTGCAGAGCCCGATCTTCATGGCCTATCACGATGGCCAGCCGTTCAACGACAACCATCTGCGCCCCTGCCCGATGCTGGAGAACCCGCAGATACTGCGCGAAATCGTCGAGAAGACCGGCGCCCATTCCACCGATCCGCAGTCCCCGGAGACCGCCGATCACCTGTGCGCCAAGTGCGACGAATACGCCAAGAACTGGCAGCCGACGGCTGAGCGCCTCTGGGCCTGCAGCCACGATTGCTCGACCTGCGGCGCGGGCTGCGGAAAGAAGGACTGACGATGCATACGCTGTTTACCTCCGAGAGCGTCACCAAGGGGCATCCCGATAAGGTCTGCGACCAGATCGCCGACGCGATTCTCGACGCGCTGCTTGCGCAGGACCCGATGAGCCACGTCGCCTGCGAGGTCACTGCCATCACCGACGCGGTGCACATCTTCGGCGAAATCACCACCACCGCAAAGGTGAATTACGAGCAGATTGCCCGCGACACCATCCGCAAAATCGGCTACACCGAGCCGGGTCACGGCTTTGACGCGGACACCTGCACGATCACTGTCGATCTGCACGAGCAGAGCCCGGATATCAACATGGGCGTTTCCCGCGAGATCGAAGAGGACGCGGGCGCGGGCGATCAGGGCATGATGTTCGGCTACGCCTGCCGCGAGACCGAAAACCTCATGCCCCTGCCGATCGAGCTGGCGCACGCGCTGACCAAGCGTCTGGCCTATGTGCGCGAGATGCACATTCTGCCCGACATCCTGCCGGACGGCAAGGCGCAGGTCTCCGTGGAATACGACGAGGCGGGCAAGCCGGTTCGCATCGACACCGTCGTCGTCTCCACCCAGCACACTGACGCGATCAGCGAGAACGAGCTGCACACCGCGATCATTGACGAGGTGATTGCCCGCGCGCTGCCCGCCGATATGCTCGACAAGAACACGCGCATCTTCGTCAACCCGACCGGCCGCTTCCTGATCGGCGGTCCCGCGGGCGACAGCGGCCTGACCGGGCGCAAGCTGATCGTCGATACCTACGGCGGCTATGCGCATCACGGCGGCGGCGCTTTCTCCGGCAAGGATTCCAGCAAGGTGGATCGCAGCGCGGCCTACATGGCGCGCTACCTCGCCAAGAACGTCGTGGCCGCCGGTTTGGCCGACCGCTGCGAGGTGCAGCTCTCCTACGCCATCGGCGTGGCGCAGCCGGTTTCCGTGCTGGTCGATACCTTCGGCACGGAGAAGGTTGACCGCGAAAAGATTCAGGCGCTCGTCTCCGCTGTGGATATGCGCCCGGCCGCGATCATCAAGCGCTTTGATCTGCGCAGCCCGAGGTTCAGCAAGGTTTCCTGCTACGGCCACTTCGGCGAGAACGCCAAGGATATGCCGTGGGAGAAGACCGATCTGGCCGAAGGCTGGAAGAACGCATAATTCCCTTTCGCAAAGACCATATGCAAATAAAACGAGCCTCGGCACGGCGCCGGGGCTCGCAGCTTGTAGACATAAGCAAACTTGGCTTGAATAGCAAAATCAAGAAATTCAGCGATTCTTTCATCTGCGAAAAGGGCTATTCTCCCCCCGAAGGGGGGAGAATAGCTTTTTGTCTACAGTCTGCGAGCCTCGGCATGGTGCCGGGGCTCGTTTTATTGATGTCCATTATGCTGATTGTCAAAGTAAAAGGCGTATGCTATAATCATTTCGTGGGCAGACGAGCGCTGCCGGTGGTTGCCTCCCGCTCTTCACAAAAGAGAGGGGGGATACGCATGACGGCCTATGAGATCATCATGGTTGTCCTTACGTTCCTGAGCCTGCTCATCGCAGTAGACGCAAAGAACCGTAAATAAAAAGCGAACCGCCGGTCAGCTGGAACCTGATCGGCGGTCTTGTGCTTTAAGGTTTTAACTTCAAGCGGGAGAACCGATTGCAAACGGCTCCTCGTCTATCCACATTATACCCCAAAGGCAGTCCCGCGTCAAGGCGCAGGGCTGCTTTCTTATTTTCCTTCGCGCCACATTTCAATCATCTTTGCGGCGGATCGGGTCATCTCCTCGGAAAACTCGCAGTTCCACTTGCGCTTGCAGCGCGCCGTGATCCACTGCTCCAATTCCGCCCCGTGCTTATCCTGCCGCGCCTCAAGCATGCGCCGCATTTCCGCCGCGCCGCGCGGTTGATACTCGTTTTCGAAAACGATATCGCGCACATCAAAGCGCGCGGGCTTTTGGCGCTCCCGCTGGAATTCCGTCGGAACGCCGTAAACCGCCATGCACACCGGCATGACGTAAGCCGGAAGGCCGAGAATCTCCCGCTGCTGCTCGCAGCGCTCGATGATATCCCCGATGTAGCAGGAGCCGTAGCCCAGCGCATCCGCCGCGACGACGCTGGCGTGCGCCGCGATCACCGCATCGACCATCGCGAGCATCATGTCGCCCTCGCCCGGCCGGCGAAGCATCTCGCCCAGCTCAAGCGACGCGAACAGATCATACCAGCGCTTGTAATCCGCGCAGAACACGAGCACCAGCGGCGCGGCCGCGATAAACGGCTGATTGTCGCAGGTTTCGGAAAGGCGCTTCTTCTTCGCCTCGTCCGTCACGCGGATGGCGCTCCAAAGCGTCATGTTTCCGGCGGTCGGCGCTTCAACGGCAGCGCGCAAAATCGCCTGCACGTCCGCCTCGGGGATGGGCTGCTTCTCGTAAGCGCGAACGCTCTTGCGATTGTAGAAAAGCTGCATCGTTTCGTTATTCATCGTCATCCTCCTCCAAAAGCTCTTCGAGAAATTTCTGTACGGCTGTGCGCGCACGGTATACGTCGTTGCGCTTTTCCCCCTGTTCCATCAGCGCGTCTCCGGCCTCGCGCATATCCCTGCCCGCCATCAGCTGCTCAAAGATGCGCGCTTCAAGGCTCGCGTCGGAGGCGGTTTTCTTTTCCGCCACATGCACGTCGTGCAGATCGAGCACGAGGCAATATTCGCCCTTCTCCGCCTTTTCGTTGGCGCGCAGCATGGCCAGCACCTCTTCCGCCGTGCCGCGGATCGTCTTTTCGTGCAGCTTGGTGAGGTCGCAGCTCGCGCTGACGCGGCACCCCGGCAACGTCTCGCAAATCACGCTGACCAGATCAATCACGCGGTGCGGCGATTCGTGCGCGACGGCAATCGGCACGCCGGTGCGCGCAATCGCCAGCAGCTTTTCGGAAAGCTCCCGCTTCTGGCGCGGCAAAAAGCCGTAAAACGCAAATTCGCGCGTGTCAAACCCGCTGACGGAAAGCGCGCTCGCCATCGCCGTCGGCCCCGGCACCGCCAGCACCTCGATCCCCGCTGCGGCGGCCTCCTTTGCCAGAAAGCTGCCGGGGTCGCTGATGCAGGGCGTGCCCGCGTCGGTGACCAGCGCCACATCCAGATCCTCCTCCAGCATGCGCGCGACGATCGGCGCGGCGCGGTTTTCCTCGTTGTGCTGGTGGTTGGAGACGCATGGCGTGTCGATTTCAAAATGATTGAGCAGCGCGCGGGTCACGCGCGTATCCTCGGCGGCGATCAAATCGCAGTCCCGCAGCGTTTGCAGCGCGCGCGCGCTGATATCGGAGAGGTTGCCAATCGGCGTGGCGACAATAAAAAGACGCGGCATGCTTCATTCCTCCGATTCGCTGTATCGCTCGACCAGAACCCCGGCCTCTTTGAAAATATCCAGAGCAAACTCATCCGGATAGCCGCTGTGATACACCACGCGCACAATGCCCGCGTTGACGATCATCTTTGCGCAGAGGATGCACGGCTGATGGGTGCAGTAGAGCGTCGAGCCGTCGATGTTCACGCCCAGCTTGGCCGCCTGAATGATGGCGTTCTGCTCTGCGTGTACCGCGTAGCACATCTCATGCCGCGTGCCGGAAGGAATCCCGAGCTTTTTGCGCAGGCACTCGCCGCGCTCCACGCAGGTGCTGACCCCTGCGGGCGCGCCGTTGTAGCCGGTGGTCATCACGCGCTTATCCTTGACGATCACCGCACCGACCTTGCGCTCCTCCTGATAGCAGCTCGCCCACGTCGAAACAAGCTGCGCCATTTCCATAAAACGATGATCCCACTTCGTAAACATACGGTCTCCTTTTTCTGCATACCCTCCACGGGGTGATGGTCGTGCGCGGCAAAACGCTGGTCCAAAAAACGCTCTTTTTGAGCGCGTCGCATTTTGTGGTTCGCTCCATCGGCTTTCTGTTGCGGCTGTGGCTCTCCCGTGAATTGGGCGCGCAGGCGATGGGGCTCGTCGAGCTGGCGCAGAGCGCGCAGATGCTGCTCATCACGCCGGTCGTCACGGGTCTGCCCGCCGCCGTTTCGCGCCTGTGCGCCAAGGCGGAGGGCAGGGAGCGGGCGCGCGTCGTGCGCTGCGCGCTGCTGCTGGCGCTGCCCGTCAGCCTGATCCTCGCCGCGCTGGCGTTTTTCCTGCGCGAGCCGCTGTGCCTGTGGCTGGGCGATATCAAAACGCTGCCCGCGCTGCTGTACTTCCTGCCCTGCATCCCGATTCTCGGCGCGTCCTGCGTGCTGAACGGCTATTATTACGGCGTTGGCCGCCCCGTTCCGCCCGCCCTCGGCGAGCTGCTTGAGCAGCTTGTCCGCGCGCTACTGTGCGTTCGGCTGGTTTACGGCCTGCGCGGCTGGCCGATGTCCTTCCGCGCGGCAATTCCGGCCGCCGCGACGCTCGCGGGCGAAACCGCCGGACTGATTTTGATGCTGCTGCTCGGCGCGCGGCTCGTGCTCTTCGCCAAGGGCGCGGGCGCTCGAAGGCCGATTTTTCGCGAGCTGCTCGCCCTCTCCCTGCCGCTGACGGGGATGCGCCTCGTCTCCGCGCTGATGCAGACGGTGAACGCGACGCTCATCCCCGCGCGCCTGCGGCTGTTCGGCCTTTCCGCCGCGGAAGCGATGGCCAGCCTCGGCGTGTTTCACGGCATGCTCAAGCCCATTTTGTTTATGCCCTCGTTCGTCACGTGCAGCCTGAGCATGGCCGCCGCGCCCGAATTGACCCGGCGGCAGACGGATGGGCGGCCGCTCTGCGCGCTCTCCTCCGGCATGCTCCGCGCCGCGCTCGGGGTCGGCGCGGCGGCGGCGGTCGGCGTATGGCTGACCGCCCCGTTGATTGCGAACGTCTTTTTTCGCCAGGCAGCGCTCCTGTCGCTGCTGCGCGGCTCGTGCTGTCTCATTCCGGTCATCGCGGCGGCGCATGTCTGCGGCGGTATAATGAACGCGCTCGGTTTGCAGGGCGCGTCGCTGAATATCTCGCTGGCCGCCAGCCTGCTCGGCGTGCTGGCCGTGCTGCTGCTCGTGCCCGTCGTCGGTCTGTGGGGCGCGGTCGCCTCGCTCGGCGCGGTGCAGGGGCTGACGCTGCTGCTCAGCCTGCGGACGCTCAGGCGTTCAGGATGTATTGCTCGATCACGCTGACGATGCCGTCCTCGTCGTTCGTCCCGGTCACCACGTCGGCGGCCGCCTTGATTTCGCTCTGCGCGTTGCCCATCGCCACGCCCAGACCGGCATATCGAATCATGGCCAGATCGTTGAGGCCGTCTCCGCAGGCGATCACATCCTCGCGCTCCATCCCCAGCCGCTCAATCAGCCCCGCGATGGCCGCGCCCTTGTCCACGCCGCGCGGCATGACCTCGATGAAATACGGCTCGCTGCGGTAGATGCTCAGCCGGCCGATGAACCGACGCGCAAGGCGCTTTTCGTGCTCCGCCGCGCGAACGGGCGGCGCGGTCAGCAGCGCCTTGAACATATCCATGCCGCGATATGCGTCAAAATTCTCCACCGACACGCGGTTAAAGCCGTTGAGCACCGTTTCGCGCTCGATGTAGCGATCCACGTCCGTGCCGCAGACGACCGTATTGCCGTCGTAAATGCACATGCCCAGGCCGTGCTCGCGGGCGTAATCCAGCATCCACGGCGCGACATAATCCGGCAGCGCGTTTTTGTAGACCATTTCGTTCGTCTGCATGTTCGTGACGCAGGCGCCGTTGTAGCTGATGGCGTAATTGCCGTATTTCGCCAGCTCCAGCTCATCGACGTAGCGCCGCATGCCGCCCGTCGGTCGGCCCGAGGCGAGCGCGACGGCGTGCCCCATCCGCTCGATGTTCAAAATCGCTTCCAGCGTCTTGGGCGTGATATCCTTCTGCGTGTTGGTCAGCGTGCCGTCGATATCCAGCACGAGCAGCTTTCTGTTCTTCATGCTTCCTCCTGTGTTCGCTTGGCGCGGTCGCATGCGTCCACATGCATCTGCGCGGTTTTGGCGCTGGCGGCAATCTGGTCGATGACGGCGAAAACCGTCTTTTCCATCTCGCTTCCCTTGCTGTAATCGGCCTTGACGGCGAAATCCACGCGCCCTTCGAGCAGCATCTCGTTGCTGACCCCCTCGTTCTCCTGCCAGACCGCGATGGAATGGCCGCCGTTGAGCTTGGTCAGCTTCATGCTCGGCACGTCGGTCAGCCCGTCGCCGACATAGATCATGTTGGAGAACGGCACGCGCCGCTTTTCCTCCGGCATAAACTCGTTGAGCGCGCGGTGCTCCGTCACATCCAGCACGCCCTTGTTGACGCGGAAGAGGAACTGCGTTTTACTGGTGTAGTTGACCGCCATCGCGGGCCAGCAGGCGACGCCGTGCTCGTCATAGCAGAACGACGCGGCGTAAATCTCCTTGAACTCCTTCGCAATCGGCGTGCCCTCGATGATCTCCTTGAGACCGGAAGAAATGATATAGTGCTCCGGCTGCAAGCCCCGGCTTCTCGCATATTCGTTCACGCGCGCGAACCAGTCGCTCACGCCGTCAAAGAGCTGAACATCCTTGCCCAGCGCCCGCAGCATATTGCGGTTGACGATCAGCTTGCCCTTGGCCTCCTCGAGCATCATATACATATAGGCCAGAATCTGATCCATCTGATTGCGCTTCATGGCCTTCAGACACTTGTTCCAAAATACATCCGCTTCCATGCCCAAATCCGGAATGAAGCCGTATTCCTGCATATCTCTTGGGGAAAGCGTATGGTCAAAGTCATACATAATCGCCAGAATCGGTGTTTTTTCCATGCAAAGCGCCTCCTTTGCGCACGTTCCTTTATTTTTTTATTATACGCAAATTGTCTGAATGTGTCAATTCTCCCCTTGACAGAACGGCGCGCGTTCTGTATAATGCGTATTGTTAGCTCGGTCTAACTCGCTTCACTTTAATCGAGCTGATTATTTTTGAATGGTTGTTAGTTTATTCTAACATCAACAAAGGAGACGCCGCCCATGTCCATCGTTCCCATGCTCATCGACCACTGTTCCCCCACGCTGGCCAGCCTCAAGTGCGGCAGTCTGTTCAGCGTCACGCCGGAGGATATGGCGCAAACGCGGCGCGAGGCGCAGGCGCTCTCCGATGCGCTCGCGCCCAAGGGGCTGGCCATCCGCGTGATCGATGTGGGCGATGGGCGCGTGCTGTGCTATCTCTATCGCCCCGGCCAGCTCCGCTGCGTGCTCGCGGGCGAAAAGGAAAGCGCTTTCCTCGCCGAACAGGGCTACCCTGATCTGCGCGTCGAAGCCGCGGTCGATCTGCTTTGCGCGCGGCTCGCGCAGGGCGGCGCGTTTCCGCATGAAATCGGCCTGTTTCTGGGCTATCCCATCGACGATGTGGTTGCCTTTATCGCCAACAAAGGGCGCAACTGCCTGTGCTGCGGCTGCTGGAAGTGTTACACCGACGCGGAAGCCGCGCAGAAAGCGTTTTGCCGATTCCGCAAATGCACCAGCGTCTATAAGCGCCTGTTCGCCTGCGGAAGAACGCTCGATCAGTTGGCCGTAGCCGCATAACGCCAAAAGCCGAAGGCGTGACGGAAGGCGTTCACTTCGACTGCTCGGGAGAAATTCCCGTGATATAGAAAGGAGATTTTCAAAATGAGTCAAGCTGCTGTTGTGTATTGGAGCGGAACGGGGCATACCGAAGCGATGGCGCAGGCCGTCGCCGCCGCCGCGCAGGCCGATTTATTCACCGCCGCCGAGTTCGATGCGGACAAGGCCGCGCATTACGCCGCGATTGCGTTCGGCTGCCCGTCCATGGGCGCTGAACAGTTGGAGGAATCCGAATTTGAGCCGATGTTCGAAGCCGTCAAGCCGGCGCTTGCGGGCAAGAAGATTGCGCTCTTCGGTTCTTACGGCTGGGGCGGCGGCGAATGGATGCGCATTTGGGAGGACGACTGCGCGGCAGCCGGTCTCACCCTCTGCGCCGAGAGCGTCATCTGTCAGGATGAGCCGGACGACGCGGCACTTGCCGCCTGCGCCGCGCTGGGCGAAGCGCTGAAATAAGCGCCCGTTTGCTTCTTCTTTACGCACATACACAAAGGGACTGTCAAGCAGTTCAAACCAAACATTTCAAGAAATAAATATCGAAGCATTTTTGGATATGGGGCTTTGCCCCATCGCCCCACCAAAGGGCTTTCCGATCGCCCTTTGGAAACCTTCGGGCGCAAATACCTCGTTTTATTCTTGAGATATTGGTGTTGTTAGCTTAACAGTCCCTTGTCATATTTACAGATATTGCGATATGCTCTCAAACACGCGCCCATCCTCCGCCGTCACCGCGTCGGCGCAGCAGAGCGAATTGAGCACGGCCTCCTGCGTCGCCTCGGCAATCGCGCGGAAGGCCAGTTCGAGCGTATGCTCGGTGAGCACCTGCTGGGGGATGACGCGGTGCATGCCGCCCGCGGGCATGCGGTTGGCCGTCGTAAAGCCGATCATTACATCGCCGCTGCCGTGGCCGAAATACGAGCCGCAGCGCGCCAGCCCGACGGAGCAGCGCTTGATGATGCGCCGAAGCTGGCGATCCGACACGGGCAGATCCGTCGCCGTCACCATCATAATCGAGCCGCGGTCGTTGGGTTCGGGCGCAGGCCGCGCGTTGCGCTTGGCGATGATCTCCTCGCCCAGACGGCGGTTGCACACCGTCAGCTCCTCCAGACAGCCGTGATTGCTCTGCACCAGCACGCCGAGCGTGTAGGTCTTGCCCGCGATTTCAATCTGGCGGGAAGCCGAACCGATACCGCCCTTGAGGCCGTGGCAGACCGTGCCCGCCCCCGCGCCGACGTCGCCCTCGTCAAAATCCCTGCATGCGCCCGCGATGGCCTCGCGCACATGCGCCTCGTGAATCGGCCTGTCCACAATCGCGTTGAGCTGCGAATCGTTGCATTCGCCGACGACCGGATTGATGGAGTGCATCGCCACGTGATCCGCCGCGCATCGCTCCGCCATCACCGTCACCAGCGCGTCGTGCACCAGCCCGACGTTCAGCGTGTTGGTCAGCGCGATGGGCGTTTCCAGCGTGCCCAGCTCATCCACCTGCACAAGCCCCGCCGTCTTGCCGAAGCCGTTGAGCACAAAGCTCGCGGCGGTCAGCTTCTTAGCGAACATGTTATCCTCGCAGGGCATGATGACGGTCACGCCGGTGTGATGGCGCGCGTCGCGCACGGTCGCGTGGCCGACGGTCACGCCCGGCACATCGGTGATCTTATCCAGCGGCCCCGTCGGCATACAGCCCACGCGAATGCCATAATCCGAAAGTCTTTTGCGATTCATGCTTCATTCCTCCTGTGTCGCATTTTTCACGCGCTCCGTCGCCTGCGCGGCGGCAGCCTGCTCGCTGAGCGTCAGTTTTTCAAGCGCCTGTTTGTCCTGCGCGTTCACCACGCGGTAAACGATACCGCTGTCCTCCCGCTGTCTGGCGATGTACAGCGGCGTAACCTCAAGCGCCCCCGGCCATACGCGCCGCACAGCCGGGTCATACGTCATCTCCAGCCGAACCGCCATGCCCGCCGTATTTTCGCTGTCGCGCGCATCCGTCAGCAGGCAGCCAAGCGAATAGCAGACGACGGTTTCATATGTCAGCCCGTCGCTGCGAACCGTGCTGATCCGCTCCACGCCCTGCACGACGTTCGGATGCGCGCCCAAAATGACGTCCGCCCCGGCCTGCGCCATGCGCTCGGCCATGGCGTGCACCGTGTCCGGCGTCTGCGCGCGGTTTTTCGTTCCCCAGTGCGGCAGAACGACGACGATGTTCGCGCCGTCCACGCGCGCCTGCGCGATATCCCGCGTCACACGCTGCGTCTCCATCAGCGCGACCACGCCCCGGCTGTCGCCCTTCGTGCGTTCGCGCCCCTCATCGCTCAACCCGTATGCGTAGGCCAGCACGGCCACCTGCACCCCGCCGACGTTGAGCATCGCCGCGCCCGTGTTCACCCCGTCCGGGTACACGCCCGCGTAGCCCATCGAGCGGCTGGTCAGCTCGCTGGCGGTGATATCCAGCCCGTCGTAGCCCTTATCCAGCGCGCGTTCCGTCGCCAGCGACACAAAGTTCACGCCGACGGCGCGCAGCGCGTCGAGAAGCTGGGGCGACGTGTTGTAATTGCCGTAGCCCTTTTCCCGCCCGGCCAGCGTGGTTTCCAGCGTCACGACGGAGAGATCCGCATCCGCCAGCGCGCCAGAAAGCCCCTCGAACGTCGTCGTGAAGTCATAGTGATCCATGCCCTCCTGCGCGCTCTCGCGAACGGCCTTCGGCGCGTAAATCGTACCCGCGGCGGCAATGGTGATGGTCTTGGGCGATTGATCCGGCGTGGCGGTCGGCATCGGCTCTGCCGTCGGCTCGGCGGTCGCCTCAAAGAACGGCGTTTTCGTCGGCGAAACGGTCGGCTCGGCGGTCTCTCGCTCCGCCGTCTGTTCAGCCAGATTTCCGAATACCGCGCGCGTCCGCTCGTAGACATCATCCCCCGCGATCAGGCTCAGAAACGCCGCCATGCCGACGACGACAAAGGCCGTCACCAGCATCATCACGATGCTGCCGACGGAAAGCCCCGGCTTTTTCACGGCGTTTCCCTCCTTTCATCGCGTCATCGCGCGCCCGCGTATTGTGCAGAATTTGCTTTTCGCTTTATTTTACAGTATACATCAAAATACGAATTTCGAAAAGACCGAAAAGCGGACTGTCACGTCAAACGCCATTTTCCGTATGTCAATCATTGAGCAAAAAGCAAATTCTGCACAAAAAACGTGGACGCACACCGCGCGACTTATCGCTTAAACGGAAAATAGTGAATCGCATGATAGAAAACTTTTCCTACATCATAAAAAATTTCACTCCATTTTAAGACTTACAAGGAAGACATACGCAATGAGCTTCGTTAATTAATTGGAACCATGCATTTAGTATACAACCTTGCTCAATCTGCTGAGATATGGAAGCAAACTATGGAGGGGGGCCAATTATTATCGACTAAACAAGGAATTTGATTTAGTCACCTCGAATTGTTTGGTATGGCGAATAGGAGAAACTGCCACTGTCAAAAATGAAAAGGAGAAAAGAATATGAAACAAAGTGCTTTTTCACGTCCTCCTTGCAGGTTAATCTGGTATGCTTTGGTGCCCCTTAGTCTGATTTTTGCGTTTTGTTTTTTCCTTAACGGCGCCATCGCTGACGAAGAACCTTCTCTCTGGGAAACCGCCGTTGTCAGCAATCCCAACCCACAGGATCGATTAAACCTACGCGAACAACCGTCAGAGGCAGCTGCTTCGCTGGGCAAATACTACAACGGCGTTGTGGTGCAAATCGATCAAAATCTGCAAAATGGTTGGGTACATGTAACTATCGGCAACGGCGAAGGAATTGCACAGGGCTACATGTCCACGCAGTATCTCGCTTTCGGTCAAGATGCTCAAACCGTGGCATCGGCTATTCCCCAATATCAATCTACTTCCAGTCAATGGAGCCTGCGTGCCCTGCCGAATGATTTTGGTACGGAGTTACCCATTCGTTATGCGAGCGGCGTACAAGTCGAGTTGTTGGGTTTCACTGACGAATGGTGGCATATGCGTGTTGGTGATTGCACGGGATACATTCGGCATAATCCTGCAGCGTTCAAACAGTTATCTGGCTACTATTATGACGGCTATCGGATAGGCATCGTGAATAATGCTAATCCTTCCGCTCGGCTAAATCTTCGAAAGGAGCCAAAGACCAGTGCTTCTTCACTGGGCAAATACTATAATGGTTGTGTTGTCGCATTGCTTTCGGATCAAAGCAACGGATGGATTCGTGTGCGTATCGGAAACCTCGAAGGTTATATGAAAGCACGTTATCTTTTGCTGAATGCAGGAATCAACAGTGTCGCATCCGCTATGCCAACAGTAACCATTCGGAATTCATCTGGCACTGGACTCAATTTGCGAGAAAATCCCTCGAAGAATTCTACAATATTAGGTTTGTATTCCAACGGAACATCGGTTCAAGTTCTGGGGCTATCAGAAAACTGGTATCACGTTCAGGTTGATGGAAAAACAGGGTTTATGATTTCTAGTGGTTTTTCTGACCGTCTTTCTTATTCATCTTCCAACACCGGTAACTCTTCTAATAACACCGGTAACTCTTCTAAAGAAAATACCGTTTGGAATGGACCGAGTGGAACGCATAAGACCGCAGAATGGCCTTTGATAATCGATGACTATCTTGCAGTTGTTAACAACCCGAAATCTACTGACAGGCTTCATCTGAGGTCCTCTGCAAGTGAAAAAGCTACTTCACTGGGGAAATACTACAATGGTGTCCGAGTAATTGTCGACGGTCCCGTGGATGGCGAGTGGACCAAAGTAATTGTTGGTAATTTAAACGGATATATGAAAACCAAGTATCTAGTCATCAGTGGTGAAGGAAAGCCATACCCTTCATCCGCGATGCCAATAATGACCATAAACAATCCGAATTCTGAACAGTGTGTTGACTTGTATGCAGAACAATCTCAAAAATCCGAGTTTTTAGGCGTTTATTATAATGGTACATCGGTTATACTCATGGGATTTAACGCAACTTGGGCACATGTAATCGTGGATGGAAAGGTAGGTTTCATACTTGCTAAGTATCTTGAATGAGTGTGCATCATTTTATAGTTAGAAATAGACTATCCACTAAAAGCAGGCAGTGAAAAAAGAATTCTCCTGTTGTTAATATAGTGGACTACGTGGAACGGACAGAAAATAAGAGCCCCGGGCGAAGAAAAGCATGAAATTATGTAAACTGACGTCGCTTTTGAAGCGGCGTCAGCTTTGTTTTAAGCTGAATGCGCTCTACGCGCGTCCTACTTCGGATCTCACGATTCAGACGCTCAATGACATTGTTGGCATAGATCTCCAGCCAGTACCTGGACGGAAAATCTATATAATCCGATCAAAGGGCTCCCTCTTCGAGGGAGCTGGCACGGCGCAGCCGTGACTGAAGGAGTCAGGCAGCCGCGCACCCGCTATCGGAATTTGTACAAAATCTCGAATTTTCTCATTTCCTGCATATGCAAAAAAAGACGCATCCGGCCAGGCCGAATACGTCCGCAAGTTCTAATGGATTAGGCCTGAGCCGGAGCGCCCACCGGGCAGTTCTCCGCGCAAGCGCCGCAGTCGATGCAGGTATCCGCATCGATCACAAACTTGCCATCACCCTCGCTGATCGCGCCCACCGGGCAGTTGCTGGCGCACACGCCGCAAGAGATGCAGTCATCAGAAATCTGATAAGCCATACATTTCACCTCCCTTTGTTTAGGATCACTCCCGGAACACATTTTAGCACGAGCGCGCGCGAATTGCAAGTTTTTTGCGCGATTTTACCGGTTCAAATTCAAATAAAGCGCGATTTTGAATTCCCAGTTTTTCGATATGAATCCGTGAACAAACGGCTTTTTTGACATTTTTACCGCCAAAGCCGTCATTGTACGCATATCGTTTTTTAGAAAAGGTCTTCCTTCTTCGCGTCCTCGCGGATTTCCAGCACGTCGATCGCTTCGACGGCCTTCTGTTCCTCAATGACCGGCTGTTCGGCCTTCACGGGCGCTTCCTTGTCCTGCGGCCTGTCCGCCTGCTTTTTCAGCGGTCTCGGGCCTCTCTCCGGCCTCGGCGGGCGCTCTCCCCGCTCCGGCCGCGGGCCGCGTTCCGGCTTGGGGCCGCGCTCCGGTCTCGGCGCGCGCTCCGGGCGTTCGCCGCGCGGCGGGCGCTGCTCCTGCTTTTTCGGCGGGTTCGGCTCGGCTATCTCCGCCGCGCCGTCCTCGGCGTTTTCCGCCGCCTGCTGCGCGTCCTCCGCCGTCGCGTCCTCCTCCGGGCGCGGCTTGCGCTCATCCTGACCGGGGCGCTGGCAGTCGTCGATCTTGTATTCGCGCAATTCGAACGAATCGCCGACGGCGATGCGCACGCGCACCGTCTCCTCGAGCACGTTGATCGCGTTGATGACGCCCGAACCGTCCGGGGTGATGATTTCGCGCCCCACGCGCGGCATGCGCTTGCGCGTCTGCTCGTAATGATCCTGCTCGTATTTGAGGCAGCACATCAGGCGGTCGCACAGGCCGGAAATCTTCGTCGGGTTGAGCGAAAGATTCTGCTCCTTCGCCATCTTGATGGAGACCGGCGTGAAGTCGCTCAAAAACGTCCGGCAGCAGATCGGCCGCCCGCACGGGCCAATTCCGCCGAGCATCTTCGCCTCATCACGCACGCCGATCTGGCGCAGCTCGATGCGGGTCTTGAAAATGCTCGCCAGACTCTTGACCAGCATGCGGAAATCCACGCGGCCGTTGGCGGTGAAATAGAAAATGATTTTGGATCGGTCGAACGCATATTCCACGTCCACCAGCTTCATTTCCAGCTTGTGCTCGGCAATGCGGTCGATGGCGATGTCAAACGCCTCTTTTTCCGCCTGCTCGTTGCGCTTCTGCATGGCCAGATCCTGCTCGGTGGCGATGCGGAGAATCGGCTTGAGCGGCAGAACCAGGCGCTCGTCCGGCACATCCATCACGCCGCTCATGCATTCGCCCAGCTCCACGCCCCGCGCCGTCTCCGTCACAACGCTCATGCCGTTGTGCAGCTCCAGCCCGTTGGGGTCAAAGTCGTATAGTTTGGCGGCGCGCTTGAAGCGCACCCTGATTACCATGGCCATTTGGCATATTCCTCCGATATTTGAAGAAGGATGGTTTCAAACGCCGATGCAAACGCGACGTTTCCGGCGAGCATCACCCGCGCACGCCGCAGCGTTTCCATCAGCGCCAGACCGCCGGAAAGCGGCGTCCGCCGGGCATAATCCTCCGCCTCGCGCGCATAGCCCGCGCCCGCGACGGACGCGCCGCCCGCCTGCTGCACCAGAATATCGCGCAGCGCGATTTCCAGCGTATCCAGCACGAGCTTCTGCCGCTCCTTATCCTCCTTGTAGAGATTCACCACCCCCGGCACATCCGCCGGACGGTGAACAGAAAACACATCGCGCGTCAGCGCCATGCGCAGCTCGAGCTGCCCGTCGTCGATTGCCAGCGCGCGGCCGACGCAGCCCTCCGCCATGCGCGCCTTTTTCTTCGCCGTCTCCGGCGGCTGACCGAGCGCGATCAGGCGCGCGGCGCAGGCCTCCTCCGTCAGCGGATGAAACCGCACGACGCGGCAGCGGGAAACGATGGTCGGCAGCAGCGCCGCGGGCTGATCGGTGATCAAAAAGAAGACCGTCCGCTCCGGCGGCTCTTCGAGCGTTTTCAGCAGACAGTTCTGCGCGGCGGCGTTCATCCGTTCGGCCTCCGGGATGAGGATGACCTTCGCGCCGTCCTCAAAGCTCTTGACCGAAACGGTATCCAGCACCTCGCGCATCACGCCGACGCCGATGATCTGCTTTCCCTTTTCCGGCACAACGGTATGCACGTCCGGGTGCGTGCCGGAGAGCACGCGCCGACACGGGCCGCACGCCCCGCAGGGCTTCTTCTCCCCCCGGCAGAGCGCGGCCATAGCGCAAAGCTGCGCGGCAGAGCGCTTGCCCGTGCCGCCCGGCCCCGTGAGCAGGTAGGCATGGACATAGCGCCCCCGCGCAAAATCGCTTTGCAGTTGGCCGATGAGCGCAGACTGCCCCGCAAGATCCGCAAAGGCAATCATGTTACACCTTGAGGAACTGGCTGACCTCCAGCACGAACACCGTCGCGCCGCCGACCGTCACGCGGATCGGGTACGGCACATAGACGCCGCCCGCGCCGCCCATCGGGGTGGTGGACGCGGTGATCTGCTCGCGGCTCTTGCAGATCTTTTCGATCACGCCGAGCGCATCCTGGAGCTTGTCGTCCTCCACGCCGCTGATGAGCGTGGTGTTGCCCGCGCGCAGAAAGCCGCCCGTCGTCGCCAGCTTCGTCACGCCGAAGCCCTTATCCATCAGCGCGGAAACCAAACGGCCCGCATCTTCATCCTGAACAATCGCAACAATCAGTTTCATACATTTATCCCTCCATGTTCGGTCTATGGAAGTGCAACCCCGGCTGTGCGGAGATACATTCTTGCATTTATTATACAGGAAAAGCGCCCAAAATGCTAGACCTGATTTGGGCGCTTCCTGAAAATTCGGTTAATTCGGTTAAATGGCGCGGGTCGCGTGTTTGAGCCACGCGCGCTCGTCGTCGTCCTGCATCAGCGGCAGGAGCGTCTCCCGCACAAAGGCATGATAATCGTTCAGCCAGCCGCGCTGACGCGGGCTCATCTGCTCGGGGATCACCGCGTCCAGATCAATCGGCGCGCAGGTGATGGTTTCAAACCCGAGGAACTGGCCGTATTCGTTTTCCTCCAGCTTGCGGCAGACCAGCTCGTTCTCCGTGCGGATGCCGTGGCTGCCCTCGATGTACACGCCCGGCTCGTCGGTGGTGACCATGCCCGGCTCCTGCACGGTGTCCTCGGCGCGCGTCGGGGATTTATGCCAGCGGAAGCTGTTGGGGCCCTCGTGCACGCTCATCAGGTAGCTCACGCCGTGCCCCGTGCCGCAGCGATAGTCGATGCCCATATCCCAGATCGGGCCGCGCGCGAGGATATCCAGACCGATGCCCGTCATACCCTGCAAAAACTTGGCGTTCGCCAGATTCAGCATGCTGCACAGAACGGCGGTGAAATGCTTCTTCTGCTCGTCCGTCACCGGGCCGAGCGCGAAGGTGCGGGTGATATCCGTCGTGCCCTCCAGATACTGGCCGCCGGAGTCGATGAGCAGCAGGTCGCGCGGTTCGAGCTTCGCGTCGCTCTCCGGCGTGGCGCTGTAATGCATCATCGCGGCGTTGGCGCGATAGGCGCAGATCGTGTTGAAGCTTGGGGAGATGAAGTGCTCCTGCTCCTGACGGAGCGCCAGCAGCTTGTCGCTGACGCTGATTTCCGTCATCGGGATTTTGCCGACGTTCTGCTTGAGCCAGTACATCAGCCGCGTAACCGCCACGCCGTCCTTCACGTGCGCCTTGCGCAGGTTATCCAGCTCCACGTCGTTTTTGACGGCCTTCATCATCGTGGACGGGTTTTCCGCGCGGATGATTTCGGCTTTTTCCAGCGCGCTCATCAGCGCGGCGGTCAGCTTGCTCGCGTCCGCCAGCACCTTCACATCCGGCTCAAGCCCCTTCAGCGCCGGAATGATCTCGTCATAGCCGCGCACGTTCACGCCCTCGTCCGCAAGCGTCTTGCGCATGGCGTCGTCCACCTTGGTTTCATCGACGAACCAGTTCACGTGCTTCTGCCCGATGACCAGATAGCTCATCACCACCGGCGTGTTGAGCACGTCGCCGCCGCGCACGTTGAGCACCCACGCGATGTCATCCAGCACGTTGAGCACATGGAGCTGCGCGCCGCGTTCGGCCATCGCCTTGCGAATCGCGCTCACCTTGCTCTGCACGCTCTGACCGGCATATTGCTCATCGAGGATGAACGCCTTTTCCTGCGGCATCGGCGGGCGATCCTTCCAAAGGTCGCCGAACCAGTCGCCCGTATCGCGCAGCAGCGCGCCGCTTTTCGCGGCCGTCTCGCGCATATCCTCCGCGAATTTCTCGCTGACCACGCCGAAATCTACGCCCAGCGCGTCGTTTTCATGCAGCAGCGCGGCGAGGTATTCCTCCAGCTTCGGCGTGCCCGCCGTGCCCATGCGCATCAGCGTGATGCCGCTCCCGGCAATCTGCCGCTCCGCCTGAATGAAGTAGCGGCCGTCCACAAACAGCGCCGCCTCTTTTTCCCCGACGACCAGCGTGCCCGCTGAGCCGGTGAAGCCGGAAAGCCACTGACGAGTTTTGAAATAATCGGCAATATATTCCGAAGCATGGCTGTCCGCCGTCGGCACGATGACCGCGGCAAAGTTTTCATCCTTCATCCGCGCCCGAAACGCGGCGATTTTTTCCGTAACCTGCATCGCAAATCCCTCCGTCTTTCAGTTGTGTGCTTATTATACACCCATACCGCGGCGGCGGGAAAGCCTTTTTTCTTCTTTTTTTATGTTTCGAAAATTGCGCGAAATCGCCCGCTTTTTGTGGTTTACATTTTCGCCGATTTTTCTTAAAATAGGGATATCGGCGCTTTGGGCGCGCCCGACATCAAATCGCAAAGAGGGAATCCACCATGAATACACGCCACGCTCAGCTCGTGCTCGCCGTTGTCCGCGAAGGCAGCTTCACCGCCGCGGCAAAATCGCTCTTTGTCACCCAGCCGACACTCTCCCAGCAGATTCGGCAGATCGAGCAGCAGCTCGGCCAGCCCATCTTCGAGCGGAGCACCACGCCCGTTTCGCTCACGCCCGCCGGGCAGATCTACGTGCAGTCCGCACGCCGCTTTCTGCAAATCGAAGCGCAGATGAACGAATCCCTCGCCGCGCTTTCCGGCCGGCAGACCGGGCTTCTGCGCCTCGGCCTGCCCATGCAGCGCGCCGACGAGCTTCTGCCGCAGGTGCTCCCCGAGTTTCAAAGCGCCTATCCCGACGTGCGCCTGCAAGCCTTCTCCGCGCGAAACGACGTGCTGGAAGCCGGTCTGCTCGGCGGTGAGCTGGATATGGCGCTGCTCTTCGGCGAGGCCGAAAACGAAAAGCTCGATTATCAGCTCATCGCGTCGGACGAGGTCATCCTCGTTGCCGGGCGGAAAACCGCGCTGGCGCAGCGCGTCCCATCCGGCTCAACCGTCAGCCTGAGCGCCTGCGAGGGGGAAAAATTCGTGCTCCCCGCCGAAAACCTCCCCTTCGCCCGCGCGTATGACGAGCTGCTTGCCCGCGCGGCGCTCTCCCCCTTCGTCGCCATCCGCACGGATGATTCCCAATGCGCCAAGCGCGTGTGCGCCGCCTGTTCGCTGGTCATGCTCTGCCCGTTCATCACCCTGCTGAGCGACACGCCCGCCATGCAGCAGCTCGCGCACTATCGCCTGAGCGACGCGGTTTACACGCCGTTGTACATGGCGCACCCGAAGGATATGCCGCTCACGCCCTACGCGCAGACGCTCTACACCATTATGAGCAACCGTTTCCGGGCGATGACGGCGTACCGGCTGTAAGCGGGCGGTTTTGCGGGATTTTCTATGCGCACTCAAAAAAAGAGAGCCGCCTGCTCGGCAGCTCCCTTAAAGCGTCGCTTATTCGTCCTCTTCGTCTTCGTCGTATTCGTCGTCGTCCTCGTCTTCATCCTCATCGTCGTCTTCGTTCTGCTTCTTCTTATAGATGACGCAGGAAATGAGGATGCTCAGCTCGTACAGGCCGATCATCGGCACGGCGACCATGAACTGCGAAACGACGTCCGGCGGCGTGATGATGGCCGCGATGACAAAGATCAGCGGAATGGCGTATCGGCGCACCTTGCGCAGGATATCCGGGGTCAAAATGCCCAGCTTGGTCAGCACAAAGGCGAGCATCGGCTCTTCAAACACAACGCCGAAGGTCAGCAGCATGCCGATCATAAAATCCAGATAGCTGGCCACGGAAATCGCCGAGTGAATGAAATCCGACGTGCTGAAATTGACCAGGAACTGAATCATAAACGGCAGGGCGACCATGTAGCTGAACAGCGCGCCGAGGCAGAAGAAGAAAAATCCGCCCAGCAGCGCAGGCCGTATCGCCCGCTTTTCCTTTTTGGTCAGCGCCGGGGCGACAAAGCCCCAAATCTGGAAAATCAGCAGCGGCGAAACCACCACGACCGCCAGCACGAGCGCCAGCTTAAAATACGAGGTGAGCAGCTCCGACGGGGACAGATACACGTATTGGAACCCCGCGTCCAGACCCATTTGCAGCATGGCGTTGGCCAGCGGCTTGATGATGGCAAAGCAGATGACAAACGCCGCCAGCAGCGCAACCACGCTCAGCGCAATGCGGTTGCGAATCTCCCGCAGATGCCCCACCAGCGACATATTGGCCTGCTCGTTGCCCTTTTGTGTGCTCATCTCTTTTCACCGTCCGTTTCGTTTTTTGCAGAAGATATGCTTCCCTCCGCTCGGAGAGAAGCATCGGTATCCTGTTTTGAATCAGGCGTCCTCTTCTTCCTCGTCCTCTTCGTCGTCCGCCTTCTTGGCGACGGGCTTTTTCTTCTTTTTCTTCACGACGGCCTCTTCCTCGTCGTCGTCATCATCGTCCGCGCTGTCGTTCATGCCCTTGCGGAAGCTGCCCAGCGTCTTGCCCAGCGAGCGTCCCAGCTTCGGCAGCGCCTTCGGCCCAAAGATAACCAGCACAATCGCAAGCACAACCAGCAGTTCGGTCGTTCCAATCTTACCCATAAAAAAGTTCCTCCTTTATTCGGCGGCAGCGCTCTGCTGCTCGTCCTTTGCTTCATCGTGTTTTTCCGCAACCGCCTCCGGCTGCGCTTCGGTTTCTTCTTCGCCCTGCGGCTCGGCTGCCTCCGCCTTCGTTTCGTCCTTCGGCGGCTTGGGCGCCTCGTCCGTCTCGTCCGTCTCGTCCGTTTCCGGCGCGGCGGGCTTTTTCTTTTTCTTCTTGGGGTTCAGCTTTTCCTCCGCCTCGCCCCGGGTTTTGCTGATTTCGTCGTCCGCGTCCTTGAAGGCCTTGCGCACGGTCTTTTGTGCGTCCGCGATTTCATCGGTGACCTCGCGGAATTCGTCGCTGGCCTCGCGCAGGTCGCTCGTCGCGTCGTTCATGTATTTTTTGAACGAGCCGACCGCCTTGCCCAGCGTGCGCGCCGCCTTGGGCATGCGCTCCGGGCCGATGGCGAGCATGGCGACAATCAGGATGACAATCAGCTCCATTGAACCGATTTTAGCCATTCTTGAATCCTCCCGACTCCGTTTGTTTTTGTAATTTTTTACAAATCGCTTTTTTGTGCTGATGGAAGTATATCACATTCATACGGCACACGCAAGCCGTTTTGTGAAATTTTTTTCGATTTTTTCGATCATTCGGCCTTTTTTCGCGTCCGCGCGTTTGTAAGATTTTACAGTTCCGGCACACCTGCGTCCGGCAGCGCCAGCATTTTATACGTGCACATCATCATAAACCGCTTTTGCTCGTCCGGCTGCCCGCCGATGACGGCGTTCATTTTGCGTACCTGATATTCCAGCGTATTGCGGTGGATGCCGAGCTGCTGCGCGGCCTTTTTCAAATCCATGAAGTTGAGCAGATAGGCGTAGAGCGAGCGCGAGAGCGCCGAGCCGCGCGTCGCGTCCTCATCCATCACGCGAATGACGTCTTCGCACAGATACGGCGCGAGCGACACCCGCCGCTCCAGCGCCGTAAAGAACAGCGTCGAGCCGATTTCCCGCATGAATACCGTCTGCGTACCCGCCGCCAGCAGCGCAAACCGGCAGAGCCGAATCTGTGCCGACAGCCTGTCCAGCGCGAACGTCTGCGAAACGGCCATGCCCGCGCGCGCCGCCTCGCAAAGCGGCCTCGCCGCCTCCGCGAACGCGCCGATCTCCTCCGGCGGAAGCGCGAAAAACAGCGTTTCATCGTCAAACGCCGTCACCGGCTTTTGCGGCAGCGCGCTCAGCGCCAGCGTCAATTCCGCGCGCCGCGCGTCGCTCAGGCCGCCCGCCGCAACGGCGGCGAGCGCCAGCGGAAAACGCTTTTCCGTCCGCACCGCGTTCCCCGCGCGCTCCGCAGACCGCCAGAGCGCCGCGCGCGCCGCGTCCCGATCAAACGCCGCCGTCGGCTCGTCGTCGGCGCAGCCGCCCAGCCCCTCCTTCAGCCAGAGCGAAAAGAGCAGCTCAAAGCAGGTGTTCATGTCGCTCAGGTCAAGGGCAAAGCGCGCCTCGATTCGGCGCATGCGGTAGGCCAGCGTGTTGCGGTGAACGCCCAGCCGCTCCGCCGCGCGCCGCAGATTCAGCCCGTCGCTCAAATACGCGCGCAGGCTGCGGATATACTGCGCATCCTCCCGCTCGTCCAGCCGCGCAAGCGCCTCGATTGCCGCGTCGCCAAAATCCGACGCGCGGAAGCCCTGCGCCCCGAGCGCCGTCCGAGCCGCGCGCAGAAGCGCCGCTTCGCTGTACGTGCCCATGTCGTAGAGCGCGCGCCCCGGATCGACGGCCTTGCCCGTCTCCAGCGCGATGCGCGCCTTAGGGAAGCAGCCCCGCGCAGACGCCGCCAGCGCAAACGGCCCGCTCAGCCCCGCGCAGAGCCCGCTTTCCGCCAGAATCCGCTCGATTCCCGCGCGCCACGCCTCGCTCTGCGCCTCGTCATAGAGCAGGACGGTCAGCCCGTTTTCGGTATAACGCGAAAAAGGCTCCCTGTTCAGAAGCCCTTCGATTTTTTCGCCCCCGCCTTCAACCGCCAGGCAGCAAATCGCCCGGCGCGCAGGCTGCGCGAGCAGCGCCAGATCGGGATATCGCTTGTCCACCGCCCGCGCCTCCTTTGTCTCACACACGCATCTGAATTTGGGAGAGCACCTCTTCGCCGTTCACAAAGACAGCCTTCGTGCGGCACTGAATGTCGCGCAGCGGGTTGCCCTCAAAGATCGCGATATCCGCGTCCTTGCCAGCCTCAATCGAGCCGACGCGCCCGTCGATCCCCACGACATGCGCCGGATTGATGGTGATCGCGCGCCACGCGGATTCCTCCTTCATGCCCGCCTTCACCGCCAGACCCGCGCACAGCGGCAGATAGTACAGCGGAATGACCGGCGCATCCGTGATGATGCAGACCTCCAGCCCCGCGTCATCCAGAATTCCCGCCGTCGCGAAGCTCTTTTCCCTCAGCTCCTGCTTGGATTTCGAGCCGAACGACGGGCCGACCAGCACCGGCTTGCCCGCCTTGACCAGATGCCGGACGATCAGGTGGCCTTCCGTCACATGGTCCAGCGTGATGTCCACGTCAAATTCCTTCGCGATGCGGATCGCCGTCAGGATGTCGTCCGCGCGGTGGGCGTGCGCCTTGAGCGGAATCTCCTTGCGGAGAACCGGCAGCAGCGCTTCCAGCTTCATGTCGAACGGGCGCGTCTTGGTCGCGTCCTTCTCGGCCTCCTCGATCTCCTTCGCGTAGCGCTGCGCCTTGAAGAGCGTCTCGCGCAGCGTCGCCGCGACGGCCATGCGCGTAACCGGCATCTTGTGGCCGTTCTGGCCGTAAACGCCCTTGGGGTTCTCGCCGAACGCAATCTTCATCGCCGCCGGGTACTTGAGAATCATGTCATCCACGCAGTCGCCGTACAGCTTCATCGCCACAAACGTGCCGCCCAGCACGTTCGCCGAGCCGGGGCCGGTCACCGCCGTCGTCACGCCGCCGCCAATCGCGTTGCCGAATGCTTCGTCCCGCGGGTTGATGCCGTCGATGGCGCGGATTTCCGGCGTAACCGGGCCGGAATACTCGTTCGTGTCGTTGCCCTCCCAGCGACTCGCCTCCTCGTGCATGCCGATGTGGCAGTGCGCATCGACAAAGCCCGGTGTGACGATGCAGCCCGCCGCGTCGATGATCTCCGTCCCCGCCGGAACGTCGAGGTTCTGCCCCACCGCGACGATCTTTCCGCCGTCGATGAGAATCTGTCCGTTTTCGATGTCGCCGCCCGTGATCGTCTTGACCAAGCCACCCTGAATCAGTTTCATGTTTGTATATCTCCTTTTCTTTTATGGTGCAAATTGAATGTCTACCACCGAGATATCCGCGTCCGTGCCGATGCGCATATCCGGGCCGTAAACGCCCACGCCGGACGTAACCACGCTGGTCATGCGCCCCACCGTCTTCAAGCCCGCCGGGTTTTCCCACGCGGTGCGGATCGCGATATTCAGCGGGAAGAACTGGCCGTCGTGCGTGTGGCCGCAGAGCATCACGTCCACGCCCGCATCGGCGTTCTGCCGCAGAAAGCGCGGCTCATGCTCCAGTGAGATCACGAGCCTGTCCGTGTCGATTCCCGCCATCAGCTCGCCGAGGCTCTTGCGCCGCGCCGTGCCGTCGCCCGCGTTTTCGTAGTCCTTGCGGCCGATGACGTAAAAGCTGTCGTCGATCAGCCGCACCTCGTCCGCCAGCATCGTCATGCCGCTTTCGCGGACGAACTGCTCCATCTCCTCGCCGCGCAGCGTGTTTTCCAGCCGCCTGGTGCTGAACCCGCTGAACAGGCGCTCGGATACGTCGTGGTTGCCCCAGCAGGCGTACACGCCCAGCCTGCTTTTCATCGCCCGCAGCGAGGCCTTCACGGCCTCCGGGTCGTCGATGCCTTCCACCGTGTTGTCAAAAATATCGCCCGCGACGAGGATGATATCCGCGTCCTGCGCGTTGACCTTTTCCACCATGTCGGCGATGCGCTCCGCGCCGACGCTGTACCCCAGATGCAGATCCGCAATCAGCACCACGCGCAGGCTGTCGCGCCCGCCGCCATCCTTGTCGGTCTGCACAGCATAATGCTTCACCGTCAGCTCGGATGCGTGGTGAATCCCCATCAGGCAGGTCAGGATGATGCCGAACCATACCGCGCCGCCGAAGATCAGCTTGGGGTTTCCCTTCCGCGCGGTGAGCCTTTCCGTTCGGTGAAACCGCTTGGAAAGCCGCGCCAGCACCTCGATGATGACGTAAGCCGAAAACAGATAGATGAATATGCCGTAAAACCCGAAGGACACGCGCAGAATCAGCTTTCTGGCCGTCCCCTCCGGCAGAATGTGCGCCAGCGGCATCCCCATCGCGAAGACGGAATACACGCCCGCCGTCAGCAGCGAAATCAGCTTCGCCACGCGCTCGGGCAGATTGCGATGCAGAAAGACGGATGTGCGCGCGGCTACGTAGGCGTTGGCCGCCAGATAGCCCGCCAGCACGAAAAACGAACTGATTCGCATTAAACGAAAGCCTCCTCGTCAAGGCGAATCCGAGCGTCGTCCGTCTTGTAAACCACCTCGTCCGTGATGCCCTCGCCCTCGTTGGGATGAAAATGAGAATATGCCTGATCGACGCAGAACAGCGCGATCAGCGCGGCGCACAGCCCGATCAGCACGCTGTGCCTGACCTTGTGCAGCAGGTTGTCAAACAGCGGCGCAACGCCGTAGACAACCGCCATGCCGCCCAGGCCGAAGACCAGCAGCCCCTCCGCGCAGATGCGCCCGTGCAGGTTGAGGAAATAGCCCGCGTAATCCCACCAGCGGCGGTCGTACACGGTTTCCAGATAATACGCGGTGAAGTATTCGACCACGCCGCAGACAACCACCGTCGCCCAAAACTCAAGCCACGGCTTGTCGCGCAGCTTGTAGAGCGTCAGCAGCACCAGCACGCCGCCCGTGCCGTAAATCGGCAGCCACGGCCCGTGGAGCACGCCGCGGTTGACGAACGTGCCCTCCGAAAGCAGATGCAGCACGACCTCCCAGCACCAGCCGATGATCGAAAACAGGAAGAACAGCAGCACCAGCGTCGTCACCGGGTATTTGCGGGTGAACAGCGCCGGTTCGTGATCCTTGTGCTCATATTGCAGCAGCGGGCTGAGCCGAATCGGATAGGAGAGCCCCTGCTCGCAGCGGCGCATGTAGCGCAGGCGGTATTCGCGATCCTGAATCTTTTCGCGCGCGACGTCCTGCGGGTTGACGAACAGCGTCACACCGAGACATTCGCCGAAAAAGCGGGTCACCCTGTTGCCGTATACGCGCGCGGGCAGCTTTTCCGCCGGTCTGCCCAGATCGTTGTAGGCGCGGCGCAGCGTCTTTGCGCCGGCCTTTTCAAACAGATAGGTGTCACGCAGCGCCTGCGCCTCGCCCTCCGCCTTGACCTGCGCGCGCACGGCGGCGTAAAACTCGCACCGCGCGGCGCTCAGGTATGCGCTGGAATAAAACAGGCTACTCAGGCCGAACGTCGCAAGGCTCAGAAGGTGCCACGGCACGAAGGAAAGCTCCAACAGGAAGCACTCCCACTTGTGGCCGTTCATCATCTTTCGGGACAGCGCGATCGCGTCCCCGCCCTTCATGGTCGGGTTCTCCGCCAGAATGAAGCCGCAGAGATAATACGAAAACGTCTTGATTGCGCCGCCGATGATCGTCAGCCACCAAAGCCCCCGCTGGACGGCCACGCGCAGCAGCGCCAGCGACGTGCGCCCCCAGCAGCGCGCGCTGTGCAGATAGAGCGCGCGATACGGCGGCACTTCCTCGTAGACGCGCATCTCCATAAACAGGCGGCGCAAGATCACGACGAACGTGTGGGTAACCAGCACCCAATACGTCATCGAAACCAAGCTGCTCACCACAATGCCGAAGGACTGCCAGAACTCGCTCGATCCGGCCAGCGACATGATGGTGTTGTTCACAATGTCTTGAAGGGAACCGTCCGCAATCTTGTTGACGGCTATCGCAAACACGCCCCGGCTGTTCGCCGCCGCGCCCGGCCGCCCGAAGGACGCAAGGAAGTTCGAAATCACGTCCCATTTCTGCCGGGTAAAATGCAGGCTTTCCAGCGAGCCGGTGAATTCCGTGCCCAAAAACGCCGCGACCAGACAGACCATAATCGCCATCCAGTAATGGCTGAACACGGTCTTGCGCGCCGCGCGCTTCCAATCCCGGCGCGCGCCGCGGCCAAAGGCGGCATAAACCCTTTGTTCCTTCTTCTGTTCCTTCCTTTGCTCCATACGCATCGCTCTCCCATCCGTATACAGAAACCATTATACCATAAAAAGGCGATTGCACAACTGTTTTCGGCGGACATACGGGCATATAAAGGGGCATATAAAAAGAGAACCGCCCGAAAAGGAGCGATTCTCCCTGATTTTGTTTTCGCGCAAGGCGTTATTCCGCCGCCAGCGACGGCACAAAGTTATTCCACGTATTGAATTCGCCGCGGCTGCTGTTGTAGCGCAGGGTGCTGGTGTTGGCGATCATGTACCAGGTCAGTTCGTCATACATCGTGTCGCAGTCGGCCAGCGCCTTTTCCTGCTTCTCCACGGTGTACTCGGTCAGGTATTCGGCGGCCTTCGCCGGGTCTCCGGCGTAGAGCTTCGCCGTTTCAGCCAGCACGGCCGGATATTCCGCCACCAGCGCGTCCTCCACGCTCTTCCAGTAGGCGCGAACGCCGGTGCCGTAGTGCTCGCGATCCTGCTCGCTCAGGGCGCACAGGCGCTTGAAGTGGGTGTGCGCATAGCTCAGATCGTAGCCGTAGCTGTCGGACGTGAAGCCCTCCGGCGTGTGGTCGAACATCTCGGCCACGTCGGTCACGAGGTTGGAGAGCGGCAGATAGACGGAATGCTCCGCGTTCGCCAGCGTCGTCCACGTCACGGCGGACATGGCGGCGGGCAGATCGTCATAAATCTCGATGGCCGAGCAATTCACCTGACGCTCGATGCCGATCACGCGGATATCCGGGCGGCCGGTCTCCTCCGGATCCCACTGCGTTCCCTCAAAGCGGGAGCGGGTCAGTTCGAAGATGTCGCTCAGGCTGACCTTTTCATCCGGCTGATAGAACAGCGGATAGCGGGTCGTCATCGCGTAATCCTCCGCGGTGGACGGCGCCAGCAGCTCGTGGCCATACCACGTGCGGCGGTTCGCGCCCGCGTTCAGGTTGCGCGCGCCGACATAGGTTGCGAACAGATCGACGTTGCCCGCTTCATCGAGCACGGTCTGACCCGCGGCCTCCGGCACGGAGAACAGCCCTTCGGAATGGAGCAGACTTTCGCCCTCCACATAATCCGCGACAGAGCCGAGCATGCACTCGTTGCCAAACACGGCGACAGCGTCCTCCGGCATCTTCACGGCGCACCACTGATGGCCGGAATAGCTCTCCAGATACCACGCCTCCTGCTGGTCTGCGATCATAAACGTGTTGGATTCGGAGCTGCCGTAGGTTTCCATGATCTTGCCGTAGTTTTCAACCGCTTCGCGCGCCGTAGCGGAAACCGCCGCAATATAGCCGCTGATCCACGTCTCGGACGCACCGTCCTCCACATACGGATCGGCAGCCTTCATCGCGTCGCTGATGTAGGTCGTCACCGAGCCGGTCATGGTCACGCCCATCTCGTTGGCCACGGCGCTATCCCACAAGCCCTCGATGAACGGCGTAGAGGTGTACTGGTAGGTCACGTCCGGCAGCGGCACTTCGTTCGCGCCGACGGTCACGGTGCGCCCCGGTTCCTCGCTGTGCGGATAGACGACCTGCTTCGCCTGCGCGGTGTTCCACGCATCGACGGTGTGGCCGATAATGGTATGGCCGCTGGCGCTGGCCTGCTTGCCGACATAGTAGCCGGTGCAGGCGAGCGCGCCGGAGCTGGAGAGGGTCATGGCGGCCGTCACCGCGAGACAGGCCGCGCGTTTGAAGAGCTTGTTCATTCGCAATTCCTCCGTATGACGATTTGTCATCTTCCTTTTAGGCTGAACGTGCGATTCGCCCAGTCGGTTTCAAAGGATTTGCGGCTATTATACAGCCGTTTTCGGCGTTTTTCAAGCGCATTTTTCGCTGCAATACATGAAAGAAATGATTACCTACCGTCTCCATCGGGAAATCTGTTCACTTTATCGGACAATCTGTCCACATTGCAGTTGTCATTTTGTAAATATCAGCATTTGAGTAAGAAGCATATTCTGCGCCCGCCAAACTCCCTCAGTCAGCTTCTCTGACAGACCTTCGGCGTTCCGCTTGCCTGCCTCCCGCACAGCGGGCGGCAAGCTCCACGTCCTCGAAGAGGGAGCTCTTTGGGGAAGTATTACGATGCTGTTTTTTCAAGACAAAACTTTGAAAAACCTCAACCCAACCTCCCTCTTCGAGGGAGGTGCTGAGCGAAGCGAAGCGGAAGGAGTTCCCCTCAAAAGTTGAAATAGATAAAGCTCGCCTCGCTGAAGCCGCTTCCCCATACGCCGAGCAGCAGCACCGCAATCGTTCCGCCCAGCATCGCCGCCCAGCGAATCGGCAGCGCGCGCGCGGCCAGCCAGCCGCGAACGTCCTTCCCGTTTTCGCCCAGCAGCGAAACCGCCGCCAGCAGCAAAACGCCCACCGCCAAAATCCGCGCGTCCAGCGGCGAAATGCCAAGGTTGTCCAGCCGAACCTGCGCCCATTCCGGCTGCGCGAAAACGCCGCCCATCATCCGCACCGCGTCGCCCGCCGTCGCGCAGCGATCAAAAAACCAGCCGATGTTGACGATCACAAACGTCCGCAGCACGCGGAACACATGGAAGCCCCGCGAAGCCGTCAGCCGCGCGCAGCGCTCGTTCATCCGCTTATACCGCGGCTCCAGCAGCGCCGTCACCGCCAAGATCACGCCGTTGTATAAGCCCCAGAGGATGTAATTGCTCGTCGCCCCGTGCCACACGCCGACCAGCGCAAACACGAGGATATTGCCCAGCGCCGCCGGGAGCGCGCGCGCAAACGCCGCGCCGAATCGCCCCTTCGCCGCTTTGGACAGGCGCGAAACCGGCCTGCTCAGCGCGAAGGGATAGAAGACGTAATCCCGCATCCACGCGCCAAGGCTGATGTGCCACCTGCGCCAGAAATCGCCCAGCGAAACCGCGAAATACGGCCGCCTGAAATTCTCCGCCAGGCGAATACCGAACAGCTCCGCAATGCCCGCGACCAGATCAATGCCGCCGGAAAAATCGCAGTATTGCTGCACGGAATAGGCCAGCACGCCGACGACGGCCATCGCGCCGCCCCATGTGCCGCCCGGCGCGTCAAACACGGCGCTGACCATCGGCAGGGCGCGGTCGGCAATGACCATCTTTTTGGCAAGCCCCCAGAGCATCAGCAGAAACGCGCGCGGCACATCGACCTGCCCGCCATCCTCCAACTGCTTTTCCAGCTGATCGTATCGCCCGATCGGGCCTTGAATCACCTGCGGGAAAAACGAAACGAACAGCGCGAACCGCGCGAGATTCCTCTGCGGCGCATATTTGCCGTTGTATACGTCCAGCAGATAGCCCATGGATTGGAACGTGTAAAAGCTGATGCCCAGCGGCAGCAGCAGCCCCAGCGGCGACGCGCCGAACCAGCCGCGCACGTCGTCCGTATATTTGAGCACCGCCAGCAGACCAAAGTTCAGCAGGAGCACCGCCAGCATGACCGCGCGCTGTCTGCGCCTCGCCGCCGCCCGAATCGCCTTTTTCCGCTCCTTTTCCGCCGCCTTGAGCCGCGCCTTCCCACTTTCGCCGATTCGGGCAATCGCCAGCGCGGCCAGCCACGTCGTGCCCGTCGTCACCAAAATGAACGGCAGCCCCGCAAGGCTTCTGGATGCGTAAAAGCCGTAGCTGGCCAGCAGCAAAACAACCCAGCGGATTTTGGCCGGGCAGAGATGGTAGACCGCCGCGCAGGCAAAGCCGTAGGCGGCCAGCATGAATAAAGACATATTTTTTTACTCCGTCAACAGCTTTTGAAGCGCTTTCGCCGCTTCCTCCGGCGGCATGCGGTTGTCAAAGGATAGATGCGCCGCCGCCGCGTACAGCCGCTCCCGCCGCCCGTACAGCGTGCGCATGCGCTCTGCCTTGTCGCCCGCGAGGTTGGGGCGCGTATCCTGCCGAACGTCGGCGATCATATCCTCCAGCGGACGGCAGAGCCAGACGACAAAGCCCTTTTCGCGCATCATGCGGATATTCTCCGCCCGCGTGACAATGCCGCCGCCGGTCGCAATCACGCCATCCTCCCGCGCCAGCGCGCGCTCAAGCGCCGCCGTTTCGCGCGCGCGAAAGCCCGCCTCGCCCTCCTGCGCAAAGATTTCGGGGATGGTTTTTCCCGCCGCGCGCGCGATTTCCTCGTCCAGGTCGATCAGCGGCAGGCGCATCCGTTCGGCCAGAAGCCGCCCCACGGTGCTCTTGCCGCACCCCATCATGCCGATGAGCAGAACCGGCTTACGCATGCGCATCCTCCCGCGCCGCCTGATACGCGCCGAGCAGGCGGCAGTTCTCGCAGTCGCCCTGAAGCGAGCCCATCAGCACGCCGAGGTTGCTCTCGCGCAGGTTGCCCGTCAGATCGACGTAGAAACAGTATTCCCAGTTGGAGTTATGCAGCGGGCGGGATTCGATGTGCGTCATGTTCATCCCCATCGCGACAAAGCTGGAGAGCGCGCGCATCAGCGTGCCGCGCTCATGGCGCAGGGTGAAAGTGACGGTCGCCTTATCCGGAATCCCGATGGGCGTGGGCGACGCGCTGACGATGACGAACCGCGTGTGGTTGCCGTCAAACGTGTGGATGTCCGGCGCGATCACGTCAAGGCCGTAGTGCTTGGCCGCCAGCCGCGATGCGATGGCCGCGTATCGCTTGTCGCCCATTTCGGCGACGTGGCGCGCGGCAATCGCCGTGTTGAAATACGGCGTGGTCACCCAATCCGGGTGCTCGCCGAGGAATTTGGGGCACTGGGCGAAGCCCTGCTCGTGGCTGAACACCTGCGTGATATCCGAAACCTTCGCCCCCGGCACGCCGAGCAGGCAGTGCTCCACCCGCACGAGCTGCTCGCCGACGATGTGGCAGGCGTATTTGCCCAGCAGGTCGTATACGTCGTTGATCGAGCCGGAGGAGGAATTTTCCACCGGCACAACGCCGTATCGCGCCTTGCCGTCCGCCACGGCGGCAAAGACCTCGTCAAACGTCTTGAAGCTCACGCGCTCGCAGTCCTCGCCGAAGAAGCCGACCACCGCACACTCGCTGTATGCCCCCGGCACGCCGCTGTAAGCGATGAGCCGCGTCTGTGTCTGCGCTTCCAGATAGCGCCGCTGTTCCTCGCGGGACAGGCGCATGATCTCGGTGAACAGCGCCATCACGCTCTGCGCCAGCGCCGGGTCGCTCACCTGCTGCGCGCGGGATTTGAGCACCGTCTCCTCCCGCGCCGCGTTCAGGATGTCCATATAATGCGCCTGCTTGTAAAGCGCCACGTCGCGGCAGACGCCCATGCGCCGCTCAAACAGGCGCACCAGCTCCGCGTCGATTTCGTCGATTTCCCGTCGGCAGCTTTCCAGTTCTCTCATGTGCAAACTCCTTCCGTCTGCCTTCGGCAGCCACCTCCCTCAAAGAGGGAGGATTTATTTCTTATTTTCAAACCAACGGCTTTTCTCCCCAAGGGAGGCGTTGAACAAAGGCTCTATTCCGTCAAGGCCCGCTGCGCCGCGTCGTCCATTTCAAGCTCGCAAAGCGCAATCGCCAGTATGCTCTCCATCACCACGACCGCGCGCGGCACGATGCAGGGGTCGTGCCGCCCCGCGATTTCCAAAACCGCGTTTTTGCGCTTGACCACGTCAACCGTCCGCTGTGCCCGCGCGATGGACGGCGTGGGCTTGATCGCCGCGCGGAAAATCACCGGCATCCCGTTGGTGATGCCGCCGGTCACGCCGCCGTTGTGGTTGCTTTCGCAGGTCACGCCGTCCCCGTCCATGCGCATCGCGTCGTTCGCCTCGCTGCCGCACATCTCCGCCAGCGCCATGCCGTCGCCGAACGCAATCGCCTTCACCGCCGGCACGGAAAACGCCAGTTGGCTCACCACGCTTTCCACCGAGCCGAAGAACGGCGAACCGACGCCCGCGTGCACGCCGACCGCCGCGCACTCGATCACCCCGCCGACGCTGTCCTGCGCCGCGCGCGCCTCGGCCACCGTCCGGCGCATCGGCGCTTCCTTTTCGGGGTTCAGCAGCGGGAAACGGCTCTGCGCCAGCCCGCAAAGCGTCCGCGCGTCCACGCCCACCGGGTCAAACCGCGCGTCCCGCTCCCCTGCGATGGCGGCGATGTGCGCGCCGATCTCGATTCCCTTCTCCCGGAGCAGCAGCCGCGCCACGCTGCCCGCGAACACCAGCGGCGCGGTCAGCCGACCGGAAAAATGCCCGCCGCCGCGCGGGTCGTTCATGCCGCGGTATTTGACGTAGCCCGCGTAATCCGCGTGGCCGGGGCGCATGCGCGCCGCCATGCCTGCATAGTCGCCGGAGCGCGTGTTCGTGTTTTCGATCATCGCGCAGAGCGGCGCGCCCGTCGCCCGCCCGTTCATCGCGCCGGAGAGGATGCGCACCGCGTCCGCCTCTTTTCGCGCCGTCGCGGTCGGGTCGCCGCCCGGCGCGCGCCGCGCCATCTGCCCGGCGATATAATCCTCGTCCAGCCACGCGCCCGCGGGCAGGCCATCCACCACCACGCCGATGGCCGGGCCGTGAGATTCGCCGAAGATCGTCAGCTTGAAGTGTTCGCCGAAATTCGCCCTCATCGCGTCCGCCCTCCCAAACGTTCAAATTCCTGCCAGAACGCCGGGGCGGATTTCGCCGTCGCCTCCGCGTCCGTGATCGTCCATTCGCCGTCGGACAGCGCGCTTGCTATCGTCATCGCCATCACGATTCGGTGGTCGTTGCAGCCCTCAATTTTGGCCGCATGCAGCGTCTTCCCGCCGCGAATCGCCAGCCCGTCCGGCAGCTCGGCCGCGTCCGCGCCTGCCGCCGTCAGCGCCGCCGCCATCGCGCTGAGCCGGTCGCTCTCCTTGATGCGCAGCCGCGCCGCGCCGGTGATGCGGCTCTCCCCCTCGGCCGCTGCCATCGCCACGGCCAGAATCGGCACGAGGTCGGGAATCTGCGCGCAATCCACGCGCAGCCCGTGCAGCCTCGACGCGCGGGAGACGAGCGCGCTCCCCTCCCAGCGGATATCCGCGCCCATGTCGCGCAGAATCTCGACCACCGCGCGGTCGCCCTGCGCGCTCTGCGGGTCAAGCCCGGTCAGGCGGATTTCGCCGCGCCCGATCGCGCCCGCGACCAGATAAAACGCCGCGTGGCTCCAGTCCCCCTCGATGTGCAGCGTCCCCGGCGAGACCGCCTCCTGCCCGCCGCGCACGAGCAGCGTCTGCCCGCCGTCCAGCCACGCGCTGGTTACGCCGAATTCCCGCTGCACCCTGCGCGTCAATTCCACATACGCGCGGGATTCCAGCGGCGTGGTGACGACGATTTCGCTGTCGCCCTCCAGCCTCGGCAGCGCAAGCAGCAGCCCGGTGATGAACTGGCTGCTCACGTCGCCGGGCAATTCAAACCGCCCGCTTTTCAGCTCGCCCTCGACCGTCAGCGCGTCGCCCTCCTGCCGCCAGACCACGCCCAGCGGCGCGAACAGGTTTTGGTAGACCGTCAGCGGCCTTTGCATCAGCCGCCCATGGCCGATCAGGCGCACGGGACCGCGCCCGTCGAGCGCCAGCGGGATGAAAAAGCGCAGCGTCGAGCCGGATTCCCCGCAATCCAGCTCCCGCAGGGGGCGCTTTTCCGCCTCGCCGCCGCCCCAGATCTCCGCGCGGACAAAGCCCTCCGTCTCGCCCGCCGCCATCGCCGCGCCGCGCGTCAGCCCGAGCGCCTGTGCGCAGGCCAGCGTCGCGCCGATATCCTTAGAGAGCTGCATCGGCTCGAGCAGCGTCTTTCCCCGCGCCAGCGCGGCCATCATCACCGCGCGATGCGACGCGGACTTGCTGGGCAGAATGCGAAGCTCCCCATGCAGGTATCCCGGCGTAACCGTTTTATTCATCCACAGCGCTCCTTTTTTTCTTTGAATCGCTCGCAGGGACATGCGTATCGCGTCCGCATGCGCTTACAAAAGCGCTTCAAGCTGCGCCCCGCGGATCACCGTGCCGGTGCATGCGCCGATTTTCGTCAGCAGCACGCAGCGCACGCCGTCGCCCTCGGCCTTCTTATCCAGCGCCATCACCGCCGCCAGATGCGCCCGCGTCAGGCGCTCGTCCCGCTCGGTCGGCAGGCCATACGCCTTGAGCACCCGCTCGATGCGCGCGCCCGTTCCCGCGGGGGTCACGCCCAGCGCCTCGCCCCACCCGGCCGCCGCGACCATGCCGATGCAGACCGCCTCGCCGTGCAGCAGCACGCCGTAGCCCATCGTGTTTTCCAGCGCGTGCGCCAGCGTATGGCCGAAGTTGAGCTGCATGCGAACGCCGTGGTCGTGCGGGTCTTCGTGCACATAGCGCGCCTTGATGGCGCAGCACCGCGCGATAATCTCGTCCAACTCCGGCGCGAGCGCCTCGCGCGAACCGAGCCGCTCGATTTTTTCAAACAGCGCCTCGTCCGCGATGCAGCCGTATTTGATGACCTCACCCAGCCCCGCGCCGACCTGCCGCGCGTCCAGCGTTTTGAGCGTGTCGCAGTCGATCATCACCAGCTCCGGCTGATAAAACGCGCCGAGCAGATTTTTGCCGCGCGGGTGATTGACCGCCACCTTGCCGCCGACGGAGGAATCCACCTGCGCCAAAAGGGTCGTCGGCGCCTGAATGAAGCGCACCCCGCGCAGATAGGTGCAGGCCGCGTAGCCCGCGATATCGCCGACCACGCCGCCGCCCAGCGCCACCACGAAATCCTGCCGCGTGATGTGCGCGTCGATCAGCGCGTCGTAGATGCGCTCAAGCTGCGCCATGCACTTGGTCGTTTCGCCCGCGGGCAGCACAAACGCGCTCGCCTGCGCCCCGGCCGCCTCGAGCCGCGCCTTCATCGCGTCCAGATACAGCGGCGCGACGTTTTCATCCGTCACGATCATCGCCCGATGACCCCGGCACCTTTCCAGCAGCCCCGCAGCCTTTTTCAGCAGCCCGTGACCGATGTGGATATCGTAAGCGTTCGCCTGTTCCGGCGCTTCGACTTTTACGATAGGCATAAGCTCCTCCTTGGGGCTCTGCCCCAAACCCCGACAGGGAACTGAGTTCCCTGTACCTTCCCCTTTTCATCCGCTTTGCGGATGAAGGCATCAAAGTCATCTATGAAAAATCCAAGAGCATCAGGTTTTGTGTAGGATTTAGGGCTCTGCCCCAACGTTCCCCTCACTTAAACAATGGCTTCTGGCTCGCGTCCAGTCCGCGCAGCGCGTCGAATTTTTTCTTGCGGTCGCTGGAGACCGTCAGCCGCTCGAGCAGCGCCGCACGGTCGTCGCCGTGCAGCAGCGCGCTGTACTCCGCCAGCCGCTCCGTCAGCTCGTCCGTCAAATTCGCCAGCGTCTCCTTGTTCGCCCAAAACAATTCGCACCAGAGCTTCGGGTCGAGCGCCGCCACGCGCGTCGCGCCGCGAAATGAGCCGCCCTCAAAGCCGTAGCTGTCAAACAAAAGATGCTGGTCGCAGAGCGCGAGCGCCATCACGTGCATCAGCTGGCTGGTATAGGCGATTCGCTCGTCGTGCGCCGCCGGATCGGAAAAGACCACGTCCGCGCAGCCCATGAACGTCACCAGCCGCTCCATCAGGCGGATGCTCTCCTGCGGCACACCCGCGTCCGGCGTGAGGATGTAGTGCGCCCCGCGAAACAGATCCGCCGTCGCGTGCGCAAAGCCGCCGCGTTCGCGCCCCGCCATCGGGTGGCCGCCCAGATAGATGAACGTCCGCTCCCGAACCTCGCCGACGGCTTCGAACAGTGGGCGCTTCACGCCGCAAACGTCCGTCAGCAGCGCGCCCGGCCGGATGCGCCCGGCCTGCGCGCGCACGAAATCCGCCGCCGCCTCCGGATGCAGGCAGATCACGATGATGTCCATATCCTCAACGGGCGCGTCGTCGGCGTTCGGCCACGCCGCGCGGACAACGCCGCGCCCCAGCGCTTCCAGCCGTGTCGGCTCGTCCCCATCGACGGCGTAACGCTCCAAATCGGGGTAGCCTTCCAGCGCCATCGCCATGCTTCCGCCGATCAATCCCAGACCCACAAACATGATTTTCATAACGTTCAGCCTTTCCGTTTACAGGGTGCGCTCCACAATCGGCGCCAGCGCGCTGATCTTGCCGACCAACTGCGCGTATTGATCCGGCGTGAGGCTCTGCGCGCCGTCGCAGAGCGCCTTCGGCGGGTTGTTGTGCACCTCGATAATCAGCCCGTCCGCGCCCGCCGCAATCGCCGCCAGCGACATGCGCTCCACCATCCAGTTCAGGCCGGTCGCATGAGAAGGATCGACGATCACCGGCAGATGGCTGAGCCGCTTGACCGCCTGCACCGCCGAGAGATCGAGCGTGTTTCGGGTATAGGTTTCAAACGTGCGGATGCCGCGCTCGCAGAGGATGACGTTCGGGTTGCCCGCCGCCATGATGTATTCCGCGCTCATCAGCCATTCGCTGATCGTCGCGGACAGGCCGCGCTTGAGCAGAATCGGCTTTCGGGTCTGCCCCAATTCGGTCAGCAAATCGAAATTCTGCATATTGCGCGCGCCGACCTGAATCACATCCACGCGCCGGTCGAATTCCTCCACCAGCTTCGGGCTCATAATTTCCGTGCAGATCGGCATGCCCGTGATCGCCTTCGCCTGCTCCAGCAGCGCCAGCCCTTCGAGCTTCAGCCCCTGAAACGCATAGGGCGACGTGCGCGGCTTATACGCGCCGCCGCGCAGGATGTTTGCGCCGCTTGCGCGCACCTTGAGCGCGGTATCGGTGATCTGCTCCACGTTCTCCACCGAGCACGGGCCGGCGAAGAGCGCCAGCTTGCGCCCGCCGACCTTCACGCCGCCGCAGTCGATCACGCTGTCCGTCGGATGGAATTTCCGGTTCGCCTTTTTGAACGGCTCGGAGACCGGCATCACGCGCTCGACGCCCGGCTGAATCAAGAAGTCATGCGGATCGAGCTTGGCCACGTCGCCCAGCACGCCCAGCACCGTGCAATCCACGCCCGCGTTGCGCTGCACCTGCATCCCCTGGCGGCTCAAATCCTGACAAAGGCTGCCGATCTGCTCCTCGGTGGCCTGCGGTTTCATAATGATAATCATACGTTTTCCTCGCTTTCTGTTTATCGCGGCCTCAAGCCGCCGACGGAGGCCGATCGGATAGAAAAAGACCCCCGCCATGGTGTGGCAGGGGCCTGAAAATGGTTTCAGCCCGGCGGAGGGAAACACCCACGCCTTCTCATGCGCGCACGACAGCAAGACTATGACCAAAGCCGGTATAGCCGCTAAATCGCACGAAAGAGAAGCTCGTCATGGCCGTTTTCCTCCGGTAAGTTTGATGCGAGTATACCATAACGCCGGATGCTTTGCAAGATCCTTGCGCGGATTTCATGGATAAAACGTCAAAATAAACCCGATTTCATCCAAAGCGCGTCAAATCCTGCGCAGCAGCTTCTTCGCGTCCTCGCGGGCGGCCATCGCCAGCAGATGCTCGTTCCCGGTGAACCGATAGTCGCCGCCCGGCAGGGGCTTGAGCACGCCGCTTTCCTTCACGCCCAGAATGTTGATGTGGTATTTGTTGCGCACATCGATCTCGCGGATGCTGTGGCCGACCCAGTTTTCCAGCGGCGCAATCTCATAGATGGAATATTCGTCCGTCAGCTCGATGTAATCGAATACGTTCTGCGCGCTCAGGCGGGTGGCCATCCGCTCGGCGCTGTCCCGCTCGGGGTAAACCACCTCGTCCGCGCCGTTGCGCAGCAGCAGCTTGGCGTGGATATCCTGCGAGGCCTTGGCGACCACGCGCGCCGCGCCCATGTCCTTGAGCATGGAGGTAATCAGCAGGCTGCTGGCGAAATCCGACCCGATGCAGACAAAGCAGAGGTCGAAGTTTTTCACGCCGAGCGCGCGCAGCGCGTTCTCGTCGGTACAATCGGCAATCTGCGCGCTCGTCGCCTCGTCGGCCAGCGCGGTGACGGCCGCCTCGTCCCGATCGACGATCATCACCTCGTTTTTGAGGCTCATAAATTTGCAGCACAGGTGGCGGCCAAAGCGCCCCAAGCCGATGATGAGAATGGATTTCATATGATCTCCTTTTCTGATTCCCTCAGTCAGCTTCGCTGACAGACCTTCGGCGTTCCGCTTGCCTGCCTCCCGTGCAACGGGCAGCAAGCTCCACGCCCTCAAGGAGGGAGCTCTTTTTTTATACAATCATCGAGCAAAAAGCGAATGTTGCACAAAGCGCGGGCGCGCAATGCGCGCCCCTACGGGCACGGCGGCGTAATGCGCAGTTCCTTTTTTCCGCAACATTGTAGGGGCGCGCATCGCGCGCCCGTTATTGGAATTTGTGCAAAATTTCGGATTTGCTCATTTACTGTTTCATAGTAACGAGGTGTATGCTCATATACCTCCCTCATCGAGGGAGGGGGACCACCCGCAGGCGGTGGAAGGAGTTACACGGCGGAAGGCGTTTTCCTCGTTTATCCCACCAGAATCTTATCTGTCGGATACTGCACCGGCGCGGGCGGCTTTCTGCGGGTGAGCAGAATCATAAACGTCATGCTGCCCAGCCTGCCCGCGTACATCAGCAGGATCAGCAGAACCCGCGACGCGGTATTCAGCTGGCGCGTGATGCCCGCCGTCAGCCCGACGGTGTCAATCGCCGAAAACACCTCGATGAGCACCTGCTGGAGCGTGAATTCCGGCTGCATGGCGCAAATCGCCAGCGTCGCCATCGCGCCCAGCGTCAGATACACCACGACAATGGAGCAGGCGCGGCGCAGCAGGTCGTTTTCAATCCGCCTGCCGAAGATGTGCACATCCTCTTCGCCCCTGAGGATGGAAACCGCCGTCAGCACGACGAGCAGCAGCGTCGTCGTCTTCGCGCCGCCCGCCGTCGAGCCGGAGTTGCCGCCGGTCAGCATCAGCAGCAGCGTCAGCATGCCGCCCGCCGGGCTGAGCTCGCCCGTCGGCACGGTGTCAAAGCCCGCGGTTCGCGGCGTGACGGCGGAAAACAGGCTCGCCCAGACGCGCGTGCCCGTCGTCATGCCCGCCATGGTCGCGTTCCTCTCCGTGATGAAGAACAGTGCGGCGGGCACGAGCACCAGAAACGCCGTCAGCGCGAGCACGGCCCGTGTGTGCAGGCGCAGTTTTTTCCAGCACAGGCGGTTTTGAGCCAGATCCTGCCAGACCGGAAAGCCCAGCCCCGCGACCAGAATCAGCGTCATCACCGTCAGGTTGATCAGCGGGTCGCCCACGAAGCACTCCAGCGAGGCAAACGACCCGCTGACCGGCCCCATCAGGTCAAAGCCCGCGTTGCAGAACGCGGATATCGCGTGGAACACGCTGTACCAAAGTCCCTTCGCCCAGCCGAGCATCGGCACAAACCGAAACGCGAGCGCGGCCGCGCCCAGCCCTTCGATGGTGGCCGTGCCGATCAGCGCCAGCCGAATCAACCGAACAATGCCGCCGACGCTGAAGGAGGCCACGCTCTCCTGCAAAATCGTCCGCTGGCGCAGGCCGATTCGTCTGCCCATCGCCATGGAGACCAGCGCCAGCAGCGTCATCACGCCCAAGCCGCCGATCTGGATGGCGGCAATCAGCACAACCTGCCCGAAAAGCGACCAATGCGTGCCCGTATCGACCAGCACCTGCCCCGTCACGCAGACCGCGCTCGTCGCGGTGAACAGCGCCGTCAGCGGCGGGGTCACGGTGCGGCTCTGCGACGAAATCGGCAGCATGAGCAGCAGCGTCACCAACAGAATCAGCAGCGCAAAGCCGATGGCGATCATCAGCGACGGGCTCATCGGCGCTTCCCTTTTTTCCTTCATCCTCTACCTCCCAGTAAGCCCCACCATGATACGCTTTCCGCCCCCGTTTGTCAACGGCTGCCGCCGCGTTTTGAGCAATCCCTTAACGCGCCTCATCTCGCTTTCAGCGCCTCGATTCGCTCCTGCCAGAGCTGCATCCAGCCCCGCGGGAAGACGTAGCTCACCGCCCACGCGACCAGAACGCCGATGGTCGTATCGAGAATCCGATACAGCGCATAGCTCACGTAGGATTCCACCGGCGTGTTGAACAGCAGGATGCACAGCACCACGCCGCCGGGCTGCACGCCGCCAACCCACACCATCTGGCAGAGCACGATCAAAATCACCGTGCCGATGAACGTCAGCGGCACGAGCCAGAGCGTATACGCGCCGTCTGGCTTGAAAATCAGGTAGATGCGGAACAGCAGCATGCCCAGCAGACCGCCGATCAGCGTGCCGAACAGGCGGTTGCCGCCGTTCTTGCGGGAATCCTCCATATCCGACCCCATGCCGAAAATCGCGCCGATGCAGGCGAACGCCGGGCTGCGGCCAACGAAATAATAGGCAAGCGCGCAGAACGCCGCCGCCAGCGCCGTTTTGACATTGCGCATTCCCACGCCGGGAATCTTCACGGGTTTGATGCTCATGCTCTATCCTCCAGCTTCACAAACAAAAAAGCGGACTGTCATCCCTAAACCAAACATTTCAAGAAACAAATATCTATGCATTTTTTGGATATGGGGCTTTGCCCCATCGCCCCACCAAAGGGCTTTCCGTTTTCGATTGTTTGTTTCTGCCACTGGCAGCAACAATCGAAAACCCCTTTGGAAACCTTTGGGCAAAAATACATAGTTTTTTCTTGAAATAGCGGTTTTTAGCCTGACAGTCCTCGGTATTGTATCACAGGTTCCATGCTTTGTGTAGCGGCAAACGTCACGATTTTCCCGTCGTTCTTTGCCCGTTTCGCGTTTACGGGGTCAGCCCCAATTCGTCATAGGCCTCGTCGATCACGCTGTTCCACGCGGCGACGACCTCCGGCCGCTCCGGCGCGCCGCACGTCGTGCACGGGGAAAGCTGGTTATACGGATAGCTGCTCAAATCGCCGTAGGTGATGGCGGAAAGCGGCAGATACCTGCTCTTGACGCTTGCGCACCGCGCCGTGGTGTGGTATTTTTTGCCGCCGTCTTTGTTGTAATACATCGGCGTGGCGGGGTCGGTCTCCCTCAGCTTGCGGCCGTCGTCGTCCCAAATGATGATCTTGATGTCCTTCTGGCCGCGCAGGTTGTTCCACAGCCATGTATGGCTGTAGCCGTCCGCGTTGTCCTTCCGCTGCACGCGCACACAGCCGTGTGACGCGCGCCGCCCCAGCGCGCTCTCGCAGATGTCGTAATTCGCCGTGCCGACGGGGTTTCCGTTTTCATCCTGTCCGCCGGAATAGATGGCGGGCACCATGTGCATCAGGTCGCCGCCGTTGAAGCGAATCGCCTGATCGCAGTATAAATTGCCCGACCAGAAGCCGCCCGTCCAGCTGCACAGCAGAAACTCGCCGCTCGCCGTCTCGTTGATGGCCGAATTGCCGCCGCTGGTCGTGCCGGTGGAGCAGAGCAGCGTGGTCAGCAGCCGCCCCTCTTTGTAGAGATACAGCCGCTGGGTCATCTTATCGACGATGATGCCGTAGGTCTGGTTCGGCGTGACGGTTCGGATTCGGCTGGATTTCACCCAGCCCTGCTCCAGCTCGTCGCGGTCGTTGTAGGCCTCGATCTTCGTCCATCCGTCCTGCTCCTCGATCACCCGGACGGCGACCGACGCGCCGTAAAAAAAACCGCGCCCCTCGTCATACGTCTTGCGCTTGCCGTTGGGCGCGTCGGAAAGATACACTTTTTCCTTTTGATCCGTGCCCAGCACGGCGATTTCCGCGGTCAGGCGCGCCCATGCCGCCGCCTCGTCCGCCGGGTCGAACTCGCCGAACCATGAAAACCGGATGGCTTCCTTGGCCGCTTCCAGATTTTCCTGCACCTTCGCCTGCGCGGCGGCCTCCGCCTGTGCCGCCGCGTCCGCGCGAAGGTCGCTGAGCTGTTCGTTCATGGATTTCTGGGTCTCCCAGTCCGCCGTGCCGGTGGCGTCCAGACCGCTGGCCTTCTGGAATTTTTTGATGGCCTCGACGCTCGCCTTGCCGAGCTTGCCGGCGCAGTCGCCGTCGTAATAGCCCAGCTCCTTGAGGTTCTTTTGCAGCGCGATCACCTGTGAGCCGGAAGCGCCCATGCCCAGCTCCCAGCCGACCAGCCCCTCCGTCAAAACGCCGTAGCCGCGGATGGAGTCGTCGTCGAGCCGATAGGTATAGCGCTGCACGACGGAGGGCGTCGGGCCGAGGATGTGGTTGTTGCCCTCGATGGTGTGGACGTAGTATGTGCCGTCCGAATCCTGCGTGACCATTTCCACGATGCCGACGTGATCGAGGCGGTTATACTTATACCACTCGATGTAAATCAGGTCGCCCTTCTTCGGGATATACGGCCTATCCGAAACGGAAACGCCGTCGCTCAAATAGAACTGGCCTTCCTCGCCGCGCAGGCCGCCGTTCACAGTGACATACCGGCCGCGCTCCTTGTACCACATCGCGCCGCCCTCGCAGCTCGTCTGCAAGGGATAATCGTTGCCGAGCATGGACGCGCCGTAGTATTCGTCGGCGAAATTCACGCACCAGGAGACAAACTCCGAGCACCATTCGCCGTAGGCGCTTCCGCCCCACTCGCCGTATTTGCTGTATCCGCCCTTTGTCGCGGAATAGCCCAGCTCGTTGACAGCCGCCGCGACGAGCATATCCGCGCGGTCATCCGCCAGCGCGCAGGCGCCCAGCAGCAAAGACAGAGCCAACAGCAGGGTGATGATGTTCTTCATGTAAAAGCCTCCGAAAAAAACCTTATTCCCATCTATTCAACGGGCATCCGCCCCCTTTTCTTCCCGCTCACAGGAAAATTTTGCCTTCCCGCGCCCAAACCGCCGCGTCAAACCGTTTCCACGGCTGCGCGTCCATCGGCGGGAGCGCGTCAAAGCGCATTTCCTCCTTCTTGGTCGGGTGAATCAGCCCCAGATGCGCGCCCCAGAGGGCGATCTGCTCGCCGGGCTTGCCGCCGCCGTAGCGCGCATCGCCCCAGATCGGCAGACCGGCGTGGGAGAGCTGCACGCGAATCTGGTGGCTCCTGCCCGTAAACAGGCGCACGCGCACCAGCGTCAGCCCGTCCGCCTCGCCGCACTTTTGATAGCGCAGCTTCGCGTCCTTCGCGCCGGGCGTATTCGCGGGAACGGCGCGAACCATGTTGGTTCTTCCGTCCTTGAGCAAAAAGTCGCAGAGCTCGGCCGCCTCTTTTGCGTCGCCCCGAACAGCGGCGACATACTGCCGGTGCATCGTTTTGTCGCGCACCTGCGCGCTCAGTCGGTCGGCGGCTTTGCTCGTCTTGGCCAGCACGACCAGCCCGCCGACCGGCCTGTCCAGCCGATGGACGAGCCCCAGATACACCGCGCCGGGCTTCTGATAGGTTTCGGCGATGTACGCCTTCATGGTGCTGTGCAGATCCGCGTCGCCGGAATCATCCGCCTGCGTGGGCATGTTCGGCGGCTTGACGACCACGAGCAGGTGGTTATCCTCGTAGACGATGGATACGCCGCGATAGCTTTCCATCTTACGCCCTCTGCCAGCGGCCGCTCGCGCCGCACGGGAGAACGCCGCCCGCCGTCACGGGCAGGCAGACCTCGTCCGCGGTGATAACGCCGCCGAAACGGGGCTTAACGGTCATGTCGATCATGTTGCCCAGCACGCTGGCCTGAAAGCCCGTCGTATAGCCGTTGATGAGGAAGAACAGCGGATCATCGGAAAGCGCCTCGGAGCAGGCCTTCGCCAATCCGTACAGCTCGTTTTCCAATTTCCAGACCTCGCCGCCCGGCCCGCGCCCGTAGGAGGGCGGGTCCATCAAAATACCGTCGTAGAAGCGGCCGCGGCGCGCCTCGCGCTGCACAAACTTGAGCGCGTCGTCGATGATCCAGCGCACGCGATCCTCCGGCAGGCCGCTGCACTCGCGATTTTCCCGCGCCCACTGCACCATGCCCTTGGCCGCGTCGCAGTGGCAGACCTGCGCGCCCGCCGCCGCGCAGGCCATCGTCGCGCCGCCGGTGTAGGCGAACAGGTTGAGCACGCGCACCTCTCTCCCCTGCTTCACGCGGTCGGAGACGAGGCCTGTCATCCAATCCCAGTTGGTCGCCTGTTCGGGGAACAGGCCGGTGTGCTTGAATCCGGTCGGGCGGACATAAAAACGCAGGTTTTTATAATTCATCACCCACCGGTCGGGCAGCTTGGTGAAAAACTCCCACGAGCCGCCGCCCTTTTCGCTGCGATGATAGTGTGCCTGCGCCTTGCGCCAGAGCGACGGATCGCGCGCGGGCCAAATCGCCTGCGGATCGGGGCGGCGCAGATACACGTCGCCCCAGCGTTCGAGCTTTTCGCCGCCGCCGCAATCGAGAACTTCATAGTCCTGCCATTGATCTGCTAAAAACATAGCTTCCTTTCTTGGGGCGCTGCCCCAATCCCCGGCAGGAACCTGAGGTTCCTGCACCTCCCGCTTCCAGCCGCTGACGCGGCTGGGGGAAAAAGATACATTTCCTTCGCCCATTGCGCGCACAGCGGGCAATGCAGCGGGAAATCCAAGAACCTCAGGTTCTTGGTGGGGCATGAGGATTGAAGCCACGCGCCCGCTGTGCGGGACTCAGCGTGGCGGAAATCGGAAATCGCAAGGAGCCAAAGGCGACTATGCGAGTTTCCCGACCAAAGCCCCATCGTTTCCCTTATTCCTTAAAAAATCTCGGATACTTTTCCTTCTGGTTCTCCAGCATATCCGCCACAACGCCCTCGGCGTAGAGCAGATCAATGCCCGTCAGCGCCGGGTCAATCTCCAGCGCCTCGCGCAGCGTGTTTCGGCTGCCGGTCGCGGCGGCCTCGGCATAGAGGCGGTTGACCAGACTGAGCTGCTCCATCACATCCTCCAGCTCGATGGGCAGTTCCACCGGCTGACCGACGGGGCCGTCCTTTGCGACATGCGCCGGCCCTTCGACAAAGCGCCCGTGCGTCACGCCGGGCACAGCGCCGTCGCAAGGCATGACCATGCTCTGCACGTCACATTCGCCCTCGCCCCACAGTGCGCGCAGGATTTCCACCGGGCGCACGGAGAAGAGGCCGCTGGTGCGGATCTGCCCCCACGCCTGCGCGCCCTGCGGCCGCATCGGCCCGTGCACCGTCAGCAGCGCCAGATTGCGCTTGCGCAGCTCGTAATCCGCCGCGCCCACGCCGGAAATCATCAGCGAGCGGCGCGGGCTCAATTCCGTATCGGCCAGCAGCTCGCACTGGGTCACGCGCGGCCCCGCCGGAATCGCGCCGTACCAGTCGATATACTGCGCGGCCAGCGCCTCGCGGTCGTCCTCTTTCATTTCTTTCTGGATGCGGGGGATCAAATCCTTCCCGCTCGGGCGTTCGCGGCACGAGACAACCCACGAAAAATCGTTCAGCCCCGCGCAGGTCACATCCACCTTTTCTTCCTTCAGCCCCAGATAGAGCGCCAGCCGCGCGCGGGTCTGCTCCGTCACGCCGCTCACGCCGAGGGTGTGCACGCCGCAGAAGCGCTGTGCCGCCTCGCACGCGCGGGAGAGCGGCAGCCCGCCGTATCCGCTCGAACAGAGGATCAGCGGCGCGCCGGGACATTCCTCGCGCATCTGATCCGCCAGATCGCAGACAAAGCCGACCGCGCGCATGGTCTGCATCGCGCCGCCGAGGCCGCCGCGCAGGCGAACCTGCTTGCCCAGCCCGACCGCATCCAGCGATTCAAAATCCTTTTTCCACGCTTCCTCGTCGAGGAAATCCGAACAGAGGATCACCGCGTCGGCGGAAAACGCCGCCTTTTGCAGCTGGGTCGTGTAATAGAATCGCGCCTGCACGCCGAAGGCGCGCGCCAGCGCCTGCGCCCCGCGCGCGGAAAGCTCCGCCATGTCGAGGTCGGCGTCCACCATCCAATATTCCGCCTCCATGCGGAAGCGGACAAACAGATCTTCGAAAATCGCGGGGGCAAAGAAATATGCCCCCGCGCCAGCGATTACGATTTTTTTCATGGTTTCCTTTTATGCTTCGGTTAGGCCTTGGCCACGCTCAGCGTCGCGTCCACGCCGTTGATGCTCCAGTCGCGGACATACGCCCCTTCCGGCGCGTCGCCCAGCGTCACGTCGAGCGCCAGCACGCCGCGCTCAATCGCGTCCGCGTTCGCCTCGACGATCTGCGCGAGCTTCTCGTCCGCCGTCTTGACGGTGACATGGATGCGATCGACGACCTCGAAGCCCGCCTCCTTGCGCATCGTTTGCAGCTTGGAGATCACCTCGCGGGCAAAGCCCTCGGCGATCAGCGCCTCGGTGAGGTTGGTATCCAGCGCGACGGTCACGCCGCGGTCGGTCGCCACGACATAGCCCGGCTTCTTCATCGGCGCGGTCAGCACGTCGTCCTTTTCCAGCTCGATCATCGTGCCGTCCAGCTCAAAGCGGAGCAGCTCGCCCTTCTCAAAGCCCGCGACGACGGCGTTGCCGTCCAGCGTGGCGAGCTTCTCGCCGATGGCCTTGAGCAGCTTGCCGTATTTCTTGCCCAGCGTGCGCATCTGCGGCTTGAGCTGATAGGTCATAAACGCGGTGGTGTCGTCGGTGAAGACGGCGTCCTTCACGTTCAGCTCGTCCTCGGCCAGCGCGCAGAAATCCTGCGGCAGGGTCGCGCCGCTGACGATCATGCGGGAGAGCGGCTGGCGCACCTTGAGGCCGCTTTCGCTGCGGCAGCTGCGGCCCAGCACGACGACCTCCAGCAGGTCGCGCATGTGCTGCTCCAGCTCGGCGCTGATGTATGTTTCGTCGCAGACCGGGAAATCCGTCATGTGGACGGAAATCGGCGCGTCCTTGTCCACGGAGCAGACGAGGTTGCGATACATGTTCTCGGCCATGAACGGCGTGAACGGCGCGGTCAGGCGGCTCATCGTCTCCAGAACGTGATAGAGCGTCGCGAACGCGGCTTCCTTGTCGCCGGCCATGCCCTTGCCCCAGAAGCGCTCGCGGCTGCGGCGGACATACCAGTTGGAGAGATCATCCACAAAATCCGTCATCGCGCGGGAGGCCTCGAAGATCTTGTATTCGTTCAGATCGTCGTCCACCTCGCGGACGAGGGAATTCAGGCGGGAGAGAATCCAGCGATCCATCAGCGTCAGCTCGGCCTTGTCAAGCGGATGCTCCTTCGGGTTGAACTGGTCGATCTCCGCATAGAGGATGAAGAACGCATAGGTGTTCCACAGCGTGCCCATGTACTTGCGGGTCGTCTCGTCGATGGCCTTGGCGTGGAAGCGGTTCGGCATCCACGGCGCGGCGTTGTTGTAGAAGAACCAGCGCACGGCGTCCGCGCCCTGCGTGTTGAGCACGCTCCACGGATCGACGGTGTTGCCGATGTGCTTGCTCATCTTCTTGCCGTCCTTATCCTGAACGTGGCCCATCACGATGCAGTTTTTGAACGGGTTGGTATCGAACATGCAGGTCGAAATCGCCAGCAGCGTGTAGAACCAGCCGCGGGTCTGGTCAATCGCCTCGGAGATGAAATCCGCCGGGAAGCGGCGCTCGAACTGCTCCTTGTTTTCAAACGGATAATGCCACTGCGCGAACGGCATCGAGCCGGAGTCATACCAGCAGTCGATGACCTCTTTCTCGCGGTGCATGTCGCCGCCGCACTTCGGGCAGGTGAGCACCACGTTGTCGATGTACGGGCGGTGCAGCTCGATGTTGGGATCGACGTTGCGGCCGAGCTTTACCAGCTCCTCGCGGCTGCCGATGACATGCACATGGCCGCATTTGCAGGTCCAGACCGGCAGCGGCGTGCCCCAATAGCGCTCGCGGGAAAGTCCCCAGTCGATGACGTTATCCAGGAAGTTGCCCATGCGGCCTTCCTTGATGTTCTCCGGCATCCAGTTGACGGCGCGGTTGTTGCGCATCAGCGCGTCGTGCACGGCGGTCATCTTGATGAACCAGCTCTGGCGGGCGTAATAGATCAGCGGCGTATCGCAGCGCCAGCAGAACGGATAATCGTGCTCAAACTTCGGCGCCTTAATCAGCAGGCGGCGCTCCCTGAGGTCGGCCAGCACGAGCTTGTCCGCATCCTTGACGAACACGCCCGGCCACTTGGTCTCCTCGGTCAGGCAGCCCTGCGCATCGACCAGCTGCACGAACGGCAGGTTGTATTTGCGGCCCACGCGCGCGTCGTCCTCGCCGAACGCCGGGGCGATGTGGACGATGCCGGTGCCGTCGCTCATGGTGACGTAGCTGTCGCAGACGACGTAGTGGAACTTCGCGCCCTCGCGCTCCACGTCGTAGAGCGGCTCATACTCCATGTACTCCAGCGCGCTGCCCTTCATCGTCTCCACGATAACGGGCTTTTCCTCCTTGCCGCCGAAGATGGACTCGACGAGCGCGCCCGCCATGTAATAGGTGTCGCCCTCGAAGGTCAGCTTCACATAGTCGTCGTCCGGGTTGACGCACAGCGCGACGTTGCTGGGCAGCGTCCACGGGGTCGTCGTCCACGCGGTGAGGTAGGTGTTCTCCGCGCCCTTCACCTTGAAGCGCACGACTGCGGAGGTCTCCTCCACGCGCTTGTAGCCCTGCGCGACCTCGTGGCTGGAGAGCGCGGTGCCGCAGCGCGGGCAGTACGGCACGATCTTGTGCCCCTTGTAGAGCAGACCCTTTTCGTAGATCTTCTTGAGGCTCCACCACTCGGATTCGATGTAGTTATCCTCGTAGGTGATATACGGGTGCTCCATATCCGCCCAATAACCGACGCGCTCGCTCATCTGCTCCCACTCGGTCTTGTATTTCCAGACGGACTCCTTGCACTTCTTGATGAACGGCTCGATGCCGTATTCCTCGATCTGCGGCTTGCCGTCCAGGCCGAGCATCTTCTCGACCTCCAGCTCCACCGGCAGGCCATGGGTATCCCAGCCGGCCTTGCGCAGCACGTCGTAGCCCTTCATCGTGCGATAGCGCGGGATGATATCCTTGATCGCGCGCGTCTCCACATGGCCGATGTGCGGCTTGCCGTTGGCGGTCGGCGGGCCGTCGAAGAACGTAAAGGCGGGCGCGCCCTCGCGCAGCTTCACCGTTTTCTTAAAAACGTCTTCGTCGCGCCAGAATTTGATGACCTCTTCCTCGCGCTGAGCGAAGTTCATGTCGGTTGAAACCTTCTGATACATACGTTTCCTCCTGTGACAAAAATAAAAAGCAGCCTCATCCGCATGGGACGAGGCTGCTCGCGTTACCACCCAAATTGACGCCGAAAAGCGCCCGCTCAAAGCCGATGACGGGGCGAACCGTCCGCCCCTACTCCATTCAAGGCGGCCGCTGATGCGGGTGATCCCCCACGCCCCGTCCGGCCGGAATTGCACCAGTTCTCCGGCTCTCTTTGCGGCAAAAGGCATGCGCGTCCCGCGTCATCGCGTTTCATATCAACGATATAATACCCGGTTTCGGGGGATTTGTAAAGAGGGAATTTCAAAAGAATCTCCAAATACGCATTTTGCCCTGTTCGACTTAAATGCAGCGCGCGTAAGACCCATGTCACAGCCCGAACGTATAAACCTTTTCATAATTCATATTCATGGCGATATCGACGCTCACAGCGTGCTGATCGTACACACAGGACCACTGCGTGCTGCTTTTCTTCTCCTCGCTGACTTGTTGACTGACGGCTTCAAGAAGGTTCATCGCCAGATCACCGTTTTCAAAAATACCGCCGTTCGCGTCAAGCGTTTCGCGAAGAGTGGCATACCGATCCTCGCCCTTGCCAAAGTCATATTCGCCCGGCGTGAGTAAGAAATTCGTCGCTGCATCGTCCTGCACAACGCTCATTTCATCGTCGATATACTCGACAATAACGCTGCCGCCGTTCGCATCGGCGATGTGGAAATGATAGCAGCTATTCGCGGAAGCATGCATATCATATTGGGACAGCAGTTTAATCGCTTCCTCAACCGTCGCCGCACGGTCAAGCAGCAGGCGGATTGCAGATGTCGTCGTGATATCGACCTTATCAGTCTGCTGGTTAGTCGGGGTCGTCTTAATCTGTAAAACGCCGACCGCTAAGCCCTTTTCGTTCACGCCGTCCAGCGGCGCATACGGCGCGGCCAGAGTCATAATTCCCTTCACCAGAGAAGTCGGAAGGTTTTCGCTGTTGTATCCGATGTACGCCAGATTGACCATCGAAATGGAAGCATAGCCATCCTTCGGACGCGTCGTCACAAGCAGCGCCGGAGAATCGTACATATCAAAATTGCGCCCGAAAATCGGCGTTCCGTCTGCCAGCTTTGCAGCAAACGTCGAGCATCCCAAATTCGGCAAATCAAATTTCAGTGGAATCCCTTTAAGCACCTGCCTGACAATAAATTCGATCAGCTCGGTATCCGTAGAAGCGCCGATTTTCAGAAATCGATCCAGCGCATAGTCAGCCTTATATTCCATCGTGAACAGATTGGCATCGTCCTCTACGCGGTTCAAAGTCTTGAGCGTTGAAAATTCGCCGCCGAAAAAAGCGAAAAACACAATCGTCAGCGCGCCAAGCACCGCGAAGATTGCTTTGACTGCGCGAGCTGCTCCATGTTTCCAAGCGGTTTTGTTCTGTACCATGAAAGTAGTCTCCTTTTTAGTTCATTTAGTGAACTTTTTATCTGTTAGAAAGCCGGGATTGTTCATCCCGGCACAGTCTGCTGACAGCGCTCCATTCCATCCGAACTATTCGAGCAGGAAGCGCCTACGCAATTAGTTCACTTTTTTAACTTTCTTGGCTATCATACCGCATTTTCGGCTTGCCGTCAAGTGGTTTTCAATCATTCAATCCTCAAGCTTTCCAGCCGAAAGCCTTCCCTGCTGTTCAGCCCCAGCGCGCGGATGACGGCGCAGCCCTGAAACGGCGTGTTCGGGTACAGGAGCGCGGCCTGCTCCGGCAGGAGATCATATACGCCGTCGTCGTCGATGATTTCGCCCGCGCCGTAAACACCGAAGTAGACCCGATACAGCCCGCCGCCGAGCGTTTCCACCTCGCTGGCGCAGACAAAGCCCAGCCCGATCGGCGCGCCTGGTTCGTGCATGTAATAATACGCGCCGTCGTAATCAAAATCCGGCTGATCGAGCAGAATCAGCGGCCTGCCGAAATAGCGCAGCACGTCGTCGGTCACGTTGCTCTGTTCAAGCCGACTGCCCCATTCGGTGACGTCCCATTGACCGGATCGGTTGAGCCACGCATGCAGCACGGCAAAGCGCACCAGCTCCGCGTCCGTCGTCGAGGCCGCGTCGTATCGTTCCATTCCGGTCTCGGTGAAATTCGTCAAAAACAGATTGACGTTGTGGCGCTCCTCCTCCGTGATGGCGAACGGCGTAGCGCGCGCGGTTTGGTTGCCCAGATATTCCGCCTTCACAAAGCCCTGCGTATCCCCATATTCCACCAGCGCGAACCCGTTTTGCGCCGGATTGAGATAAATCACCTGTCCGCCCAGCGGGATTCGGGCAAGCTCAGTCGCCTGCACGTTATCCGCTTCGCGCAGCGTGATATATTCCTTGCACTTTTTCACAACGGCCTGATCGCCGATGCGCATGGTTTCCGCCAGCGTCGGCGCGGCTGCGGCCAGCATCGCCGCCGCCAACAGAGCAGCTATCCGCCTTTTCACATTCGCTTCCTCCCTGCAATTCTTTTTAATTGTTTATGATGCATACGGATTTACAATTCGAGGCGAAGCGTTTTTCTCCTGCTGACCGCTTCAAAATGAAGGTCGTCACGGTCTCAGCCCCAGCTCCGCCGCCTCGCCCGGATCGTCGCCGGCAAACAAAATGGCCATCAGCTTGTCGTATTCCAAACGCCGTCGCGCCTCGTCCTCGTAGGCAAACGGTTCGCTGGTATAGCTGATTTTAATCGTGCCGTTTTTCGCGCGTCCGGCCATCGCCGTCAGCGCGTCGCCCTCAAACTGAATGGCCGCCTCGGAAAGCAGCTTTAATTCGCCGTCCGTCTGCCATTGATACAATTCCCAAATGCCCGTCGCCGCGCTGTCGTGCAGGTAATTGAGCACATAGCGCTTCTCCGGGTAAAACTGCGCGCGGTAGAAGGACAGTCTGTCCAGCCCCGGATGATGGACGAACTGCCCCGTCATCGGCTCGTAGAGGTAGTAGGACGCAAACCCGTCGGACGCGCCCATCGAATTCATCAGCGCCAAATCCGCATAGCCGTCCATGTTCACATCGCAGAGAACCGTCTCCCGCTGCCCCTCGTTGACATTTTCAGCCGTGAAGTTGATGGTCTGGATTTCATTGCCGTCCATCGTCACGCGGATGTCAAACGCGGTCTCGCCGTATTCGCTGCGGCCGATGACCTCGGACGTGACAATGAACGAATGGCTGTCCTCGCTGAAATAAAGCGCTTCCTTTTCGGCCGTCGCCGTCGTCAGCAGGCCAAAGAGCAGGGTGGCCGTGCCCAGCGCGCAGATCGTCTTCTTCATCATCGTTCCTTCTTTCTCTGCGGTATTCGCCCTCAATCGGGGATTCACCTTATAGACGATTGAGCGGGCGGATTTCTTCCCGTTTTTCGGCGCGTTTTCCTTTCGTTCGATTTGCCTTTTGGTTCGCCGCGCGATATAATAAAAGGAGCATTTGAAGGGGGATTGTTTCATGCAGGATTTGTTTTCATCCCAGGAAGCCGCGCTCAGCCCGCTGGCCGACCGCATGCGTCCGCGAACGCTGGATGAATTTATCGGTCAGGGGCATATCGTCGGGCCGGGTCGGCTCCTGCGGCGCGCCATCGAGGCCGACCGCATGACCTCCTCCATCTTCTACGGCCCGCCGGGATGCGGCAAAACGACGCTGGCCTCCATCATCGCGGGCACGACACATTCCGCCTTCGTTCAGCTCAACGCCGTGACCAGCGGCGTAGCGGACGTGCGGCAGGTCATCAAGGAGGCGCAGGACAGGCGCAGCCTCTACGGGCAGGCGACGTATCTGCTGCTGGACGAATGTCACCGGTGGAGCAAGTCGCAGAGCGACAGCATCCTGCCCGCCATCGAGCGCGGCGTGGTGCGCTTCATCGGCTCGACGACGGAAAATCCGCTCGTCTCCATGACCCCGGCCATCGTGAGCCGGTGCCGCATCTTTCAGTTTTATCCGCTCGGCGAGGCGGACGTGATGCTCGCCATGCGCCGCGCGCTGGCGGATCGGGAGCGCGGCTTCGGCGCCACCGCCGTGGAGATGGACGAGGAGGCCATGCGCCACATCGCCCGAATTGCCAACGGCGACGTGCGTTCCGCGCTGGGCGCGCTGGAGCTGGCCGTGCTGACGACCGAGCCGGGCGAGGACGGCGTGATCCACATCACGATGGAGGTCGCGGAGGAATCCATCCAAAAGCCGGTCATCCGCTGCGACGAATCGCTGTATTACGACATGCTCTCCGCGTTCTGCAAGAGCCTGCGCGGCAGCGACGCGGACGCGGCGATGGCGTGGTTTGCGCGGCTGCTCTACGCGGGCGTCGATCCGCGCCTGATCGCGCGGCGGATCATCGCCCACGCGAGCGAGGACGTGGGGCTGGCGAACCCGACGGCGATGCTGCAAGCGGTCGCCGCGTCGCAGGCGCTCGAGGCGGTCGGCCTGCCGGAGGCGCGGCTGTCCATGGCGCAGGCGATCATCGCCATCTGCGAAAGCCCGAAATCCAACTCAGTCGTCATGGCGCTGGATCAATCCGTCGCGGACGCGGAAAAGGGCGGCTTCGGCCCCGTGCCGATCCACCTGCGGGATACACACTACGCCGGGCACGAGCGGCTGGGCAGCGGCGCGCAATACCAGTATCCGCACGATTTCCCCGGCCACTGGGTCAAGCAGGAATACATGCCGCCGGAGGTCAAGGGGCGGCGCTATTACATTCCCTCCGACCAGGGGCAGGAGCTCAAGCTGCGCGAGCGCCGCAAGCTGCGCGGCATAATCGACCCCTAAAGATACAAGGGATGCATTGACAGGGCTTTTTTGCTTTGTTATAATAATCCTGTTGATTGAAACCGGTTTCTCCTTTTTGCTCGGAGAAACGTCACACGCAGGACAAAGGAAAAGAGGTTCCCCCCATGAAACGCCGGATTTCTCTCGTTTTTCTGTCGATGCTTCTGCTCTTTGCGGCGCTTCTCCCCGCGCAGGCCTGCGCGGCTGCGGAACCGTCCGCCGTCGCTCAGATTGAAACGCTTCGGCTGCAAAACGGCCGCTTTGACATCAGCGACGCTTTCAGGCAGTACGGGCTGAAGACCGTGGAAGCGGCCAACGCCCGCATCGAAACCATCATCGCGCAATCCTGCCGGATGGCCGAGCGCGCCGAATGTGACGCGGAGGTTCGCGCCATCATTCTCTCGATGCTCACGCGCACGCACACCGTTTCCTACACGGCCAGAGCGGCCGCCGCGGTCTGCGGGGTCAAGACCGTCTGCGAATATGTAGCGGTCGAAATCGGCGGCTATACCGTCATGGTCGATCCGATTCGCGTCGTTTCCGTGTAAGGCGCATGTCAATGGGCTGCTGCGGCAGCCCTTTCTTTTGTTCTTCTCTCTTTTTCGATTTTATTCTGTTTGATCTTTATACTAATTCGCAGTTAAAATGCTTAACAGAGCGCATCAGATTTTTTGTTCTGACGAAGCCAAGTGAAGTGAGGCGTACTGGAGGTACGTTGAACGGAACGAGGCAAAGTCAGAGCGAAAAAGATGGTGCGCGGATTAAGCCATTTTAACAAGAATTAGTATTACATCCGGAAGGAGGCTTTTCGGTTTGCACCATCTGTTTGTTTCCCGCGCGGGCGATTCTCTGGTCAACGTGACCCAAAACCGCAATACGTATCGCCTGCTGGCCAATTTCGACGGCACGAACGTCATCCTGCTGCAAATCGACGCGGGCTCTGTCGTCTGGCTCACGCCCGATCCCGAAAGGCCGGTCTATCTGGAATATTACACGCTGCTGACGGGCGAACTGACGCTGCACACCGACGAAGGCGAGGCGCAGACGCTCTGCGTCGGCGATTCGTTTTACACCACCGGCCTCGACCACGACATTTCCATCACGCCCAAGACGGACGTGCGGCTTCTGTGCTTCACATCCAAGCCGGTTTTCGATGATTTCATGGGGTTTGTCAACGATCTTAACGATTTGAACGCGCAGATCGACCGGAAGGATCATTACACCTATCACCACAGCCGCCGCGTGATGCGCTTTGCGGAGGCCGTCTGCCAGCGCCTGCACATGTCCCCCGAGGCGACGCACGCGCTGCTGCTCGCCGCGCTGTATCACGACGTCGGCAAATGCTACCAGCAGACGGAGATCCTGTCCAAGCCGGGGCGGCTGACCGATTCGGAATACGCCGCCATGAAGCGCCACCCCATCGACAGCTTCAACCTGCTTTCCGCCCGCTTCTCCCCGGATGTCGCCCGGATTGCGCGCGGCCACCACGAGCGGCTGGATGGAAGCGGCTACCCCGACGGGCTGACTGCCGACCAGATGTCGCTGGAAATCCGCATCCTTTCCGCTGTGGATACCTTCGACGCGATGACCTCCGACCGGCCGTATAAAAAGGGCATGTCCACGCGCAGCGCCATCGCCGAGCTGACGACGCTTTCGCACCAATACGACGCGGAGGTGGTTGCCCTGCTGAAAGCCATCGTCGAGGACGGAACGGCAGATCAAATCTGCCGCATCGGCGTTGAGGAAAAGCGATGACGGTCTATCTTGCGCCGCTGGAGGGCGTGACGGACGCGGTTTTCCGCCGGGTGCACCGCGACTGCTTTTCGGGCGTGGCCAAATACTTCATCCCGTTCGTCAGCCCGACGCAGAATCTCGCGTTCACCGCGCGCGACCTTTCCATCCTTGCGCCGGAGAACGGCTTCGGCGTGCCCCAGCTCCTCTGCAAGGATGCGGCGCTCTTCCTTTGGGCGGCGCAGGCGCTCGGCGACATGGGCTATGGCGAGGTGAACCTGAACCTCGGCTGCCCCTCCGGCACGGTGACGGCCAAGGGCAAGGGCTCGGGGCTGCTGGCGGACGTGCCCGCGCTCGAGCGGCTGCTGGACGGGGTTTTTGCCCGGTCGCCGCTCCCCGTCTCCATCAAGACGCGCATCGGCTACACCCGGCCGGATGAATTTGACCGCCTGCTGGATGTGTTCGCGCGCTATCCCATCCACGAGCTCATCATCCACCCGCGCACGCGCGTCGAGTTCTACAAGGGAACCCCGCACCGGGAGGCGTTCGCCAAGGCGCACGCGGCGCTTGACCGGCCGCTTTGCTACAACGGCGATCTCTTCTGCGAGGAAGATTGCCGCGAGCTGATGCGGCAGTTCCCGAATACCCGCGCGCTGATGCTCGGACGCGGGCTGATCGCTAACCCCGCCTTGGCGCAATCGCTCGGCGGCGGCGAGGCGCTCTGCAAGGCGTCCCTCCGCGCTTTCCATGACCGGCTGCTGGAGGCCTATCAAGCCAAATACCCGGCGCACGTCACCCTCGGACGCATGCGGGAAATCGCCAAGCATTTCGTCTGCTGCTTTGACGCGCCGGAAAAACCGCGCAAGGCCATCCGCAAGGCGACCCGAATCGAGGCCTATCTGGATGCGATTGACCGCCTGTTCGCGGAACACGAATTGAATGAAACCCCGCGGTTTATCGCCGAATAATGTCCATCGCTGTTTTCGCCTTCCTCAAACGGGAGGCTTTTTTATAAAAACAGACCTCCCTCTTCGAGGGACGTTTGAAATCGTCACCGCCTGTGGCGGAAATCTGACGATGAAAAACGCCGAAGGTTGGATGCCGAAGGCAGACGGAAGGCGTCACGCCCCCGTCATTCTCGTCCCATCTGCTTATAGGCCGTGCACAGCATGGTGATATAGCAGGCCAAGCCGCCGACGATGTTGGAAATCGGCTCGGCGAGGAACACGCCGGTCGTGCCCAGCCCGACGACGGGCAGCAGCAGCGTCAGCGGCACAACGATGACCACCTTGCGCAGCAGGGAAAACGTGATGGCATATTTCGCCCAGCCCAGCGACTGAAAGACGCTCTGGCCGCAGAACTGGAAGCTCTGGAAGAAGAAGCCCGCGAAATACACGCGCAGCATCCGCACGCTGGCCTCGACCATCGCCTCGTCCGGCGTGAAAATTCGGCAGAGCAGCCTCGGCTGGAACATCGCAAACAGCCACGCGCAGAACGTGTAGACCATCGCCGCGGCGGACATGAAGCGAATCCCCGCCCGGACGCGCTGCATCTGCCCCGCGCCGTAGTTGTAGCTGAGCACAGGGCGCGCGCCGTCGGTGATGCCGCTGGCGGGCAGGGTAAAAACGTCGCGGATGGCGTTGATCACCGTCATCACGCCGACGTACAGGTCGCCGCCGTGGATGGAGAGCATCTTGTTGCAGGCAATCTGCACCAGCGAGTTGGTGAATTTCATAATGAAGCCGACCACGCCGAGGCTCAAAATGTCCTTGAGCAGATACGGATAGATTCGCGCCTCGCGCCGCCTGAGCGGCAAAATCGACTTCGGGCCGGAGAGGAAGCGCAGCACCCAGATGCAGCTCACCGCCTGGCTGATGACCGTCGCCACGGCCGCGCCCGTCACGCCCATGTGAAACCCATAGATGAACAGCGGATCGAGCGCCAGATTCAGCACCGCGCCGATCACCGTGGTCATCATACCGATCTTGGGGCGCCCCTGCGCGTTGATAAACGGGTTCATTCCCGTGGCCAGCATGGTGAACGGCGTGCCCAGCAGATAGATCTTCAAATACGCATCCGCAAAGACAAACGAATCCTCGCTCGCGCCGAAGAGAAAGAGCAGCGGCCGCTTGAGCAGATAGCAGAGCACCGTCAGCGCCAGCGACGAGCCGAGCAGCAGGGCGAACACCGTGCCCTGAATTTGCAGCGCGCGTTCCTCGTCCTTCCGCCCTCTGGCCATCGCGAAAATCGGCGCGCCGCCCGAGCTGTACAGGCTGGTGAACGCCGCCACGATGGACACGACCGGGAAAATCAGCCCCACGCCGGTCAGCGCCAGCGTGTTTCCATCCGGCAGGTGCCCCAAAAAGATGCGATCCACGATGTTGTAGAGCAACTGCACGATTTCGGCCAGGCTCAGCGGAATCGCCTGCGCCATGATGCGGGAACCGACGCTCCCCTGCGAAAAATCCGCCGCGTTCTGCTTGTTCAAGGGAATTCCTCCAGCTTTTGTGTTCTTTTTAATCATTGAGCAAAAAGCGAATGTTGCACAAAACGCGGGCGCGCAATGCGCGCCCCTACGGGTACGGCGTCATAATGCGCAGTTCCTTTTTCCGCAACATTGTAGGGGCGCGCATCGCGCGCCCGTTATTGGAATTTGTGCAAAATTTCGGATTTGCTCATTTACTGTCCTTTTTTTGCATTATAGCACGGGCTTCCCCGTTATACAAGCTCAGATTGCGTCCGCCGGAAGCTCCGGCACAGCGGGCACAACCGCCTCCCACTCCCCGTCCACGCGGCGATACGCGCCGTCCGTGCCGAGCGCGGGCAGCTCGATTTCGTCGCTCGTCCTTCCGTCGGCGGCATAGAGATAGACGTGCTCCTCGTGCTTCGCGGACAGCCCGAAGGAAGCATAGCGCAGCGTGCCCTTCGCCCCGTGCTTGCCCGCCAGATACACCGTCAGGCTCTCGCCGGGGGCGAGCGTCGTCCCGCGCTCAAAGACGTATTTCACCTTGTAGACGCGGTCGGCCAGCCCCCAGCCCGTCAGATCCGCCGGCGCGTCGGCAAAGCTGGTCAGCGTGATAGATCCCATCGCGTAGCCGTCGGCGTTGATCTGCGTGCTGTGCGGCACGATCTCCGTCAGGCGGATATCGGGCAGGGGCGCGTCCTCCTCGCGTGTCTCCCCCGCCGTCAGCAGCACGACGGCGGCGATCAGCAGGATGAACAGCGCGATCAGCCCCAGATTCTTTTTGTTCATATCCATCCCCTCCGTTTGGCGTCTCCTTCCATTATAAACGAATCAGCCGCAGTTTTTCTTGCCTGCGGCTGATTTTTTATATAGGAAGCTGCGTAAAGCCGCCCGCGTTTATGCGTTCCTCGCGATTTCGATCAAATCCTCGAACGTCTTCTGCGTCTCCGCAGGCGAGAGCACCTTGCTTTCCAGCAAATCGTGAATGAAAAACGCCTTGTATTTCCGGCTGAACTCGGTCTGGGTAATCAGCACCTCCGAGTGCGCGCCGGAAAGGTCGTAATCCGTATCGGCCACGGTGAGCATCGTGCCCGCGCCCTCGTACAGGCAGATTTCCGTGCGCGGCTGACGATACCCCGGCTTGAAGAAATAGAGACAGAAATTCGGATTGGTTTCGTTCTGCTCCTTGAGATGCGTCAGAATCGAAACGCGCTCCGCCGGGCTGAACGGGCGGATGGCGAAAAAGTGGTCGCTTTCCAGCCCGGTTTGCGCGAACTGCTCCATCGCCTGCCGGGAGAAGATGGCGTGCGTCGGGCGGCGCTTTTGAAAATAGTTGTCAAACCGCTTCTGATGCACCTTGTAGAACTGCCCGATCATCTCCTCCAGCGCGTCATCCTGCGCAAACCCGTGCGCCGCGAAGCCGTCGCGCGCCGGGCCGACCAGCACCTCGGGCGCCACAAAATTGATTGGCACATCCAGCTTGATGTCGTAGATGCTGCGCCCCTGCTCCAGCCGCTGGAGACTCTTTGTATACGCCAGATAGCCCTCCGGTGAGCCGCTCGTCTGAAATTCTCTCTTGATCGGGTGCATCTTCGGCCTGTCCTCGCGCATCATCCGTTCCACAATCTCGATGTTGCGTTCATCCGGAGAGCCGATGGAGAGCAGCCGCTGCGGGTCGATCATCACCGCCATGAGCACCTGCTTTTGCCCCTGCGCGTCCTCGCAGTGCGCAGTGATCGTGTTGCAGCGGTAGACCTGCTCCCGCTGGATGTTGAACATGTTTTCGTCGATGCAGTAGCCCTTGTAGTCGGGCAGATAGAGCACCGGCTGAATGGCGGATACGCAGCCGATGATCTCGTCCCCGCCGGTATACAGATAGTGCTCGATGCTCATTTCGCAGGCCGACCCGGCGAACGCGGCGGCGATGCGCTCAAGCACCCTGCGGTAGCAGCAGCCCGTGATGACGAAATGCACGCGCTTTTGTTCGGCGGCCAGCCGCTCCATAGATTCGCGCAGCGTCGTCACCGAGCCGTCCCGGCTGCGATCCACGCGAAGGGAATCGTCCGCGGCGGCCTGCAAATCGACGTCGCCGAGCAGCCTGTGCATCGCCTGATTGGTCATGTAGCCCGCCACGCCGAAGCGGCTGACCTCCAGCGCTCTTTCCAGCTCGCGCTCCTCCTGCTCGGTCAAATGCAGGCAGTCGCTCGCCTTCAGGCTTTCAAAAAAAGCCGCCTGCACCGCCGGGCCGCCGGTATCATCCAAAATGCGGAACATGCTGTTCCGGCTCTTCTGCTCCATCATCCGGGATAGGGCGGAGGCCGACAGCTTGCGCGCACCAAGTATGTTTTTCAGGCACTGGCCGAAGGTGAGCAGCGGCTGAACCGTAGGCGCTGCTTTCATGGTGTCCCTCCAATGTATACTTTGATACAGTATATTATACTCGACATTTCAGCGCAGCGCCATAAATAACAGGCGGCGTATTTCCTAAAAAATGTAGGAAATACACCGCCCGATTTATGCCTATTGTGCGTTTATTGCGCGCAATGGCGCACAATGTCCGCCATCTGCGCCCAGCTTTCCTCCATGCAGCGCACCAGCTTGAACTGCGTGCGCGCGCGGTCGAGATTGTGCCCCTCGCGGTGAACGCGGAAATATTTGTCCCCGTTCAGGTAATCCGCCAGAAAGCGCATGCCGCATTCCAGCGTCATCAGCTTCGCGCCCATCGGCAGCAGCTCGATTTCGCGCGCGCCGAGCGTCTGCCCGGCCTCCTTCAAAAAGCCGCGGGTGAACGCCTCGAACATCGGCAGGGAGAATTGCACGCGGCTCAGATCCGGCTCGTCCTCGGCCGCGGTGCTCGCGCCGAAGCGGATGGAATCGCCGAAGTCATACGCTGCCAGCCCCGGCATCACCGTGTCCAGATCAATCACGCACACGCCGCGCCCGGTTTGGCGATCCAGCAGCACGTTGTTGAGTTTGGTGTCGTTGTGGGTGACGCGCAGGGGGATTTCGCCCGCCTCCATCGCGTCCAGCAGCGCGTGCACCTCCCGCTCGTACTGCCTGCAAAACTCGATTTCCGCCGCCACGCTGCCCAGCCGGCCGGCCTCGTTGCGCGCAATCGCGTCTTCGAGCTGGCGGTAGCGCGCCGGGGTATTGTGGAAATCGTGGATCGTCTCATGCAGCGAATCCGCCGGAAAGCCGCCCATCTGCCGCTGGAATTTGCCGAACGCCTCGCCGGAAAGCTCGAACAGCGCGGGCGTGTCCGGCAGATCGTAGGATACCGTGTCCTCGACGAACAGATACATCCGCCACAGGCCGCCCTCCCGGTCGTAGGTGAAGCATTCTCCCCGATGCGTCTTCACAAGGGTCAGCGTCTCGCGCGCCGGATCGCCGCCCTCCCGCTCAATCTGCGCCTTGAGGAACGCGGTCACGCGCTCGATGTTGTCCATCACGTCCTCCGGCTTAGGGAAAACATAGCCGTTGACGCGCTGGAGAATAAAGCGCTTCTCCCCCGTCGTGACCAGATACGTCTCGTTGATGTGGCCGTTGCCGTAAGGCTCCGCCGTCCACGCGCCGTCCGGAAGATCAAACTGCATCACGACGTTCTCGATATGTGGATTCATGTTGTCGCCCTCTCTGTCTTAACCCTTCACGCCGCCGGAGGTCAGCCCCTCGGCGAGGTGCTTTTCAATGCACATGAACAGAATGATGACCGGGATGGTCGCCAGCAGCGCCGCCGCGAAGAGGTATTGCCACTCGATCATGTTAAACGAGCTGAACTGAGTGATGCCCACGGTGATCGGCTTGTTCGTCGGGGTGGAAATGAGCACGGTGGAGATCGTGTATTCGTTCCACGAGTTGATGAACACGAAGATCAGCGTCGTCACAATGCCCGGCGCGGCCATCGGCAGCAGAATGTTCCAAAGCGCGCCGACCGTGTTGCAGCCGTCGATGCAGGCGGCCTGCTCCATCTCCGGGGAGATCGAAACGAATGTGCCGCGCAGCAGCCAGATGGCGAACGCCTGGTTGAAGGCCGCGTTAATCAGCATCAGACCCAGGATCGTATCGTTGAGGTGCAGCGCGTTCATCAGTTGGGAAATGCCGACCAGCAGCACCACCGGGGAGAACATCTGGCTCATAATGACGAAGCCGAGGAACAGGTTACGCCCCTTGAAATGCATGCGCGCCATCGCGTAGGCCGCCGGAATGCCGCAGAGCATCGCGATGGCCGTCGCGCCGGTGGAGAGCATGATGGAATTGAGCAGGAAGCGCAGAACGCCGCGGTCGCAGATATCCTTGAGGTTGCTCCAAATCCACTTCGTCGGCATCATGTGCAGGAAGTACATATCCGTCGTCTCCGCGTTGCTGCGGAAGCCGGTAATAAGCATCACGTAGAACGGATAGAGGATGAAGATGCACAGCGCAATCACGAACAGATACAGCCCGCCGCGCGCCAGCGTCTTTTTCAGCTCGCCGCAGCGCAGGCAGGTGATCGCGCACAGCAGCAGGAACAGCGCCGCAAACGCCACCCAGATCGCCCAGTTGGTTTTCACCGTCAGCCCGCGAAGCATCTCCATCAGGCCGTCGCCCGCCTGGCCGCCGTAGAGGAAGGCGTTGAGCTGCGCCAGCAGCGCGTCGTTCTGGATGTGCCCGCCGACCAGCAGATCCACCTGCCGGGCGAACGTGTAGTTGATCGCCCGCGCGAACGCCGGTACGCAGAACCACGCGATCAGCGCAAACACGCCGGCGGCCGTATACAGCCGGTTGGCCGTCTTGGGCAGATCCGTGCGCGGCAGTTCCAGCGTCTTGTAGCTCGCGCACAGCAGCAGCACCAGCGAAACCGCCATCGAGCCGAGCAGCAGGCGCATCACGTTCGCCGGGCCGACGCCCGACATGCCCTCGCTGTGGCCGACGCCATGCAGCAGGAAATCCAGCCCGTTGCGGCGGACGGTTTCCTTCACCGTGAAGGTGACCATCGACGTGGTGACGCCCTTGGAATTGACGCGCTCGGTCACGCTCTCCTCGATCACCGCGCCCTCGTGCTGCGCCGCGACGGCCTCGACCTCCGCACGCGCCTCGACGTATTTCTCGTCGCCGACGAACGTGTTCGCGCTGCGCTTGACATAGATGCTCGTTTCAAAGAACGCCAGCGGCAGCAGCAGGATGGCCAGCGTGATGATCATGCAGTTGATGCAGACGAGCAGCGTGCTCTTGTTCTTCCTTTTCATCACGCCTGATCCTCCTTCCGCAGCGAGATCATCATGTACAGCCCCGCCACCACACACAGAATCAGGAAGCCGACAACGGAAAGCGCCGTTGCCGGGCCCTTCTTCTGGTCATAGAACGCGAGCATATACAGATAGGTGATGAGCGTATCGGTCTTGTTGGCCGGCGCGCCCTTGGTGATGGTGTAGATGATCGGGAAGGAGTTGAACACGTAGATCACGTTGAGCACCGTGCTGACCGTCAGCGACGGGCGCACCAGCGGGATGGTGATGTTCGTCAGCTTCTGCCACCAGGACGCGCCGTCCACCGTCGCCGCCTCGTAATACGACGCGTCGATGGATTGCAGCCCGGAAAGCACGCAGAAGGTAACGAACGGGATGGTGACGAAAATGCCCACGCCGCACTCCCACGCGAACTCAATCTGGTACGTCGCGCGCCAGTTGATCGCATCCTGAATGATGCCCAGATTGAGCAGCACGTTGTTCAGATTGCCGTATTCATACTTGATGATGTAATTCCACACGGAGGCCTGAATGACCAGCGAGGTCGCCCACGGGAAGACGACGACCGAACGCGCCAGCTTGCGGCCGTGGAATTTCTGGTTGAGCGTCATGGCGACGATAAAGCCCAGCAGCGTGGACAGGCCGACGACCGAAACCACCCACACCACCGTGTTGAGCATCACCGTGCCGAACACCGGCGCGGAAACGGCCGCCTTGAAGTTGCCAAAGCCGATGAAGCCGCCGACGATGCCCGCCTTGGAGATCTCGCTGAAAGCGAGCTTGAAGACGATGCCGATCGGGAAGACGACGAAAATCGTCATCAGCAGGATGCTCGGCAGCAGCCAGACGTATGGTTCCCATTTGTGACGCACGAGAATGGAATTCAATTCTCTTACCTCCCTATGTCGGATAACGCCTTTCCGCCGCCCCAAAAAAGGAGGCTGTCGGAAAAGCGGACGAAAGGCGTTCAACGACGCGCAAATTGATTGAAAAACGACCGCGACGGCACGCGCATCAAGGCCGAAAAGAAGGGGGTCGGATTTTCCAACCCCCTTCCCTCATCGGTTTGCCTTGATCGGTTTGCAGCCATCCGGCCTGCCGATTTTTTACTTGGTGACCTTCGCCTGAAGCTCGTCGAGCAGCGTCTTGACGTCGCCGCCGGTCAGCGCGCTCTGCTCAACAGCCGCCGCGCCCTGCTTCACGTCGATCCATTCGGTCTTCGCGGTCGGGTAGAACTTGCAGCCGTCTAGCACCTTCAGCCACGCCTCAAAGGACGGGTTCGCCTCAACCAGCGCCGCCACAGCGGAGTTCACGGCCGGCAGGAAGTCTTCCATGCTGACCCAGCCCACGTAGTTCTCCGGATCGTAGAAGAACGTCAGGAACTTGCCGATGGCCTCGTTGCGGGCGGCCTGATCCGGCGCGCTGTCGTCCTTAAACGCCATGATGCGGTCCATGACGCCGACGGAGCTGGAGGTCTTGCCCTCGTTGTGCGGGATGTCGGCAACCGCGTAGTTCACGTCGGTGTAGCCCTTCGTGGCGATATAGGTCGGCAGGGAGTTCGGGGCGATGACCATCGCCAGCTTACCCGCGCCGAACATATCCTGCAGGTCGTAACGGGTCTGGGTCGCCGGGTTCGGGTTGGTGTAGCCCTTCTTGTAGAGGTTCACCGCGAACTCGACCGCCTCGATGTTCTCCGGGGAGTTGATCGTCCAGTTGCCCTCGTCGTCAACGAAGCCGCCGCCGTTGCCCCAAGCGTAGTAAGCGAACGCCGCCTGGCCTTCGTCCGTGGTCATGTCGATGCCCCACGGATACACGTCGCCGCCGTAGAAGTCAACCAGCGCCTGGCAGACGTCTTCCAGCTCCGCCCAAGTCGTCGGCACTTCGACGCCGGCCGCTTCGAGCAGATCCACGTTGTAATACAGCGCGCGGGCGGAAGCCAGATCCGGAACAGCCCACACGGTATCGTCAATCACAGACTGCGCGATGAAGGACGGGAAGAAGTCGTTAAACAGCTCTTCCGGGCAATAATCCTTGACCGGCAGGAGCAGACCCTCGTTGGCGTAATCCGCGAAGGAGTCCAGATTGAGGATGTCCGGCGCATTGTTGTTGCTGATGCGCGTGGAAACCACGGTGTATACGTCGTTCCAAGAGACGACCTCCAGATTCAGCTTGATGCCGGGGTTCGCTTCTTCGAATTTCTTGACGAAGCTGGTGCCGTTCATGCCGGTGCCGGTAAACCAGTCGTTCGTCTGGGTGCCGTACTGGCAGATGATGACGTCCAGCGTGATATCCTCGGCCATACCGATGGCCGCGCAGGAAATCAGCATCACGAGCGCCAGCATCAGGGTCGCAAACTTCTTCATGAGATATCCTCCTTATATCGGGCAACGCCCCTTTGTTAAATTCATTATAAACGACGCATCAAAATTTGTAAAGAATGTTCTGATATTTTTTCATCTTCTTTTTATTCTTTCGTTTTCGTCCGCTTTTCGGCCTGTTTTTCATCCAAATTGCTTAAATAATCAATTTATTCAGAATTCCTGTGCCTCGCGCGCCAGCGCCCTGTGAACCAGCGCGAGCGCCTCCCGGAGCGCCCCGGCCTCCATCTGCCCCGGTGCGCTCGCCGCGCCCGCCGTGCCGAAGCTCAGGCAGCTCCCCATCGCCTCCGCGCAGATTCGCGTGGGCATGCCCATCTCCCCCATCGAAATCGCGATGATCGGCTGTGTCAGCGCGTCGTCCGCCTGCGCGCAGGCCGCAGTCAGCGCGACAACGTCCCGCCGCTTTCTCGGCATAACCGCAATCTTGCATATGTCCGCGCCCAGCGCCGCCATTTGGCAAAGCCGCGCGGCCATTTCTTCCGCGTCCGGCGTTTTCTCAAAGTCGTGGCAGGAGCCGATCACCGGCATGCCCGCCTCGTGCGCCGCCCGCGCAATCCGCGAAAACGCCGCCTCGCCGATGCTCAGCTCCACATCCAGCGCGTCGCAAAGCCGCTCCCGCGCCAGCATGACCAGCAGTGCCTCGTAGCGCGCCGCGTCCGCGTCGCCCGCGCCGCCGTCGCGCGCCGTGCGCATCGTCGCCAAAATCGCCGTTCCCCGTGCCGCCTCGCGAACGGTTCGGCAGGCTGCCCGCAAACACGCCGCGTCCACCTCGGGAGAAACGCCGTCCAGCCGCAGCTCGATCAAATCCGCCTGCGCCCGCGCCGCGTCCGCCGCCGCCCTGAGCGCCCGCGCGTCCGCCCCCATCACCGGCACACAGACCTTGGGCATCCCCTCGCCCAGCGTCACGCCGGGAAGCTCCACCGCTTTTTTTCGCATCTCTCTCGCCGCCTTTGCTTTTCTGCCGCCTATTGTATCAAATTTTCAAGCGCTTGACAATAAATCCAGAAACCGATATAATGTAGTTTACGCGGATATGGTGGAATGGCAGACACCGGGGACTTAAAATCCCCTGCCTCACGGCGTGCGGGTTCGACCCCCGCTATCCGCACCAAACGCCAAAAATCCGAACCCGGCTTCCGTTTATTTCGGAAGGGGGTTCGGATTTTTTCATATCTCCGAGGGCGTCTCAGCAGCCGCCGCAGGGATGGGTGATGCCGTCGCGGCTGTGGCTGTTCTGGCTCGGGTCCTTCATGCACAGGTGCACCGCCGTCGTCGTGAACGCGCGCGGCAGGGCGAGGATGTTCGGGTTCGGCCCGACGATCTTCTTCTTCGCGTCTTCAAGCGCTTCTTCAAACGTCGCGCGGGTCTTGAGCCCCATGCCGCGGGCGATGCCCGGCTCGCGCGCGCCGACGATGTAGATGGCGCTGGTGTTCATCTCCGCAATGTGGCCGCAGGACATCATCGAGAAGCCGTGGAACGGGTGGAACGCGTTGGCGAAGCGATACTTGCGGATGTATTCCTCGTTCGTCGCGAAATACTCGCCGTAGCGGTTCATGTCCGGCAGGGTCTGCATGTAGTCGTGCTGGAACATGTCATACAGCTCGCGCAGGTACGGCCAGCGCTCGTCATGGAAATAGCCGTCGCAGATGCTCGACACGATGAACACGCAGTGGTCGGAGAGGATGCGCTTGTGGCGGATAACCTGCGCGGAGAGCGCCTGCATCATCTGAATCGGGTTGGTGCCCATGCCGTTGCCGTAGTGGAAGTTCGTCGGCATGCCGAATACGACGACGTCGTACTTCTTCTCTGCCCAGTGAACATAGGTGCGCTTATCCGCAACTTCCCAGGAAATGGGCTGCATCTCCTTCGCGTAGCCGGAGAAGATGGCGATCTGGCGGCTCTTGCTGTCCAGCACCGCGTCGCAGCAGAAGAACTTCTTGCCCATCTTCTCTTCCATGAACATGCCCTGCTGGTCGAACTTGTTGCGCATCTCGCTGTGGGTGGAGACGGGCACGAAGTCCGCGCGATGCATGACCTGCGGCACATGGTGCGCGGAGATGGAGCGCCAGTGGGAAATGCCCGTAGCGCAGTGCTTGTAGCCGCCGGAGTAGCCGCCGTAGGGGTTGCCCTGCGTATGGCCGATGAGGATCGCGACGTCCGCATCGTAGACGTACTTGTTCATAATGACGTGGTCGCCGTGATCGGTATAGCCCAGATCGACGAGGTGCTCGTAATCCTCGCTGTCGTGGCTGGTGATCTGGCCGGAATAATAGAATTCGCCAAACAGCTCGTCGCCGAGGATGGTCTTCATCTCCGGCACGCTGGTGCGCGGATGCAGACCGTTGGAGAACAGCAGCAGGATGTCCTTCTTCTCCACGCCGACGGAATACAGCTCGTCGATGCAGGCACGGATGGCGACCTTGCGGTGGCTGGTCGGCTGATTGCCGCCCTTGACGATATCCGGGATGATGATGACGACGGTGCTGCCCTTGTGCGCCAGCTCGCGCAGCGGCTTCATGCCAATCGGGTTGCGGATGCTCTTGAGCGTCTCGCCATACAGGGTATCCCAATCCTGCGGCAGGCACTCGGGGTCGGGCACGGTCTCGCCCGGCACGAAGATATCGGTGTTGTCCGGCAGATTGGCGCTCATCAGGCCCTGCCCGTATTCAAAATCCAGCTTCATCTTTCTTCTCCTTTACGCTGGGCTGCTGCCCAGACTCCCTTCTTCGATTCGCGGTGGTTTGAATCATCTTTACATCCATTTATCGCAGCGCGATAAATGAAGGGGAAGGTCAAGGGAACTCAGTTCCCTTGCGGGCGTTTGAGGGCAGAGCCCTCATCGCTTCTCATTTGCCCAGATACCGGCGGATGATGTCGAGGTACTCGTCAGGGTAGAAGCCAATCTCGCCGCTGAAGCGCGTCAGCGCGATCAGACCGCCGTCGATCTCGTCAATCGAGGCCAGCATGGCCGCGTTGTCCTGCTTGAGGCCACCGCCGTATACCACGTCCAGCCCGCCCGTACGCGCCTTCACAAAGCGCGCGATCTTGGTGATGTAGGGCTTGTCCGCCGGGGTCTTGCCCGGTCCAATCGACCAAATCGGCTCGTAGGCGATCACGACCCTGCGCTTGTCCACGCCGTCAAGACCGATGTCGAGCTGCGCGCCGAGCACATTCTCCCAATCCGCCTGCTCCTCGCTCTTTTCGCCGATGCAGTAGAGCACCGTCAGCCCGGCCGCCTGCGCGCACTTGATCTCCTGGTTGAGGATGCGGCTGACGGCCTGCGCCGCCGCCTGACCCGTCACGCCCGCCTCGGCCAGAATCCCCATCTTGTCGTTGCGCTCCTCGCAGTGGCCGATCAGCGTGCTCGCGCAGCCCATCTGCGCCGCGGCGTTCGCCGGGCGGTTCGTCGTGAACGCGCCAAAGTTGCCGCCCACCGCCGTATCCGCGCGATAAACGCCCTGACAGCCGAGCTGCACCGGGCTGTTTTCCGTCTTCGCCGCGGCCGCGCCCAGCAGGTGCGCCTCCGGCATGTACATGACAAACTCGACCTCGGCGGGGTCATACGCCGTCAGCGCGTCCTGCGTGCCGGAAACAATCGTCCTGCCCCAGTCCTTCATCGGTGCGAGGCGGTTCACGCCGCCCTTCTCCGGGCTGATGTCGAACCGCTTGAGGTTCAGAAAAATATGCTTCATATCAAATGCCCGCCTTCTTATAGCGCTCGGCCATCTGCTCGCAGGTCACAACCTCGATCAGGTGGCTCTTGCGGTAGCTGCCAAACTGCACCAGCAGCGGCGCGATGGATTCCGTCACGCCGTCCTTCATGCAGTCCACGACCTTCTGCACGTGCGCGTCCGGCACCGTGCCGAGGGTGATCGTGTCCATGATGGAAGCGACGTAGTTGCGCGGGTCAAAGTTCTTCGGGTTCTTCTTCAAATCCTTGTAGAGCCGGCCGATGGAAGCGCTCTCGCGCAGCTCCGGCTCGTTTTCAAACAGCTCCAGTAGGTTGCGCGTGCAGGCCAGACGGATATCCGTATCCACGTTGATCTTGTTGATGCCGCAGTGCGCCACATCCACAAGCTGCGCCACGTCGATGCCGAAGGCGTTTTCGAGCTGGCCGCCCAGCGCGTTGATGCCCTGAACGTATTCCTGCGGCACGGTGGAAGAGCCGTGGCTGACCAGATAGCCCTCGATGCCCTCGTGCAGCATGCACTCCTTCGTCGCAATCGCGATTTCGCGGCGGATCTTCGTGTCCTTGCCCTTGTTCGCGCCGTGGCAGGTGCCGTAGCTGATGGCCAGCGCGTCGCAGCCGGTCTTCTTGAAGAAATCGACCGCCTGCATCGGGTTGGTATAGGTGCTCGTCGCGGAAAACACGTGATCCTCCACGCCCGCCAGCACGCCCAGCTCGCCCTCGACGCTCACGCCGTAGGGATGCGCCAGCTTGACGACCTCGCGGGTCAATTCAACGTTCTGCTCGTAGGGCAGGCTGCTGCCGTCGATCATCACGGAGGTGTAGCCGCCGTCGATGCAGGCCTTGACGCTCTCGATGCTCTTGCCGTGATCCAGATGCAGGGCAATCGGCACCGGGCTGTCCGCGCCGTATTTCTTCACCGCGTCGCCGATGCGCTTTGCGCCGACCTTCTTGGCCTCGAGCGTGCCGTGCATGAAGTCCAGTTCGCCGCCCATAAAGGCGTTGGAAGCCTCCGCGCCCTGCAAAATCGCGCCGGAATGGAGCAGCTCGTGGATTCGAACCGCCGCCTCAATCTGCCCCACGCTGTTCATGTTAAACGCGCCCTGGCCATAGCGGTATTTGTCGGCCGCCGCCAGAATCGCTCTCATCGGTACGAGCATATCGTTCACCTCATCAAAAAATTGGGTTGCGAAAACGAATCCCTCTTCAAAATCCGTTTTCTTTGTTCAAAAACCGTCCACGTTTACCGTGTAATTATAGCAAAAATCACCGGTTCGCGCGAGTATGAAATTGCGCCATCCCTTTTAGGCGGTATAGATCACGCGCCCGAGCCCCACGGTCGTCACGACGTTCAGCGCATCGTCGAGCAGAACCATGTCCGCGTCCTTGCCGACCTCGATGCTGCCCTTTCGGTCGTCCATCCGCAGCGCCCTCGCCGGGTTGGCGGTCATCAGCGGGATCACGTCCTGCACAGGATGATCGGTGAAGGCCACGATGTTCCTGAGCGCCTGCGCAAGCGTCAGTGTGCTGCCCGCGCGAACGCCGTTCGAAGCGAGCACCGCGTCCCCATCCCGGACGACCACGTCGTTCACCCCGAGCTTGTAGTTGCCGTCCGGCAGACCCGCCGCCATGATGCTGTCCGTGATGGCGATAACCCGATCCCAGCCCTTGCACTTGAGCAGCATGCGCACCGTGCCGGGATGCAGGTGCCGCCCGTCGCAGATGGCCTCGCACCAGCAGTCGCTTTCCAGCGCCGCGCCCATGATGGCGGGCTGATGCTGGTGGAACAGGCGCATCGCGTTGAAGGTGTGCGTGACGCACCGCGCCCCGCGGCGGATGGCCTCCATGCTCGTGTCGTAATCCGCGCCGGAATGGCCGATGGCCACCGTCACGTCTTGGCTGATTTTACCGATCATGTCCACCACGCCGGGCACCTCCGGCGACACGGTGATGTAGCGGATCACGCCCGGAAACCGGTTCTGATACGCGCGCAGCAGCTTCTCGTCGCCCTCGCGCAGCAGCGCTTCCGGCATGGCGCCCTTGTATTCCTTCGCGAGGAACGGCCCTTCCAGATGCGCGCCCAAGAGCTGCGCGCCCATGCCCCGGTCGCTCATCACATTGGCAATCGCGCCGAGGCATTTTTCGGTGGTCTCCGGCGTATCGGTCAACACGCTCGCGTTGAACGCCGTCACGCCCTGCGTCGCGAAGAACGCCGCAATCCTGCGCAGCCCCGCCTCGTCCGCCGCGTTCACATCCACGCCCGCCGCGCCATGCGTGTGCACGTCGATGAACCCCGGCACAAGGCGCAGGCCGTCCGCCTGAATGACGCGCGCTTCCTCATCGGTCAGGTTTTCGCCGATCTTCGCAATCAGCGCGTCCCCGCAAAGCACGTCGGCGCGCACGAACTGCCCGTTCTGATAAACGCGCGCATTTTGAATCAGGAGCTTATCCATGGAGACGCTCTCCCCTCTTAAAACGGCTGCTTCGCAGCGTTCGCGTTCACAATAATCATCGCATCCGGATGGCGCTGAATCAGCGTCGCCGGGAAGTGCGCGCTCACCTCGCCGTAGGCTGCCTGGCGCACCACCGAGCGGTGCCAATCGCGGAAAACGCCCAGACGAATCTTCTTCGCGCCCAGAATCTCCGCCATGCCGATGGTCACGGCCTTCTTGGGCATCGCGTCAATCGCGCCGTTCAAATCGCCGATGGCGTTGGCGGTGCGCGTCTCGCGGCTGATCGCCAGCACGCGCGTGTGCAGCGCCGCAAATTCCTCCGGCGTCAGCTCGTCCTGCGATTCGTTGAACGCCAGATGGCCGTTGATGCCGATGCCGCCGAACGCGATATCCACGCCGCCCAGCTCGTCGATCACCTTGGCGATGTGATCCGGGTCGTGCGGGTCGGGGAAGATGCGCTGATTCTCCGGCATCACCAGCTCCGGGTCGATCCTGCTGTAAACCGTGCGGTTCATAAAGCCGTGGAAGGAGAGCGCGCTGCTTTCGTCAATCCATTCCCCGTCGTCGGTCAGATACTCGTCCATGTTGATGAACCAGCAGTTTTTCAGGCTCAGCCTGCGCTCGTTGACCAGCCGCACGAAAATCGGATACTGCCCCACCGGACCGACCGGGCAGATGAACACCGTGCGGCGGCCGACAGCGTTGTTCTTTTCGATCTCGTTTACCATTTCCAGCGCGATTTCATAAAACACCTCGCCGGAATCGCCCAGCTTGAGCAGCGGCACCTTCGCGTTTTTGCCCAGCTCCTCCGCGGAAATCTGATAATAATTCATGTTCATCATGCTCCTCCTTAATACTCCTTCAGTCTCGCTTCGCTCGACAGCTCCCTCTAGGAGGGAGCCTTTATCCGAAAACAACATGCGTCTGATGGAGATTATTTCATAATTTGTGGTTTCAAAGATACAAGCCTCCCTCCTTGAGGGACATCGAATCTGTTGCCGCCTGTGGCGGAAACAAACAGATGAGATGCCGAAGGTTGGCACGCCACAGGCGTGGCGAAAGGAGTTAAAACAAATGCTCTACGCCCAGTTCGTGTATCATTTCAACAATTTCCTTGGTTCTCGTGCAGCCGAATTTGCGCAGCAGCCCCTTGATCTGGGTTTTGACCGTCACCACCTCGACGCACCGCGCCGCCGCGATATCCTTGACCTTCATCCCGTCGAGCAGGTAGCGCACAAGGCTCCGCTCCGCCGGGGTCAACTGGGACACGTTGTTGATGAAAAACAGCAGGCTCTTTTCCGAGCGGCGCAGGCGGGAATATTCCTTGAGCACCATGTGCTGCACCCGCGCGTCGAGCATCGGCTCGCCCTCGTAGGCCTTGCGGATGTGTTCGAGCAGTTCCTCCTCCGCGCAGCCCTTGACGACGTAATCCACCGCCCCCGCGCCCATGGACATGAGAATCATGTTCTCCGTCTCGTGCGCGGTCAGGAAAATCACGATGGTGTCCGGCTTCTCGGCCAGAATGTTTTCCGCGGCGCGAATCCCCGCCGTCGTGTTCTCCATCTCGATGTCGATGAGCAGCACGTCAAAGTCAAGCCGCGCGGCCATCTCCTCGACCTGCGCGCCGCTCTGCGCCGCGCCGACCACCTCCATGTCCGCCTGCGCGCCGAGGGTGTCGCAAAGGTCCTCCCGAAGCAGCTCGAAATCATCCGCAATCAGTATCTTCATCATTTCATCACCTGTCCTGCACATATTTGGGCAGAAGCACGAAGAAGGATGTTCCCCGCCCCGGCTTGCTCTCCACCCGCAGACTGCCCACATGCGCCCGCACAATCGTGCGCACGTGATAAAGCCCCATGCCCCAGCTCGTGTTGCTGTTTTTGGATGAATAAAACGGTTCGAAAATCTTTTTCTGCTCGGCCTTGGTCATGCCGCATCCCTCGTCGCGAACCTCCAGCACGACGTACAGCCGCTCCCGGCTGCTCGACAGCCGGATCGGCCTGTCCCCGTGCCCCGCGTCCACGTTCGCTTCCCATGCGTTGGTCAGCAGGTTATACAGCGCCTCGCTCAGGTAGTTGCCGTCCGCCAGCACCGTCTCGCTCTCGTTTAACCGACATTCCAGCAGCGCATCCGGGTATTTGCGCTTGAATCGCTCCAGCGTCGTCTCCCGAATCTGCCCCAACGTCGTCGGCACCAGCGTCACGGACTTGTTTTTGACCGTGCGATACAGCTCCTCGCTGCGCGAGATGAGCATTTCGTTGCTCTCCTGAAGCTGCTTCACGCAGGCGCGGACGCGGCTCAGGTCGGGCTCCGGCTTGTCCAGCTCCTGCGAGATGCGCTTTTCGAGGATGCGGTTGGCCAGAAGTTGGTTTTTGATGGAATGGACGAACACGGACGCGCCCGTTCGCGCGATGTCGAACTTGCGCTCCAGCGCCATCTCCTCCTGATCGCTGAGGAACGAATCCTGCGTGTAGTGCAGCAGGCTGATCGTGCCGAGCACGCCGCAGATGACGTTGACAACCACGATGGTCACATATCCCGCGATCGTCGGCGCGTATTGCAGATAGCCGATGCCCTTGTTCCAGATATAGTCGTAGCTGTAAAACTGATAGACCTGCGCGGGGTCCTGCCCGCAGTAGAGCAGATACAGCCCGCTGAGCGCCAGATGGCAGCCGACAATGCCCACGAACTGCTTTCGGCAAAAGCGCATCGTGATGGCGAAAAGCTCCTGAATCATCAGCACCAGCGCGACCGCCACATACGCGGTGATCCACCAGTACGAGCCCTCGACCAGCACGGAGTGCATGACCGGCCACCGGTTCACAATGAAGCGGAACACCGGCGGGAAATACACCGCCAGCGTCGCCGCGGGCAGCACGCAGATCCATTTCTGGATATCGGGGTGCCGCCTAATCCAGCCGATCATCGAGTATTGCAGCGCGCTTTCCAGCAAAAACAGCGGGAACAGATAGCGCCCCACCGCGATGATGTAGCCCAGCGCGTCCAGCGTGACAAACAGGTATTGCAGCTTATTTCTCAGCGCCTGCGAGAAAAAGAGAAAATTGATGATGCTTCTGGAATATCCGCCCTTTTTGGCAATGAAAATCAGGATGCCGGAAAACTGCACCATCAGGCTGCAGCACATGCCCAGCAGGCACAGCGATTCCCGGTTCTTTTTCATCAGCAGCACAAAAACGGACGCGACAAGCAGCAGCACGATGAGCACAAACAGCATGGAATGATCCGCCTCCGATTTCTTCTGTCTGATAATGTTCGCCTTTTTTTGCGGAAATCCTCTTTGAACGCGCGTGCCCGTTTAGCCAAGGCCCGCGCGCGGGCGGCCTGCCGCCGTCCCCCATGTGCCAAAAGGCATTAGGCCGACCCGCAGAAGGGTGGCCTAATGCCAGGCTTTCAGTTTTGTTTTCGCTTCCCGGAATTACTTGCCGGCCTCGATCATCACGTCGAAGAGCACGTACTCGGAAACGTCCGGCGCCGGATTCTTCTCCACCGCGCCAGCCTTCACGAAGTTGTCGCGCTGGAGCTCGTAGTACTTGGCAACGGTGCCGTCGGCAGCGCCCTGCGCCACTTCCTTGCCGGTCAGCCACTGCGCATCGCCGCGCTGGTTGTAAACGGAATCATAATCGGTCGCGGTCTGCTTGGAAACCCACTCGCTGACCTCGTCGTAGTGCTCGTTCGCGCTGTAGTCCATGCCCTTGAACAGCGCACGGGTGAAGCGAACCAGCAGGTCGTGGTTCTCCTCGCCGTACTTCGGCATGCAGATCCAGCTCGCCAGAGAAACGGTGGTGTCGCTGAAGGTCATGTTATCGGTCAGCTTGGTCGCGTCCGGCATCTCCTCAAGGATCTTGAGGCTGTTCGGGCTCCAGGTCGCGCAGGCGTCCACGCCGCCGGAGAGCATCGCGGTCACGATGGCGGAAGCGTCCATGTCCATCGCCTTGATGTCGTCCATGGTCATGCCGGCCTTGTTAAGGGAGTTCTTGAGGATGTCCTCGGAGGACGTGCCGGAGGAGTAGGCCACAACCTTGCCCTTCAGGTCTTCCACCGTGGTAATGCCCTTGCCGCCGATGAGCGCGTCGCCGTTGGAGATATGGCTCAGCGCGAAGATGGAAGCGCGGCCGTTGATGCACAGCTTGTGCGCGCCCTGACCGATGTAGCCCATGTCGATGGAGCCGCTTTCCATGGCCGCGATGATGGTCGGGCCGTCGGCGAACTCGACGAGGTTGATGGTCAGACCCTCTTCCTCAAAGTAGCCCTTGTTGATCGCGGTCTCCACAGACCAGAGGCTGCCGTAGTTGGGCATGTAGGCGATGTTCAGGGTCTCGGCGACGGCCGCAGCCCCGATGAGCATGCAGGACAGCGCCAGCAGCACAGCGATGAGTTTCTTCATGTTGTTACCTCCCGAATTTGTCGTTTTTATTGAAGCGGAATTTGCCGATCCGCTTGGGGGCGTTTTACTTTCTGACCGCCAGATACTCCTGATAGACCTGGCTCCAGATGTGGTTTTTCAGCTCGTTGAATTCCGGGGTCAGCTTGGTTTCCTGCGTGCGCGGATACGGGATGTTGACGTCCACGATATCCTTGATGCGGCCGGGTCGCGCGCTCATAATGATGACGCGCTGCGCCAGAATGATGGCCTCCTCCACGTCGTGGGTGATGAAGAAGCAGGTCTTCTTCTCGCGCTCCCACGTTTCCAGCAGCTCGGTCTGGAGCTGGGTGCGGGTCTGCGCGTCCAGCGCGCCGAAGGGCTCGTCCATCAGCAGCACATCGGGGTTCGCCGCGTAGGCGCGGGCGATGGCGACGCGCTGCTTCATGCCGCCGGAAAGCTCCTTGGGATAGTGATCCGCGAACTTGACCAGATCGACCATCGCCAGATACTTGAGCGCCTCTTCCTCGGCCTCCTTGCCCTTCACGCCGCGCATTTCCAGCGCGAACATGACGTTCTTCTTCACCGTCAGCCACGGGAACAGCGCGTACTGCTGGAAGACCACGCCGCGCTCCGTGCCGGTGCCGGTGACCTCCTTGCCGTCGCAGTAGACCTTGCCGCTGGTCGGCTCGGTCAGACCGGCGATGATGTTCAGCAGGGTGGATTTGCCGCAGCCGGACGGGCCGACCACGCAGATGAATTCGTTGTTGTGAATGTCAAGGCTCACGCCGTTGAGGGCGACCATCTCGCCGTTGCGGGTGTTGAACACCTTGCGCACGTTGTCAATCTTGACGCGAACGTTGTTTTCGGTCAGATTTCGCGCTTCTCCTGCCATGACGTCAGCCTCCTTTCCGCAGTCTTGATGAGCTTTTCAATCGTGATGCCCAGAATACCGATGATGATGATGTACAGCAGCATCGGCGCGGCTTCAAACGAGTTGTTGAGGCTGCGGATGCGCATGCCCAGACCGGCCATCGCGCCGGTGGATTCGGCGGCGATCAGCGTCGTCAGCGCAACGGAAGCGCCGAGGCGGATGGCCGTCAGGATGAACGGAAGGGTCGCCGGGGCGATGACGCGGATGAAGATATCCTTGTCCGTCGCGCCGAGCACGCGCGCCGCCTTAATCAGCGTTTCATCCACGTTGATGACGCCCTGATAGATGGTCACGCACATAATCAGGAAGCAGGCGATGGTGATGACGATGATCTGCGGCTTGCGGCCGACGCCCGCCGCGATGACGATCAGCGGCACGTAGGCCAGCGGCGGGATGTTGCGGATGAACTGGATCCACGGCTCGATGACGAAGCGAACCGGCTTATACCACGCCATCAGGATGGCAACCGGCAGCGCGATGACAAAGCCCAGCGCGTAGCCGGAGATCACCGAGATCAGGCTCGAAGAGATATCCTTCCAGAGCACGCCGCGGTCGATCATGGTCTTGATCGAGCCGAGCACCTTGAACACGTTCGGGAACGCGCGGGAGGTCGCCGGGATGACGGATAGCAGCGTCCACAGCGCCATAGCCGCCGCGAACGAGATCAGCAGCCAGACCTGATGCGGAATCCGATCCGCGAGGCTCCCTTTCCTATTCTTGTTTTCCATGTCTTTCTCCTTGTTCATTCTGGGATAAAATGTCTTTTGATGTTTTGATTATACGTCAAATTCCGCCAATTCAAAAGGGTGAAATTTCATCATCCTTTTGTAACTTCTTCGGCATAACTCCTTCCGTCACGACTTCGTCGTGCCACTCCTTCCACCGCCTGCGGGCGGTCCCCCTCCCTCGAAGAGGGAGGTCTTTAGCAAGAATCTCATGCTTTGCAAAGATAAGAGCTCCCTCTTCGAGGGAGCTGTCAGCGAAGCTGACTGAAGGAGCTGTCAGCGAAGCTGACTGAAGGAGTCGTCAGCGAAGCTGACTGAAGGAGTCGTCAGCGAGGCTGACTGAAGGCGTTCACTTCAGCGAAATCAGTTTGCCCAGCGGCTCGCCGATCAGCGGGGCGCACCAGTCAAGGAAGGCCTGCGTCACGCCGTTGCCCGCCTCGTTGATGTATTCGTCCGGCATTTTCTTTTCCACCAGCATCACGTCGTTCACGTCGATGAGCGTCGTGCGCGCCCGATAGGGGCTCGTGCTCTCGCGGATGAAGCCGACCATCTTGCCGTTTTCGCCCGCGCAGGCCGCGCGCACCGCTTCCTCTCCGGCCAGAATCGCCTCGCGCCTGTCCACGTCGGAGGACAGCGCAATCGACGCGCGCCCGAGCAGCCCCGGCTTTTCGCTCCTCGCCTTGTAGCCCAGGTGCTTGATGACCAGATTCGCCAGGTGCGCCGATACGTCGCCGAAGTACGTCGCGCGCCCGACCTTGAACACCGGCTCGACAATCGGCTTGCCGTCCTTATCCTTGAGCCCCTCGCTCGCGACGACGACCACGCCGTGCTTTTCCTCGATCAGCTTCTGAACGTCCCGCAGGTACTGCGCCTCGTCAAACGGCCTTTCCGGCAGATAGATCAGATCCGGACCGTCCACGCCCGCCTGCCGCGCCAGCGCGCTGGCCGCGGTGATCCAGCCCGCGTTGCGTCCGCTCGCCTCGATCACCACCACGTGAATCGGCAGGCCGCGAACGTCCGCCGTCACCTCCGCGACGCTCTGGGCGATATACCGCGCCGCGCTGCCGAACCCCGGCGCATGATCCGTCACGGCGATATCGTTGTCCATCGTCTTGGGAATACCCATCACGCGGATGTCCGTGCCCGCCAGCATCCGGCAGAGCTTGCCGCAGGCGTCCATCGTTCCGTTTCCGCCGTTCATCAGCACATATTTTGCGCCCAGCTCCACGCATTTTTCCGCCAGCAGGCGGTATTCCGGTTCCTCCAGCGCGTCGCGGGATGTGCCGATGGCGCTTCCGGGCGTGTGTTCCAGCAGCGCGAGCTCCTCCTCGGTGATGTCGGTCAGGTCGCGCACCTGCCCGCGCATGAGGCCGCCCGTGCCGCCGATGGCCGCCAGAATCCGGTCAACGTTCGGCTCTTTCTTCGCCTGACGGATCGCCCCCGCCAGCGATGCGTTAATCACGGCCGTCGGCCCGCCGCCATGAATCAAAATCAGATTGCCCTTCATCGCTTTCCATTCCTTTCGGTATCCTTCTGTTTTTATCAACAATTGAGCAAAAAGCAAATTCTGTACAAAACGCGGGCGCGCAATGCGCGCCCCTACGGGTACGGCGCAACTTATTGCTTAGATGGGAAATAACCTGATAAAAGAGCTCCCTCTTCGAGGGAGCTGGCACGGCGCAGCCGTGACTGAGGGAGTCA